>VSSQ01000095.1_pt1 | contig 124744 bp, 115 predicted proteins | sample 4763081 | NCBI WGS metagenome assembly VSSQ01 (sample SAMN12137344, study PRJNA551015) | bioreactor metagenome | isolation source: SDC9 anaerobic chlorinated ethene degrading culture | place: USA: Knoxville, Tennesee | collected 2015-01-01 | reverse complement strand
GCAGGGTGAACTTTTGGGTTGACAATAAACTTATTAACTTAATGCAACGCTACTGGTGAAAGATAATAAAAAATTCATTTCAGTTAACTTCCGAAAAATTTGTAGTAAAGGATTCCCCGGTATATTGGCAGATTTTATTAAAATAAAAGTAAATGCTGACGTGAAAATTTGAAGTTGGAGGAAAATGGATACGCAGGAATTGAAGATATAATCTATCATATTATTCGATGTGGTTTGGTTCATGATTACGCAATTGACCAGTCTATTAGGTTTATTAATTCTACTCAGATTGGAAATTGGGAAGAGGGGTTATTTTTTCTTCCCCAATCAATTATTATAAGACTAAATAGATGTGGTTAAAAGCAGCCTTGAGTAGCGATAAAGTGTGGCGGTTATGTTCACCTGACTTTTTATTGCAAGTGAATAATGAAAAAAGCCCCGTAATTGGAGAGTGAATTATGACACAAGATTTTTTTGTTGAGTTATTAAAAAGTGGCGCAAAACAATGGAACGAATGGCGCAAAAATCATCCTCACCAATCACCAGTATTAAGAAATATTGACTTTACAAGTGAGTTTCCTGATGAGACCGAATTATATCATTTGCCTCATTTTGATGATGTTGATTTTTCTCATGTAGATTTACATATGTCGTCATTAAGGAATGGCTATTATTATGGATGTTGCTTTGACGGCGCAAAAATATCATTTGCAGACCTGGTTGATGCATATTTCTCAAATTGTACATTTCGAAATGTAAACATGCGTGTAAGTAAGGTTGGGTCTGCTACATTCAATAATTGTACATTTGAAAATGCCGACCTTTCCTATTGTTCTGCGGAGGATACATCTTTTAAAGGTTCTCAGTTTATCAACGCCAAATTAGAACACGTAAGTTTTATTGCTAACGATTTTTCCAATACAAAATTGACAGGGTGTTTTGTTTACGGTATTTCTTCATGGGATTTGAATTTAGAAAATTCAAATCAGGAAGATTTGATTATTACGAAAGAAGACCAACCGATTATAACTGTTGATAATATAGAGCTGGCGCAATTTATATATCTGATGATAAATAATGCAAATTTGAGAAATATCATTGATACGATAACATCTAAAGTGGTATTGATACTGGGGAACTTTTCCGAAGTAAGGAAAGCTGTCTTAGATGAAATAAGAAGTAAACTAAGACATTATAATTACATACCTGTAATGTTTGATTTTGAAAAACCAGCCTCTCGAAACTTCACTGAGACGGTATATACTCTGGCACACATGTCACGATTCGTTATTGCAGATTTAAGCAGCGTAAGAAGCATCGGACATGAGCTTGCTATCATTGTTCCCAAACTCCCATCAGTAACTTTTTATCCTATAATCCTGAAGGGTGAAAAAGAATATGGCATGTTTAATGATTTGCTTATATATCATTGGGTAAGACCAATCAAGGAATATCTGCCTAATGGCATCAAGGAAGTTTTAGAGGCTATAATAGATGATCAGGCTAAGCAAAAGGAGGAATTATTAGATTGACTTGGTGGGATTCGAACGGCCGTTAAGTCACCGCTCCTTATTCTCTCCATAGCATCGCGTCTTTTCATCTCCACCAAAATTTTAGGCAGTAAAAAGATACCATGCGGGCAAATCCGCATGGTATCAGACTTTTGAGGGCATTGACGGATTGACTTTCATTGCATAAAATGATATTATAATGGCAAAAATACAGGGTACGATTTATTGTCGTAATATCATTTTAGGGAGTGAGAATATGGAACAGGCAGGATATGGGGAACACATTGCCCATACAGTCAGAAATGTGCCTTATGAAGCGGCAATCCAAACCGAGGATATCGCCGGAGAGCTGGCTAAGAAGTTTGCGCTTCCATACAATCAGGCAAAGACCATAACCAATGTTAAGCTGAAGCGGATGGCGGACAAGGGCGAAATTGAACGGCTGCAAAAAGGCATCTACTGCCATGTGAAGCAAACCTTTTTCGGAAAGGTCACGCCCACCGCTGACCAGGTGCTGTTAAAAACACTGATGGTTCAAAACGGAGCAAAAATAGGGTATGAATCGGGTGCTTCCCTGCTCAATAAGCTGGGCTTGACAACCCTGATCCCCCGTGATATTGAAATCACTACGAACCGTTACGGCGCCAAACTGCCGGAAGGCTGCCACATCAAATTGCGTAAGCCGCCCATGCCCGTGACGGATGAGAATTGGAAGTACCTTCAGTTTATCGATGTGCTTATGTATCTGCCGGATGCACATACGGATGCGGAAAAACCGGAAGTATTATTGCGGCAACATGCTAAAAAACAGCAATTAGATTACCTTACTCTGATTTTCACGGCACGCAAATATTACCCGCAGAAGATTGTGCTGCCGCTTATTGACCTGCTTATGGAGGTGGAAAATGAAACTGCATCAAGATAAAGAAGCGTTCAAAGATATGCTCGCTGACGTCAGTAAGAGAAGCGACATCCGAATCGACATCCTGGAAAAGGATTATTACCTCACCCTGCTTTTGTGGGAATTATCACAAAAGCAGGGTGCGCTTCCTGCTTACTTCAAGGGCGGTACCGCCTTGTATAAAGCTATCGGTCGCATGAAACGCTTTTCTGAAGATATTGACCTGACGGTTGAAATACATGACTGTTCGAAAAGCCAAGGCAAAAAGCGTTTAGAGACAGCGACCAATAGCTATACGTCTCTGCTGCGGACAGCAGACAAATCAAAAGAAAGTAATCAACGTGGCACCATAACCAGCGTCTATGAATACGATCCCTTGGTCACTTTTGACGCTGATGACTCACTCCAGCGCTTTGGGTATGTGAAAATAGAAGCGACATCCTTCACCATCAGCGAACCGGTTGAATCCCTTGAAATTTCACCCCTGCTCTTTTCGGAGGCAACCCGGCAGCAGCGAGATGCTATCGAAGCCAAGTATGAGGTGAGACCGTTCGCCATCAAAACAATCAAGCTGGAACGGATTTTCGCAGATAAAATATTGGCGGCTGAGTTTTATTATCAGCGTCGCATGCTGTTTGATGTGGCAAAACATCTTTACGATCTGACCACCATGATGGAGCAGGACAGAATACAGACTTTGCTGGCCACGCCGGAAAAATTGATTGAAATGCTTGCTTATAAGCGCAGAGAAGAAAGAGAAAGAATCGGAAGCGACCTTGCGGAAAAATCGTTTTCTGAATTCCGGCTGTTCGAGGCAATTGGTGCAGATGAAGAACTCTCCACTGCATTTTCAAAGATGCAAGATATTTATGTGTTTCTTAAAGAGGACATTGTTTCACCAATACAGATGTCCATGCGCATGAAAGAACTGTATCAGACATTGCTTAAGTTGGATGAAAACCTCGAAATGACACAAACTGCCGATGGAAATATGGGGCTAAAAATGAGTTGATATCACAGCGGCAAAGAAAAGAAGCCAAGGAACTATTCTTGGATGGTTAAACCTATGATATACTAATAATTGATATAATCGCACATAAACGAACATAAAAGACATGGAGATTGTATAAATGCAAATAAAAGATTATATTACAATAACAATTTCATCGATTGCTTTGCTTTTTTCATTTTGCAGTGTGTTATTTACTTTTTTGAATTTTAGAAGAACAGAACCAAGATTAGAAATTGAACAGTTGAAATTTTCTCCTAATCCTTTAGCAACTAAGGTTCGACCTAATATGTTATATTTAGATGGAATACAAAATCCAGACTTGTGGACTGTTGTTCCTATGTTTTATTTGATTATATATGTAAAAATAAATAACTTGAGCCACACAGGTATTACAATAAGTAATTTTATCATTAATAATAAATTTTTAGTTTCAAAGCTTAACACAGTAGAGATAGAAAAAGAACTGCCACTTAAGTATTTTGCTAGTAAAGAATCTGAAAGTAGAGATTTAAAAAACTACGGGCATGCAGTTCCGATGTCCTTTACTGCCTTAAGACATGATGATTATGATTTTATAAATGTAGGCAATAGAATAGAAGCTAAATCTAGTATAGAGGGTGCAATTATCATTCCAGGAAATCAAAGTTTATATGTTGCTGTTGATGAAGGAATAAATAAATTGACGATCGTAACGCCTGATAAAAAATTTGATACTTATATAAAAATTGATAAAACGGTCATCCCTAGCAACAGTTAATTTATAGATGGTTCACTCTTTTTTGCATTTTTTCGTTTGCCATTTTGATTTTCCTCTATTGTTTTTATATGAGTCCTTAAAAAAAGGGCATAAAAAGCGGGGGTATCTTCGTTAAAAGATATTCCCGCAGTTTCAATTAAGTTATCACCAATGCTCATTACTCATAATGGCATCTTTTTTACCTAACTTCTCAAAATCTTAGGTAATAAAAGATGCCATGCGGTCAAACCCGCATGGCATTAGTTATTTTGGGGTATTTGACACCTGATTTTTTATATAATTTTAGAGATGGCATCGGCAGTTTTTCTATACGGTAGGGAGTCGCACCTTCGTTACGATTAAAATATGAAATTCATTAACGAAAGCAAGGGGCACACAGGGACAAAATTCTGGTGCCTTTTATTTCTAAGTAATGTTCTTCTCTACACTGCCCCGACCAGTTCATTGATCTGTCCCTTGATTACTTCCTCATTGAGCTGTACAATTTTTGGTAATTTCATTCTTAACAGAGGTCCGCAAACAATGGCCTTTTTTGCGCAATTCATCTTACATTATCGTTTAGATATAACATGTTTTTTAGACAGGATTTAAATCACTGGGTAGTCAAGGACCACCATATCTTTTTTATATTGTCATAGGGAACATATGTTTGATATAATTGTATAAGAAAAAATATATATACTAATCGATAATTTTGATCAACTACTTTCTTTGATACCCGCTCTGTAGTTTATTACTCTGAAGAAAAGGAAGGTGACCAAAATGACCTTGGATAAAAAGTGGAAAGGTACAATTTATGCCGATGGTCAAGAAATAGCAGTCTTTTCTAGTGGAGATAATAATGATTACATTTCCCTTACGGATATTGCACGATTTAAAAGTAATGAGCCGAACGATGTGATTCGGAACTGGATGCGTGGGAAAGATACTTTAGAATTTCTTGGACTTAGGGAACAACTTGGATTTTAAACCCGTCGAATTCGAGGGGTTTAAAATGCAGGCCGGTTCTAACGCTTTTACTATGTCCCCGCAAAAATGGATCAGCGGGACGAATGCCATTGGAATCATTTCACGTTCTGGTCGTTATGGCGGCACTTTTGCTCACAGAGACATCGCCTTTGAATTTGCTTCATGGATTTCAGCAGAGTTCAAGTTATATATCATCAAAGATTATCAACGACTTAAATTAGATGAAAATAGTCGTCTTTCATTGGGTTGGAATCTTAATCGCACCCTTGCGAAAATCAATTATCGTATTCTTTTATTTTAAACGAGATTCCTTCGTGTATACCCAAAAACTACTGTTAATAGCGACATCGATATTTACCTAACTTCACAATCATCCCCACAGTTTTAGAACATAATAAGAACCAAAGCCTTGAGGCACATAAATTCTATGCGCTCAAGGCCTTTTTATTATTAGGCTCTGTCCTCTATGGTGGCCACGATGCAAAGCTTATCTAATTTTAAATTTCGCGACTTGAGTGAGAAGTTCTTGAGCCGCAGTTTCTAATTGGCCGGAGGATTGAGCAATCGTCTCGATTGAAGCTAATTGCTCTTCTGAAGAGGCTGAGATTTCCTGCATACCAGCCGAGGCTTGTTCAACCACTGCGGAAATATTTGTGGCTTGATGAGCAACTTCTTGTGTCTGATCATTGATTTCTCCTAAGGCTGTGGAAATTTCATAGGAGTTTTGCGCAAGCTCAGTAATCGAAGCAAAAATCTTTGCAAAGCTTTCTTTGGTATCTTCTGCCGAAGATTCCATAACAACAACGCTTTCTTTAGCCTGATTCATATTATTAACCGCTTCATTAACCTTGCTATTAATGCTATTGACAATATCTTCAATTCTCTTAGTGGAATTACTGGATTGCTCAGCAAGTTTGCGGATTTCTTCGGCTACGACGGCAAATCCTCGCCCTGCATCACCAGCGCGGGCCGCTTCGATCGAAGCATTTAAGGCCAGTAGATTGGTTTGTTCAGCGATACTGTTAATAGCCCCGATCATGTTGCGAATCTCATCGGCCATTGTCGCCAGTTGAAGTATCGATTGACCAACAGTATTCGAATACTTGTTGTTTTCTTCTATTTTTTGACTTTGGCGTTCAAGAGCCTTTTGACCTTCTTTAGCAAGCTCTAATGATTCTTTGGCCTTGTCTGCACCAACTTCTGTTTTTTGCGTAGCTTCGCCGACGATATGATTAACCGTAGCAATCGCATCTGTTGAACCTTGAATCATTAAAGCCTGATTGCTGTTGCCCTGAGCCATTTCGTTTATCGTTGTAACGACTTGGGTTAAACTCTCCGTGGTTTCCTCAGTTGTCGACGATAATTGCACAGAATGAGATGCTAAAGCCGAGGCAACCTCTTGAATGTTGACGACAAGTCCCCTTAAGTTGTGAGTCATTGTTTTAAGACTATGATAAAGTCGGCCGATTTCATCTTTTGACTTGATTTCAACTTCAAAGTCTGTCAAATCTCCCCTCGCAATTGTTTCGACAACAGAGGATAACTCGACGAGGGGCTTCGTAAATCGTTTGGCAAAGATAAAGCCGAATAAGCCGACAATAACGCTCACAGTAAAAAGCAAGCCGATTGAGATATACAGGAGTTTATTAGCGGAAGCCATCGCCACCGAAACGGGGGTTTCCACAACGATTAACCAGCCCGCCTGCTCGTGCAAAGCATGGCTGACAATAACCTCTTCACCTTGAATATTTGCCGCTTGCATGGTCATGTCCTGCCCAGTAAAACCTGTTTCCACAAATTCTAAAGAGCTGAAATCTTCCTGGTTTTGAACATATTCCATATGGGGATGGGCCAATACTGTCCCTTGTCTGGAAAGCACATAGACGTTTGAACCGTCCTCTGAAAGATCTGTGACAAAATCACTGAGCTGGGCGAGTTGTATGTTCGCTTGAAGAACTCCGACAATGTTATTATTCATATCACGAACAGGTGTAGAGATAACGACGATCAATGCACCGGTAGCCTTCGCAACGATAATATCGGATACATACTCTTCAGTCCCGTTCATGGCTTGGTTAAAAAAATCCCGCTCAATGATGTTGGTTAAGGCATCATCATTACTTTTAACGACTTGTTGTCCTTCAGTATTGTCAAGAGCAATAATAAGTTCGGGATTGACTTTAACGGCATCCAGCAGAATATTTTTCGCATTAGGTAAATCGAAATTGCGGATGGCCGGCTGATTAGCGACCATATGTAGGGTATTGAAATTTTTATCTAGCATCCCGTTTATTTCAGCTTCAGCAATTGCTATTTTATCCTCGCTTAGCTGATAGGTACTCTGTTGGGAGTCTGAGATAAAAGAGGGTATGGATACGGCAGAAAAGATTAACAGTGGAATTAAACTAGTAGCTAAGAACATCAAAAATAATCGTGTCTTGAGTTTCAAACGAATTCCTCCCTATAATATCTTATTATTTTATTTGAATAGCTTGCTTTTCCATAGAGTTTCTGACTATACTAAACCGGCTCACCAAGGATAAAAGTTGGCTGAAAAAAACAATAAAAAAAGCCGCATTCATTTAGCGACAGCAAAAAGAAGACTTCGGTAGCTTGGCGGCCATCAGCTTGATCAGGAAGGCCCATAGCTTTGCGTCCTTAGCTTTCACTAAGTTTGCCTTTGTCGCAATATAATTAAAGATATCCAGCCACATTGGTATGTTGTATGAGGTATTACCTCAATCATTCTACTACAAATTACTACAATTTGAAAGATAATTTATAAATAAATCTATATCCGCAAATAGTAATAACATTTTTAGGGTTTATCATCCTCATGAGCGTCGAACAAGCTCTGCTGCCAGGTGCATATGGGATTTTTGTATGAAACGAGAAGGTCTTTTGATGAATAATAAAAGCCTTGAGATACGATCGTCTGACGTAACTCAAGGCTTATTACTTATCTGCTCCTGAACATAGCTGTGTGCTACTCCGCCTTAGCGGCAGGATCAAGCTCAATCTTAATTCGGCGTGAAAGTATGAAATTGAGGAAGGCGATAACGGCTGCGCCCATAAAGACGGCCTGATATCCAAAAGCCGCCCACAAAAGCCCGCCGAAAATGGGAATAACCATAGAGGCGATATGCTGGAGACTGACCCCCGTCGATAGGGTTGGAGTCACATCATCAAGATCGACGGCAATCTTCCGTAAATATGTCGACCGCGCCATTTCCACCGCTGCCATGGAATTATCGATGACATAGCAGGCGGCGATAATCACCGCAGCGATGCCGACGGGGAAAATGTCGGCTGAGAACGCATAGCCAAGACAAATGGCGAACAACAAAGCGGCCTCCACCGTCAGAACGAATCGCTCCCCCCGGACGTCGATCAAGCGGCCAATCATTTTACGTGTGCCGATACTCACAAAGGCGACAATCATACCCAGGATAGCAAACATCTGAGGTTGCACATTAAACACCTTGATCAGGACCCATGGGGCAAACGTCAGAAAAATCTGTGCCCGCGCTCCGCTGACACCGGCCAGGACATAATAGAGGGCGTAGCGTTTGCGAAAAACAAATTTGACTTTCCTGGCTTTCGGTTCGCCCTTCTTCATCAGCCCCACCGCCAAAGCAGCAAACACATAGAAAACAGCACCGATAATAAAGGCAATCTGATAGGTCATATTCAGGAAATGAAAGCTCAGGAAGACAAAAACGTAGGCGATAATACTGCCGAACAGACCAAAGGCACTGATCGTTCCAAGCCTGGCGCCGAAAGACCCCAGCTTGGACAGGGACATGCCGATGGAGGGCGTGACAGGCATGACCATATGTGTGCCGAGGCTGTACATCATCATCCAAATGATCATAACCGCGAAGGTGGGGGATAAGAGGCCCAGCCCCAGCATCCCCAATCCTGCCGCGGCCATGCCGAGCATGGCAATCCGCACATCCCCGGCAAAACTTAAAACCGCCAGAACCAGCATGATAAAGAAACCCGGCGCTTCCCGGGGCACCTCGAGGAAACCTCTGACACTCTCGGAAAGCATGAATATATCGTTTAAATAGTTGTTAAATATGGATGTATTAATACCTGCACCGATCCCGGCGAACAATCCTGCCAGCAAAAACAGCTTAAAGTCCCGGTCACCATCACTATGTTTTTCTTCCATATAAGCCGAACCTTTCAAATCCTCTGACCCATTTTTCAAGCGCTTTAGCAAATAAACCGCAAAAGCATTATAGCATGGGAAAATAATGCTTTCAATGTGCTGGTAATATGGGAATGGTTTAAAAGAGAAAAATATAATCTCCCAAAACTGCGAGATTTTCCCGGACCAGTTATGCTACAATCAACCTTTAGAACACGTGATAAAACAGATAAAGAAGGAGGGTCAAAATGTATTATTCAACAACCTATCTATCACCCATATGCACAATTACCCTTGCCTGTGACGGCGACAATCTTATCGGCTTATGGATGGAGGGTCAGAGATTTCATGGCGGTACCCTACCCGAAAGCATGATCGAAAAGGACGATATACCGATCTTTGACGCTGCCAAAGCATGGCTGGACAGATATTTTGCAGGTGAGAGGCCTGCCACATCCGAATTGCCCCTGGCCCCCATGGGCGGCGAATTTCGTCAAGGGGTATGGGATATTTTATGCCAAATACCCTATGGCCAGGTAATCACCTATGGCGACATTGCCAAACAGATGGCTGAGAAAATGAACAAAAAGTGTATGTCCAGCCAAGCAATAGGCGGAGCCGTAGGTCATAACCCCATATCTATTATCATCCCCTGCCATCGGGTAGTAGGTGCCAAGGGTAACTTGACAGGTTTTGGCGGAGGAATCAGCAGGAAAATCCAGCTGCTTGAACACGAAGGGGTGGATATGTCCCGGATGTTTGTGCCTAAAAAAGGCAACGCACTCTAAATAGTAAGGAGCAAGCCGGCAATGATCTTGGTTTTATTTGAAGTTACAATATAAAAGAAATATAGGGATGATTATCTTGCCTTAGCCGCCAATCTTAAAAACGAACTTGTCAAAAGTGAAGGATTTATACGCGCAGAGCGTTTTTCCAGTCTTGTCAAGGAAGGAAAGCTGCTTAGCTTATCTGTTTGGGAAAACGAAGAATCAGTGAATCAATGGCGCAATCAAACAGAGCACCGCATGAGTCAACGACAGGGTCATGATGCCATGTTTGCAGGCTATACCATTACGGTTGCGTCCCAGCTGCGCAGTTACAGCAATATAGAGCGGTCGGCAGCACCGGAAGATTCCAACAGTTTCTTTGGTCATCCAAATTGAAACTTGAGTAAAAATATGATGAATGGAAAGTGAGGCAAGGGCATAAAACGCTCTTGTTATATTTGGAATATTCAGATAGTTAATTGACACTAACGCTATTCAGCATTATGATGATAATGTCATGGCTTTACTAATGCTAATCTGAATATCGCCAACTAAAATTCAAGCAATACTGGGAAAGGAGGAAAAGCTGACTTGAACCGAAAGGGTGGAATCACATGGATTCATCAGCCGGAGGGGGAGTAAGCGGTTGAAAATACCCCACTTAAAATTAGGCACTAAAATCGCCATGCTCTCCTTTCTGCTGGTTTTTTTATCCGTTTTTCTGGCAGGCGTGATCATCGTCAACCGAATTTCCGATAAGATGGAGCAGGAAATCGGTTATAGAGCCATGGCCATTGCCCGAACGGTTGCCCAGTTAAGTGAGGTGCAGGAGAATCTCAGCGGGTTTGAGGGCTCGAAAATGATTCAACCCCTTGCCGAACGGATTCGCCTGGCCACAGGAGTTGAATATATCGTCATTTTTGATATGGAAAAAATAAGATATTCCCATCCTTACTTAGATCGCATTGGCACCGTCTTTAACGACGGCGACGAGGAACTCTCTTTACAAAGAAAAGAATATCTCTCCCAGGCCGTGGGGGTTGTCGGGCCGTCAATTCGTGCTTTTGTCCCTGTCCTGGCTGATGAGGGAACCCGTCAGGTAGGAGTCGTTGCCGTCGGCATTCTTGTCCCTACCATCCGGGAGATTGTCGGTGCCATCAGGGTTGAACTCTATTCTTCGATTTTGATCGGCTTAGCCCTGGGAGGGCTGGGGTCCTTTTATTTAGCCAGCAACATCAAGAAGAATATGTTCTCCCTTGAGCCCAGCCAGATTGCACGGATGCTGGAAGAAAGAGTGGCAATTTTCCAGGCTATGGACGATGGAGTCGTCGCCCTTGATATGGAGAACCGCATTACAGTCATCAATGAAAAAGCCTGCCGGATTGCCGGAACTTCTGAAAAAGCGGTGGGGTGCCCTTTACAAGAGTTTCCCGCGTTCACTGCCTTAAGCGATTTTTTAGAGACCCATGATCCTGCAGAGAGCACAGAGCTTATCCTCAATAATACCTGGGTTCTCGTGGATTTTTTACCGATCAGGGTCAAGGAGCAGGTGGTTGGGCGGGTCGTCACCCTCAAAGAGAAGACAGAAGTGCGGAAAATGGCGGAGGAGTTGACCGGTGTAAAAACCTTTATTGAAGCCTTGCGAGTGCAGAATCATGAATCCCTGAATACCTTGCATACCATCGCCGGGTTGATCCAGTTAGACAAAGCCGATCAAGCCATGGAATATATCTATAGAGTGACTGAGGAGCAGCAGGAGGTTACAAAATTCCTAAGCAGCAAGATCATGTACCCTAATGTAGCCGGGTTGCTCTTAGGAAAATATAATCGGGGCAAAGAGCTGAAAGTCGATGTTCTATTTGATCCGGATTCCCGCTTAAGTGAGCTGCCGGAGGGCTTTGACAGCAATACCCTGACGATTATTCTGGGAAATCTGCTGGAGAATGCCATGGAAGCGGTGGTGGGCAGTAAAATAAGTGAGGTCCACTGTCGGATTAAGCATGAACACCATCAACTCATCTTGAGTGTGGAGGATACCGGGCCGGGGATTTCCTTGGCCAATCAAGCCCAAATGTATCAGTGGGGATTTTCAACCAAAGGGAATGGCAATAGGGGAATTGGCTTATCGCTGGTTAAGCAGACTGTGGATCTGCTGGGTGGAACTATAGAGATGGAGACGGGGAAATGGGGTACGCGTTTCGGGGTTCGGATTCCCTTGTCCGGGATTCGCTCCTGAGTGCGCCGAAGTCTTTAGGGGAGGCTCAATAGGAGGCGATCATTAATGAAGCTGATTGACTTGATCCTAGTTGAAGACGATCCGATGGTCATGGAAGTAAATGAAGGGTTTATTAAGAAAATTGGCGGATTCCGGATTTGCGGTAAAGCCAGAACCGGCAAAAAAGCCATCGAAATCATTCAGGATGTGCGGCCGTGCTTAGTGATTCTCGATATCTATCTGCCGGACCTTAACGGCATCCAGATTCTCAAAGAGATTCGCCAGCTGGGCATTCCTACCGATATCATCCTGATTACGGCGGCTCAGGACGTAGCAACGGTCCAGGCCGGGCTGCGCTTTGGCGTAGTGGATTACATCATCAAACCTTTCAAGTATGAGCGAATCCATACTGCGCTCAGCAATTACTACTCCTACGCAGAGCAGCTGCAAAACCGCTGGGAAATCAATCAGGAGGATTTGGATCGCTTGATCAAAATTCATCCTCATCAAGATACCCTTGTCGCCAGAAGCAGGGAAGAACTGCCCAAAGGATTGCGTGAAATCACCCTGCAACAAGTTTATAATTTCCTGAAAGAAACCCCCGTCGGCTTATCGGCAGAGGAAGTGGCGGAAGGGGTTGGGCTGGCGCGGGTTACAGCCCGCAGGTATCTGGAATATCTTGAAAAAATAAACTGTGTCTTATTGGAAACTCAATATGGGACAGTGGGCAGGCCCATCAACAAATATCGAATTGTACTTTAGGGTGCAATTTTTTTAATTCTTCAGACCAAAAGACCATATCGAAAGGACCATATATCGAAAAGACCAACAGGTTGAGAGTCGTAAAAAATCATAAATTTACACTTGAAAATACAATAAATCAACTGAGGTATAAGGCATGAGTAGAAATAACCGGCTCTTTATGCTAATCATGATCCTTCTCTTATTATCCGGATGCGGGACCCGGGTCATTGATGGTCAGCAGGTGGACAAAAAAGATAAAATTATCATCAAATTCTCTCACGTCGTTGAAGAAAATACTCCCAAAGGGTTAGCCGCCATACGTTTTGCCAACCTGGTCAGGGAACGGTCCAAAGGCATCATCGAAGTTCAGGCCTTTCCCAATTCTCAATTATTCAAAGATGGTGAAGAATTTGAGGCCTTAAGCAGGGGAGATGTGCAGATGATCGCTCCTACCACCTCAAAAGTTGCCCAATTATTTCCCCAATGGCAAATCTGGGATCTTCCCTACCTGTTTGATGATCTGGACAGCGTCCATCAAATCATGGATGGACCCTTGGGCAAAACCCTGCTGGATCAACTGCATCAGAAGAACATGAAAGGTCTGGCCATGTGGGATAACGGCTTCAAACACTTGACCAATAACGATCACCCTATTACTAAACCCGGTGATTTAAAAGGATTAACCTTCCGGATCATGTCCCAGGGCATCCTGGAAGAACAATTTCACTCCTTTGGCGCCGCTACCCTCTACCTGCCCTTCAATGATGTCTATCAGTCTTTGGAGGAAGGACGGGCTCAAGGACAGGAAAACACCATCTCCAATATTTACACCAAGAACTTTGACCAGGTACAGAGTTATTTAACCCTCAGCCAGCACGGATTTATGGGATATGCGGTCATGGTCAATGAAGATTTCTGGAATCAACTGCCGGCCCAGGCCCGTGAACTCCTGGAGGAGACCATGGCGGAAGTGACGCAGTGGGAACGGGATATCGCCCAAAAGCTGAATGAGGAACAATTAAGGGAACTGCAAAAGCGCAATCAGATCAAGATCTACACCCTGAACAATGAAGAGAGAAACATCTGGCAAGAGGACTTTGCTTTGGTTTATGCAAAATTTGCCCAAAAATGCGGCACAGACTTTCTCAATGATGTCAAAGAGTCCCTAGAATTGGCTGGGGAATGATGAGAATACAGCAGTGCCGCCACTAACGTTAGGGCGGACACATCCAATTCCGGTTATAGCAGCCGCCCTCTCCATGTCATTAACTCCTTCTTCTCCTTCCTCCCGAAAACCGGTTGGATTTAAATATTAATCAATACTTACAATGATCCTGGAAGGTCTCCCACATGGCGATAAAGTTCTCAATGGGCACATCATCCTGTACATTATGAACGGTTGCGAACACAAAGCCGCCGTCCCGGGCAAAGGCGTCGATATTCCGTTTGGTTTCTTCCCTGACTTGTTCCGGTGTTCCGTTAGGAAGAGTTGACTGGGTGTTGATGCCTCCGCCCCAGAAAGTAATGTCCTTGCCGTAAGTTTTCTTGAGGTGCTCCGGGCTCATATTGGCGGCGGATATCTGCACCGGGTTCAGACAATCAAAGCCTGCTTCGATAATATCCGGAATGGATGCTTCCACCGAGCCGCAGCTGTGCAAGGTCATATAACCGGCACCCTTGGCCTTGAGGTAGTCATTGAGCTTCTTGTGATAAGGGAGGATCATCTCTCTGATCAGTTTTGGGGATACAAAGGTCCCCCGCTGGGTGCCGAAATCATCGGCCTCACTGCAAACGTCAACCAGTCCGCCATAGACCTCGAAGATATGATCATAATACTCCTTCTTTTTCTCCAGCAGCTTATCCATAAACAGTGTGCAGCGTTCCGGCTCGGTAAGCAGCATGGCAAACCAATTTTCAAAGCCCCACATCAGCGGCCCCTGCTGGAGGAAACCGTTGCCGAACTGTTCGGAAATAGTGGTGGCCAAGCCTGCCCTGCGATAGTCTTCCAGCTGTTGGCGGTCGGCGGCCGGAAATTTCTCCGGGACCGGCCAGATGAACTTCTGATCCCCTTCCTCATCTTCGGAGTCCTGCAGCATACCCCCGATCAGATCATAATACAAGCCCTGATGTTTGGGCATTCGGTAGCGGGTACCCCAGTTATTGGTGTAGTAGTAGCTGTCGGCGTCTTCCCATTTCTTGGCGTAGGGATTCTCTGCCTGGGGGATAGGATGCAGTGAGGCGGAACGCACATCGCATTTCAAAAGATCCAGAACTTTGTCCGATGCCGTGACCAGCTGGTAGGGGATATGATTCATAACCAGCTCCTCTTGAATACCGAAATAATCCAAAAGTTTAACATAAAAATACTTCGTAAATTTGCATGAACATCCAGCCCCGAGATCCAGAGGGATACGATCCGGTTCCTTATGACTTAAAGCAGTTAATAATCTTTCACGACTGTTCATTTTTCTCCGCCTCCTCCAGTAATCATTTTTCTTCAAGCCCCGGCTGCCAATTCTTTGGCGATGGATGCAGCAGTAGCCGCATCGGCAGCAAAGGCGTCGGCCCCAACCTCATCAGCAATTTCCTGGGAGATAGGGGCACCGCCGACCATGATCTTGACCTGATCTCTTAAGCCGGCTTCCCTGATCGCGTCGATGGTTCTGTGCAAAGAGGGCATTGTTGTTGTCAGGAGAGCTGAAAGGCCAACCAGGCGGCAATCCGGATTCGCCATAATGGCCTCGACGAACTTTTCCGGTGCGACATCAACACCCAAATCAATGACCTCAAACCCGGCGCTTTCAATCATCATGGCCACGAGGTTTTTACCGATATCATGCAAATCACCTTCCACCGTACCGATGATGAAGATACCTGATGCTGAAGCCTGACCCCTTGACAGAAGAGGCCGCAAAACCTCAACCCCCTCTTTCATGGTGCGGGCAGCGATCAGCATTTCGGGAACAAAGACTTCACCAGACTTGAACTTATCCCCGACAATGCCCATCGCAGCAATCATCCCTTTGTTTAAAATGTCTATAGCCGGATGACCTTCAGCTAAAGCTTCCTCGATAAGACCCCGGATAAGCTTTTTCTTCCCTGTTTCCACAGCGTTTTGAATTTCGACAATTTTAGACATTGACTTAACCTCCTCATTAATAATTTTTGAACATTAAGGTTTTAAGGGACCAATGCGGCCTTCTTTGAAGGCTGAGATGTAGTCCAGGCAGTATTCATCCTTTTCCAACAGGGCATTGGCGGCATAAATCAGCCCTAACAGATCTCTGTTGGTAGGGTCGACGATGGCGCTGTCCATACCTGCGCCCATAGCCAGGACCAGAAAGGCCTGGTTGACCAGCTTCCGTGCAGGCAAGCCGAAAGAAATATTGCTCAGACCGCTTGTGACATGAATCATCGGATAGAGCTTCTTTATTTCCCGGGCACATTCCGCAAACACAGTCAGTGTTGCTTCCTGGGTGGATAGAGTCTCTACTAAAGGATCGATATAGAGGCGGGAGGGATCGATCTTAAATTCCTGGGCCTTTTTCATGATCTGCTCGAAGACGGCCAAGCGCTTTGCCACAGAGTGGGGAATGCCCCTATCGTCACAGAGCAGGGCGATGCATTGCCACTGGGTGTCGGCAATGAGGGGAAACAGCACATCGATTTTTTCCCCTTCCATAGATACGGAGTTGACAATGCCGGGGCGCTTGCAGAACGGCAGGGCGGCAGCAATGGAATAAGGACTCGGACTATCCACACAGATGGGGACATCCGTAACCTCCTGCACCAGCTCAATCAACCATCTCAACGTTTGGACTTCGCTTTTCTCCGGAACTGATGCGCATATATCCAGATAATTTGCACCGGCCTCGGTTTGTCGCACTGCATAGTCGGCAATATAGGCCGCGTTTTTTTCTTGAATGGCCTTACCCATGGACGGAATGGACCCATTAATTTTTTCGCCGATAATAATCATAAATTTCCTATACCCCCTATCAGCTCAGCAATTGCTTTTTCTTCCTCAAAGTTGTCTAAATTTACTTGCAATTAGCGTGCCAATAAAAAATAGCGGGGCTTTCAACAACTTTCCGGATACATGATGACAAAAGTAATCACATCTTAAGAGGTAAATTCGGCAGGTGCTAACAGCAAACACTTTTAAAAAAAGCACAGAACTGATTCTAACTGTGGTCACACGATTCCGTATTTAATCATCTGCGGCCGTAATTTTTGTTAAACAATGCTTGCGATCATAGTGTTCAGTACTTATAGACATATAGACAATCATTAGGCTATAATCTTAATATTAAAGCAATTGAGAAAATAAGAACCATAATTCGCCCGCACAGAAACATAGGGTTTGAGGCTGTCTTCAAACAGGAGGGATAACTATGGATGTCAATGATCTCACGACCGGATTTGGCTTCGAAATTTTTGATTCGATCTATAACGGTGTCGTGGCCATTGATCAGCAGGGGATCATCAAGCTGTTCAATGAAGCGGCGGCCAAGATCATGGGAGTTGCGAAGGAAGAGACCATCGGGCGGAGAGTGGAAGAGGTCATTCCTAATACCAGCCTCCTGGAAATATTAAAAACAGGCAAAGCCGAAAATAATCAAAAGATGCACTTAGGAAACTGCGAGATCATTTCCAACCGCGGCCCGATCTGCAAAGATGGCAAGATCGTGGGAGCTATTGGGGTTTTTCAGGATATATCCGATTTTGAAGCTTTGTCCCTGGAATTGGATAATGTTAAGGAAATTAACAATGACCTGGATGCCATTATTGAATCCGTAGCCGACGGAATCGTCGTCGGAAGCGCTGATGGCATGATCTTAAGAGCCAATAGCGCTTACCTGCAGATCACCGGTATCCAGGAAAAGGAGTTTGTAGGCAAAAACGTGCGGGAACTCATCAACCAAGGATATATGAATAAATCGGTTACCGAAATGGTTTTCAGAACGAAATCCCGGGTCAATGTCGTGGACATCCGCAGCGGTAAAGAGCTGCTGATGACCGGTGCGCCGGTATTCAACGAGGAAAAAGAAGTCACCCGCGTCGTGACCATTGTCAGGGATATTTCTGAACTTACGGAACTTAAAGGCAAGCTGGAACAGGCTGAAAACGCTAAAAACCGTTATTTGAAAGAGCTGGAGCATTTCCGGTCCCAGAATGCTTTTAAGAAAATAATCACCAAAAATAATGATATGCAAAAAAGCTGGATACGGCTTATCATGTAGCCCGGGTGGATTCAACCGTGCTTATTTTGGGGGAATCCGGCGTCGGAAAAGAACTGATTGCCCAGCTGATTCACAGGGCGAGTCATCGCTCTGAGAAACCGTTTATTAAGATAAACTGCGGAGCCATACCGGCCAACCTCCTGGAATCGGAGTTTTTTGGTTACGAGGCCGGTTCCTTCACAGGTGCCCTTAAAGAAGGGAAAAAAGGACTGTTCGAGCTTGCGGACGGGGGAACCTTATTCCTCGATGAGGTGGGAGAGCTGCCTCTGGAGCACCAGGTCAAAGTCCTGCGCGCCATTCAGGAAAAAGAAATCCTCCGGGTCGGCGGGAAAAAAACAATAAAACTGGATATCCGAATTATCGCGGCAACCAACCGGGACCTGGAAGCAATGATCCGGGAAAAAGCATTCAGGGAAGATCTGTATTACAGACTGAATGTTGTTCCCATGACCATACCTCCTTTGCGCCAGCGCAAGGAGGATGTGATCCCCATCGCCTTGGAGTTGTTGGCAAGATATAATACGGCCTACGGTTATCAGAAATGGATTCACCCGGAAGTGATGGACTGCTTACTGAATTATGATTGGCCGGGAAATATCAGAGAGCTTGAAAATACCATCGAGAGACTGGTGGTGACCAGCATGGACGACTGTATTACCAAGGACGCCATGGCGGAGATCAAGTCCATCGATGTTCACCCTGCCCCAAATGGATTAACATCCCTCAAAGCCTTTCTGGAGAAAGAAGAAAACCGCCTGCTGGAAGAGGCCTACCGTCTGATGGGCAGTACAAGGAAAGCTGCTGCAGTGCTGGGGATCAGCCAATCAAGCATGGTCAAAAAGATGAAAAAATATGGCATTGAAATACAAAACTGATCCTATGGCTAAACCTAAAGATACCTCCGAGCTGAGCTTGGGGGTATTGTTTGTTATGCAGTGGCGCAGTTTTTTTTGAATCATGTGATTAGAATTGGAATCACAAATGAAAGGGTGATGAGGGCTCTTTTTTAGCCAAACAGGCAGCAGTTGAACGGAAAAAAGAGATTCAATGGAGAATCAGCCTGCTGACCAAGACCCCGAATATTCAGATATTTCATAATTGGCATGAAAATTGCTACAGCTTATCATCGTACTGTTTTTCGACTGGATAATAGGCCCCGGGCCGTCTGGAAAATTTAGAGAAAGGTGGGGTTGAAAGGTAATCGGCACTCATAAATTAAACTTAAGCCATGGTAAACCATAATCTCAGACTCGAAAAACATCAGATTTTCATAGGAGTAGAAGGGAGCGGCAATATATGTCCATATCAACCCAATTCAGCGTCCCGCAAAGGATGGAAAGGTTACCGCTGACGTCATATCAGAAGAAAATATTTTACATTATTGCAACCGCTTGGTTTTTTGACTCTATGGATCTTGGCATGCTGACCTTTGTTCTGGGATCCATTAAGACCGACTTAGGTCTGACAACGGTTCAAGCCGGACTCCTTTCCAGTTTCAGCTTCCTCGGTATGTTCTTCGGAGCAGCCAGTGCCGGGATGGCTGCTGACAAGTTTGGCAGAAAGATTGTTTTTCAGACCAGTATGATTCTTTGGGGTGCAGCAAGTATCGCCTGTGCTTTTACCCAAAATGTCGAACAGCTGGCCCTTGCCCGCTTCTTCCTCGGTTTGGGTATGGGAATGGAATTCCCCATCGGTCAGTCTCTGATATCGGAATTTATTCCCGCCAAAAACCGCGGACGCTATATTGCACTTTTGGAAGGCTTCTGGCCCATAGGTTTCATTGCTGCCGGCATCTTATCCTATTTCCTTCTCCCCATAGGAGGCTGGCGCCTGGTGTTCCTCTGTGAAGGTATCCCCGCAATCTTTGTTTTGATCATCCGCAGAATGGTTCCGGAATCCCCCCGCTGGCTGGCCGATACCAATCAGGATGAGAAAGCGGACGTGGTAATGACGGCATTTGAGAAAAATGTGGAGAAAGCTTATGGTAAAGAGCTGCCGCCGCCTATTAAAGATGATAATCTGGTTATCGGCAAGCATGAAAAGAAATTCTCCTTTCTCCAACTCTGGGCTCCCGGGTATAAAAAAAGAACCATCATGGTCTGGCTCTTGTGGTTCTTTGCCCTCCTCGGCTACTATGGCCTGACAACCTGGCTGAGCGCATTTTTACAGGAAGCAGGCTATTCAGTGACCAAATCCGTGTACTACACGATTATGATCTCCCTCGCCGGTATACCCGGGTTCTTCAGTGCGGCTTACTTCATTGAGAAAAACGGCCGTAAGCCCACTTTAATTGTCGTACTCATCGGCTGCGCCGTCTTTGCCTATCTCTATGGTACCGCCTCAAGTCTGCAGACTTTGATTGGCTTCGGACTCGGTATGCAGTTTTTCCTCTTCGCCATGTGGTCCTCCCTCTATGCCTATACCCCTGAGCTCTATCCTACCCGGGCCAGAGCGACCGGTACCGGCTTTGCTTCCTCCGTGGGGCGCTTCGGTTCCTTGCTGGGACCCTACATCGTAGCAGTTGTCTTGCCGACCTTAGGTAATTCCGGGGTCTTCGCCCTTGGAGCGGCATGCTTTATTGCCGCCGCGCTGTCGGTAGCTATACTTGGTGAAGAAACAAAGGGCAGAGTGCTTGAAGAAATTTCGGCCTGAAATTGCAGTAAACTTTATTTGCATAATAGACCCTCCGGTTTTGCCGGTGGGTTTATTATTTATCCGGCAAGAAAAGAGATAGGACTGGAGAAGGGAAAAAGGCGGATGGCTCCCTAAAAACGGGTATTGACGTTGTTGGGATTGGTTTCCTTGTCTTTATATGGTAAAATTCCAGGTATGTAGAGCAGTGATTAAGGGAGGAGATAAAAATTGGCTAATCGTCAGGTTCAGGCCTCATCGCGATGGGTGGTATTGGCACTTTCTTTTTTTATGATGATCGGGTTCGCCTTGTCTTTACAGGCCCTGCCGCCCCTTTTTGAGCAAATCATGCAAGAGGTATCCTTCTCTAACTCCCAGGCGGGGATTTTAATGGGCGCTTATGCCATTCCCGGAATTTTTCTTCCTTTTGTCGTGGCTTATTTAGCCAGCCGTTTTGACATGAAAAAGTTGATCATAGCCGCTTTAGGGATTATGATGGCAGGATTAATAGCCTTTTCTACAGCAGGCTCCTTTTCCCTCTTGGTCGTGTATAGATTGGTGGCGGGAATAGGGGCGACGGTGCTGGTCGTACTGGCTCCTCTCCTAATCACCATGTTTTTTGACCAAAAGAATATTGGTATTGCCATGGGTATTTTTAATATCGCTGTTCCCTTAGGCACGGTCATAGCGGCCAATCTTTTTGGTTCTTTGGGGCAGCTCCTTAGCTGGAGAATGGTCTTGTTTGGTGTTGCCGCCTTTTTGGGAGCCATTCTCCTTTTGGTGATCTTTGCCCTCTCCTTACCCCAAAAAGACGGCGGTGCAGATGCCAGGGGCTTAAGCAAAGAACCGGCGCCCAAATTCAGAGGCAGCCGGAGCCTTTGGCTGCTTGCCGGGATTTGGGTTTTAGCTAATTTTCAGCTTTTGGCTTATGTTACCTTTGGCCCCCAATTCTACCAATCCTTCGGTTTAGCGAACCAAAAGGCCGGATTTTTGACAAGCTTGATCATGCTGGCCTCCATTTTTCTGGCCCCGGTTATCGGAGTGGCTTTCGATAAAACCGGCCGGAAAAAGCCTTATTTGCTCACCGGAAGCGTCGTGATCCTCCTTGCTTTTGTTTTACTGGCCCTTCATTTCCCTGGTCTGCCCTTATGGGCAGTTGCTTTGGGCATAGGCTTTGCCCCCATCCCTGTTTTCGTATTTGCTCATCTCCCGGAGACCGTTAAACCCCATGAAGTAGGCATGGGGATGGGGATGCTGACCATTGCTTCCAACTTAGGCACCACCATGGGACCCTCCGCCCTGGGCTCAATCCTCGATCGGACAGGCGGCAATTTCACTGTTTCCTTGCTGGTTTTGGCTGCGGTGTCTATCGTAATTATCGCTTTTTCCCTGGGATTAAAATCCGGAAACTTGCAAAGCGAAAGCTAGCATCCATTAGAATCAGTTAGGAGCGCAGAAAAACGTAGAAATTCGAAGGATTTTCCATGATAAAAGAGAATACTAAATAGTCAGATTCTTTGTCCGGTCATCTATCAGTTTACGGGGTGTGATCTTAAAACATTGAAGAAAGATTATTGGGAGGTATTCACTTCATGGAATCCATTTTTTTCGTAGCTCTAACCCCCGGTATGGCCCAGGTTGCTGAGGAAGCAAGGCAAGCATTAAATTTATCCTTTCCCATAGAAGTCGTCAGCTTTGATCAGGGCAAAGAGGTTATCAAAGCCAACCCTCAGATTGATGTGATGATCAGCCGGGGGCTGATGGTTGATTTGCTGCGCGAAAATACCGACAAACCAATCGTTGGGCTGACCATGACCATCGACGAGATGCTGGAAGCGGTTCAGCGGCTTATAGCCGCAGGAGCGACGAAAGTGGGTGTAGTCGCCCACAGGGGATTTTTGGCTATGGGAAGTTCAGACTTCATGTTGGGTGATTTAACGATTCATATCAGACCATGGAACACCCTGGGGGATATACCGATGATCCTGGAGAAGCTGCAGCAAACCGGTGTTCAAGCCATAGCCGGAGACAAAGGAGGATACACCGCCGCTGAGGAGCGGGGGTTTGCAGGGGGGTTGTTGGAGTCGGGGCCCCTTGCGGTGAGAAGAGCTATAGACGAGGCTTTAAAAATAGCGAGGGCTCAGGAACGGGAGAGGGAGAAGGAACAGGAAAAAGCCCGCCGTTTTGAGCAGGTGTTATCCGAGCTCTATTCCGGTTTAGAACAGTCCGCCTCCTTCGTTGAGGAGCTGGCCGCATCTTCAGAGGAACTTGCCGCCTCAAGTCAGGAATCATCCGCCATTGCCCAAACAACCACCCAGGAGATGGAGGGCATTACAGGAATATTGGATGTCCTGCGCAGGGTTGCCCAGCAGACCAACCTATTGGGGCTGAATGCCGCCATTGAAGCCGCCCGTGCCGGTGAACACGGCCGGGGATTCTCAGTGGTTGCCGAAGAAGTGCGCAAGCTGGCTGATGAAAGCAACCGTTCGGCAAAGAATATTGAACAGATGCTGACCAGATTCCATGAGTCGGTGGTTCAGGTCCAGAATAATGTGGAAGCCAGCAGTGAGATTACCCAGGAACAAGCCAGGGCGACCCAAGTCTTATCTCAGAATTTAGAAACGCTCAGAGGCATAGGAGATAAACTCAGAGTGATGGCCTGAAAACTTCAGTTATCCGGCCCAGCTTCCAACCCACGGCCGCTGACCGCATGCCGATAAAGTCGGCATACAGCCCGCCTTCGGCCATAAGCTGTTCATGGCTGCCCCGCTGGACGATCCTGCCCTGATCCAGCACCAGAATCTGCTGAGCATTGCGCACGGTTTTCAGCCGGTGGGCGATCATAATGATGGTCTTGTTTTTGGTCATTTCGGCGATAGCCTCCTGCAACCGGCTTTCATTTTCCGGATCCACATTGGCGGTGGCTTCATCGAGAATGACGATGGGGGCATCCTTTAAAATGGCCCGGGCGATGGAAATCCGTTGACGCTCCCCTCCCGAAAGCGTGGCGCCCCCCTCACCGACCATCGTGTCGTATCCCTCCGGCAGCATCATAATAAAGTCGTCGCAGCGGGCCCTTTTGGCCGCTTCCCGCACCTCCTCCAGAGTCGCGTCAGGCTTTCCGAAACGGATATTGTTAAGAATGGTGTCATTGAACAAATAGACCTTTTGAAAGACCATGCTGAAATTGGCCAGCAGACTATCCAGGCTATAATCCCGCACATCCCTGCCGCCCAAAGTGATGGAACCGCTGTCCACATCCCAGAAGCGGGTGATCAGATGGCATAAGGTGGTTTTTCCTCCTCCTGAAGGACCGATGATCGCCGTGGTGGTTCCGGCAGGAATGCGGAAAGAAACATCATCCAGGATTTTTTTCTTGTCATAGGAGAAGCTGACATTGCGGCCCTCAATAGCATAACTCTGAGGGCGGATAGCCTTGCCCAGCTCATCCATCACCGGGGTATGATGAATTTCCTCCACCCGGTCGATGGATAGGTCGATAGCGCGCAGCAAAGCGGACATGCTGCCGGCTGTTTCCAGCTGACTGTAGATAATAAAGGCGGAGATCAGCATCAGCAGGCAGGTGGTGAGGTTCATGCTGCCGGTCAGGTAAAAAGCGATGGCAGCGATCACCACCAGAATGCTGAATAATTTAAGGATCAGGCTCTGCAGGAACATATAAGGAATGAAAGCGATCTCCAAGCCCACATTATTTTTTTCGCATTCGTCGATGGCCTGATCAAGGGTATGGCCGGCTGCCTGGGCCAGATTGAAAGCCCGCACCACACTGATACCCTGCACATATTCCAGTACTGCACCCACCAGGGCAGACTGGGCCGCTACCCGGGCCGGGGAAATGGTCCGGGATTTTTTCTGCATCAGTCCATTGGCCCCCATGAACACCAGGATGCCGGCCAGGATGATCAGACCGATGCGCCAATCGAAAAAGAGCAGCATCAGAGTGATGATGGCGGCATGGACATAGCCGTGAATGATCTTATCCATGACCCGGGGGGCGATATCCTGTACGTCCTCCATGGTGTTGGTAACGGCGGCGGTAATGGCTCCCAGACTGTGGTCATTAAAATAGCCCATAGGCATGTATTTCAGGCGATCGCCGATTTCCGTCCGTTTGTCGGCGCACATCATGAAGCTGCCTTCAGCTTGGGCCATGGTGGCCCGCTGCCGGGTAAGAATAGCCCCCAGCATACTGAGGAACATGATCGCGAAGGAGGTCCAGGCTGTTCCGGCGGTCATCGTTCCCTCCACGATCCCTTGCAAGACCACCGCCAGGGCCAGAATCTGCAGGGCCTGGAAGATGGAATTGATCAGGGCCAGGGCAATGCCTTTTTGCATCAGTTTCCCGCGCTGGCCGGCAAAGGCAAAAAATTTACGGATGGTACCAATCATTTTATTTCCTCCTTACGCAGCGTCCTTAGCATTGATGTGGGCCCGCCAGAGCTCCTGATATAATGGGCTGCTTTCCAGCAGTTGATCATGGGTGCCCAGGGCAGCTACCCGGCCCTTCTCAATCAGGGCAATCTGATCGGAATCCGTGATGGTGGAGAGCCGGTGAGCGATGACGATGAGGGTTTTGCCCGCCACCAGCTTGGCCACGGCCTCCTGGATGACAGATTCGTTTTCCGGGTCGGTATAGGCCGTGGCCTCATCCAGAATAACGGTGGGGGCATTTTTGAGCATGGCCCGGGCGATGGTGATCCGCTGGCGTTCACCCCCGGAGAGATGTCCGCCGGCCCCTCCGGCCACAGTGTCGTATCCGTCGGCCAGACCCATAATAAAATCGTGGCAGCCGGCAGCCTTAGCCGCCTCCCGCACCTCCTCATCACTGGCGGCTGGGCGGCCAAGGCGGATGTTTTCCAGGATGCTCTGATCAAAGAGGAAATTATCCTGGGCTACATAAGCGATCTTATCCATAAGCTGGGGAGCGGGAATGTTCCTGACATCCACGCCGCCGATAGAGAGGGTTCCGTCCTTGACATCCCAGAAAGAGGCGATGAGCTTGGCGATGGTGGATTTGCCGCTGCCGGAGGGTCCCACCAGAGCGGTTACGGACCCGGCGGGAATGGCCAGATCAACTCCATGCAGGATCTCCGTTTCCCCATAACCGAAAGTAACGCCCCTGAGTGCGATATCCGTACCGTCCAGCCGGGCAAGAACCGTTGGCCGCACCTGCTCCGGTTCATCGAGGATGTCGCCGATTTCCCCGATAATAACCTTGATTTTGGCAAGATCGTCGGTGTAATACATGGCGGAAAGCAGCGGTGCCATGATGCCCAGGGCCAGAATCATGATCGTGATGAAATCGGCTCCGGACAGAGAGCCGTTCATGTAAAAAACACAGCCCAAAGGCAGGACCCCGATGAGCACGGCGGGCCAAATGCCGATGCCCATGGAAAAGTACAGCTGCACATCCCGCATCCAATCCAGCCCATAGGTAGCATTCTTATGGACCGCATCGGCGAATTTCTTATAGGAAGTGGCCGATTGCCCGAAAGCTTTGATCACTTCAATGCCGTTGATATACTCCACAGCCGTGGCGTTCATATGCCGGCCCACACCAACATACTCCCCAAAGCGCTTTTCATAGTCTTTCATCATGCCCATATAGCAGACTGCGCCAATGGGCAGAGTGATCAGAGAGATCAGGGCCATGCGCCAGTCCAGGACGAACAGGTAACCCACAATAGCCAGGGGGACCAGCAGATTGGAGGTCATTTCCGGCAGCACATGGGCCAGAGTCGGTTCAATACTGTCCACTTTTTCCACCATACTGTTTTTGAACTTTCCTGAGGGAGTATCCAGGACATAGCCCATGGGAACCCGGGTCAGCTTTTGAGCGATCCGCCGCCGCACTTCAGAAATCACCGCAAAAGTAGCCTTGTGGGATAAACTCGTGGAGAGGTTATGAAACACAGCCTTGCCCAGGAAACCGGCGGCCGCCACGGCGCACCAGCCTAAATACCAATTAAAATCACTCCCTCCTTCAATCAGTCCCCAAATCATTTGGGATACCGCAAAATAGGGGATCATGCTGCAAGCGACCCCCAGTATGGCCAGCAGCACCGACAGGACGTACTCTTTCCTGTGGGGACCCGCGTACTCCTTGAGGCGGGCCACTGCTCCCGGTGTGTTAGTTTGATCCATGGTAATCTCCTCCTCTTTAAATTACAGTTAGCTTGTTTAAATTATAGTTAGCTTGCGCTAACTTATAGAGAAAATTTTTTGGGGCTAGTCTAGCCCCAAAAGGTTTTTCCAGCCGGCGCTGAAAAAATCAGTAAGCCTTCCGATATATTCCCGGGCCTCTTCCTTAGGCATATCGTGGGCGACAACTTCAAAGAAACCGGTCAGATAAGCGCTGGCCAGCATATGATTGAGGTCATCCGGAATAGGGGAAACGGTTCTCCCTATGCTCGCCATACGGGAAAGGAAGATAGCGGAGCTCTGCACCTCCACTTCAGCCATACGATGGACATAATTTTCATAAGATGTCCCTTCCGCATGGCAAATAAGCAGTTTAAAAGCATCATAATGCTCATAAACATAATCAAAGCACTTCCATATCCTCGGTTCAATCTCCTCCGTCATCTCCGTAAGCTGCCGCTCCAGAGGCAGTGCTTCGAACTCTTCATGACCACGCCGGTAGATCTCATAAAGGGTTTCCGCCGCTTCCCGAACCAGCGCGTCAAACAAAGCCTCTTTATCGGCGTAATATCCATATAAAGCACCGGTGGTTACGCCGCAGGCTTTGGCGATGGAGCGCAGGGAAGAGTTCTGAAAGCCCAGGCGCAGAAACTCCTCTTGAGCAGCCTGCAGAATCCGCTGCTGAGTGGTCTGTTCCACGTCAACCATGTCTTAGCCTCCCAATTAATATAACATCGTTATATAACGATGTTATATTAACATTTCCGCTTCAGGAAGTCAACGGATTTGGCTGACAAATTTTGCGCTTGCTTTTTGGGATTGGTGCTTACTTTTTGAGATGATAAGGCACCGTTGTCACAACCACATTTCGTCTATGGAGCAAAGCCGTGCGGATCAATAAGCTGGATTGATTGTGAAGAATATGATGCCAGCCTTTTTTAGGGATGAATTCCGGGATGAGAACAGTAATCTGATAATTGGCTTCCGCCGTCCGCCGTTCAACGGAATCGATAAACTTGGTCAGTGGCTGAATAATGCTCCTGCGCAGGGAATAGAGAGTGACCAGGCGAACGCCGGTCTGCCAGTTTTCCCATTTCTCTTCCAGTTTAGTTTGGTCCTCTTTATTAAACGAGACATGGACGGCGATAATCTGCTGTGGGGATAAAGATTGAGCATAGTTGAGGGAGTTCTCCACAACCCGGGTGATCCCGGCAATGGGGATGATGATAATATTTCCCTGAACCGGCAGCGCCTTTTCCCAGGCCGAAACGCGCAGCTCTTCCGCTATTGCATCATAATGCCTGCGGATTTTTCTGAACATAGAAATCATCAGGGGAATGAAGATGATAATGGGCCAAATCTGCGAAAACTTTGTTAAAAAGAAAATCAAAGTCACACTGAAACAGATGAGAGCGCCTGTGGCATTGATCAGCAGCTTGGGCAGCCAACCTTTCGGCCTCTCCCTGAACCATTTCACGATCATGCCGGTCTGGGACAAAGTAAAAGGAATGAAGACACCGACTGCGTAAAGTGGGATGAGCTGCTCAGTGCGTCCTTTAAAAGCAAGGATCAGAAGAATGGATAAGAAACCGAGGCTTATGATGCCGTTGGAATAACCCAGGCGGTCGCCGCGCATGGTGAATATTCTGGGGATAAACTTATCTTTGGCAAGATTAACCGCCAAAAGGGGAAAGGCCGAGTAACCGGTGTTGGCGGCCAGAATCAGGATAAGGGCGGTTGTTCCTTGAATAAAATAATAGAGGTAATTGCGCCCGAAGACATCTTCAGCGATCTGAGAGACCACGGTGACCTCTTCACTGGGAGCAATTCCATAGAAATACCCTAAGAGCACAATGCCGGAAAAGAGGATTCCCAGCAAACCCCCCATGGCCATCAGGGTTTTGGCGGCATTACTGGGGGCGGGTTCCTTAAAATTCGGTATGGCATTGGAGATGGCCTCCACTCCCGTTAAGGCCGAACTTCCTGAGGCGAAGGCTTTCATCAACAAAAAAAGGCTTAATCCTGCGACAGGTGTACCGATAGGTGCAGATAATTCAGGTGAGACCTGGCCCGTCAAAATCTTGTATCCCCCTGCTCCGATCAAGATCAATAAGGCAACGACAAATAAATAGACTGGATAAGCCAATATAGAAGCAGATTCTGTTACCCCTCTTAAATTAAGAATCGTAAGGAGAACAACAAAGAGAATGGCGATAGTCACATGATGGGCGTGCAGGGCAGGAAAGGCGGATGTCAGGGCGTCTGTGCCTGCGGAGACACTGACAGCCACTGTTAAAATATAGTCGACCAATAAAGAGCCGCCGGCTATTAATCCCGGAGTAACCCCCAAATTATTTTTAGAAACCATATAAGCTCCGCCGCCGTGAGGATAGGCGAAAATAATTTGCCGGTAAGATAGGATCAAAGCCACTAAAAGGATTAAAACCCCCACCGCAAGAGGAAGAGAATACCAAAAGGCAGCTGCGCCCACTGCAGCCAGAACAATCAGGATTTGCTCCGGACCATAAGCCACTGAGGATAAAGCATCTGAGGACAGAATGGCCAAAGCTTTCTTTTTATTAAGCTTTTGCTCTCCCAGCTCTGTTGATTTTAAGGGACGTCCGATTAAGAAACGCTTGAGGGAAGAGATCATTGTTTATGCCAGCTCCTTTTATCGTTAAAGCAACAACTTCGCCTCTATTTATAGCACCGATCATATAAAGAGAGGATTAAGGTTTTTAGCCGGCCCATAAAGATTTCATAAAGATTTTGCGGAAGATCTCATAAGAAAACGGCTGAAACCCCAATTATTCCTTTAACTAAAGAATAATTATAGATTTCAGCCGTTCAAGGCGGGTTATAAATGTTGCAGAGCACTAGTCTTCCATCATGCGATAGCCGACGCCGACTTCGGTGACAATATAGCGGGGCTCTCCCGGGTTCTGCTCGATCTTTCTGCGGATATTGGCCATATTGACCCGCAGTGCCTGGATTTCATTGGTATAAGGGCCCCATACTTCTTTCATGATAAAATCATGGGTGAGGACCTTGCCCATATTTCTGGCCAGCAGAACCATGATCTTATATTCAATGGGGGTAAAATGGATCTCCTGGCCATCAAGTAGAATACGCCTTTTCTGATAATCGATCTCAAGATGTCCCACTGTTACTTTTTCCTGCTCCCCGGGATTCATCATTAAATTCTTCTGACTATGCCGGATGGCAGTTCTGATTCTGGCCAGCAGCTCCAAAGTTCCAAAAGGTTTGGTGATATAGTCGTCCGCCCCCAGATCAAGAGCTTCCACCTTTTCCTGTTCATTGCCCCGTGCTGAGACCACCACAATGGGTATCCCCGTCCATTGCCGCAGTGATTTCAAAACCTCGGTGCCATCCAGATCAGGCAAACCCAGATCGAGCAAAATCAAATCCGGACCATAGGAGGAAGTCAGGGAAAGGGCATCCTTGCCTTTCGCCGCCCTGATGACCTTATAATCATTGGCGGTTAAGGTGGCCGCAATAAAGTTGCTGATTTTCTCATCATCCTCAACAATTAATAGTAAAGGTTTATTGTTCAAGGTCAGTCCCCTCCAAAGGCAGTGTAAACCGGAATGTAGCGCCGCCCGCTTTTTTATTGGCAGCTTCCATTTTACCATGATGGGCTTTGACTATGGACATGCAGATGGATAAGCCGATGCCCATTCCTCTTGCTGAGTCGGCGCTGCGCTTACCGTTGGGAACATAGCTCTCAAAAAGATAAGGGAAACTCTGCTCCGGGATGCCGGTTCCATAGTCGATAACTTCAAACAGGGCCTCTTCCCCGAGCTTTTTTACATTGACCTCAATGGCGGCGTTTTCCGGGGAATGCTTAATGGCGTTTTCGATCAGATTGATCAGAACCTGCTCAATTAAGGTGCCATCCATCGGGACCAGCAGCAGCTCCGCCGGTACGTCAACCTTGATCCTTTGCTGAGGAAACCGCTTTCTGATGCGGCTGACAGCTGCCGCGACAATCTCCTCAGCAGCCTCGGCTGTCTTGGCCACATTCATCGTTCCCTCTCTGATGCGCGTCACGGACAGCAGGTTCTCCACCATTCTGATCAGCCACTGTGAATCCTCTTTAATATTGGCCAGCAATTGCTGCTGAGTTGGTTCATCCAGAGTTTGACGATTTTCCAGAAGGGCGGAGCTTGCTCCCAGAATAGCGGTCAGAGGGGTGCGGAGGTCGTGAGAAATAGCCCGCAGCAGGTTGCTTCTCATTTTTTCTTTTTCCGATTCCACAAACAGCCTTCTTTGTTCATCCGATAAATGCTGCCTTTCCAGAGCCAGCGCTACCTGGGAGGTGATCACCTGGAGCAGGGAACGGCCGGCTGTATTAAGCTCCCCTTGAGCGCAGGATAAGCCGATTACCCCAAGCACCTTACCCTGGGCAATAACCGGTACATAAAACCCCTGGGAATCCATGGGGGTGTCTGAGCCTAATCCTGCCTGGGCCTTATGTAAGAAGGCCCATTGGGCCACGGCCCGCTCATCCTCGGCCAGCATAAAGGAAGCATCGGCTTCAGCCGGGAATTGTCTCAGAACACCTTGGGAAGTTCCCGGATCCTGGGCGTAAAAAATTGCGGATCGCTCAAAAAGCTTGATCATATAGTGATTGATTAAATGGATGATCTTATCCAGTCCCCTGGTGACAAGAAGCTGCTTGCTTATTTCATATAAAAGCTCGGTGCGGTGCTCTCTTTCCAGGGCAAGCTGGGCCTGAGACCCGGCGCGGATGGTCAAGGCGCTGGTAAGGGATGCCACAAGCAGCATAATCAGCAGGGTAACCGGGTAATCGGCCTGTATAACATGAAAAGTATAGTAAGGAGTGGTGAAAAAGAAATTGAATAGAAGAACGCTTAAAGCAGACCCCACACTGCCGTAAATATAGCCATTGGTTGTTCTTGAAATAATGAAGACAGACAAGATATAGACCATAATGACATTCTGCTCACCGATGGCCAAAGCGCGCAGCCCCATGGAAAACAAGGTTGCCGCGGTGAGCAAGCCTATGGTTTTAAAGGTATCCGTCCAGCTGCTTTTCATAAATTCACCACCTTAAATTGACTATACTATACTCTTATTTTCCCATCTAAGCAAGGTGAAGCAATATGGGTGAAGCGGCAGGAGCTCAGCCGGCTTTTTCTGGGCTCTGCAACGAATTTTGCCCAAGAGAAGGAGTTATAAGTCATTTGTTGAATTGTTGAGTTGAAAGGTAAATTATAGCGAAAAAGGTAAGATGAGGGTGAATTGCGCTGTAAATCGGCCTATAAAATGCTGATTCAGGCATGAATCCCATGGAAAAGGATGTGAACCGATGGAAATAACCCCAAAAGATGTGGAAAGGTTGGCCTTCGTGAGCCGCCTGGAACTGACCGACGAAGAAAAGACCGCCTATACCAAGTCCCTTCAGGAAAGCTTAAGCTATCTGGACCTGTTAAAACAAGCTGACACAACTGCCGTAGAAGCGGCGGAGCGGGTGCTGCCCATGATCAACCTGTTTCGGGAAGACAAAGCCCAGCCCGGTCTGGCTAGGGAACTGGTTTTCGCCAATGCACCTGAGGAAGAGGATGGGGCTTTTAAAGTACCCCGTATACTATAGACAGGAGGTTTTTCATGCAACTTCATACATTAACCGTTCATCAGCTCAGCCAACTCCTGGCGGACAAGGAGGTCAGCAGCCTGGAATTGACTCAGGCTTATTTGGAACGGATCCGGCAAAAAGACCATGAGCTTCAAGCCTTTGTGATGGTTACCGGGGAGGAAGCTTTAGCCCAGGCCAGGCTTGTTGATGAGCAGCGGCTGGGGGGAGAAGAGCTCTCTGCTCTGGCCGGTATTCCCATGGCTGTTCAAGACAATATTTGTACGGCGGGGGTGAAGACAACCTGTGCATCCCGGATGCTTAGCCATTATATTCCTCCTGCCGATGCCACAGTTATGGGCAGATTAAGAAAAGCAGGCTCTGTATTGATCGGAAAAGCCAATCTGGATGAGTTTGGCATGGGCTCTTCCACCGGGCATTCCGCATGTCATGACACCAGGAATCCCTTTGATCTCAGGGCAGTACCCGGAGGTTCCGGCGGGGGAGCAGCTGCCGCCGTGGCTGCGGGGGAAGCTGCCTTTGCTTTGGGTTCGGACACCGGAGGGGATATCCGCCAGCCGGCTGCTTTTTGCGGAGTCATCGGATTTAAGCCTACTTACGGCTATGTTCCGAGAACCGGTCTGATCTCCTACGCCTCTTCTTTAGACCAGATTGGACCCTTTGCCCGGGATCTTAAGGATTTGGCCCTGATCTTAAAGACGATTTGCGGTCATGATGCCGGGGATTCCACATCGGCTTTGCTGGAGGTGCCCGATTTCAGAGAGAGCCTCAGCAACGATAGCAACGATATTAAGGGCCTGAAAATAGGGTTGCCGAAAGAATATTTGGCAGCAGGAGTATCCCCCGGAGTGGCCGCCAGGCTCCAGGAAGCGATCACGAAACTGGAGGAATTGGGTGCCCGCTGTGTTGAGGTAACGCTACCCCATACGGAAGTCGCCGCCGCCGCCCATTATGCCCTTGCCTGCGCCGAAGCCAGCTCCAACTTAGCCCGTTATGATGGAGTGCGCTATGGTTTGCGGGTGGAAGGGGAAGATGTGCTGAACATGTTTATGAAGACCCGCGGCCAGGGGTTTGGCTCCGCAGTGAAACGAAGCATCATGCTGGGCACCCATGTGCTCAGTTCGGCTCATTATGATGACTATTATACCCAGGCCCTTAAGGTCCGGACCCTCAACAGCCAGGACTTTGCTCAGGCTTTTGAGCAAGTGGACTGCCTCTTGACTCCGGCCACCCTGACTACGGCTCCTCAAAAGAGCGGCCTGGCAGGAGATTCCTTGGCCCTGGTCCATTCCCATCGTTGCACCCTGCCGGCGAATCTGGCCGGTCTGCCGGCCCTGTCCCTGCCCTATGGCCTAAGCGAGGGGATGCCCGTAGGCCTGCAGCTGATAGGCCGCCATTTTGATGAGCAAACATTGCTGAGGGTTGCCTATACCTTGGAGCAGAATAGGGATCAAACCCGTCCGCAACCTAATCCAGCCGATCGAAAATGATTAATAGGGGGTCAAAATGAGTACATATGAAGCAGTGATTGGTTTAGAGGTTCATGTCGAGTTAAAAACCCAGTCCAAATTGTTTTGCGGTTGTGCTACTGAATTCGGTCAGGAGCCCAACACCCAAGTGTGTCCCGTTTGCCTGGGACTGCCCGGCAGCACAGGAGTTTTAAATAAAAAAGTCGTTGAGCTGGCTGTGAAGGCCGGACTCGCTTTAAATTGCCAAATCGGCCTCACGACCTGGTTTGACAGGAAAAACTACTATTATCCCGACCTGCCTAAAGGCTATCAGGTTTCCCAGGTATTCCGGCCCATCGCCGCTAAGGGGTATCTGGATATCGAGGTGGATGGCCGGCCTAAACGCATTCACATTACCAGGGCTCATCTGGAAGAAGATCCGGGCAAGCTGGTGCACTCAGGCGGCTCCATAACCACCTCTCATTCTTCTTGCGTGGACTATAACCGCTCCGGCATCCCCCTTATTGAGATCGTATCCGAACCGGAAATTCGTTCCGGGGCAGAGGCTAAAGCCTATCTTGAGAAGCTTAAGGCCATCCTGGAATACACCGGTGTTTCCGATGTGAAGATGGAGCAGGGTTCTCTGCGCTGTGATGCCAATGTCTCCGTGCGTCCGGCAGGGACCACCGCTCTGGGCACCAAAACAGAGATTAAAAATATGAATTCCTTCCGGGCTGTGCAGCGGGCTATCGAGTATGAAGTGGCAAGGCAGATGGCTGTTCTGGAAGACGGGGATGCCGTGATTCAGGAAACACGGGGATGGGACGAGAACAAGGGGATCACCTTAGCCATGCGCAATAAGGAGAACCCGGACTACAGATGTTTCATCGATCCTGAACTCCCCCATATCGGGCTGACCCCGGAGTGGATCGAGGAGGTCAGAGCCACCCTTCCCGAATTGCCCGATGCCCGCCGGAAGCGGCTTATGGAAGAGTATGGGCTGCCGGCCTATGACGCGGGAATCATCACCAGTTCCCTGGCATTGGCCGAGTTCTTTGCTGCGGCCCTGGAGAAATTTCCCGACGCTAAATTAATCAGCAACTGGATGATGGGGGAGCTCCTGCGGCTCTTGAATGCTCAGGCTATGGAACTGAGTGAGGCTAAGGTTACTCCTGACGGGTTGGCCAAGCTGCTTGAGCTGATCAAGAAGGGGACCATCAGCAATAAAATCGGCAAAGAGGTTTTCGAGCTGATGTTTAAGGAGGGTAAAGAACCGGAGGAAATCGTCAAAGAGAAGGGTTTGGTTCAGATTTCCGACGCCGGACAGTTAACCCAGATCCTTACGGAAGTCATCGCCAGGAATCCCAAATCGGTGGAGGATTTCCAGGCCGGCAAGGAACAGGCCATCGGCTTTTTAGTCGGCCAGGTCATGAAAGCCACCAAAGGGCAGGCTAATCCAGGTGTGGTCAATACCATGCTCAGGGAAATTCTCACGAAGGGTTGAACGAGACTTCTTTCGTATCATTACAGGTCAATTGAAATAGCAATTTCCACTTTGTAGACGTTATTTCCACCGTTATAAGCGTCAGGAGCAAACTCTGGTAAAAAGCAGTTTTCTTCTGCCGTTTTTACGGTGGATTTTTATAATCAGACCGTTACCCTACTTGCGGCCTTAAAATATTTCGCTGCGTTCAATTGAGACTATCTAAGAAAATTGCAAAAGTGGAAGAATTTCCGGTACAGGTAGGGGGATATCGTGATATAATAAAGTAATTTTAGGTAGAGCGCTCGCTCACAAAGGAGGGAAAAGATTAAGGCTGTTGCCAGGCAGAATTGAGACCTGTCTTATTTACGAGGTTTTATTCGTCGATCATGTGCAATAAGTCACTTGAAGGGAGTGATTATTAGACAGTGTTAAGCAGTGAACATAAAAAAATATAAGGGGCGGTAAACATATGACTAAGACTACGATTTCTGCCATTATTGATCGATTAGGAGTCACGAAATACACGTGGACAATCTGGATATTGGTGGGTCTCGCATTGGTGTTTGATGGTTATGACTATATCATTGTTGCTTATACAATGCCGCAGATGGCTCAGGAATGGGGTTTAACCAAGGTTCAGACAGGAAGCCTTGCTTCCTGGAGCATGCTTGGTGTGGTGATAGGGGGAGTAATCGCCGGGATGTGTTCCGATCGTTTTGGCAGAAAGAAGACCCTTGCTTTCTTTGTAGCTTTTTACTCCTTGCTGACCTTCCCCATTTATTTTGCGCCAAGTTTTGCTGTCTTTGCCATGCTCAGAATAATAAGCGGGATTGGCATTGGTGCCTGTATACCGGTCGCAATAACACTGGCATCCGAGAATTTCCCCACTAAAAACAGGGGCTTTTTTACAGCCGCCACCTTGTGTTTTTATGGCTGGGGATGGGTGCTTGGTGGGATTGTGGCCCTTAACGTGGTTCCTGTATATGGGTGGAGAGTGTGTTTTCTGATCGGAGGGTTGCCTGCTCTTTACGCCATATTTATTTTATATAAACTGCCCGAATCCATGGCATGGCTTATAGGCAAGGGTCGTGAAGCAGAAGCCATAGAAATAATTAAACGCATGGAGAAAGTAGCTACAGGCAAGGCTGGTGAGTGGCTTCCTGGCAGTATAGTCTTACCGCCTCCCGCTAAAAAAGTGGGCGTAAGTGCTCTTTTTTCATCAGGTTATGTCAAAGCAACGATCGGTGTTTGGCTTCTTTACTTCATGAGCATGTTTATTATTTATGGGGTCACAAGTTGGATGCCAACCCTTCTTGTTGAAAGGGGATATGGTTTGGTTTTAGGATATTCTTTCTCTATTTTGCAAAATCTCGTCGGTTCGATTGGTGGGTTCGCAACCGGCTTTGTGGCAGATATTATTGGACGCAGAAAAAATGTTATTATTAGTTTTCTGTTTACGGCTGCAGCGATTCTTCTGCTAGGGTCTGTTACAGGCAAATGGCCGGTACTTATCATTGCCGTGTTAGTTGGTGTTTGCATGCAATATGCCAATGGGGGAGCGCTGCCTCTCATGACTGAAATATATCCAACCGAATTCAGAAATACTGGTGTCTCCTGGGCTCAGTCATTTGGACGGATCGCAGGATTTCTCAGCCCGTTAGTCGTAGGTTATGTTCAACAGATCGGCCTTGATTTCAGCAATACGATGAAGATGTTTGCCTTTCCGGCGATCATTTGTGTATTGGTTTCAGTGTTTTTAATTGTTGAAACAAAGGGAAGAACCGTCGATAGCGTTGTTGGTATTAAGGCCTAATTTATGGGGAGCAATTCCGGTGGCTAAGTGCAGGCAGTAAGGTAACCGGCCTGTAATGTGATATTGGGCAGCCAGTGCGGCAGACCAAATTCCCAAACGTTTGGGAATTTGGTCTGTGCCCATATATAAACTCTTCTTCGACATTATATGTAGAAAGTCAAGCCAATGGACCACGTATGTTCAGCCCAAATCTTTAGTAAATATATATTTAAATGATCTTGACGCTAAAAAAAAGATATGATAGGCTTAAAACATGAACGTAAGTTCTTTTTTTCTCATTCTAATATAGAGCGAGCGTTCAATCAATTAATAGTATGGGAGGCTTTTAAAATGGGAGTTGGCACTTACGAAGCTTATCGGGAAAGACTACTTAAAATGAAGCCCAATGTCTACTTAAATGGTCAGAAGGTTGATCGGTCGGGTAGCTGGATTGATGGCGGTTGCTATGTTATGAAGCAGAACTACGATCTTGCCAATGATCCGGAGTATGCAGATGTCTGTACAGCTACTTCTCATCTTACCGGAGAAAAGATCAATCGGTTCACCCATATTCATCAGTCCAGAGAAGACTTGCTCAATAAACAAATGATGACCAGACTCCTTTGCCATCATGTGGGCGGCTGCACCCAACGTTGTATGGGTTCAGACGCACTGAATGCTCTCGCTGTTGTTACTTATGATTGTGATGAGGCTTGCGGAACCAAGTACCAGGAGCGTTTTAACAAGTATCTTTTGTACTGCCAGGAAAATGATCTTATCTGTAATTGTGCTCAGACTGACGTCAAAGGTTCACGCAATCCTAAGTATAAGAGAGCGCATATGCAGCCTGACCCAGATCAGTTTGTCCATGTCATCAAGACTGATGTGGACGGCATTGGAGTCGACGGCAAACCCTGTAAAGGGATCATCGTTCGTGGTGCCAAAATATGCAACTCTAATGCTCCTTATGTGGATGAGATCATTGTTAACCCAACTAAGTTTATGGGCAAGGGCGATGAAGGCTATGCTCTGGCCTTTGCCTTACCAGCTGACTGGGATGGCATTAAGCTTATGGCGCTCCCCGGCCAGCATCATAAGAGAAAACATCTTGAGGCGCCCTTTAATAAGGTCGGTGATGTGGAATCGCTGACAATTTTTGATGATGTGTTTGTTCCTGAAGATCGGGTATTCATGAATGGCTTTGATCATCCCGATGTCGTTCAGTATGCGGGGTATTTGGCACTCATGTTCGCTCATTTCCACAGGCATTCTTATACCGGATGTAAGACAGCGGTATCGGAAGTTATCGGAGCTCAAGCAGCCCTGGTTGCAGATGTGAATGATATCGCCAAAGAACATCACGTACGGGAGAAAGTCTGTGAAATCATCAGTACGGCTGAACTGGTCTTTGCAGCCGGTCAAGCATCTGCTTTGCGTGCCGTGAAGTTTCCTAACGGCTCTTGGGTACCGGATGAAATTCTCACCAATGCAGGGCGGAAGTTGGCTGGGCAGAAAATATACCACGAGTATGAAACCTTAGCGGACTTGACGGGAGGAATCTGTGCTTCTCTTCCCACTGAGGAATCCTTCTTCGCTCCGGAGACAGCCGAGCTTTGCAACAAGTACATCATGCGTAATCCTGACTACACCGCAGAAGAAACCCATCGTGTCATGCGGATGATGGAGGATAAGCTTTGTGATGCTTTTGAATCCGCCCAAGCTGTTGCCGGGGTCCATGGTGGTGGCTCTCCGCTTATGGAGACCATTACGATGATGAGCCGTTATGATCTGGAGCCGTTAAAAGATATTGCCAAATACCTTGCTGGTTTTGAAGGTGTGAAGTGCCCTCGTTACGAGCGTCCAACGGTAACTCCGCGGGCTATGCTGGATAAATTTAAGAAGACCCAGGTCAATACCTCGAAATAAAGACTGTGACACAGTTGGCAATATTATCGTAAGGAGGAAGCGAAGCCTCCGCTGTAAAGTTGTATTTTGAGATTTATCTGTGCCAGTGACTTAACAAGCGGGGGCTTCGTGATGTTTAAAACGAAAATGCTTTATCAACAAGGGGGAAGTAGAATGAATATCGTAGTGTGTCTCAAGCAGACCTTTGATACCGAAGCTTTAATTGTTCTTAAAGATGGTAAAATCGACCCCACAGGAGTGACACTCGTTATCAACCCTGATGATGAGTATGCAGTGGAAGAAGGAATTCGCCTCAAAGAGAAACATGGTGGGGAAGTTGTTATTGTCGCTATAGGGAATAACCGTACCCCTGAAGCCATTCGTACTGCATTAGCCATGGGTGCCGACCGGGCGGCGTTGATCGATGATCCTGCTCTTGCGGAAGCAGATGATCAAAGTAATATTGAAGCTTTGGCCCAATATATTTCCACCCTCAACTACGATATTATCCTGACAGGTATAGCCAATGTGGATACCGGCTCCGTACAACTGGCCCAACGTCTCGCCGAAAGGCTGAACCTCCCTTGCGCCAATATGGTCACTAAGTTGGATATTGAGGGAACGAAAGCAACAACCCTCCGGGAAATTGATGGAGGTAAAGAGATACTTGAATTGCCACTCCCGGCAGTCATCGCGGCCCAACAAGGTCTCAATGAACCTCGATACCCCTCTGTACCCGGAATTATGAAAGCGAAAAAGAAAGAACTTAAGACATTTAAACTGCCTGACTTAGGGATAGATGCTTCAAGTGTGGGAACCCAAATTCAAATCGAAAAAATAACCCTGCCTGCTGCACGCCGAGCCGGATACATGATTCAGGGGGAACCTGCAGAAGCAGCCGGTGAATTAGCGAGAATACTCTCCGCAGAGAAGAAAGTACTGTAAGAGGAGGAGTTAAGAAATGGCAAAAGGGATTTGGGTTTATATAGAACAAAGCAATATGAAGATACGTAAAGCTTCCCTGGAAATTATGAGCAAAGCCAGAGAAGTTGCGGATCAAGCCGGAGAAGAAGTAGTTGCCGTACTGATCGGACAGGGAGTAGAAGCCCTGGCGAATACAGTTATACCCTATGGGGCCAATAAGGTAATCGTTGTCGATGATGCCCAATTGGTCAATTACACCACAGGTTCCTATACTTCCGTCTTGAATAAGCTGATTCGGGATCATGAGCCCAAAGCACTTTTATTAGGACATTCAGCCTTAGGACGAGATTTAGCACCCCGCCTCGCTCAACGTCTCGGAGTAGGAATGGTGGAAGATTGTACTGCAATGGAATATGATCCGACAGCATTACTTACATTTAATCACTCCATCTATACGGGTAGAGCTTTTGCCCAGGTTAAAGTCATCACAACCCCAATTATTGCGACGATTCGTCCCAATTCCTTCGCAGTCAGTGAGCCGGATGCCACCCGCCAGGCAGAGGTGATCAAGGAAAGTGCTCAAATCGATGCTGATGATTTACGAGCTATCGTTAAGGATATTGTTATTGCCTCATCCAAGCGTCCCGATTTAGTCGAAGCCAATGTGATCGTAGCCGGGGGCCGTGGAGCGAAAAATGTTGAAGGATTTACCCTTTTGGAAGAGCTGGCTGACGTTGTGGGTGGAGCGGTAGGAGCATCCCGGGCTGCCGTTGACGCGGGTTGGATCGACATTAAGTATCAAATCGGGCAAACTGGGAATACCGTAGCACCCACACTCTATATTGCCTGTGGAATTTCCGGAGCGATTCAACACCTGGCTGGCATGAATTCTTCCCAAGTGATCGTAGCTATCAACAAAGATCCGGAGGCGAATATATTCAAGGCAGCAGACTACGGAATTGTCGGAGATATGTTCCAGGTTGTGCCTTTGTTGAATGAGGAATTTAAAAAAATTGTCAATCGCTAACACCATGTTAATCAATTAAACAGCGAAGGATGAACAGCTTCGCTGTTTAAGTTAACGATAAAAATAACGAAATACCTGTAATGGATTATAAAGAATAGGAGGTTTTCCCCATGCGATTAACATGGCTGATTGTGTTTCTGGTGTTAGCGTGTGCAGCTGGTTACGGCTTTACTATAGCCTTCCGTAAAAAATTGAACATATTATTGTTAGGCGCGAAAGACGAACCCTTTGCTCAACCCGGTGTACGCTGGAAGAATTTCGTGAGCAAAATCTTGTTGCAGAGCAAAATGATCAAAGAACCTTATGGCGTCGTACACTTCTTCATTTTCTGGGGATTTATCTTTATTTGTCTAGGAGAAATTCCCTTCATCTTGGAAGGATTATTCCCCCAATATCCCATACCCTTTTTAGGTACTAATCCATATTTTTTCCTTGTGAAAGATGTTTTGGCCGCATTAGTGTTTGTCGGTTTAATTGTTGGACTGATCCGAAGATGGATTGTTCGTCCCCAGCGGTTATACCGCACTATGGAAGCCTTTTTAGTGGTATTGTTCATTATGCTGGTCATTCTTACAGAATGGATATCTACAGGTGCTAAATATGCTTTGGAACCGCATAGTGTCGCTTATTCACTTGATCCGGTGTATAGGTCAGTGGCAGCCTTGCTCAGTGGACTGAGTGAATCCGCTCTGGTAGGGATAAGGGATGGGGTTTGGTGGTTTCATACGGCGATTTTACTGATCTTTTTAGTCTATATACCGAATTCCAAGCACTTACATCTCATTGCCGCCCCCTTTAATGCCTACTTTGGTTCCCTAAAACCCCTTGGCGGGCAGATAAAAAAACTGGATCTCGAAGATGAAATGGTCGAAGAATTTGGAGTTTCGCGCATTGAAGGCTATACCTGGAATCAGTTATTGGATTGTTTTGCTTGTGGTGAGTGCGGACGCTGCATGGATAATTGTCCGGCAAACCTTTCCGGCAAGCCCTTGAATCCCAAAGAATTACTGAGCCGCACCTTAAAGCACCACCTCTTGGCGAAAGGGGAAGTCATGCAGAAATATGGCTTAAAGTCCACCGGAGAGGAGTCGGCAGAAGCCATCGCCGAAATCGCGGCAACCAATCCCGAGGATGCAGCCATCCTTCGACAGAGTTTAATCAATGATGTCGTCACCGAGGATGTTTTATGGTCTTGTACCACCTGCATGTCCTGCCAGGTGCAATGTCCCGTTTCCAATGAGCATGTGAATAAAATCATCGACTTACGCCGCTATCTTGTTACCATGGAAGGTAATTTTTCACCGGAGTTACAAGCCACTTTCCGAAACATTGAAAACAACTCCAATCCCTGGGGTGTCGGCTGGAATAAACGGGATGAATGGGCAGCGGAACTCAATATAAAGCGGATGGGCGAAGCAGAGAATGCCGAGTATCTCTTCTTTGTAGGGTGTGCAGGCTCCTTTGATAACCGGGCCCGCCAAGTCTCGGCCGCCGTAGCCAGGATATTCCAAGCAGCCAGGGTTAATTTTGTCATCTTGGGAGCGGAAGAAAAGTGTTGCGGTGAGTTTGCCCGTCGCGCCGGGAATGAATATCTCTATCAATCTTTAGTGGCTGAGAATGTCGAGTTATTGAACGGCTACAATGTCAAGAAAATCATTACAACCTGCCCCCACTGTCTTAACACCTTGAGAAACGAATATCCGGAATTCGGTGGACATTACGAAGTAATTCATCATACCCAGTTCATTAACGAGCTGGTCAGCAGCGGTAAGTTAAAACTCAAGCAAGATCCGGTAAGCGAACCTCAAAAAATCGTCTATCACGATTCCTGTTATCTGGGGCGTTACCAGCAAGAGTACACGGCACCACGGGAATTATTCAGTAAAGTGCCCGGAGTGCAATTGATGGAAATGGACCGTCACCATGACAAGAGTTTTTGTTGCGGTGCCGGTGGTGGTCGGATGTGGATGGAAGAGCATCTTGGCGAGAGGATAAATGATATGCGGGTCGAGCAAGCACTTGCAAAAAAGCCCCAAGCGATTGGAGCCAACTGTCCTTACTGCATTACGATGCTGGAGGATGGAATAAAAGAAACACAGGATTCTGAACAACTTGTTCAGGTTGTGGATCCCGCCGAGCTTATTGTTAAGTTGATTTAACACCAATACCTTGACAAAGATTAGGATATCTTGTATTTTGAACGTTAAAGGTATATTATGGAGGCACTTGTACTAAAGTATCAATTTTAATCCTTAGAAAGGAGGGAATAGTTACGGATAATAAAGTATTCAATCCCCTTGTGAAGAATCATTCAATTTCTTCGGCAAAGGATGAAGGGCTAATTGAGAGTAAGCATATGCAAATTGTCGAAAGCGCATGCAAGCTCTTTTTTACCCAAGGATTTCATCCAACCTCAATCCGTGAGATTGCCGAGGCTTGCAATATGTCTATGGGGCAGCTTTATCATTATATCTCTTCCAAAGATGATGTGTTATATCTTGTCCATAAGCACTTTCATAAGATTTCCGATGAGTTTATTCGGAAGCAAAATCTTGATAAGTGTGTTTCCCCAACCGAAAAGCTCATTGTTTTTGTTAAGGCAAATTTACGCTTTGTTTATCAAAACCGTAAACTCATCCAATTTATTTCCACTGAGACAAAATATCTCCAAAAAGACTATCTAAAAGAAGTTCTAAAAATGGAGAAGGATTCCACGATTCGCAAATATCATGAACTCTTAATAGAAGTGAATAAAGAACGGCCGCTTAAAGCGGATCTGGAAGTTTTGGCCAGTATGCTAGCTTATACAGTAGCTTTCGAGGCATTAAAAGGTTGGACCGTGAGTGAAAAATCCATTGAGGAGATTAATAACGTTGTCCTGGATTTTGTTCTTAGAGGGGTAGGCCTATCAGACCTGGTTGCAAAACCATAATTGGATATCGTGAAAGAGAAGCACATGCACAGGTTCCTCAGATTACCATGGAAGTGCCTGCGGCGGATACGGCTATTTGGGACGGAATTAAGGAGTCCGTATCTATTCCTGTCATTATGAGTAACCGGATGAATATTGCAGTGGGTGAGAAAATTTTCGTTGAGGGCGGTGCAGATTTTATTGCCATGGCCCGTCCCCTGATTGCCGACCCGGAGCTGCCCAGTAAAGCACAACAAGGAAGAAGCGACGAGATTCGCCCTTGTGTGGCCTGCAATCAGGGGTGCTTAGATCGTCTGCTCACCCATGGGTGCAAAAGAATTACATTAGTGGAAATGAGCAACTCCATCGGCAAGGATATTGGACCGATCACACGCTGGTCAGTTTTGGCGTACCTTAAACAGCATAATGTTAAAATAATGAAAGGGGCGAAAGCAATCTCCCGAACAGTCTGTATCATGAATTAAAAGGAAAGATCATCGAAGCTATTACAATTTATATTGACGCTCCAATCGATTTGTGATAGTCTGAATTTGAACAGAAAGTTCTTTTTTTCTTATTATTTATAGAGCGAGCGTTCTATTTAATAAAGGAGGGAAGTACTAATGGGAGTCGGCAGGTACGTTTGAAAGGGTGAAGTGTCCCCGCTGCGAACGCCCCACGGTAACTCCCGGAGCGATGCTTGAAAAGTTCAAGAAAACTCAGGCCGATAAGAAGTAACAAAACCCTGACTTAAGGGTTGAGTGACTGTAAAAAAATTAAAAGGAGATGTTAAAATGGCTAAAGAAATAGGAAAACCCAGCTTTGATTTGACCGGTAAAGTGGCTATTGTTACAGGAGGGACAAAAGGAATCGGTTATGCTGTCGCAGCTACTTTTGCTATGTATGGATGTGACTTGGCTATTACCAGCCGTACCCCTGCTGACTGTGAAAGAATAGCAAAAGATATTGAGACCCTTTACGGGGTAAAATGCCTGGGGATTTCTGCAGATTCTTCAGATAAAGGCGATATTGATCGGGCCGTTGCCCAAACTGTTGAGACTTTCGGGAAAATTGATATCCTTATTAATAATGCTGGTATCAGCGGAAAGACAGCCGCTCTGTTAGACCAGACCGAAGAAGATTTTATGAATGTTATCAACACCAACCTCAAAGGGGTGTTTCAATTTGCTCAGGCTGTGGCTGCTCAGATCGCCAAACAAGGAAAAGGGGGAAGAATTGTTAACATCGCTTCAGTAGGGGGCCTTATCGGCGGAAAGAGTGTTGCTCCCTATGGTGCTTCTAAGGCGGGAGTTTTGAGCCTGACGAAGACTATGGCCAATGAGTGGGCCCGTTATGGTATCACAGTCAATGCAGTTTGCCCCGGGTATGTTATTACTGAGTTGAATCAAGATATTTTTGCTGATCCGGAGATTAAAGCCAAGATGGAAAAGAGAACTCCTGTCCGCAGACTAGGCAGTGTGGAGGAGGTGGCTGGCCCTGTGCTGGCCATGGTTTCAGACAGCTTCAGCTATATGACCGGTACATATATCCTTTTGGATGGCGGACAAACCATCGGTGGCTGATCTAGGCCTTAAAAGCTGATTCTCCAGGATTTTGCTTTCGGCGTTCACTCCGTAAGCTGCGCGGAGCAATCTAATCGCTCAAGACCTCCGCTGCGTCGGGTACCCAGCCAAATCGCTCCTGCTCAGTGGCTGGTTGGAAACGTCCTGTTTCCAACCCGACTCCGCTGCAGTCTTTTCGCGAAGATTGCTTACCTGCTCGCTTAGAATCCGTTCTCTGCCTTAAAGCAAAATCCTTGGGCTGCCTTTCGGGTCTGAGCAGTATAGCTACCGATCCAAACAAGATTTTTCCATTCATCTGCTGGTGCAGCCCCACTGCAAGGCTAATATGCTAAAAAAGATAAAAGTATCTGACGGTTAGAATAGATTCTCTGCCATGAACAGATGTACGCTTCTGTTCATGGCAGAGAAAAGCAAATTTGATCATAAAATCCAAATAGTGAATGCTCCGATATTAAGAGATAAAATACGACTGAATATGTGAAAATATACTCATTTTTGACATTATACTTCTTTCAGGGTAAGCCTCGTTATTTCACGCGGATAACATCCAAAGTTAAGGAGGCAAATATTCAATGAGGCCTAAAATGCCAACCATGTCACTGGAGGCACAGTCTCACCTAAAAGGAAGACGTTTAGAATTTGAGAGTATAGCCCAAATGCTCACTGTACGATCGAATGAAATACCGGAAGCAACCCATGTATATTATTATGATCAGATATTAACCTATCAAAATACCAATGACCGGGCGAATCAGGTTGCCAATTTTCTCAAAGAAGCAGGTGTGCGCAAGGGAGACATTGTGGGAGTCATGATCCAGAATTCCCCTGAAATTTACTACACCATGTGGGGCGCCCAAAAGTTGGGCGCGATAGCTTTAACCATAAACTTTTGCTTAAAGGGCCCGGAAATTTCTTATGTTCTGAATGATGCCAAGCCCAAAGTTGTCTTTGTGGGCAGTGATTTCATGGATGAATTTACAAAGGGACTAAGGTACGCTGATACAAAGCCCTATGTGGTTGAGGTAATAACCCGGGCCAATCATAATTCGCCGGAAATCAGAACGAGTTTAATAGATATTCTCGCTAAATATCCTCTTGACGAATGTCTGGTGAAGCAAAGCCTTGATGATCCTTTTTTATTATTATACTCATCCGGTACAACCGGAAAGCCTAAAGGTGTCTTATTATCCAACAGAGCCCAACTGTCGCAATGCCGAAACTTCAACCAAATGGGCTACATCAAAGGCAATGATGTGATGCTGTTGATGCTGCCTATGTTTCATACGAACCCCTTGTGTGTCTTTACCTACCCGCTGAGTTTCGCCGGTCAGGCCCTTTGCATTCGCAAGAAGTTTTCCCCCAACGATTTTTGGCCTACGGTTATGCACTATGGAATCACGGTAATTATGGGTGTGCCTACAATGTTTGACTACATTTTAAATAAGATTGATCCCTCCCATATCGATTTATCCAAAGTAAAAATCCGCTACGCCTTTACCGGGGGAGCTCCACTTTCTTTAACCACGCGTCGTGGGTTTAAAGAAAAGTACAATATTGATTTTCTTGTGGGTTATGGACTGACTGAAGGATGTGGAGGCAATAGTACGGAACCTGCCTTGGGGCATTACAAGGAAGGATCCTGTGGCATGGTCCATCCTGAAGAAGTCATCGAAATTATGGATTCAGAGGGCAGGATTTTGCCCAATAATGTTGACGGGGAAGTGTGCATTAAAGGCGATTGCATTATGTTAGGGTATTTAAATCAACCTGAACAAACTGCGGAAGTCTTGAGAGATGGATTTCTACATACAGGCGACATTGGTCATTTTGACGATGAAGGCTATTTATATATTACAGATCGCAAAGGGGACATGATCGTACGCGGAGGAGAGAACATCTATCCCCGTCAGATTGAAATTGTGCTTGAAGAGCATCCCCTGGTAGCTGAGGTAGCCGTGATCGGTGTACCTGATCAATGCTTGGGACAGCGGGTTAAAGCTTATATTGTACCCCGGCAGAAGGGGTTGTTTACGGAGGAAATCCGGCAATGGCTGCTTGAACGCATGGCAAACTATAAGGTGCCGGAGTTCTATGAGTTTGTGGATCAACTCCCCCGGACTCCCAGCGGAAAGGTGCAAAAGTTCGAACTTAGGAAAGAGGCATGATGGGCATAAGGTACTTGACACCAAATTGGGACACTGTTTTTCAGATTATAAGATCTATGTCCCATGCACCCTAAAAAAGACCGAAATAGGGAACTTTTTCACATGGCATAAGAATTGCATTGATATTATGTGTTGTTGATCAGGAAAGGAGGAGTGATAAGGTTAGGAGGAAAAAGGAGGTGAAGTGCCCAAATAAAAATCAGATAATCACAGGTAACCCCATTGATTCAGCTTCTTAATTTAAGGAGGAATTTCCTATGAAGATGGCAATAATGGGAGCGGGCTCTCTTGGTACAATTCTTGGTGCTTTGTTAACAAAGAATGGTTATAAAATTGATCTAATTGATGTTAATGCAGCCCATGTGAAGGCCCTCAATGAGAAAGGCGCCAAAATTATCGGTCTTTTGGATTTGGTTCAACCCGTGAAGGCTTTGACTCCGGATGAAATGACAGAGCCCTATGATCTTATATTTTATTTAACAAAGAGCACCCAGGATGAGAGTGCTTTACCCTATGTTGCAAAGTACCTGAAACCCGATGGAATCGTCATCACAGGGCAAAATGGCATGCCTGAGGAAACATTAAATGAAGTCATTGGCAAAGAGAGAGTCCTTGGCCAGATCACGGGATGGGGAGCTACCTGGATTGAACCCGGGGTTTCTAAGCTTACTTCCGAGCCGGATCATATGACCTATGAGATCGGGGAACAGGATGGACAAATCACGGAGAGATTGAGGCAAGTCGCAGAAATTCTATCAAAAGCAGGTAAACCCAGAATGCTTACCAATCTGATTGGTACACGATGGAGCAAATGGACTTCGAATTGCTGCTTTAGCGGTATGTCGGCAGTTGTGGCGGGAACCTTTGGGGACGTCTTGGATAATCCTCACGCCATCCGTTGCTCGGCGCATATTCTCAATGAATCCATGGCTATAGCCAAAGCCGCCGGTGTAACACCGGAGCCTTTCCAGGGGGATGACTATGCTGCACTGGCTTTTACAACGGAAAAAGAATTGGAAGCGAATATACCTGGATTAAAGGCCTGTGTAGAATCCCATCGCAATATTCGGACAGGAATGCTCTATGATATTGAAGCGGGGCGGTACCCTGAAATAGATACAACCTATAACGGAGTACAATGTAAATTGGGCGCAAAATATGGCGTGCCAACCCCGGTTAATCAGCAAGTCGTAGATATCGTCCATCAAATGGCCGAAGGAAAGTTAAAGATCGATCCTGCCAATGTCAACCTCATTAAGCTGCCTGTATTGCCTAAGGAGTAAGGTATCGTCAGCAAAACGAAAGGGTGATCGCTATGTTTGAAAATTGGAAGCTGTTAGTCGTGGGCGCTGGAGTTATGGGAAGCGGGATTGCTCAGCTCTATGCTTGCAAGGGGTTCCAGGTGGCACTTTATGATAAGTTTCCGCAACAGCTGGACCGGGCTAAGCAATTGGTTGCCAATAACATGGAAAACCTTATTAAGGAAGGTCTGGCAACCCAGGAAGAAGCGGAGAGAACCAAGACGCTGATCAGCTATGAGACGGAGCTGGAGAAATGTGCCCCCCAAGCTGACCTTGTTCTGGAAAGTGTTTTTGAGAATGCTGATGTTAAAAGGGGAACCTTTGCACAACTTGATAAACTATGTGCTTCCGATTGCATTCTCTGCAGCAATACCTCTGCCTCCAATATCTTCGAAATTGCCCCTGTGTCACATCCGGAACGCCAAATCATCACCCACTATTTTAACCCGCCGTTTATAATGGATCTGGTCGAGGTGGTCATGGGTCCCAAAACTTCAGACGAGACACTGGATAAAGTGAAATCTTTCCTAATCCAGGTGGGCAAAGAACCCGCGGTACTTAAGCAATATATTCCTGGATTTATTGTTAATCGCATAGCTACTGCCATTACCCGTGAAGCGGGGTATATGGTTACACAGGGGTGGGTTTCAGCACAGGATATCGATAGTGCCATAAGAAATACCAGTGGCATTCGCTATGCTTTTGAAGGACCTATGGCTCTTTATGACATTGTGGGCTGGGATTTGACCACTTCTGTATCCGTAGGTGTTCATAAATCATTATGCAATGACACCGAAATCGGTAATTCTCTGGGTAAAGAATTGGTTGCCAAAGGTGAACTGGGCCTGAAATCCGGCAAAGGTGTGTTCGATTATGCAGGTGTTGATCCACAGCAATTTATGAATGAAAGAGCTGCAAAGATTATAAAAATGGTCAAAGCAATTAAAGAACTTTAAACATGGACTGGATTGAGCTGATAAAAAATTAGGAGGTAGGCATTATGAGCTGGTTAGCGCCAATAGGTGTCCTCTTAGCTATCGTAATATTAGTGGTCATGGCCTGGAAAGGCTTCAATATCGTAATTATTGCGCCCTTTGCCGCAGTCTTAATCATCCTGACCAATGGTATGGAATTCCAAACGGCCTTTTTTGCTGGTAAAGGCGCGTATTTAACAGCAGTCGGAGGATTTATTACATCTTATCTGCCCATATTTATTCTGGGAGCCTTGTTAGGCAAGTACTTGGAAGATAGTAAAGCAACAGTGAGCATTGCCAATGCGATTTTTAAATTAGTGGGTAAAGACAGCCCCATGAAAGTAATGGTCGCCATATCCATCATTGCCGCGGTATTGACTTACGGAGGAATCAGCTTATTTATTGTTATCTTTACAGTCGTCGCACTTTGCAGGCCCATCTTTAAAGAATTAAACTTGCCTTGGCGCCTTGTCATGGTACCAATGATCTATGGTGGTACTACCTTTACCATGACCATGGTACCAGGAGTTCCTTCCATTCAAAATGTTATACCGACCCAACTGGGCACAACCCTGACCGCTGCACCTTTGATGAGTATTGTGATCAGCCTTGTATCCGCCACCTATGGTTATTTCATGATGAAATATGAGTTGAAACGAATGGTTGCCACAGGAGAGACCTATTCAGAAAGCGGTCAGGTGGTTGACCTTGGTGACACCTCGAAAGTACCCCCCTTCTTTTTGGCAATACTGCCGATGCTGGTCCTGATTATTATCATCTTCGTCGGCAGTGCCATGAAAATTCCTAATCTTGTCGTTCCGGCACTGCTTGTTGCGGTCGTTCTGGCTGCATTATGTCTTAATCCGTATATACCCAATCAACTTAAGACACTTAATGCCGGAGCTACTAATTCTTTGCTCCCCATTATATTTACTGCTGCAGCCGCAGGCGTGGGAGCTGTTGTCTTTGCATCTCCCGGCTTCCAGGTATTGCAAGTTGGGATGAGTGCAGCTCCTGGTGGTGCCTTAACTCAGATTCCCATCATTACCGGTTTTATTTCCATGGTTACTGCTTCAGCATCAGGCGCCTTGGGAATTGTTATCCCGACATTTGGTCAGACTTGGATAGCTGCCGGTATCGATCCACAGGTTGTCCATCGAATTTCATCTTTAAGTTCCGCTGTTTTCTCAGCTATGCCACATAGCGGCTTCTTATTCTCTTGTATGGCTGTATTTGGTGTAAGACATAAGGACGTTTATAGACAAATGTTTCTTTTTGGATTGTGCGGCGGATTCCTTTGCCTAATGGTTGCCTTGCTTATGGCGGTTACTATTTATTAAATAGGAACGAGCGCTCAATCTTAAAATGAAATAATAAATATATTTTAGCGGGAGGAATGACTTTGGCTGGTAAAAACTTCTTGTACGACATGAGAGAATTGAAATTTGTGCTTAAGGAATGGCTGGATATGGATAAAATCTTTTCCCTGCCGGACTATCGGGACTATTACAGCAGGGAAGAGATCGACCCGATTATTGACACAACCTATAGAATCTGCCGAGATGAGATTTCTCTGATCAATGAGGATTCAGACAAAATTGGTGCTCATTTTAAGGATGGCAAAGTGATTACCCCGGATTCCTTTAAAAAAGCCTATAAGACGATTAATGATGCAGGTCTGGGAGCGAGCAATGCGGACCGTGAAGCTGAGGGGCATCTTCCCTATACGCTGGTTCAGGCCAATTATGAAATTCTTAGCCATGCCGGATTAGCTTTCACGGGTTTCTGGGGGCTGAATTCCGGAGCAATATCCCTTATTCAGCAGCACGGCAGTGAATTGATCAAGCAGAAGTTTCTGCCGAAGATGTGTGAAGGCCAATGGGCAGGCACCATGAACTTGACCGAACCGGGTGCAGGGACTGATGTGGGTGCTAATATCACCAAAGCTTTTGCTACAGATGAACCAGGAATCTATAAAATCAAAGGGAATAAATTGTTCATTACGGCAGGGGATCATGATCTTTGTGAGAATTTTATTCATCTCGTATTAGCACGGACAGAGGGGGCCCGCCCAGGTACAGCAGGATTATCACTGTTCGTGGTGCCGAAATATTGGGTCAACGATGATGGCAGTTTGGGTGAGTTTAACGATGTCATTACCACAGGTATTGAAGAGAAAATGGGTCAACATGGCTCGCCAACCTGTTCCCTCACCTATGGTGAAAATGATAATTGCCGGGGATATATCATTGGGGACCCACCGGATGAGAGCGGCAAAGGTCAAGGTATTGCGCAGATGTTTGTCATGATGAATGAGGAACGTTTGAATACAGGTATTCAGGGGCTGGCTGCTGCATCCCAGGCATTTAACTTAGCCCGGGAATATGCAAAAATCCGTGTCCAAGGCACCAAATTTACGGATCCCAAAGGCCCCAAGGTTCGCATTGTCGAACATGAAGATGTTCGCCGCATGCTGATGCTGCAAAAGTCCTGCATTGAGGCCATCAGAGCGCTGATCCTGAAGAGTTGCTATTATCTTGACCTGTCCCACGATAGTGAAGATCCGGCAGAGCGGGAATTTGCCGATGGAATGTTCCAGATCAGCAATCCTATGTGCAAAGCTTATGCCACAGATATGGCTTGGCCCCTTATTGCGGAAGCCATTCAAGTCCATGGTGGATACGGTTATGTGTCTGAGTACCAGGTTGAGCAAGCTGCACGGGATGTAAAGATTTGTTCGATCTGGGAAGGAACCAACTTTATTCAATCCCTTGACCTGGTCGGCCGCAAATTCAGTATGAATAAGGGTAAGGTGTTCAGGAACTGGTTGGATGACATTGCTGCCTTCATTGAAAGCAATGAAACGGAGAAAGATTTTGAAATTGAATTCAAGATTCTCAAGGACGCTTTCCAGGAGTACGAAGGGATTATCGGTCAGCTGCAAAACTATATGCAAGAGGGCAAAGCTCAGATGATGCCTTTATTCTCGACGCGGATCCTCCATGCTTCTTCAATGCTTTACTGCTCCAGACTCATTATGGATCAAGGATTGCTGGCCAATAAGCAACTCAATGAAATCGGTGAGCGCCATCCCGACGCCAAGTTCTATAAAGGAAAAATCGCCAGTGCCCGCTTCTACATTAAAAATGTTTTGCCCGAAATTTTTGTAATAAGAAAAGTATTCGAGATCGGGGATACCTCTGCTATAGACATTGACGAAGAGAGCTTAGGCTAAATTACTGTACACACAGGATATGCCGGTTTGGTGCGGTATGCATCTCTGTAGATTAAAACATTAGGAGGAATTGAATTATGAACCGATGGGAAAAGATCGAGTATAAACCTGCCCCACTGTTTACTCCTGTATTTGGACCTCTCTCAGGTATTCGGGTTTTGCTCAATGGGACAGTGGTAGCAGCACCCTTTTCTGCTACCATGATGAGTGACTTTGGAGCCGAAGTTATTGCCCTGGAAAGACCTAAAGTCGGAGGAGACCCGGCACGTCATCAAAAACCACAGATTGTGGAAGGAGATAAATCCATCAGCGGTGCCTGGATGCAAAACGCAAGAAACAAGCTGAGCTTTGCTTTAGAGACGAATCTTAATGTCCCCGAATCCAAAGAGATCTTTTTATCTCTGATTAAGAACTCGGATGTCTGGATTGAGAACATGGTTTGGATCGATAAACTGGGTATCACCGATGAATTGCTATTGGAAGTCAATCCGAAATTAGTTATTTGCCATATCAGCGGATACGGTACACCGGCATTTGGCGGGGAGCCAAAACATTTGAACAGGCCCGGCTATGATCCTCTCGGACAATCTGAATCCGGTTGGGCATTACTGCAAGGGTGGCCGGATATGGAACCTTATTATGCTCAACAATATGTCGGTGATTATTTGAATGGTTTGTTCGCAGTAAATGGAATTCTAATGGCCTATATGAATAGCCAAAAGACGGGCAAGGGGCAAGTTATTGATGTCAGCTTGACTGAAGGCTGGATGCGGGTTATGGATGATAACTTTACACTCTGGACCCAAAAACAAATTCTCAAGCAAAGACAAGGAATTAAGCAAAAGAATTATCAGCCCGGAGGAGTTTTCGCCACCAAAGACGGAAAGTATGTCAATTTAGGGGCTTATGGTAAAACGGCATATGAAAAAACCTTAAAGGGCTTTGGCATCGACCTCGAGAAGTTCCCCTATGAAAAAGCAGGGGGAAGTGCTGAAGCTGTGGCAAGCCCATTAGGCCAGGAATTGGATGCCACCTTCGCTAAATTCTTCATGGAACATGACGCTGAAGAGGCTGTAAACATTTGCATTAATAATAAAGTTGGCGCTGCCTTTGTAAGAAGCGCTGAAGATACTTATAACCTGCCTCATTGGCATATGAGAGGGGACTGGGTGAAATATACCGATCAGACCCTGAACAAGGAAGTTGAAGCATTTGGTTTTGTACCTAAAATGTCGGAGACTCCGGGGCAAGTATGGCGTGGTGCCCCTTACTTAGGTCAGGATACTGAGAAAATCCTCAAAGAGCTGCTGGACTACAGTGACAGTGATATTAAAGCTTTAAAAGGAAAAGGGATTATTGACTAAAGAGATCTATTCCTAATCATTCTTAAGGGAGTGTCGAAAAACTGCTTTTTAAGCAGTCGATGATGCTCCCTTTTCTTTCCTTGTTCCGCCTTAAGCACTTTCAATTTCGGATGGGCATGCCGGCGGCTGCTCATGACAAAAGGGCCGCCGTTACTTACAAGCGGCACGCCCTTTTCTTGGTTTAGCTGATCTCGTATTCTTTTATTTTTCGATAGAGGGTTGATTTACTTAGTCCCAGGATCTTGGCAGCTCCCCGGATGTGGTTATTGCTTTCATGGAGAGCCTTCATAATAGCTTTTTTCTCAATCTCTTTCATGGAAGGGGTGTTGTCCAGAATGATTTCATTGGGTGATGGTTCCGGTTCCGGCTGAGCCAAGGTTAAGCCGGAGGGAGGCTGATAACTTAAAATTTCCTCGGGGAGATTTTCAGGGCGTATAATCCCTTCGTTGCTCATGCAGACGGCATAGGAAATGGTATTCTGTAACTGCCGCACATTCCCGGGCCAATTATACTGGAGCAATAAGTATTTTGCTGAATTACTCAGGATAGGTTCGTCAATACCTTGGTTACTGGAATAGATACGGATAAAATGTTCAATCAACTGGACGATGTCTGAGCCCCTTTCCCTTAAGGGAGGGACACTTAACTTAAAGACGGAGATCCGATAGTATAAATCCTCCCGGAATTGATTGTTTTTTACCAGATCCAGCAGGTTTTTATTGGTTGCTGTAATCAACCGGAAATCCACGGGGATGTAACGGCTTCCTCCCACGTGCATGATCATTTTATCTTCCAGCACCCGCAGCAGTACCGCCTGTAATTCCAGAGGCATATCCCCAATCTCATCGAGAAAAAGAGTCCCGCCATTGGCAAGCTCTATTTTCCCAGGTTTGCCCTGGCGCTCGGCGCCCGTAAATGCTCCCCCTTCATAGCCGAATAACTCGCTGGCGATGAGATTTTGTGGAATCGCGGCACAGTTTACGGCAATGTAGGGACCATTGGGCCGGTTTTCAAAGTGGATGGCCTGAGCATAGACATCTTTACCTGTGCCGCTTTCTCCTTGAATAAGAATATTGGAATTAAAATGAGCGAATTTCTTCGCCACGCTTTTCAGCTTCATGGATTGTGGAGATGAGCCAATGATAGTGTCGAAAGTAAATTTAACCATTGCTGCATAGGGTGACTTAGCAGCTTTTTTTATGTGGTCGGTTTCTTTCAACAATACTATGTAACCTGAGATTTTGTCCTTGCTTTTAATCGGCTTTATTGAAGTGAGAAACAGCTTCTTTTTTGCGTTTTTAAGCTGGAAATCAATATGTGAAAGTGTATTTCCTGTCTCTACAACTGATTTAAAGAAGGGCTGCTCCCCAAGAACGTCTTCCACCTGAGAACCGATCAGATCTCTGCCAAAGAGTTCGATTATTTTTAAAGCATTCATATTGGTTCGGATGATTTTACCATCGTCATCTGAAAACAACATGATCTCTTCAGTGTTTTCCAGTGCGGCATCAAATATCTCGTTCTGCAAGGCAATTTGAAATTGCTTCTGAATGCCCATGGCCATGCTTATGGCCAATCCCAGAGTTTGGGAGTTATGGCTGCGCAAGTTAGGGCTGGTGATGGTAAGAGTACCTTCCAAATTACCATTCTCATCAAAGATAGGAGCAGATGAACAGGCAATGTTCTCAAATATATGACTGAAATGTTCAGGGCCGCAGAGCTGGATAGGGCTTTTGAGAAGAATACACATGCCATGGGAACAGGTTCCGATGGTTTTTTCTGTCCAGATCGTACCGGCTTCCAGCTTGAATCCATTTCCTCCCAGTGCTTTGACGACGCTGAGGATGACTCCTTGCTCATCGCTGATAATAATATAGCATTCTACATGGGAGAGCATGTTTTCCAGATGGTGAATGAAGGGAGTGGAGGCTTGTATCAACAAGGCCTTTTTCTTCAGCAGCTGATCAAACATCAGAGGATCCATCTGCGGAGGATAGTCATAATGACGAGGGTCAAGACCATTTTCAGAGGAGCGAATCCAGGATTCAACGATTTCCGGTCTAACCTCTTTTACCGCGGAGGGATCAATATACTTACGAATTACATCAAGTTTTTGCTGTTTTATCTTATCCATCAGGACTCTGTCATCTTTAATCAGTGGACTTAGTAATTCCTGCAAAGATTGCATACTAATCCTCCTCATTCATAAGCCATTTTTCACAAGAATGGCCGAGCAGTTACCAAAATAACCTGCCTTACGAATTCCTTGTACTTAAATTATATCAGTAAATCAGTGGGTTGTGGGAACTATTTATCGCACAATTCACATTCTTAAGGGCATAAATTCAATATGGGACTGGGTGATTTCACAATCGGCGATTTATGTCCCAGGGCATTTAAACACCCGAGAATTATAGGGTTTTTGGCATATGGCACGATAATTGCAATTATATGTCTGTGTTCAAAAGTCATGCGGAAGTTATGCAGATGAAGGGAGTGATAGATTATGTGTTTCAGACCGCCAGAAGTAGCGGCACCTAAAAAATGCCCGGAATGCGGGGCAAGAAATCCAGGTGTGTTTAAAACCTGTAAGAAGTGTGGTAATCCCCTGCCTGAAGCAAAGATTACCTGTCCGGAATGCGGCAAGCAAATGCCGGATAGCCATAAAATTTGCAGCAATTGTGGCTTTAACGGAAAGCCTGGGTCAGGTGATCCAACGAAGCGTATGGAAGAGTCATAATTCAGGAGGGTATATCCTTTAAAAAGGTGGATCTTAAATTTTGAATTGATGCTTTAAGGAGGGAATTTCAAATGTCCAATAAGGAATGGCAGTGGCAGGAAGGCGAATACACAGTGACCCGCTCCACCCATTGGTCAGGGCCGGGATGCCATGATGGATGCGGCCTTCTCTATTATACGAAAGACGGCAAATTGATTAAGGTCGAAGGCGATCTCGATAACCCTTATAACATGGGGAGATTGTGCATGCGTTGTCTGAATCAGGTTGAGGCATACCATAGCCCCCAACGCTTAAAATGGCCGCTTAAGCGTGTGGGCGAACGTGGTGAAAACAAATGGGAAAGAATTAGCTGGGATGAAGCCTATGATATTATTGTCGAGAAAGTAAGAACTATTCAAAAGGAATTTGGACCGGAAACCATAGTTGGCATGGAAGGGACAGGCAGAAACATTATCTGGCAGGTACCCTATTTAACCTACGCGGCCTTTGGCAGCCCGAACTATGTGCTGGGGTTCTTGAGCGGTGACTCTTGTTATCTTCCCAGAGCAGCGCAGCAAGCCGTTATGAACAGCGATTTCTTTGTTTGTGATTGTGCCCAATTCTTTGAAGAGCGTTATGACAACCCTGAATTTAAAAATCCGGAAGTCATTATGATCTGGGGGAATAATCCGGTCATTACCAATGGCGATGGATTCTTTGGACACTGGATCGTCGATGAGATGAGAATGGGAGCAAAACTCATCGTTGTTGACCCCCGTCTGACCTGGCTGGCCGCAAGGGCAGAGTATTGGCTGCAGCTCAGACCGGGAACGGATTGTGCTTTGGCCATGGGTATGCTCAATGTCATTATCAACGAAGATCTTTATGATCATGACTTTGTTGAAAACTGGTGCTCAGGATTTGAAGAACTGGAAGAAAGAGTTCAGGAATACCCGCCCGAAGAGGTTGAGAAGATTACCTGGGTTCCTAAAGAAATCATCGAAGCTGCAGCGCGCCGTTATGCGACAGCTAAACCGGCGGCGATCCAGTGGGGGCTCGCTATAGACCAGCAGGTAACGGGTATTGCAACTGCCCAGGCTGTCAATAGCTTATGGGCCATAACCGGAAATACGGATGTCCCCGGGGGCAATATTATCGCGAAGAGCGGCTATAATGTGGATGACGGTTATAGTTGCGGTTACAGCTGGCTTACACCGGAAATGCAAGAGAAGCGTTTCGGAAATGAAAGAAGTCCTCTTAAAAAGTATGGATTGGCTTCAACTGCTCATGGAGATTCGGTGCTTACTGCTATTGAAAATGGTGGCCATCCCTACCCGGTTAAAATGTTGTGGCTGCAAACGACCAATCCCATTGCCAACATGGCGTCTGAAGCACCTCGGATTTATGAAGCCATGCGAAAAGTGGACTTCAATGTGGTTGTGGATCTTTTCATGACTCCCACGGCAGTAGCTTGTGCCGATATTGTTCTCCCGGCAGGAATGAGTGCGGAACGAGACAGTTTCAGAGCATGGTTTGCACCGCTGCGTGCCATAACCAAGATCGTGGATTATGAAGAGTGTAAGTCTGACGAGCAGATTGTACTTGAACTTGGCAAACGTCTGCACCCGGAAGCATTTCCTTGGGAAACCGTACAGGATTGGATTAACTGGAAAATGGGTAATGACAAAGAAAAATACCCTGAGGCTTTAGTGAGAGAATGGACTCCGGAGGGCAAAAAGTACCGTGAAAGAGGTAATACTCAGGGAATGACCTATACTGAGCTTAAGGAAAAAGTTTATGTTTACCCGGAATGGGAGTACAGAAAATACGAAAAAGGTCTCCTGCGCCGGGATAGACAGCCTGGCTTCAATACGGCAGATGGCAAGGTTCAATTGTACATTGATTTGTTTGAAGCATTTGATGTGGATCCACTACCGACACATCTTGAGCCCCCTGAAAGTCCCTATTCCACACCAGAGCTTTATAAGGAGTATCCACTGGTACTCACTTCGGGTGCACGCTCCTGGGAATTCTTCCACTCTGAACATCGTCAGCAGCCGACTATGAGAATGTTCCACCCTCAGCCTTTAGTAGAGATTCATCCTGAAACCGCTCAAAAACTTGGCATCAATGATGGAGATTGGGTATGGATCGAAAGCAAGCGGGGCAGATGCCAACAAATTGCCAAATATGTGGATACCATTGATCCACGGGTTGTCAGTGCAGAGCATGGCTGGTGGTTCCCGGAAAAAGAAGGTGCAGAGCCCAGCTTGTTTGGAGTATTTGATTCCAATATTAATAATGTGACATCGCAATGCCAGAATGGTCCCACCGGTTACGGAGCACCCAATAAAAACCTGCTGTGCCGGGTTTACAAAGTTACTGAGGAAAATAGTCAAGTAATGCCTGGTGAGCAAGTCACCAGAAGAGGAGGATGGGATTATGTCAGAGCTACTCTCTAATCAGACCCAGGGAAAAGCATCCGCCAATCCCATGGCGAGAATAGGGCTTGAGAGCCGTCTGAAAGCGGAAGATACATCAGGATACGGTTTGCTGATTGATTACGAGTACTGTACAGGCTGCCATGCCTGTGAAGTTGCCTGTATGAAGGAGTTAGCTCTCCCCCTAAATCAATATGGGATCAAGTTGCTCCAGGATGGCCCCCGCCAAACGCCCGATGGGAAGTGGGACTTGAACTATATTCCTTTTCCGACAGCTTTATGCAACCTGTGCGAAGATCGTACAGCTCAGGGCAAGATGCCCAGTTGTGCACAGCACTGCCAGTCCTTGGTGATCAGTTATGGTCCGGTCGGGGAGCTCGCCGATAAAATGGCCAGAAAGCCCAAAATGGTATTGTTTACACCCCAATAATTCACTCATCCTTGTTTGGTGGCAAGGGAAATCCTTTGTCACCGGACTGAGTTAACAGTAATAAAAATTCTCCTTTTTTATTGTATTTTTTATAGAAATTTCTGGTTGATGAATATCCTTAATGAGTTAAAAAGGAGGAGCTAAAATTGAAGATCACCGAAGAAGATATTTTAAATGCTAAAAAGGCCTATGATCATAAGGAAGAAATTGAAGATGAGACCTTAGCTGTGCTTTATGCCAAGGCATTAACACGCAATAGCAAAAGATTCCCGGATATCCCGCAAAAGGTTAAGTACGTAGCCTTAAAACTCGAGTCGGGTAAGTTCGTTGTGGAGTGGAGAGGATCAGAGACTTGCACAGCGGACGGAAGACCATAAGAGTTGGCATTATAAGCAATAAAGGAACTGACTCTAAGTGGAGTTAAAAATAATTCCAAATCTGAAGCTGAAAAGATAAGAAGCTGGTATCCTATATAAAACAGCCATAGGACCAGCTTCTTTCTTCTGCGTTAATAGTTCTGTCACCTAAATAATTCTGCTCATCCTCTTGGACATTGAGTTTCTTCGCAATGATCATCGTGTAACATATCAGCCAGTGGGCAAGGGCTGTCACATATCTTCCCGGTATATAGACATTTGGATTGGAACGATAGGTCAGCTTCTCGGGAAACTTCGTGCAAACCTGTTCCACATCGTTTGCATTGCTGATTTTCAACACGATTGGCTCGTCCGCATAGAGGACATTTAATAGGCGGGGTCTGGGCAGGCCTCCCATCATGACGGTTTGAGCAATACGGACTACAGCCGAAGCAATGATGACACATACACCTCGTCCTTTCGAGTGGGTTCAGGGGTTGACTTTCTCTTAAGTCAGCTCACCTGGATGATATGCAATAATGATGCCAGGAGAAAATTCATTGAATTTCCTGCCGGTTGGCGGAGCAGCGCTTTGATTACGAAGTAACGCCGGGTTTAATAAGAAGTTTTGGACGGTTTAATTTGGGACAGATAATTCCTATAAATGGGGTTTCCCGTCCCAGCCCCCCCCAAGACCCCATGATAGTGGGTTGTTTCACATTGGCATTGAAAATGCAAGATAATAAGAAAAGGATTTTTGAGGGGGCCTAGACGAATGGAAAGAAAACCTTGGTATCCATTCTATGATCCAGGTGTGGATCTTTCACCTATTTATACCGATATACCGCTGAAGGAGCAGTTTATTTCTTTAGTCAAAAAACAGCCGAATAAGCCCTATATCTATTATTTGAATAAGATAATTACTTATTATGAAGCCAATACATCAGCCTGTAGATTAGCCAATGCAATGTTAGATATGGGAATCAAAAAAGGAGATCGGGTCGTAATCAATCTTCCCAATCTGCCTGAATTTTTAATTGCAGCACATGCCTGTTTTAAAATTGGTGCAATTGTCGTACCGACCAATCCTCGCTATACAAAGCGGGAGCTACTATGTCAGTATCTTAACTGTAAGGCAGAAACGGTTATTTGCTTAGATCTGAATCTAAACCTTAATTCTGAAATACTGCTGGAAAACCAAGATGTGCTGAAAAGAATAATTGTGGTTTCAACACAAAATCCACCCCTTAAGGTCCAAGAAAAGGAATTTCTGATCATGTATAAGGACTTGGTTGAAAAAGGACGGGAAGTTGAACCTGAGGAAGAGGTCTTGCTTGATGATATCGGGCTGATTATTTATACAGGTGGCACAACGGGAGTTGGCAAAGGATGCTGTATCACAAACTTTAATCTTATCGCTATGGCATCAGGATGGAAACAAATGTGCCAATATTTTGTGAACCTGGAAAACTATAAGGTTTTATCCTCGACTCCCATGTATCATATTCATGGATTTCAAACAACATTTAATGCTAATATTCTCATTGGTGGAAGCATTATTATCATGCCGGAAATTACTCCGGACAACATTTTAGAGGCAGTTAACCAATACGAACCAAATGTGTGGTTAGGAGTTCCCGCTTTGATCGGGGCTTTATGCCTACATCCCAAGTTAGCCGAATCAAAAATGAATAAACTGCAGCATATAGGATGTGGAGCTTCGTCCATCCCCATGTCCATCATGGATAAATTTGAAAGTATAGTTGGAGTGCCGATTATCGAAGGCTATGGAGCTTCTGAGACATCCATGGCAGTTGCCAGTAATCCAATGACGAAAAGAAAAGCAGGAAGTGTAGGAATACCTTATCCCAACACAGACTGTAAAGTGGTGGATATAGTTACGGGGACTAAAGAAGTGCCGTTGGGTCAAGTGGGAGAATTATGCTTTAAGGGTCCCCAGATCGTCAAGGAATACTGGCAAAATCCTAAGGAAACAGCATTGAATTTCCAAGAGGGATGGTGGCATTCCGGAGATATTGGTTATATGGATGAAGAAGGGTTTATCTTTATCCTTGACCGGAAAAAGGACATGATCATTTGCAGTGGTTTTAATGTTTACTGTTCTGAAGTTGAAAATATATTAAACAGTCATCCTCAAATATTAGAGGCAGCAGTAATCGGAGTCCCTGACTTAAAACGGGGAGAAACAGTGAAGGCTTATGTAGTGATTAAATCCGGAGAGAAAGTGAGTGACCTGGCGATTAAGGATTTTTGTCGGAAATATCTGGCCGCATATAAGCTACCTAACGAGGTGGAATTCATTGATGCCCTTCCTCGCACTTCAGTTCATAAAATTAACAGGAAGGCACTGCGCGCGTTAAGCAGTAACAGGATGAAAGGGTTTGATTCTTTAGAAGGAGGCTTTAAATGATTAGTAATATTGGGGAGAACCTTAAATTTATTGAAGCACCGAATAAAGCACGCCCTCCGCATTCAAACAGTTTACTTATTGATGACGATATCAAAGTCCTGATTGATTGTGCCTGTGGAGATTCAAACATTGAGCGTCTTCAAAAAAAAGGCATTGATATCATCATTAGTTCTCATTTCCACATTGACCATACCATGAATAATTATAAATTTCCCTCGGCTGAAATCTGGGCTCATGAAGATGATGCTCCGGCAATCCAGTCATTAAATTGTTACAGGGATTATTTAGGTTTTCATGAACTAAGTGAGGGTAAGGTCTGGGAGGAATATGCAAGAACCTATGATATTCATCCTATGCCAATAAAACGGAAGTTATATGATGGAGAAATTTTGGATTTTGGTAAAAATCGCCTGAAAGTCATCCATACACCGGGTCATACTCCGGGGCATTGCTGTTTCCTTATTAATGATTCCTATCTCTTTAGTGCAGAGATTGACGCACGTCTTTTTGGCCCTTGGTACGGTCATTTATGCAGCAATATAGACGACTTTATCGAGTCCATTGAATTGTGCAGAGAAATAAAACCCGCGGTCTTAATAACCTCACACAATGGAATAATCAGGGATAATATTGAGCAGAGACTCCAAAAGTTCTTGGATGTTATTTATAAAAGAGAAGAAAAACTACTGAAAACATTGAAAAAACCTTCAACTATTGAAGAATTAACTTGTTTGCATATTTTTTATGGACCGGTGAGAACTTTTAACGAATTCCGTAGAGTAACCGAGAAAGCAGCAATTACACTTCATCTTCAACGATTATTAAAGGCAGAAAAAATAACCCGTTACGGTCAATTGTATTACGTACAATAGTAAAGGGATAAGTTCGCTTTAAGAAGGAAGGAGAACAAGATGTCAGAAAAAGAGTATGCTGAAAATTGCTTTGTTTGCGGTGAAAAGAATCCGATTGGTCTTCATCTTAAAACTAAAAATGTGAATGGAAAATCTCATATGGAACTTGATGTCCATGAGAATCTTTCAGGTTTCGACGGGTTAATGCACGGAGGGTTCATCTGCATGTTATTGGATGAAGTAATGTTTCATGCGGTTGAGTCGTCTGGAGAAACTACGCTGACACTTAACATAAATACAAACTTTGTCAATCCTGCGATAATCGGGCATCACCTGGTTGTCGAAGCATGGATTGTCAATCGCCAAGGAAGAAAGATTTATGTAGAGGGGAAAGTTACGGATGGAGATAAAGTAGTGGCAGATGCCAAAGGGCTCTACCTCAGGGTGGATATGGATTCATTTTTAAAAACGATTTGAATAGTTCAATTGCTTAAAACACTCTGTGCTTGAGAAACCGGGGTGTTTTTTCGTTTGGTATATAATGATTCAAGTCACGCTACGGTGCCACAGAAGCTAAAATTCCAGAGATCATATTATCGCTACGTATGCCAAAGGTATGTCAACCCATGATATTGAAGACCACTGACTTCATTAGTGACGGGGATAGAATCCTTTGAGAACCAGACCCGCAGCCTGAATTGAATAAATACAATATAATTTACAGTAAAAATTAACGCTTCATATGAGCTGGTCTTATTTTTTATGGTAAAAAATTAAATATATATATTATAGATAACAGAGAGCCCTCAAAGGAAAGGTATTTGTTTGCGTTTCCAAATAATAGATTAAACTGCGAAATGTTTTGAAAATATTAGACTATTTTAGAAATTTTAGAAGGAAAAATGAAAAAAATGTTGAATTTTCATATGATGAATCGCTGAAACCTAATTAGTTGCCAGTTCAAACAACCTCATTGAAAGGAGCATTACAGTTAATTTAAAGAAAAGCTTAAAATTATTATAAATGTATGAAGGTTCTTTTGTGCTAGAAAATATACAAGTTATCCTAAGCCAGGGATTGCTTGTAGAGAATATTTAAGAGATTACCCTTGTAAGTGCAAGTGGGTTCTTATACTAATGCAAGAAAATTCTTAAATTTATTAAATACTATGAACTGCAATTATTGATGATGCAATTAAAGCACCCGTTTCAGTCTGGATTTCAACAGCAATCATGCAAAAGACATACTAAAAAGGTGGTAGTAGACATGGAAAGTAAGGCAGGAAAGGGAAGCAATCTGTCCAGACGCTCCTTCCTTAAATTTGCCGGGGGGGCAGGTATCGCCGGTGCCTCCCTGAGCTTAACAGGTTGCGGCCAACCCCTCACCCCGGCCAGTGCGGTGGGCGGTGAGGGCTGGATGCCGACCCAATACAATGAACCGGGGGGCTGGCCCACCAATGTGCGCGGCCGTGTACCCATTGATCCGGAAAACCCTGCCCTGAGGAGAGATGACCAAAAGTGCATTCTCTGCGGGCAATGCATCGAAGTATGTAAAACCATCCAATCCGTGTATGGGAACTACGAACTGCCCATTAAAAACGAAATTCCCTGCATCAATTGCGGGCAGTGTATCCACTGGTGCCCCTCCGGAGCAATCTCCGAGCGGGAGGATATTGATCAAGTAGCCAAGGCTCTCGCCGATCCCAAGATCACTGTGGTGGTGCAGACTGCGCCGGCCACTCGTATCGGCTTGGGGGAAGAATTCGGGCTGCCTGTGGGAACCAATGTCCAGGGCAAACAAGTCGCCGCTTTGCGAAAATTAGGCTTTGACGTGATTTTTGATACGAACTTCGCGGCGGATCTGACCATTATGGAAGAAGGCACAGAACTGGTTAAGCGTATTACAGGAGAATTGCACCATCCTCTTCCCCAGTTCACCTCCTGCTGCCCGGGGTGGGTCAAATTTGTCGAGTATTATTACCCTGAACTCCTTCCCAATTTATCATCAGCCAAGTCTCCCCAGCAGATGGCCGGAGCTTTGGTTAAGACTTATTTTGCGGAAAAGAACCATGTCGAGCCCCAGAAGATCTTCTCGGTGGCCATCATGCCTTGCACAGCCAAGAAATTTGAATGTCAGCGCCCGGAAATGATTTCCGCTCAAACCTATTGGCAGGATGAGCAGGTTTCCCCTGATGTGGATGTGGTCCTTACCACCAGAGAGCTGGCCCGCATGATCAAGAGAGCGGGGATCGATCTGCCCTCTCTTCCCGATGAAGAGTATGATCAGCTGATGGGTGTGGCAACCGGAGCCGGGGCGATCTTCGGGACCACCGGCGGCGTTATGGAAGCGGCCGTCCGCTCCGCCTACTATCTGGTCACAGGAGAACAGCCCCCTGCCGCGCTTTGGCAACTAACTCCGGTACGGGGCATGGAAGGGGTCAAAGAAGCGGCAGTTTCTATTCCCGGTGCCGGTGAGATCAGGATTGCAGTCATTTCCGGCCTGGATAATGCCAGAGCCATCATGGAACAAGTGAAAGCAGGGAACTCTCCCTGGACCTTCATCGAAGTCATGGCCTGCCCCGGCGGCTGCCAATACGGCGGCGGACAGCCCCGGTCATCGGCTCCTCCTTCAGACGGGGTGCGCAACACCCGGGCCGCATCCTTATATAAGATCGATGTCCAGGCAAAGCTGCGCAACAGTCATGATAATCCGCAGATTAAGCAAGTCTATGCCGAGTTCTTAACTTCGCCCTTGAGTGAGAAGGCAGAAGAACTATTGCATACCCATTATATTTCCAGGGCTGAAGAGTTTGACGCTAAGAAACCCCAAAGCCATGAGTATGAAGTTTAGGAGGTGGCAGCTATGGCAAAGGGAGTCCTTGTCGATATACCCAAATGTATTGGTTGTGAAGGGTGTTCAGTAGCTTGTAAATTATGGAATGAACTTGAGTGGGATCAACAGGAAAAAAACAAAACAGCCTTAGATCGGGCGGTGGAGCCTAACCATGGTCTCTGGCCTGAAGAATGGACATCCATCAACCGGTATAACCTGCAGAAGGACGGCACCGACCTGCGCAGATATGTCAAAACCCAGTGTTTTCACTGTGAAGAGCCCGCCTGTGCTTCAGCATGTTTCTCCAAGGCCATTCAGAAGCTTCCCGAAGGACCGGTCATCTATGATCAGAGCCTGTGTGTCGGCTGCCGCTACTGCATGATGGCCTGCCCTTTTGACATGTTGAGATATGAATGGAAAAAAGCCGTTCCCGGCATCAGGAAATGCCAGATGTGCCCGACCAGAGTGGCCAATAATATGGAACCGGCCTGTTCCTCAGTCTGCCCCACAGGAGCGTTGACCTTCGGGGAGAGGGACGAATTGCTGGCAGAAGCAAAAAAACGCATTCAGGAAAAGGGTTATATAGACAAAATCTTTGGGGAGAAGGAAGCAGGGGGAACCTCCTGGCTCTATATTTCCGATACCCCCCTGGAAGAGATGAGATTCAGAACGGATGTCACCACCGAGCCCCTGCCCTCTTATACCGAAGGATATATGAAAGCCACACCGATTATCGGGGTCAGTTGGGCGGCTGTTTTAGCCGGGTTGTTTTTCATTAATAACAAAAACAAAGAACCGCTGGATTGATAAAGTCCAAAAGAATGGAGGGAAGTATCGGCTATGGAAGTGATTACTACATTTAAAAATAAGACCGGGGAGAAAAGTACCCGGTGGACATTTAGAATGACCCCCATGCGATGGGTGTTTATGGCCATCGCCGCCGCGGCGATAGCAGTCATCATCGTGAGGTTCATCGCGGGACTGGGGGCCACCACCAACCTTAACGACCAGTGGCCATGGGGATTATGGATTTCTTTTGACGTTCTGTTAGGGGTGGCCCTGGCCGGAGGCGGTTACGGAACCGCTCTCATCGTCTATGTGCTGCGCCGGGATAAATTTTACCCCATCGCCAGAAGCGCCATGGTGACCTCATTGTTAGGTTATATCGTTGTCGTCCTGGGGCTATTGATTGAAGTAGGGCAATGGTTCTTCTTCTGGAGACCTTATGTCTCCTGGGGTCATGCCAGCGTCTTGTTTGAAGTCTTCTGGTGCATCTCCTGCTATACCCTGATTCAGGTCCTGGAGTTCAGTGAAGTGGCCACTGAGAAAGTATTCAAAGGAGCCCATAAATACCTGAAAAAAGCCATGCCCGTGCTGCTGATCATCGGCATTACTCTGCCCACACTGCACCAATCCTCACTGGGCCAGCTCTTTTATATCATGGTGGGCAAAGTAAATGTTCTTTGGTGGTCGCCCCTTTTGCCGCTGTTCTTCCTGTTATCCTCATTTTTCGTGGGAGCAGGCATGATCATTATCGAAAGCAGTCTGGCCGGGAAGGCCCTCAATCATCAGGTGGATACCTCCGTCCTGCAGGGGTTGGTCAGAATATCCGGCGGGGCCATGATCTTATATGTGATCTTAAAGATTGCCGATATGTCGGTAAGAGGTACCTTTGCCCATGTTTTGGCCTTTGATCTGCCCAGCATCATGTTCCTGGGTGAACTGATTTTAGGCTGCATCCTGCCCATCATTATCGCCTTCAGTTCCCTGTCCGGCACCCGCAAAGGGCTGATTGGATTTGGCATCCTCACTGTGGCCGGGGTGGTCATGAATAGGTTTGATGTCTTGTTCACGGGAATGGGCAGCTATCTGAACCAACACGGCGGCCATTATTTCCCTGCCTGGACAGAGGTTATCGTCAGCCTCGGTTTGGTTTCCATCGCTTGCTTAGCCTATTTGTTCATCGCCGAAAACTTCAATATTCTCGGACATCATGAATCCGAAGCCGTGGCCGCAAAAGGGGCGAAGACCGGCGCTGCGAAGAGAAGAGCGGTTCTGCCCAGTCACATCGAGCGCCAGGCCGGCAAATAATCCCCCCAAAGAGGTGTCTTGGTTATGTATACTTGTCAAATGGTCCATCATCACCATAACTGCCTCAACACCAAAAAACCCTATGTTAAGCTGTGCCGGTTATGCATCGACTCCTGCCCCCATCAAGCCATTTCCATATATCGTGAACTCAATAGCCAGCGCTGCACAGAATGCGGGATCTGCATGGCCGTTTGTCCCAGTGATGGTTTTGTCTACTACAGCACCTCCAAGCTTCATGAGTTTATGCTGGGGGCGGAGAAGATCGTGCTGAACTGTCCCCAGGCCATGAACGCCGGCCATGAGATTCCCTGTCTGGGGATTCTCGACCGGGATTCGTGGCTGGCCTTGTTGATAGCTGCCGGAGAGAAGGAAGTGACCCTCGTCACCGGAGTATGTGCAGCATGCCCGGATAAAAAAGCCTGCGCAGTGAGTGTACAGGTTTTTAAGGAGATCCACACTTCATGGCCGGATCATCCGGCGCTCAGGCTTAAAGTCGCCCCCGATGACGGAGGAAGTGCACCGGGCGGGGAGATCACATCGGTTCAAGCCCGGAGCGGGGGGAAGGGCTGGCGGGACATCGGCCGTGAAAAACTTGAAGCCATGCTGCCGGGGATCACTTCCGATGAAGCTTATCCTATTCCCAAGGCACGGCAATTCCTGAGGGAAGTTTGGCAATCCCGAAAGTCTGCCATTGGAGCACTCCCCCTGCCGGCCTTGGAGGTAAGTGAAGGGTGCAGAGAATGTGGCGAATGCGCGGCGGTTTGCCCTCAGGGAGCTTTAACGAACAAGGAAAAGGGTGAACAGTTAACTCTGATCTATGAACCTCTGAAATGTGTCGGCTGCCGGAGGTGCCTTAATATCTGCCGCTCCCAAGCCTTAAGCATGGAATATAAACCCCTGTCTTATCGTTTGTTTACAGGCAAAATTCTTGTACATCAAGGAAAACAGCGGTTATGACGGCCAAGACCTCCTGCTTTGGGATAGACCTGAGCAGGAGGTCCTTTGCATTTTGGGCAACTTTCCTTTAGACTGGACCCAAAGAAGAGGAACAGCTTAATGAAAAAAGGGTGATACAATGCATGTCATCGTCATCTCTTATGACGCTTTTTCCGAAGGGAATTGGCAGCTGGCCCAATCTCTGCCTAACCTTGAAAAGCTGCTTCAAAACGGTGCCTACAGCACAAAGCTGAAAAGTGTCTACCCAACCCTGACCTACACCGTACATACCACCATGGTGACCGGTGTTTATCCTGATAAACACGGTATCTTTCACAATAACCCCTTTCAGCCCTTTATTCCGGAGAAGGATCAGGAGTGGTTCTGGTTTCGGGATGCCATTAAAGTCCCGACGATTTACGATGCCATGAAGGAGCATAACCTGACGGCAGCCGGACTTCTATGGCCTGTTTCGGGGAAATCCTCTCTCAAGTATAATATGCCTGAAGTACACGCTGTTCGCGGGGAAAATCAGGCTGTTAAGGTGTTGAAGAATGGCAGCCCCTTGTTCTGTATAGGTATGGAGTTGCGCCATGGACGCTGTCGCCGGGGGGTAGAACAGCCCTATTTGGATGACTTTACAACCCGGTGTGCTGTGGATACCATCAGGAGAAAAACCCCCAATCTGCTGCTGGTGCACCTCATAGAGCTGGATGATGCCAAGCATAGATACGGGACGGACAGCAAGGAAGTAAGGGAGGCCATCATCCGTATGGATGGGAGACTGGGCGGCATCCGCCGGGCAGTGGAGGAAGCCGGTATTCAGGATAATACAGTGATGATGGTGATCGGGGATCATGGTCAATTGGATGTCCGCTATAAAGTCCGCCTCAACCGTCTCTTGCTGGAACAGGGGCTGATCTCCGAAGAAGGAGGCAAAATGCAGTGGCGGGCTTATCTGCAGAGCGCAGGGGGAGGGGCTTACCTCCATATTAAAGAAGGGGATCAGGAGGCTGAAGCCCTGGCCCTGGCAGTATTAGAAAAGGCCTTAAAAGCAGAACAGTATGGCATTGAGAAAATTCTTCTCAGAAATGAGCTGGAGGATCTGCATGTGGAGCCATCCATAACCACTATGGTGGAGGCCAGGAGGGGATACTGCTTTGATGACAGGCTTGAGGCGCCGGTTCTTCTGGATTTAGAGGCTATGAACAAAAAGTATGCCACTCATGGTTACTTGCCGGATCGGGAAGGCTATCGCTGCAATTTTATCGCCTCAGGTCCCGGAATAAAAAAGAATCACCCCTTGGGTCCCCTCGAAATGGTCGATATAGCTCCGACTTTAGGAGCCATGTTAGGAGTAGATTTTACCCATGGCGACGGAAGGGTTTTAAGGGAAATTTTCAGTTGAATGTGTTATATTTATATTAAAAATAAAAAGGAGTGATTAGATGCTTAAAAAGATATTACTAGCTTTTGATGGTTCCGAAAACTCTCTTAAGGCAGCGGATTACGCATTGATCATGGCTCAACATAATAATGCTGAAGTAGAAATTATTCATGTAAGGGAATCCGTGACTTCTTATTCAACCCGGGTAATATACGATGCCATTGAAATGGAAAAAGAGCTGGTGTCCGAGGCTGAAGAGATTATGGCACAGGCCATCGAAAAGTTTAAAGACACGGGAATTACCTTTACAACAAGTATCCGGACGGGGGACCCGGCGGAAATTATTTGTGAAGAAGCAGAAAAAATTGGTGCCACAGAAATAGTCATCGGAAGTCGGGGAATGAATACCCTATCCCGATTCTTTCTTGGCAGCATCAGTCTTAAAGTGTTGACTCACGCTCATTGCACAACGATAGTCGTGCGGTAATAAGCAGATTTCCAAGGAAAAGAGCCCTAAGGTCAGTTTGATGTTTTCCTTAAGGCTCTTCTTGTTATCCCGCTTGTATCTTTAAGCGTCAAACAGGACGCCGGCTAAGGGTTGTGCATAGTAAAGGGCTGCAGTATAATATCAGCAGAAAAGTGAAAGTGCAAACCTTCTCTATGGAGTTGCCAGGGTACAATAGCGCTGTAAGAATTCTATTGTTGATAGTCGCCGATAAAAAAATCCGATTTAGGTTTGGAATGGTGATGGACATGCGTATTGAACAGCTGGAATATGTTAAGGAGGTCGCCAACTGTAAGTCTTTAGTTGAAGCGGCGAGAAGGCTTCACGTGACCCAGCCCTGCCTGACCAATGCCATCAATAGCTTGGAGGACGAATTGGGTGTTGATATATTTGTCCGTTCCAAAGCGGGGGCAAAATTGACCCTGGCAGGTCAGGAAGTCCTTAAAATCTCCGGGTTGATTCTTGACCAGGTTGATGAGTTATACAGACTATCGGGTAAACATCAATCCCGTCAGGAAATCCATTTGGCGGTTGCTCCCGCGGTAAGCAACAGTGCAATTTTGGAGATCATTGAAGATTACCGTAAGTCCATGCCCGCTGCACCGATTTATGTCCATGAAACTCGTCCGGAAAAAATTTTTACGGCTTTAACACGTTCAAACAGGTCGATTGGAATTTTCAACAATTCATGGTTAAGTGCCATCGATCAGGCGGAGTTCGATATTGAATTGCTCTATGAAGATAAATTCTGTGTGTTTGCCAGCTGCAAAAGCCCCCTTCACGGACAAGGGTCATTGACCATAAAAGAGGTTTTGGAACACTATCCTGTAGCTACGCCGATTTGTGACCAAGACATCTTGGCAGGGTATCTTAATCACCCCAAATTGTCCCTCATCAGCTCCGGTTTGTATAATTTCAGCGACCGGGAAAGTCTGAAGAGTATGGTCGTCAGCGATAAAGCCATCACCTGTCTTCCCTCAAGCTTTGCTTATCGCGATCTTTATGTGGAAAACGCCTTGTGGGCTCCCTTAAAAGTCAGCGATTTTGATGCGCCCGTCAATTTTTATATGGCATATCCACGGCGCAAATTGACCCATGCTGAAAGCACTTTCATCGAGTGCACACGCGCATTTTACAAAAGATGGGAGCCGGTTGTTTAACAGAGGATGAATAGTGCCTGATAGGCATTTCTTTTCGATCACGACCCAGGCGGAATCATTGACAATTAAAAAGCAAAGCTTTATACTTAGTATACCCATAGGGGGTATTGGAGGGGAATGGATGGAACAATATTTGGGCTTAATTGTCCTGGTTGTCTTGATGGGTGCCTGGATGCTCGTGAGGAGCCACCGCGATAAAAAATTTAAAATAAGTCCTGATGAAGCAAAAAGGCTCCTGGACACCACCAAAGGAATCATTCTTCTGGATGTGAGAAGCGAGGAAGAATACAGGGAACGGCACATCCCCAAAAGTCTGTTGATGCCGTTGAACAGTTTGAAAGCCCAGGCGCCGAAAAGGCTGCCCGATAAAAATAAAGAGATTCTGGTGTACTGCCGGAGCGGCAATCGGAGCGCCGCTGCCGTCAGAATCTTATCTAAACTAGGTTATGTCAAGGTGAAAAATATCGGTGGTATTATCCATTGGCCCTTTGCAACGGTATCCGGGAAATAGCAGGGATGCCCGGCCAAAAAGAAAAGGAGGGGTATGATGGCAGCATTTATACTGGAGAAGCTTTGTCATGGTTGCCAGCGTTGTCTAAGAGCTTGCCCTAATGAAGCGATCAAAATGGTTGCCCACCTCCCTGTTGTCCATCCAGAGCAATGTAATGAATGTGAGGAATGTATGGAGGTTTGCATGCATGGAGCCATTGCTTTTCGCACTCACCCATCGATTAGCCCATCTTCAGGGTGAGCTTGACGATCTCCTCAAGCGCTGGCCTGCTCATTCCGTGAAGCCGGAATTAATCATGCTTCGAGAAGAGCTGGAAGAAGAGATAGCAGAGATCAAAGCGCAGATAGCCAGAATAATTTAGGAGCGGCTCCGTAAGAATCAATGATTTTTATGGAGCTTTTTGTATGCTTGGCCCGTAAACCTGCAGACAGTATTCTGCGAGTTGTATTAAATAAAAAGGGGGATAATAGGACATAATGTCGAATAATTAGCAAGAAAAGAAAATAAATATTATAAAATTCAAAAAAGTATAAAAGGATTATTGGGTTGAACAGCGAATATAAATAAATGTTAGGTTGTATAGACAACTGAACTATAAAAGGAGACCTCACCCTTTTGGTCCTCATACAGCTGAACAAATGGCCTGAGCAACGAGACAAGAACTTATCCAATACCAGGGAATTTGTCAATACAAAAAGTAAAACGGAGGTTGATTCTAATGATACTCATTGGTGAAAAAATTAATGGGGCGATTCCATCTGTAGCTAAAGCCATTGCCGCTAAAGATGCAGACTTTATTCGCAATCTGGCGAAAGTACAATCGGAAGCAGGTGTCAATTTCCTTGATGTCTGCGCTTCCGTAGATAATGACATCGAACTGGAAACCCTGAAGTGGCTTATTGATTTGGTACAGGAGGTTTCCGATATTCCTATTGCTATAGACAGCCCCAACGCCAACGTGATCGCTGAAGCCATTAAATTCTGCAACAAGCCGGGACTGATTAATTCCGTATCTATGGAGGGAGACAAGGTTGAAGTGATCTTCCCCATCATCGCCGATACGAAATGGGAATGTGTCGCTCTTTTGTGTGATGACACAGGAATTCCTCAAGATACGGAAAAGCGTCTGGAAGTTTTCGGCACTCTTATGGCTAAAGCCAAACAATACAATATTGCCCCGTCACGTTTGCACATTGACCCTTTGGTGCAAATGCTTTGCACCTCCGAGGATGGCATCCTGGCCATTATGGAAGTCATTAAGGAGATCAAAGCTCAATATCCTAAGATTCATATCACCGGCGGAGCCAGCAATATCTCCTTTAACCTGCCGATTCGCAGACTGGTCAATCAGGCCTTTATCGTCTTGGCGATGGGCGCAGGGATGGACAGTGCTATCGTCGATCCCACCAAACAGGATCTGATGGGCATGATCTTTGCTACAGAAGCACTCCTTGGCCAGGACGAATATTGCATGGAATACATCGGAGCCTACCGGGAAGGTAAATTCGGACAGAAATAAATCATGTCCGAATGAACATATTTAATTAAAATAAGGGGGAATTATAATGTCTAAAATCGCAGAAGTTAAAGCTATGGTAGAAGCAGGGAAAGCGAAACTCGTTCCAGGTCTCGTTCAGGAAGCCCTGGATGCAGGAAATGCAGCAGGAGATATCCTGGCCGGGATGATTGATTCCATGGGTGTCGTAGGGGATAAATTTTCCGCCGGAGAGCTTTTCGTACCGGAAATGCTCATGGCGGCCAAAGCCATGTCCAAGGGCGTGGATGTTCTGAAGCCCCACCTCACCGGGGAAAGCGCCACTTCTTTAGGAACCTGTGTGATCGGCACCGTAGCAGGAGACTTGCACGATATCGGCAAAAACCTGGTAGCGATGATGCTGGAGAGCGTTGGCTTTAATGTCGTGGATCTGGGAGTCGATGTATCCGCAGAAAAATTTGTTGATGCGGTCAGAGAAAATGACAATGTCAAGATCGTAGCCTGCTCAGGTCTGCTGACCACCACCATGCCTGCTATGAAAGAAACAGTTCAGTCTCTTAAGAACAGCGGTTTGACCGGATTTAAGGTCATCGTCGGCGGAGCTCCGGTATCCCAGGCCATGGCTGATGAGATCGGTGCCGATGGCTTTGCTCCCGACGCAGGCGGAGCTGCAGTTAAAGCCAAAGAATTGGCTCATGCTTAAGGATTAAATGTTGAATAGAATAGGGAGGCGGGATACTATGTTGACAATTAAACAAAACTTGTTGGAAACTATTCGCGGTGGCAATCCTGATCGGTTCGTTAATCAATATGAGTTTATGGACATCATTCTGGAAAATCCTGTGGATTTCATGGCTCCTCCCGGAGGATCCATCAAAACAGGCTGGGGTATCACCTTTAGATGGCCGGAAGGTCAAATCGGTCAATTTCCTGTCCATGATGAAGAGCATAAAGTCCTTAAAGATATCACCAAGTGGAGAGAACAAGTAAAAGCTCCTGAAATTCCTGATACCGATGAAGCCTGGGCAGCTGCTGTGGAGCATGCCAACAGCATCGACCGCAATGAAAAATATGTCACAGCTTTTGTCGCTCCCGGTGTGTTTGAAATGTGCCACCATCTCATGAGCATGGAAGATGCTTTAATGGCATTGTATGAGGAACCCGAGCTGATGCATGAGCTTATCGACTACCTCACTGAATATGAATTGAAACTGGCTGAAATCATTTGCCGCCGCCTCAAACCGGACGCACTTTTCCACCATGACGACTGGGGCAGCCAAAAGAGCTCCTTCATTTCACCGGCTATGTTCGAGGAATTCTATCTCCCTGCTTACAAAAAGATCTACAGCTTCTATAAGCAAAACGGGGTTGAACTGATTGTTCACCATAGCGATTGCTATGCGGCCAATCTGGTACCCTTCATGATCGAAATGGGAATTGATATTTGGCAAGGAGTCATGACCACCAATAACACACCTGAGCTGATTAAGCAGTATGGCGGTAAGATCAGCTTCATGGGTGACATCGACAGCGGAGTGGTGGACTTCCCAACCTGGACCCGGGAAATTGCCGCCAGAGAAGCTGAGCGGGCTTGTACCAACTGCGGGAAGCATTACTTCATCCCTTGCTTAACTCAAGGTCTGGGCTTCAGCTCTTTCCCCGGTGTTTATGATTGCGTCAGTGAAGAAATCGATAAACTGAGCAAGAAAATGTTCTAAAAAGACAATGAAGTTTAGTATAAAGGCCTTCGAAGCTTGTCTTCGGGGGCTTGCTTTTCACTATCAGAAGGGCGAAGACAGTGACGGCCTGGCACCAGCCAAGCATCCTCCGACACTGTATGGGAAGGGGTGAATTATGAATCCGGAAATCACGAAAATGTTAGGCTATTTAGAAACCCTTGGCGTTAACCATAGCGCCCATATTGATACCCGGGATATTCCCTTTAATCCCGACTTTCGCAAGCAATGCGAGCAAAATGTATGCGGCAACTACCAAAAGAACTGGATGTGTCCCCCTAATGTGGGGGACTTTGCAGAGCTGAAAGAAAAAGCTCTCCAGTATAAACAAGCTATACTATTCCAGACCGTGCATCAGCTGGAGGATTCCTTTGATTTTGAAGGGATGCAGGAAGGAATGGCCGAGCAAAACAGAATTCTGAGAACATTTTTAGGATGGATCGGGGAAAACAATCTGATCACGGACTTTCTATCCCTAGGCATTGGCCCATGTCCGGTCTGCAGCCGCTGCTCTATTCTCGACGGCCAGGAATGCCGGCTTCCTGAGCAGGCGGTGGCCTCAGTAGAGGCTTATGGAATCGATGTCACATCCTTAGTGAAGCATTGCGGCATACCTTATAATAATGGTGTCAATACAGTATCCTATGTAAGCCTTGTCTTGTTTTAACTTCTTGGCAACAGCATTGTTTTGAAATTCCCATTGAAATCTCCAGAGTATACATTGTATATAGACTGAATAAGAACCGATTGCGCTGTGACACCTAATTCCTCACATGTTGCAGAGTACTGGAGCCGTTTATGACGGCTCTTTTTTAAATACCTGTTCAAATTCAGGTTTTATCCGATAACATTCAATTCCGGCGGGCCAGGAAGCAGCCTATAATGAAGATAATTACACTCCCCGGGCATGCCCCCGGGATAAAAAATAAAGAAGAGGTGCTTAAAGGATGAAAAAATTATTGCTGACGGTACTCCTTATGACCACTGTACTTGGATTAAGTGGCTGCGGCAGCAGCGCTGCCCAGGGAAACGACATGAAAGATGCCCCCAAGATGGAAGACACCATGACAGAAGACAACAAGAGCGGAGACATGATGAAGGATGACAGCATGAGCGGGGACATGATGAAGGATGACAGCATGGGTGGAGATATGATGAAGGATGACAGCATGGGTGGAGATATGATGAAGGATGACAGCAAGAGCGGAGACATGATGAAGGATGACAGCAAGAGCGGAGACATGATGAAAGATGACAGCAAGAGCTTAGATATGATGGAGAAAGACACCAAAAAGTAAGAAGAACATAAATCGTTCAGGAAAGGGTAGGTGGGCACCGTGAAAATCAAGGTGGGCCGGATATTCTTAAGTGTTACTATGTTAATATTTCTAGCCATCGTCGGCACCGGTTGCAGTGAGGAAGCGGTGCCGGCTGAATCCGCAAAGCGATTTCCGGATAACCCCAATCTGGGAGTCTCCTATGAAGGAAAAGAACTTCAGGAGATATGGATGGCCGGGGGCTGCTTTTGGGATGTGGATGCCTATCTGTCCAGAATTTACGGTGTGGCCGACGTGACGGTGGGCTATGCCAATGGGAATAGTGAAAACCCCACCTATGAGGATGTTTGCTATCGGAATTCGGGACACGCTGAAACGGCCTATGTCCGCTATGATCCGGAGCGGGTTGACCTGGAAACCATTCTGGAATACTTCTTTAAGATCATCGATCCAACCTCACTGAACCGGCAAGGGAATGATGTAGGTACTCAGTATCGCACAGGGATCTATTATCAAAATGAGGCTGACCGCGAGATCATTCTTAAGGTTATAACAGAGGAACAAAGCAAGTATGAAAAGCCTATGGTTACTGAAGTGCTCCCTCTGGCTCATTTTTATGAAGCTGAGGAATATCATCAGGATTATCTCGTTAAGAATCCTCATGGTTACTCCCATATTGATTTTTCGCCCTTAGAAGAGCAAAAACTTGTGAACATTGATCCCGGACCTTATAATAAACCCAGTGATGATCTGCTACGTAAAACCTTGACTGATCTGCAATATGCCGTTACCCAAAAGGATGCCACGGAACGAGCTTTTGCTAATGACTATTGGGATCATCATGAACAGGGCTTATATGTGGATGTGGTTACGGGAGAGCCCTTGTTTACTTCCAGGGATAAATTTGATTCGGGAACAGGGTGGCCCAGTTTTACCCGGCCTATTGCTTCGGAAGTCATCATTGAAAAAGAGGATTCCACCCTTGGTATGAAGAGAATCGAGGTGCGCAGCCGGGCCGGGGATTCCCATCTGGGGCATCTCTTTAACGACGGCCCCCCGGAAGATGGCGGGCTTCGCTATTGCATCAACAGTGCTGCCCTGCGCTTTATTCCCCTATCCGAGCTGCAAGAGGAAGGTTATGGACAGTATCTGAGCAGGATTGAATGATAGCTTCAGGCTGTGGCATTGTTAAATTCAGGCTGTTGGCGGGAAAGTGAGGGTTCAAAAGACCATGTATAAACTGCTGATTGTTGATGATGAGCCCATTATTCGCCAAGGCATCAAACAGCTCATCAATTTCCAGGAACAGAGCATCAGTGAAGTTTATGAAGCTGAAGATGGTGCACTGGCTCTGGCTATTGTCCGGGAAAAGCGCCCGGATATTGTGCTGGCCGATATCAACATGCCCAACCTGGACGGTCTTAATTTAGCCCGGGAGATCAAAGCCGTGGACCCGGAAATCCGGGTAGCGATCATTACCGGCTATGATTATTTTGAATACGCAGTCACAGCCTTAAAGGCGGGAGTGGACGATTACCTGCTCAAACCGGTTTCACGCAGCGATATCCTGGAGCTCTTGAGCAAGCTGGTCAATGATCTTAAAGAAAAAACGGAGCAAAGACGAGCTATGGATTCCTTGGCAAGCCTGAAACAATTAGAGCATGGGGGAAATGAAGGCCACCATCACTATCGGGAGATGATCCTGCAGGTGATGAACCATTCCCTCTCTGACCCGGCTTTTTCCCTCGGTCGTCTTGCCGAAGCAATCAACTTGAGCAGCGGCTATCTGAGCACAGTCTTTAAACAGAATTTTGGCATTCCTTTTCAGGAATATCTCACAACCATGCGCTTGGAACGCTCCAAAATATTGCTGTTGGTCACATCCTACAAGATCTATGAAATCGCCGAAAAAGTTGGTTTTGACGATCCAAGTTACTTCAGTACGTGCTTTAAAAAACGCTATGGCCTGTCACCCAACAGCTACAGGGATACTATGGGGGGAAATATATGATGAAACCCTGGCGTTTATGGGGCATTCGTACTCAGATTCTGGTCTTTTACCTTGCAGCGACCTTGTTTATCGTCGGGGCCATGGGACTGGCTCTTTTCTTCAGCACCACAAGGATTGTGAGCCAGGAAGTGGCCAAGACCACGGCTACAGCCATCGATAAAAGCGGCCGTCAATTGGAAATGTATATTGATCAATTAAAAGGGCTTTCTGATCTATTGGCAGAAAGCCCTCAAGTGCATCGGTACTTCGACCAATCCGGCCCTGACGATGTGGCCGGTGACGAGGGGCGAGATATCGAAAGAATCATTCAAGGAATGTTGAACACCAATCCCGAGATTGCCTCCATCATTCTGATCGGCGCCAAGGGGCAGCTCATTACCAACGAGCAGAATTTAGAGATGCATTATTCAGGGGATATTCAGGATCAGGAATGGTATCAGGAGGCACTGGGGAGTACCATGCCCATCCTTACCTCGGCAAGAATGCAGGAATTTTCTATGGACAAGGATAATTGGGTCATTTCCCTGGGGCGGGAGCTTACAGACGAGAAGAAGAAACACCTTGGCGTGTTGCGTATCGATCTCAAATATGATGCCATCGAATCCATTTTGAAAGATATGAGTCTGGGCCAAGAGGGCTACTCCTATATACTTAATCAAAGTCAGCAAGTAGTCTATCATCCCAATCCGCAGTACTTCAGCCAGGAAGAAAAACGCTTGGAGCTCATAGACATGCTGGAGATGGAAGGCAATGAGCTTTCCCGGGAGTATAAGCTTACCCATCGCTATAACTTAAACAACAGCGATTGGGTCCTGGTGGGTGTGGCTTCCCTGGATGGGGTCAGGCGCATGGAAGCGGAGATCATCATCGTGCTGGTTGTCCTCGGCTCAGTCCTCCTCTTGGCAGCCTTTGGGAGCAGCGCTATCTATGCGAGCAGCGTGGCCCGGCCTATCCGCCAATTGGAGAAAGCCATGGAAGAGGTGGAAAAGGGGTCGTTGGCTACAGAAGTAGGGGTGGTAGGGAGTGCTGAGATCGCCAGCCTATCCACTCATTTTCTCTCCATGCTGGATCGCATTCGGGAGCTGATGCAGGAAATCAGGAATAAGGAACAGTTTTTACGCGCCAGTGAACTAAAGACTCTGTATAGTCAGATCAATCCCCATTTTCTGTACAATACCTTGGATACCATTGTCTGGCTGGCCGAATTCGGCAATACAGAGCGGGTTATCTCCGTGAGCAAAGCCATGGCGCGCTTTTTCCGGCTATCCTTGCGTGGTGGCAGCGAAACCACCACTGTTCGGGATGAACTGGATCATGTACGCCAGTACTTGTTTATTCAGAAAGAGCGCTATCAGGATAAATTGTCCTACGAGATTCAGGCAGAGGATGGTTTAATGGATATAACCATACCTAAGATTCTTCTCCAGCCCTTAGTGGAAAACGCGATCTATCATGGCCTTCGTAAACTGCCGGGGGGAGGAATGATCCGCATCACGGCCCGAAAAGGGGAGAAGGAGGATCTGTTTTTAGTCGTTGAGGATAATGGCGGGGGATTTGAGGACGCGGAGAAAGGAAAGGATCCCCTCCGGCTCGGTGGTGTAGGCCTGAAAAATGTGGCAGAGAGGATCCGGCTCTATTATGGAGAAGACTATGGACTATCTATCGCTAACCGCCCTGGACAGGGGGCCACGATCATCCTGCGTTTGAAGACGACGCTGCCTGTTCCTTAAGCGCCCCCAGTGAATATGTGATTGGAGCTGATTTGGTTAGAGCCATTTTGGTTAGAGTCGGTTTGTCAGAGCCGGTTAGGTGTTACAGTTTAATAGTTTGCAAAAGATGAAGCCGCTCCCGGGCTTCTCTATTTTTATATGGGGCTTAATCTGGCATAAATCAAATGAAAGCGTTATGATAGAAGAAGAATTCTTGCCCAGTATTCTGTCATACTTAAAACGATGAGTTAGGTGTTGCAGAGTACCAGGCACAGAAAGGAGATATTCAGCAGATGAAGTCTTTTCTTTCAAGCTGTACCACAGGAGGATGCGGAGCTAAAATCGGACCCGGCGAATTATCGAAAGTTCTTTCCGGTTTGCCGATTTTTCAGGATCCTCAGCTTTTGGTAGGCTTTGATGCTTCAGACGATGCGGCGGTTTACCAAATAAATGAAGATACAGCTATCGTTTCTACCGTGGATTTCTTTACCCCCATGGTGGAAGATCCGCGCACCTTTGGGCGCATTGCCGCGGCTAATGCCTTAAGTGATGTCTATGCCATGGGCGGGAGCCCTCTTTTTGCTTTGAACCTTGTCTGCTATCCTGAGCGGGAGGACATTCAGGATTTAGGGGAGATCTTGGCGGGAGGAGCGGAGAAGCTCCAGGAAGCGGGAGCTGTTCTCTGCGGAGGGCACTCCATCTATGACCGGGAGCCCAAATATGGCCTGGCGGTCACCGGGCGGCTTAATCCCCGGCAGATCTGGAAGAACAATACCCCCCAGCCCGGAGATCGGCTGATCCTTACCAAACCCCTGGGAGTTGGTATTGTCATGGCTGCTCTGCGGGGAGAAATGGCAGAAGCGGCGGCTGTAGAAGCAGCCCTGGCCTCCATGCAGCGCCTCAATAAATACGCGGCTGAAAAAGCCCGGGACTTTCCCATTCATGCCTGCACGGATATCACCGGCTTTGGGCTTCTTGCCCACACCCGGGAGATGGCCGGCGGGTCCACGACCATTGTTCTCTACCCTTCGGAGCTGCCTTATATTGCTCAGGCTTATACTTATGCCCAAGGCTATCTCCTGACCGCAGCCGGCCAGCGCAATCGCAACTTCATGGAGGGCGCGGTGGAATTCGGGGATACCCCCTTTCCGTTACAGGAGCTGATGCTCGATCCCCAGACCTCGGGAGGCCTGCTGCTCAGTGTCCCCGGAGACTGTGCCCAGGAGGCTTTGCGTGCCATACAGGAGACAGAGCCCCAAGCAGCACTGATCGGAGAAGTCCTCCCCCGCCAGGACTTCCCCATTCTTCTAGGGTGAATCAAGGGGACAGGTCCCGTTTTTCACGTTTTTCATGCTGCCCCGTCTGCTTCCCGAGCGGGCAGCATGATGAACATAAATTTGCTTCATCAGTGATAACCTAAACCAACATGAAGCAGCATGGCAGTCTGACAGTATTAGAACACCGCCGGCTTAGCCTGCGGATTTAGATAAGGAGGACGATTTAATGATAACCATCGATGCTCTGGGACAAGTGTGCCCCATCCCTGTGATTCGTGCCAAGAAAGCCCTGGAGGGATTGGGCGAAGCAGGGGGAGTCGTGGCGGTACTGGTGGATAACGATATATCGCGGCAAAATCTGCAAAAGATGGCCGAAGGTATGGGCTATCAGAGTGAGTATCAGGAAAAAGACAACGGCGTCATTGAAGTCACCATTGTCGCTGGAGAAGGCTGTGCTGTTGAAACCTCCGGAACGCCGGCAGATTCAGGCCTGGTGGTCGCCATCGGGCGGAACACCATGGGAGAAGGCAGCGAAGAACTGGGACGAATTCTCCTTAAAGGGTTTATCTATTCCCTCAGAGAGCTGACCCCGCCGCCTGCCCGCCTTCTCTTCTTTAATTCCGGAGCCTATCTGACCAGTAAGGACTCTAACAGTATAGAAGATTTAAAAGCCATGGCGGCTCAAGGGACCATCATTCAAACCTGCGGTACCTGCATCAACTATTATGGTATTACCGAGCAACTGGCAGTAGGCCAGGTGGCCAATATGTATGATATTGTCACCGCCATGGCCGAGGCCAAACGCCTCATCAATATTTAGTCTCATCACTATTTAATAGTGAAATTTCCAAAATTACAGCGCAAGTGAGGTAAGAACATGGACATTCAAGAGCGGGTCGCCAAGCTCAGAAAACTGATGACAGATCATGGCCTGGCTGCCTATATTATTCCCAGTTCCGACTCCCATCTCAGCGAATATGTGGCCGACCACTTTAAAAGCCGGCAGTGGATTTCCGGCTTTACCGGTTCCGCCGGAACAGTAGTCATTACTCTGAAGGATGCCGGTCTATGGACAGATGGCCGCTATTACATTCAAGCGGAACGACAGCTCCGCAATTCAGGAATTCGTCTGTTCAAGGCAGCCGACCCTCAAGTGCCCAGCTATACAGAATGGTTAAAAGAGAATTTACCGGAGGGAAGCACCCTTGGCTTGGACGGACATGTTTTTTCGGCCAAACAGCTTAGAGACATGGAAAAAGAATGGGCGGGCAGAATTACCATAAAATTCGACCAGGATCTGGTGGGGCAGCTATGGCAAGAGCGTCCTCCCATCCCGGCCGCTGATATCTTTGTTCATGACGTAAGCTATGCGGGGCGTTCCCGGGTCGAGAAGCTCAATGAGCTTCGTCAGCAGATGAAGGGCAAGGGAGCCAATGTTCATGTACTGACAGCTTTGGATGATATCGCCTGGCTCCTAAATATCCGGGGAGCCGATGTCCCCAACAACCCGGTGACCATTGCTCATGTCCTGGTTACCGAGGATGCCTGCACCTTATGTATCGATCCGGGCAAGGTTCCGGCTCCGGTAAAAGCCGAGCTGGAGAGAGATGGAATCCAAATCAAAGACTATGCCGCTGTCGCCGGGCTTCTGCAGGGCCTTGGCGGGGATGATGCCGTCCTTATCGATCCTGAGAGCGTCAACGCGTTCCTTGACCATGCCATCCATCCCCAAGCGAAAAAGATTGAGGGAGCTAACCCCACAGCAATGCTGAAGGCTGTCAAAAATGAGATAGAGCTGGATAACCTGAAAACCAGCAATATTCATGACGGAGTGGCGATGGTCCGTTTTATCAAATGGCTCAAAACCACCCTGGGCAAGGAAGAAATAACTGAGCTCTCGGCTGAAGATACCCTGGAAACCCTGCGAAGAGCAAACAAGGAATGTGTGGGCCTGAGTTTCGATACCATTGCCGGCTATAAAGACCATGCTGCCATGATGCACTATAAGGCCACTCCGGAAAGCGCTTACACCTTGGCGGCCGAAGGATTTCTTTTGGTGGATTCAGGCGGTCAATACTTCGGCGGCACCACCGACATCACCCGTACTATCGTTTTAGGCCCCCTGACTGAAGAAGAAAAAAGAGATTTTACCCTGGTGCTCAAGGGACATATCGCCTTAGCCACCGTTAAATTCCTTTACGGTGCTACAGGCTCCAACTTAGATGTCCTGGCCAGACAGCCCATCTGGAAATACGGCATGGATTACAAATGCGGTACAGGTCATGGAGTGGGTATGTTTTTGAATGTTCATGAAGGCCCCCAGCGGCTGAGCCAGACCCCTAATACCGTAAAACTGGAAGCAGGGATGATCCTGACCAATGAGCCCGGTATCTATAAAGAAGGGAAACACGGCATTCGCACCGAGAATATGATGGTGGTGAGAAAAGCCGAGGAGACTGAATTCGGCCAATTTATGGGCTTTGAAGCTGTGACCTATTGCCCCATCGACTTAGGGGGTGTGGATCAAAGCCTCCTCACAGAAGAAGAGCAAACATGGCTGGATGACTACAACAAAATGGTCTACACCACCCTGGAGCCTTACCTGGATGCTGAAGAAAAAGCCTGGCTGGCTCAGGAATGCGGCAGATAAGACTTAAATTACTGAATACCCTGGAATCAGGCTTTCAGCCTTGTGAAGCTGAAAGCTTGATTTTTTATGGTTGCAAAGCTAGACTGATTACAAATGGACAATAACAAAATGAGATGGTGTCCAAGAGATTAATGGCACAAAAACGTCATTAGAGGAGAGAACGGGATGAAATTAATATCATGGAATGTCAATGGCCTGCGGGCTTGTCTGAATAAGGGCTTTATGGACTTTTTCCAGCAGGAGCAAGCGGATATCTTTTGCCTGCAGGAGACCAAGCTTCAGAAAGAGCAGATCCCTTTCCAGTTGGAGGGGTATCACGCCTATTGGAATTTTGCTCAGAAAAAGGGTTATTCCGGAACCGCAGTCTTTGCCAAGAAAGAACCCCTGAGTGTGTCCTATGGGATCGGCCAGGAAGAGCATGATCAGGAAGGGCGGGTCATTACCCTTGAATTTGATACCTTTTACCTGGTCACGGTCTACACCCCCAACTCGCAAAGGGACTTGGCCCGCTTGGATTATCGCATGATCTGGGAAGCGGAATTCCTCGGTTATCTTAAAAACCTGGAAAAATCCAAACCGGTGATCCTGTGCGGCGATCTCAATGTCGCCCATACGGAGATCGATCTCAAAAACCCTAAAACCAATCGCAAAAATGCCGGCTTCACTGATGAAGAACGGGCAAAATTCAGTGAACTGCTTAAGAACGGCTTTATCGATACCTTCCGCCATTTCAACCCGGATAAAAAAGAAGCTTACACCTGGTGGTCCTACATGTTCAACGCCCGGGCCAATAATGCAGGGTGGCGTATCGACTACTTTTGTGTCTCGGAAAGCCTGAAGAATGAGCTCAAAGACGCCATGATCTACGATCAGATCATGGGCTCCGATCATTGCCCGGTGGGCCTGGAAATTTTCTGATTCCCGTATATTAATAGTTTGTTGACCCTCAGATAGTGTGAGGACAAACTAAAAAAGAAAAAGGAACTGACACCTCGCGAACCTTATTCCGGTTCAAAAGCTGTCGGTTCCTTTTTCTCTTGGCAAAAATAAAAGATTGACAGAGTGAGAGTCAGAATATATAATTCCGATATGTCATACTAAGTATATAGGAATTATATAAATGTGTTTGAGCAGATAGTTAAGCAAATATTTAAGCAGATAGTTGAGCTGCAGAGGCTCTGCAGAATGGACTGAAAGAGAGGCCGGCATGAATTTAAATTGGGAATTCATTCTTCAAAACATTCCTTTATATGAAAAAGCGGCCTGGCTTACCTTAAAGCTGGCTTTTTGGGGGACACTGTTCTCCCTGCTCCTTGGCCTGATCTGCAGTGTCATTATGTATTACCGTATACCTCTTTTAAAAACGATCATGGGAGGGTATATAGAGCTCTCCCGGAACACCCCTTTGCTGATCCAGGTCTACTTTCTCTATTTTGGACTGCCCAAGCTGGGGGTGACATTAAGTGAGACGACTTGTGCAATTCTTGGCCTTTCCTTTTTAGGAGGGAGCTATATGGCTGAGGCCTTGCGCGGCGGAATGGAAGCGGTGAGCAAATCCCAGATTGAATCCGGCCTGAGCTTAGGGCTTTCACGGTGGCAGCTGATTCGCTATGTGGTATTCCCTCAGGCGTTTTCCTTCAGCATCCCGGCCCTTGGCGCCAACTGTATCTTCCTGCTCAAAGAAACCTCCGTCCTTGGGGCCATTGCTATTCTCGATCTTATGAATGTTACCAAAGATCTGATCGGGATGTATTATCAGACCGTTGAATCCCTCTTAATGTTGGTTGTTTCTTACTTAATCATCCTGTTGCCTTTGTCTTTGTTCTTGACTTGGTTGGAGAGGAAGGTGCGCTATGCTGAATTCGGCCCTTGAGATGCTTTTTACCTCACAGAATATAGTGCGTCTGCTGGAGGGGTTGCTGGTTACAGTAAGGATTGCCTTGATCGCTATCTTAATCTCTGCCTGCACAGGAATTGCCTTTGGTCTGCTCATGACCATGAAATCCAAGATCATCAAGGTGCTCTGCCGCCTTTACCTGGAAGCCTTCCGAATTATTCCCGTCCTTGTCTGGTTATTCATCGGCTATTTCGGCATAACCTCAGTCTTTGCTATTCATCTGGAAGGTGGGGTCATCGTCATCATTGTCTTTATTCTCTGGGGGACGGCAGAAATGGGTGACATCGTCAGGGGGGCCCTGGAGTCCTTGCCCCGGCATCAGAGTGACTCCGGTAAAGCGCTGGGTTTAAGCTTTGGGCAGCTTTACCGGTATGTTTTAATCCCTCAGGCTGTAAGACGGATGCTGCCTGCCACGATTAACCTGGCCACACGGATGGTCAAGACCACCTCCCTTGCGGTACTCATTGGGGTGGTGGAAATCCTCAAAGTCGGTCAGCAGATGATCGAGAACGCCCGCTTTACCGTTCCCACGGCCTCCTTCTGGATTTATGGGCTTATTTTTATTCTGTACTTCATCATGTGTTATCCATTATCCCGTCTGGCCAAGAAACTGGAAGCCAAGTGGAGTAGTTAGGAGTGATTCAATGAGCAATGATTCAATAAGTGGTGGTTCAATAACTAATGAGCAAAGAGAAATTTTACTGACCATCAAGGATTTGCATAAAGAGTATGGGGGCAAACCCGTTCTTAAGGGGATTGATCTCCAGGTCCCCAGAGGTGAGGTCATTGTGGTTTTAGGGCCCTCCGGATGCGGTAAAAGCACTCTGCTCCGCTGCCTTAACGGTCTTGAACCCATTCAAAAAGGAGATATCCTGCTGTCAGGTCAAAGCCTGATCAGAGGAAAAGTCGATTGGGGGCAGATTCGTCAGCAGATTGGTATGGTTTTTCAAAACTATGATCTTTTTCCCCATATGACGGTGATTGAGAATATTCTCCTGGGGCCTGCAAAGGTACAGAACAGGGAGCGCAGCCAAGTCATGGAGCAAGCCAAGGCCCTTTTGGAAAGAGTGGGGTTATTCGATAGAATGGACGCTTGGCCAAGGGAGCTATCCGGAGGCCAGAAGCAAAGAATCGCTATCGTCAGAGCCTTATGCATGAATCCGGAGATCATGCTTTTTGATGAGGTGACAGCATCCCTTGATCCGGAAATGGTCCGGGAAGTTCTTGACGTGATGCTGGGCCTGGCCAAACAGGGAATGACCATGATCATTGTCACTCATGAGATGGGCTTTGCCCAAGCCGTCGCCGACCGGGTCGTTTTCATGGATTCAGGTACTATTTGTGAAATTGCCGGCCCCCAGGAGTTCTTCAATAACCCACGCACCGAGCGGGCGAAGCAATTTCTTAATATATTTCAATATTAGTGCCGGTGCACCAGGTAGGTGCAGCAATACCGCAGCCTTCCGCAGCGTTCCATAGGTTTTCACAGTGCCGGGCAACCAGAGCCAAAGGAAAGCTATAAAAATATCCCAAAAAGAAGAGAAGAAAGGTTGAGAGAAAAGATGAAAAAGATGATCAGATCCCTGGCCCTCGTTCTGGCCGGAGCGTTGCTCCTGGGCGGACTTGTGGGGTGCGGCCAGACAGGCGGCGACCAAGCCAATAATGCCAACAACGCCAATAAGGCAAACGGTGCCTCCCCAGCAGGCTCCCTGGAAGAAATCAAGCAGCGGGGAACCCTGCGGATTGGGGTATTCAGCGATAAGCCGCCCTTTGGTTATGTAGATGCTAATGGCCAGAATCAAGGCTTTGATGTGGAAATCGCCAGACGCTTCGCCAAAGACCTTTTAGGGGACGAATCCAAGGTAGAGTTCGTATTGGTGGAGGCTGCCAACAGAGTACCTTATCTGGAATCCAACAAGGTCGACATTATTATGGCTAATTTCACAGTGACAGAAGAAAGAAAGCAAAAAGTGGATTTTGCCAACCCCTATATGAAAGTTGCCCTGGGGATCGTCTCACCTGACGGAGCTTTGATCACCTCTATCGACCAGCTTCAAGGGCAGAAGGTTATTGTCAATAAAGGAACCACGGCTCAGGATTATCTGACCAAAAACCACCCGGATCTGGAACTTCTTAAATATGATCAAAACACGGAAGCCTTTGAAGCCTTAAAAGATGGCCGGGGAGCCGCCTTAGCTCATGACAATACGGAAGTCCTCGCCTGGGCCAAATCCAATCCGGGCTTCACCGTAGGTGTACCTACTTTAGGCAGCACGGATACCATTGCACCGGCAGTAAAGAAGGGCGACACCGAACTCTTAAACTGGATCAATCAGGAGCTGGCAGAGCTCGCTAAAGAAGATTTTGTAAGGAAAGCTTATGAAAAAACCCTCCTGCCCGTGTACGGGGACGATGTAAAACCTGAGGAGCTGATTGTCGAAGGCGGGAAACTTTAAGCCCAGAGTATATATATCTAAATATATATCTAAGGATAATAAGAAGTAAGACGGTTCTCATCCTGCTTTAGCCGGGGAGAGCCGTCTTCTGTTATGAAAAAGATCTGAAAAGGAGCCGCAAAAGCCTCAGAAAAATGCTGAAAGGCTACGCGACTCGTACAATCCCTCTACAATAATTTTGTTATAGAGCAGATTGACATTAGTGCCAAGATGTAATAATATAGTGCCAATGACGATTTTCATCGTCATCAACTAAATACAGCCCATTTCTTATCAAGAGTGGTGGAGGGACTGGCCCGATGAAACCCAGCAACCGGTATTCGGATGAATACAACGGTGCTAATTCCTGCGATGGAAGCATTGATAGATGAGAGAGGAATTTTTAGCGATACCCTCTTTCTTGGAAAGAGGTTTTCTTTATTTTAAGAACGAAGGTCGAAATTTCTAAGTGTAGCGAAGGGAGAATACTATGCCGATCAATGTACCCGATGGCCTGCCTGCAGCAGAAATACTCACCAAAGAGGATGTTTTTATCATGGAAGAGAGGCGTGCCGAGCATCAGGACATTCGCCCTCTCAGTATTGTCATTCTCAATCTCATGCCTAATAAGATCATAACCGAAACACAGATTCTCAGACTCTTAGGGAATTCCCCCTTGCAAGTGGATATTACCCTTCTTTACCCGGAAACCCATCGCTCCAAGAATACCCCGGAAGAATACCTCATTAAGTATTATCAGACCTTTGACAGCATCAAAGATCAGAAATTTGACGGCATGATCATTACCGGTGCCCCTATCGAGCAGCTGCCCTTTGAAGAGGTTGACTTTTGGCCGGAGCTGCAGAAGATTATGGACTGGAGTAAAGCCCATGTTTTTTCCACCCTGTTCATTTGCTGGGGAGCACAAGCCGGGCTGTATCACTTCTTTGGTGTTCCCAAATATCCCTTGCCGGCCAAAATGTTCGGCGTCTTCCCTCATACCTTAAACCGCAGGGATATCCGTTTGCTCAGAGGCTTTGATGATATCTTTTATGTTCCTCACTCCCGGCATACAGAAGTCAGAAAAGAAGATATCGTCAAGGTGCCGGAGCTGGAGATTCTTTCCGAATCTGAGGAGTCTGGAGTCTATCTCGTCGGGACCAAGGGTGGCCGGCAGATTTTTGTCACAGGTCATTCCGAATACGATCCCTACACCCTGAAAGCGGAATATGATCGGGATATATCCTACGAACTCCCCATCAACATTCCGCAGAACTACTACCCTGGGGATGATCCCAGGCAGACGCCTGTCGTCAGGTGGAGAGGGCATTCTAATTTACTTTTTGCCAATTGGCTGAATTACTATGTCTATCAGGAAACTCCCTATAACCTTGAAGAACTGGGCAATAGATAAAATACAAATACCACCATAGAAAGAAGGATGTCGGATGCCGGATTATACACGGAATCGAGAGGCTGCTTGGCAGCTTCTCAATGAGTATGTAAAAAGTGAGACCTTACTGCGTCACTCCCTGACAGTGGAAGCGGTGATGCGCCATTTTGCTTCCCTTTATCAGGAAGACCCCGATCTTTGGGGGAATATCGGCTTATTGCATGATATTGATTTTGAGATGTACCCTGACCAACACTGCCGCAAAACCCGGGAGATCCTCACCCCCCAAGGATTGCCGGAAGAATTCATCCGGGCCATTGAAAGCCATGGCTACGGTCTGGTCCATGATGTGGAGCCCCGGGAGAACGTGGAAAAGGTCCTGTTTACCATTGACGAATTGACAGGTCTGGTCTCAGCCACGGCTTTGCTCCGTCCCAGCAAGAGCCTTCACGACCTGACCGCTAAATCTGTCAAAAAGAAATGGAAGCAAAAGAGCTTTGCGGAGAATGTCAACCGAGAAGTGATCGAAGCTGGAGCCAACCGCTTGGGCAAGGATTTGAACGAGATCATTGAAGAGACCATTAAAGGAATGCGCACCGTCGCCGTTGCCATCGGCTTGGAGGGCAATATCGAAGCAGGTGCCGAAGCAGGAAAATAATTATTTTGCTGATAACTCTTGACAAAAAGCTGTGTAATAGATTAGAATCATAACAACGTCAATCTATAATCCAACACGATGAAAGGACGTCCGGCGCCGAATATGTATAGAGAGCTGACGGTTGGTGCAAGTCAGTCATAGAAGCGAAGCGGATTCCATCCTGGAGTGGCCAATGATGAATTGTGACGGGTTCCGCCCGATATCGCGGACATAAGTTGGCCGATTACGGCAACATGGGTGGCAACGCGGGAATAACCTCTCGTCCCTGATTGGGATGAGAGGTTTTATTTATTTTCTGCGCGGCACTGCCCTAGTTCTCCTTAAGGATACTAAGGAGGATAGGGCAGGATTCACTGCCCATTAACCGTAAAGGCTGAAACTTGGGTGGCACCGCGGAATACCCGCCCCAATGACTGGGGTGGGTTTTGTCTATTCTGGACAAACCAATATCTGTAAACGTTCATAAAACATGATAAATAAGGAGGATATTTCAAGATGAAAAGAGTGTACAATTTTTCAGCAGGGCCGGCTGTATTGCCTGAGGAAGTCCTGAGAGAAGCCGCCGAGGAAATGCTGGATTACCAGGGAACAGGCATGTCCGTCATGGAAATGAGCCACCGCTCCAAGACCATTGAAGGCATGATGAACGAGGCTGCTCAGGACTTAAGAGACCTGCTGAAGGTTCCTGATAACTACAAGATCCTCTTCCTCCAGGGCGGGGCCTCCCAACAATTTGCCATGGTTCCCATGAACCTGATGAAGAACCGGGTAGCGGATCACCTGAACACCGGGCAATGGGCCAAGAAAGCTATTTCCGAAGGAAAACTCTACGGCAAAATCAATGTCGTCGCCTCATCAGAAGACCAGAACTACTTCTATATTCCGGATCTTAAGGATTTGAAATTCTCCGAGGAGGCAGACTATGTCTACATCTGCCACAATAATACCATCTTCGGCACCAAGTTTAATGAGCTTCCCGAGGTGGGAGATAAACCTTTAATCGCCGATATGTCTTCCGACTTCCTATCCGAACCCATCGATGTCAGCCAGTATGGACTTATTTTTGCCGGAGCCCAGAAGAATGTAGGGCCCGCCGGAGTCGTGATTGTCATTATCCGGGAAGATTTGATTACAGAGGACGTTTTGCCGGGAACTCCCACCATGCTCAAGTATAAAGTCCATCTGGATAACAATTCCGCCTATAATACACCGCCGGTTTATGGAATATACATCTGTGGTAAAGTGTTCAAATGGCTCAAAAAGCTGGGCGGACTGGAAGCTATGCAAAAGATCAACGAGGAAAAAGCCGCCATCCTTTATGATTATCTGGACGCCAGTGCCATGTTTAAAGGAACCGTAGCGAAAAAAGACCGCTCCTTAATGAATGTTCCCTTTGTGACAGGCTCTGAAGAACTGGATGCCAAGTTCATCAAAGAAGCCAAGGCCGCAGGCTTTGAGAACCTTAAAGGATACCGCACAGTAGGCGGGATGAGGGCCAGTATTTACAATGCCATGCCCATCCAGGGGGTCAAGGATTTAGTGGAATTCATGAGAAAGTTTGAAGCAGAAAACAAGAAAGGATAAGAGGGCAATCCCTGCCGTTGCAGGAGCTGCATTCAATAAAATAACGGCAATACAGAGTAAAAGAAAAAACAGTACGAAAAATAAAGAGGAGTGTTTTACAATGTTCAAAATCAATTGCCTGAATAATATTTCCCAAGCGGGTTTAAAACTGTTCACCGATCGCTATGTTGATGTGGACCGCTATGAAGATGCCAACGGCGTTCTCGTCCGCAGTACCTCCATGCATGACCTGGAACTGCCCCCTAATATCGAAGCCATTGCCCGGGCCGGGGCCGGAGTCAATAATATCCCCCTTGATAAATGTGCGGAAAAAGGCATCGTTGTCTTTAACACCCCCGGCGCCAATGCCAACGGAGTGAAAGAAATGGTGATCGCCACCATGATTATGGCCGCCCGCAATCTGGTGGGTGGAGTGAATTGGGTGAACTCCTGTCAGACGGATCCTGAAGTAGCCAAACTGGTGGAAAAGAATAAAGCCAAGTTTGCCGGAACTGAGATCAAAGGCAAAAAATTGGGGGTCATCGGTTTAGGCGCTATCGGCATCTTAGTGGCCAATGCCGCCAACAAACTGGAAATGGATGTCTGCGGCTATGATCCTTATATTTCTGTGGAACACGCCTGGAAGCTCTCCAAATATATTAAACCGATCAAAAATACGGAAGAAATCTATCGGGAATGCGACTTTATTACCATCCATGTCCCCTTAACCGATTCCAACCGCGGCATGCTCAATAAACAAGCCTTTGAGCAAATGAAGGACGGCGTAATCATCCTGAATTTCTCCCGGGATACCCTGGTGGATGAAGAGGCCCTGATTGAAGCTCTGAAGACCGGAAAAGTCGCCAAATATGTGACAGACTTCCCCAATCCTAAGGTCTGCGGAGTGGAAGGTGTCATCGCCATTCCCCATCTGGGCGCCTCCACGGCGGAATCCGAAGAAAATTGCGCAGTCATGGCCGTAGAGCAAATCATGAACTACCTTGAGCATGGCAACATCAAGAATTCCGTGAATTTCCCCAATTGCGATATGGGAGTCTGCAACCAAGCCGGACGAATCGCCATCAATCATAAAAATATTCCCAATATGCTGGGCCAATTCACCTCCACCTTAGCCAAAGAAAACGTCAATATCTCTGACCTGATGAACAAAAGCAAAGGCTCCTATGCCTACACCCTCATCGACATCGAAACCCCCGCCGCCCCGGAGATGATCACCAAACTCAAAGAAATCGACGGCGTCCTGAAAGTCCGTGTCATCAAATAGCAGTGAATCAAGGGGACAGGTCCCATTATTCACCTGCACCCCAATGAATCAAGGTACCTGTCCCCTTGATTCATCCATGAAAAGGAGGGAATGTTTTGGCAAGGATTAGACCCTTTCAAGCCATAAGACCCAGGGAAGATGTAGCGGGCAAAGTTGCCGCCCTCCCTTATGATGTCTACAACCGGGAAGAAGCTCTTGAAGAAATCAAAAAGGAACCCCACTCTTTTTTAAAGGTGGATCGTCCGGAGACCCATTTTCCGGAGGATTTCGATCCTTACCATCCTCAGGTCTATGCCAAAGCTGCAGAGGTTCTGCAGGGGATGATTCAAGAAGGGATCTTCATCCGGGAGGCCAAACCCTGCTATTATATTTATGAGCTCACCATGCAGGGAAGAGCCCAAACCGGTTTGGTAGGCTGTGCCGCCATTGACGATTATCTCCAGGATGTGATTAAAAAACACGAATTGACCAGAGAAGATAAAGAGCTGGACCGCATCAATCATGTGGATGTCTGCAGTGCCCAGACAGGCCCCATCTTCTTAGCTTACCGTGCCCAGGCCGGTATCCATGAAGTGATCGAGAGAGTCAAACAGAATACCCCTCTCTATGACTTTGTCGCGGCCGACGGAGTGCGGCATGCAGTCTGGGTGATTGCAGAGGAGCAGGATATAGAGAAGATTGCCGCAGGGTTTGCGGAAATCCAAAGCATCTATATCGCCGATGGCCACCATCGCACCGCCTCCGCCGTTAAAGTAGGGCTGAAACGAAGGGCGGAGAATCCCCATTATACAGGCCAGGAAGAGTTTAACTTCTTCCTCTCCGTGCTCTTTCCTCACGATCAGCTGATGATTCTGGACTATAACCGGGTGGTCAAAGATCTGAATGGCTTAAGCAAGGCGGAGTTCCTGGCAGAGGTTGAAAAGTCCTTTGTACTGGAGGAAATAGGGAATACTCCCTATCGGCCTGAGGAGAAAGCCACCTTTGGTATGGTGCTGGAAGGAACCTGGTATAAGCTGAAAGCCCGGGAGGAGATCCGCTCAACGGACCCTGTGGAGGGGCTGGATGTGTCCTTGCTCCAGAATCACCTCTTAACCCCCATTCTGCAAATTAAGGATATCCGCACGGATAAACGCATTGACTTTGTAGGCGGAATCCGGGGCCTGCAGGAACTGGAAAGAAGAACCGGCAGTGATATGAAATGCGGCTTCTCCCTATATCCCACCTCCATACAAGAGCTTTTTGCCGTATCCGATGCCGGACGGCTGATGCCCCCCAAATCCACATGGTTTGAACCCAAGCTGCGCAGCGGCTTATTTATACACGAATTGTAAAGTTCACCCCTGCCTTGCATTTCTCATCAAACAAGCTATAATTATTAATAGGTGGAAATTAAAAAGTCGCCGTGACCTGAAAGTGTTGGCCCACTTCCAGGCACGAGCAGGTGATTGGGCACCTACACGTAACAGTCCAGCTGTCCACGACGACATTCTTATTATACAATGCCGCCCCTTTCTGCACAAGCAAGCTGCCTGTGCCGCGGGTGGAGCGGGTGTAATGGAAGGTCGGCAGGGAGCAGACTGTGCGGCTTCACGCAGCAGGAGATTCAGCCTATTCCTGACCCAGGCAGCAGAAAGGGATTGTTCGCATACCGGTTATGCGGACCGCTTTTCTGTTCACAGCCGGATTGTTTCCGGTTGAGTGGGGTTGGGTATTTAGGATTCAGCAGATAACGAAGCATAGCGCATGTGTAGGGTGAAAAAAACCTCCCATGCGCTTTTTAATTTCCCCTATCAAAGCAGACGGCAGGACCGGGTCATGACCCGGCGCCTTGCCGCTGCTTGACATAGGGGGATAGATGAAAATGACGGATTATCGCAAGATGTATTTTCAACTGGCGGCTCAGGTCGCCGATGCCGTGGATATCCTTTTAAAAGCCCAGCACGTTGAGAGTACAATAATGATGACGTCTAGTGGTCAAAGGGGCAAATAAGACGGTTCAGACACCATATATAGCGTTTTGGGAGCAAAAAACAGGCGAAAACAGGGGCCAAAAAACGCATTTTTTGGCCCCTATTTTTAGCCCATTTTATAGATGACATCAGCTCCATCGCAAACAACCGAATATAGAAACACAGCAAAAGGAGCGGGCATATTTTCGCAACGAAGATATGCCCGTTTTTTTACACCCTTTTTTAAGCATTCAATAAAAATAAGTGGAGGAACAAACATGTTAAAAGTATACCTAACCAGGGGTAACCAAGGGCAAGGAGTCTGGCTTGACCTGCCCACATCTCCCGCAGAGATGGGCGAAGCCTATGCAGTACTGGATGGCATTGACTCAGAAAACCTGAACACTCGCATATCGGCAACTATATCTTCCGTTTCCAATCTGAAAAGGTACATTCATGAGGATGATTCCCTTGAACAGTTAGATACCCTGGCAACGGTGATTAATAAAATGTCCGACAGGGATGCGGCCATATTCTCCGCCGCGCTGGACTTGGAATCAGTGAATGGGATTAAAGATCTTATAAGAATCACATACAATCTGCAAAATTATAAATTCTTTCCGGATGTCACTACTCCGAGAGAGCTGGGCATCTATCTTGTGGAAAGCGGTGATATGGATATTCATAAGAGCGCGTGGCCCTATCTGGATTATGAAAAGGTGGCAGCGGTATACGAGTCCAACCATGGCGGAGCATATACGCTCCTTGGATATGTGGTAAAAAACGATAGCAGTCCTACTCAAACCATTTCAGAAGAAGAACAAATTGGCAGAGGTACTTTCAAAGAAAAGGACTACAGAGTGTACCCGTCAGTGGGGATTATCGACAGCGAAGTGTGGCGAGCCGTGACCGCAAGGTTAAGGGCACCTTTTTCCAACAAAGAAACAGCCGAGCTCCGGGATTTTGCGAACGGTCAAAATGCAGATAGCCGGAGTGAAGGAGTCGGGCAGCGTCCCATCAAAACACAGGACGATGAAACCTCCGTCAGCTTCTGGAACAGCGACAAGCACGTTCTTAAGTCCGAGCAGGAGCTGAAACCACACACAGCCCCTGATCCCAGAAGCAATACGCAAGTACAGCTTGGTCCCGCCGATGACAAAGAATATATTTTCAAGCTTAATGTTTATCCATCCTATAATCCTGACGCACGGGATAAAGGATTCACGCTGAAGCTTCCCATGTCAATTCAGGAACTGGGGTTAACGCTCAAAGAGCGCGGCATAACTGATTTTAATGACTGCGATGTAGAAAGCTGCGAGTGCCACATAAAAAGATTGTCCAACACCCTGAATCTTGAAGGGAATATCTATGGCCTGAACAAGTTTGCAACTCAGATTAAACATATACTTGACAACAAAGAGTCCATCACAAAATTTCTCGCCGTACTGGAAGAAGAACGGCCGAGAGAACTGTCCGAGGCCATAGACATCATGGACAATCTTGATCGCTATGAGCTTCTGCCGCCGAACAAAAAAACTCCGGCAGACTATGCCAGCCACGTTCTCTTTGATTCAGGCAGATATGAGATCGACGATGAGGTAAGGAATTTCCTTGACCTTGATAAATACGGGAAATACAAAATGGAGGAAGATAGCGTCCGGCAAAGCGTATTCGGAATGCTCCGAAGAATAGATGAACCTTCCCAAGAACCGGAACAAGGCTTCACACAGCAGATGGGAGGTATGTAAAATGAGCAAGGTATTCTCGATCATTGGTTTGGAAACCAACACCGGCATCCGCGATGTCGGACTTATGAGTGGCATCCCTGAAGTAGAGGGCATACAAAAATCCCAGCTATATAATGAACTGGTTGAGGATTGTGGGGAATCCGAGTTCGTCACTGTGGCGGTAAAGTCCTTCTGCTATGGTGAAGGTGAACCGGAGGATGCCACAGCAGAGGATCTTAATTGGCTTAAAGCTCATCCTGAATTTTGGAGAAGCAAGGCGGTCACTCATCTGCAAACTGCCAGCTTCGCAATCCTCCACCCCGATCAGGGAATGCAGATGAATATGTAGCACTCTTCGTTTCTTTTGAAACTGATATGCTTTTTTCATTTTATAAGGAGATGATCAAATGTCAGAAAAAGAAAAAGCTATGGCTGTAAATTTATGCGAGCAGATCTGTACAAAGCATCCGAATATTAAGGTACACCCTTTAAGCTCCCTGCATCTTGAGAGTATGATAGCAAAAAAACCACACATTTCATTGATGAAGGCCAAGGGCATCGGGACAAAAATCCTGGTGCCGTTGCTTCTATAAATAAACCTAATATGATTTTATAATGCTGCTATCAGGCGGAAGTATATGAGGGTGTGTTTTTCAATTCGAAAACATACCCTCTTTTTTTATTACCTGATGCAGCCCAAAAAGAATGGAGGAAGCCACAATGACAAATGAAACAATGCGTATCTTTTTCCCTCTGAAGGTCATCAGCTATCTTCTAAATGACTATGATTGGGATGATGAAAACCCAGCGGAACTTAGCTCCGAGGAAGCGGTAGCTTATGAGGATGCTGTCCTTGCCGCTATTGCTCATGAGAATCGTCGTGCGTTTGAAAACGACCGGAGCCTTGCTGAGTACATTGAAAACGAGGCTCTCAACAAAAAGGTATATAGTCTCTCCTCCTCAGTGGAGGTACGCGAGGGCAAGCTATGGGGGAGTTATGACCGCCCGATTGACGGAAGCTCTTTCCGGAGAAGAAACCGCCGAGCTTTTGGAATTTGTAGTTGGGCAGAATAGTGATGGCTTTGGAGAGGTGCTTGAGCAGCGCCCTATTAAAACGCCGGATAGCATAATCCATGTCAGCTTCTGGAATAACGATAAGAATTACTCCCTCAAAACAGAACAGGAACTGAAGAAAAGTTCTCCCGTTCCTGGATACAACGGACCCGTGATGGGAGGGATATAATTGAGCAAGTTATTTTCAGTAATTGGATTGGAAACCAGCACCGGCATCCGTGACCTGGTATTTATGAGTGGCATCCCCGAGACTGAGGAGATTCAAGATTCGAGACTCTACAAAGAGCTTGTTGAGGACTGCGGCAGCTCCGATTACATTACAGTAAACTTAAAATCCTTCCTCTATGGGGAGGGAGAACCTGAAAAAATCTCTGGCGTGGACCTGGATTGGATTAAGAACAATCCGGGATTTGCAAACAGCCAGCATGTCACATGCATCAATACCTCCCGATATACGGTCCTGTGTCCTGATCAGGGGATGCAATTGAATATGTAGCGCTCTTAAGTTTAGGAAAAAACTTCAGAGCGCTTTTTTTATTGATAAGAAGGAGATGACCAAATATCAAAAAGGCTATGAATGTAATACTTATACGATCGGATCTGTACGAAACATCCGAATATCATGGTAAACCCCTTTGGCTCCCCGCAAGTCGGGACGAAATACAAGACGCAATGGATCGTGCCCGGATCAAGGTTGGTCAGGAGTATAAAATTCTAGAATGTCTTAGCAGCGAAGGGGGAGAACGCCTTCATCTATTGTGATCCTCCCTATTACCAGACGGAAGGTCATTATGCTGTGGAATTCAAGAAAGAAGATCACGTCAGGCTGCGGGATACCTTGGCCGGCTGCCAGGGGAAATGGCTGGTCAGCTACAATGATTGCGAATTCATCAGGGAATTGTATCAGGACTTTAGCATCAAGGCGGTCAGCCGCATCAATAACCTGGCCCAGCGCTACGAGAACGGCAGTGAATATGCTGAAGTCCTTATTTCCAATTATGACACCGGAGAGCGGAGCCGGGATATGCCATCCCAAATCAATCTTCTCGATGCCGACTAGTTATTTGACTAGCAACTCTAACCCCATTCTGGGGGTCAATTTTAAGGAGGAAATCTCTATGAAGATTATTGGAATGAAAGCTGTCGTAGATAACGAAGGGCAGATCATCCTTCCAGCCGGAATGTAACTTCACAAAAGCTGCATTCCTCTGTTCTTTTTATGGATCAGTTTTTGGAGTGTATCCTTTTAATTTCTATTTCGTCTATAAAGGTAAAAGGAGGTGTATTGAAAATGAGCTTTGATGTTAAAACAGTTGAGCTGATTGCCATAGGCGCTTCTGTGGCAGCAAATTGTCATCCCTGTATCCAGACCCATGTCAATAAGGGTTTAAAGGCTGGACTTACAGAAGAGGAAATCAAAGAGGCGATTGAAGTCGGAAGAACAGTGAGAAGCGGGGCAGCTAACAGTATGGATAAACTGGTTTCAAACCCTGCGGAGCTTATTGCCAACCCGGCAAAAAGCAGCGGCAAATGTTGCTAGATCACTTGAGACCAATGAAAGCAAATTGTTCTGCAGATTCTGTCCGCATGGCTGGAGTATTTCAGTCATGCGGATACTGGATGATTTCTAAAAGAAAGAAGAAAGAGCATGAAGGATAATAAACGGACTTTTGCAGCATCACCTCTCATGATGTTGATATGCGGCAGTATTATATTAGCTCTGGCTTTGGGATTCCGGCAAAGCTTTGGGATTTTCTTAAAACCTATGACCGGCGATTTGGGATACGGTAGGGAGACGTTCTCTTTGGCATTGGCACTACAGAATTTGGTTTGGGGAATTACTCAGCCTTTTACAGGCTGGATTGCCGACAAATATGGAACCAGTAAGGCTTTGCTGATTGGAGCCTTAGTTTATGTACTGGGACTAGTATTTATGGCCTACTCTTCAACTGGTGTAGGGCTAACCCTCAGCGCTGGGGTGCTGATAGGGATAGGACTGGGCGGAAGCAGCTTTGCGGTTATTTTTGGCGCACTGGGCCGGGCGTTTGAAGCGAGAAGAAGGAGTATGGTGCTGGGTATTGCAGGAATGGGTGCATCCTTTGGTATGTTCATGGTTCCCCCTTCTGCACAGTCATTGATCAACTCTTTTGGCTGGTTTAAGACGATCATTATACTGGCCATGACCTGTATCCTAATGTTCGTGCTCTCCATAGGGCTGATTGAGGAGAAGAAGCCGCTTCAGGAAAAAAGGGATACCGGCTCAGCATTGAGTGAAGCATTTAAGCATCGGGATTTCTGGTTATTAGGTATTGGGTTTGCCGTTTGCGGTTTTCAGGTTGTTTTTATGCTTACGCACTTAGCGGCCTATGTCCAAGACCAGGGACTTACGCAAACCGTTGCGGTAAACGCCTTGGCGATCATTGGGTTTACTAATATGTTTGGTTCTTTACTGGCCGGATATTTGGGAGGCAAGTTTCCCAAACCTTATTTGCTCAGCGCCATCTTTTTTCTCCGGGCAATAATCATCCTGATATTTATCTTAACGCCGATCAGTCAAACTACGGTGTATCTGTTCTTAGGTGCGATTGGGCTGATCTGGCTGGGAACGGTACCTCTGACCAATGGGACTTTAGCGACTATCTTTGGGGTCAAATACCTTTCCACCCTTTCGGGCTTAGTCTTTGTCATGCATCAGATCGGCAGCTTTGCCGGAGGCTGGTTGGGGGGAGTGCTGTTCGATCGGACCGGCTCATATCAGGCGATCTGGATAACGGCAATACTCTTGAGTTTAGTTGCTGCACTCAGTTATTTGCCAGTTAAAGAAAGACCAATCTCGGAGCTGAAAACTGAGAGTCAGCAAAGCAATGTGGCTAATGCATAAGCAACTGGGCTGGAGTTAATGGAACGTCATGAATTCATAAAGCTCATAGAGCTCATAGAGCACATAGAACTTATAAAGCATATAGGCACATAGGGCCTAGAACACCTAAAGCTCAAAAATGTGATGACCCAAAAGATGGTAGCCTACAAGCTCTATATGATACAATTGAGAAAGTAACTAATGCCCAGAGGTAAAAGTTTGGATGAGTAAGACCTGAGCTTCTGAGAAGAGTAGGAGTGAGAGCCAATGAGCATGCAGGACCCCAAGTTTACAGAGCTTTATCAAGAGAATTACCCCAAGGTTTTTTCATTTCTGTTAAATGCCACAAATGATCCTGTTCTCACTGAGGATCTGGTTCAGGAGACTTTTATCAGAGCGCTGAATAAGCTGGATACGTTCCGACATGAAGCCAGCATCATCGTTTGGTTAAACAGAATTGGCTACAATTTGTTTCTGGATCACGTGCGGAAGAAAAACCCCATTTTGATCGATGACTTTGAGGGGCAAGTGATTGCGGAAGACAGCTCTGCTGAAGAAGTAGAGCAAAAACTGATGTCGGAATGTATTAGAAGCAAAATCCAGCTGTTACGTGAAAATTACCGCACTCCTTTGTATCTGGATATCAATGGCTATAGCAATCAGGAAATCGCAGAAATCCTTAACTGTTCCCTGGACAATGCCAAAATCCGATTACACCGTGCCAAGAAAAAGATCAAAGAGATTCTGGATGATGATTGCAATATGTACTATGATGAAAGAAATGTTCTATGCTGCTCTCAAAAGAAGTAGGGAGCAGGTCAATGAAATATAAAATAATTTAATATGATGAAGAGCAGAAAGTGAAAGGCGGCCGTTGGGCCGCTTTCATCATTTTTAAATACATCTGACCCAGACACCCGGGTAACTCTCCCCGCAGATCTAAGTCAGAGTATTGATGGTGGATATGCAAAAAGAGACCGTTTCGGTCTCATAACAAAGAGGAAGCATTGGTTGTAGTTTGCAGACTGAGCAGTTTATCTCCTTTAATTTCATCAGCACTCCAGGCAATAACTGCAAAGTGCCCGTTTGAATGCTCAGCGACTTTGTTGATCCACTCAACTTCATGGTTGGCTTTGGCTGACAACAGCTGATTGCTGGTACCGGTCCGGTAAAGGGAAGAAGTGATCAGCCACCACTTTGTTGCAATTCCTGCTCGCTGCAAATCCTCTTCAAGGCGCAGTGCTTCATAGACAGGGGTAGCTTCGTCCAGTGTGACGATAATGACCTCAGTTTCCTCAGCATTGCGGAGCCGAGGCAGCAGCTTCTTAACTGACTCGGGAATCTCACCTTGTGAGCGCTCAATTTCCTTATGATAGCTTTGAGTGGAATAGGAGCAGAAGGGTGTGCCCTGTGGGAGCTGTTTCGATGACAACAACCTGATCTTCGGCTTTTTCCACGATTTTGGCAAAGGCTCTGAAAATGGCAATCTCCTGAGTACAAGGTGAACGCAAATCCTCTTCCATATAGGCGATATCCGCCTCAGACATGGTTTCCCGGGCTTTGGCCAGAACCTCTTTCTGATAATTGGCCAGTTCAGCCTGTTCATCGATAGGGCTCATGGTGATACCACTGCTCTCATCAAGCACGAATTTGAGATGGGTGGCGGTCAGGTGGACCTTTTTGCCCGTACGATCAAGATCCTCGATCACATCATTGAGCGGGAGAATTTGCTCAGTCCGGATTGTTTCGTTGTTAGTGCTCTTTAGTTTCACTTGGAACGAAAGAGTGCTTTAGTTTGTATAGAGGATCAAAATCAAAACTCTCTTATCATCACTGACGTTTTAAAACCTCAGTAATAATAATTTTCCAGTCATTTTTTGGTAAGGTGGTTTCAGTTACGGCAACCTTTTCTGCAATATGTTCAGTGATGGACTGACGTTTTCTAATCCGCTCAGTCAAATAGTCATAGGCAGTTTTGAGTGACATAGTACTGCCTTGTAGGCTATGACAATAGGGGCAATTATTTGCCACATATTCGCCATCAAATTTCTTGCTGAACCTCGAATATATTTCTTGGTACTTAGAGGAAAGATATGCATCCAATGTATCAACAATACTCAGCCGAATGATGCTTAAATCCAGTTTTTGAGCCAGTTCAGGCTGATCCGACAAAAGATCAAGATGGGGAAAGTAGCTGCGAAGTTTTATCGGTTTCCCACATTTCCAGCATGGCTGTTCGACCTCATAGATACGAATTCCTTGCTTCTTAAACCAGGCATATGTTTGCTCTTCAATGGTCTTCGTGCTTCTGCATCGGGGAAAATTGCTGCAGCCGAAGAAAGCGCCATGCGTCCCGTGCCTCACTACATAGTGCCCGTCACACAGTTCGCATGATAAATTCTCGGATGGAGCGGCGGCAGATGGGTGCATTTCTTCAAAAGGATCGTCATAATGCTCTGGATCAAACATGTGATTGAGCAAGGCCGCCGCTACGTCTTCATCGGTTATTGCGTGGTATTGAATAGTATAAGGTACTTGAGCTTTTGAATGACTCCGCTCCTCAATCCCTAATTTCTTTAAATAGGCTTCATGTTCTCCGGGAAGGAGGAAGTCCAAAGGCTTGTCCACAAAAATATAATCGTCCTGGCCCTGTTGTGCTAAATGTATGTACTTCATTTCAATGAGATGTTTTTTGCAGTTCTCAATGACACTTTGATAATCATGATCGGGTTGGTTATTATAAAAACCTTCATAAACTATGTTTCTTATCCGATAATTGCTTACCTCTCTGGCTGGACAGGCATTACTTTGATGCTTAGAACAGCTTTTATAAATACTGTAATACGTTCGCACCACATATTCGGTAAAATTCCCTGTCGGCTGTTTTCTTTGCGCAGCAAAGTATTTCTTTTGACTTTGTATCTTGGCTTCCGGCCACATAGCACGTGCCACCTCCATAAAAAGATAAAGAATTCCAGTCTATAATTTATTATAGTAAAAGGGAGGTGAGGCAGACAAGAAAGACTTTCAGAAATTTGTCATTTCAAAAAGCTATCTCAATCTAATGCAAAAGTGCTCTTTGGTTTCTCCTTGAAACTGAAGAGCACTTTTTATTGCACAAGGAGTGTTGATCCAATGCCAGGAAAAGAAAAGGTTATGACCGTGACGCTCATGCGGTCGGATCTGTACGAATCGCCCTCTTACCTTGGTGCTTCACTGCAGCTTCCCGCAAGTCGGGATGAGATACAGTACACAATAGATCAGGCGCGAATCAGGAACGGACAGGAATACCAAATCGTAGAGTGCTTCAATATTCAGGGGGAGGAACTAAGCTTCATTTCCGAAACCTTTTCCCTTGCAGAATTGAACTTCCTGGCGTGGCGCATAAGCAATATGAATGAACACGACCGAATCGCTTTCACCGGCTGCGTCATCAGGGGCGAAGGAAATCTGAGAATGCGGGAACTGCAGAACAGCGGTGAGCTTCCGAAGTTTAAAGCTGCATTTGAAATCGCTGGTTGCATGGATATCGACCAGGTGCTTGACCTTGCCCGAAACCTTGATTGCTATGATTTTTATCCGGAGCTGACCTTCATGGAGGACTATATAAAGCAGGACTTCATCAACCGCTATCGGATTCCGGCAGACGATCCCACTTTGCAACTCATCCATTTCTCCCGTGCCGATCCTAATCAGATGCAGGACATAAATATCTGCAGAACTCCTTATGGCATCATCCAACGCAACGACCGGGAGATGACTCCGGATATTCCAATCCACGGCTTGGCCAGCAAATGCTGTAACCATAACAAAATAAAGAACGAGAAGGTGCTGTCTTTACAAAAAAGGCAGCGCCTTTTTTGTTTTTCCGAGAAAGGAGCTGAATCATGAACCATGATGTAACCCCAGAAGCAAGAACCAGCGAGGGAACGATTGGCCCGCCCAACAAATGCACCGTAACCCAGCCCCAAAATCCTGCCTGCTGTGAGCGCTGCCCCTATCCCAGTGTCGGTTTTATCTGCTGGAGTCCTGACGGCTCCTGCCTGAAAACCGAAGTGGAGAAAATCAGCCGCCGAAGCAAAGGCAGGTGACGGAATGAACAGTATTATCAGCTGGGTGGGCGGTAAGAAAGCCTTGCGGGAGCTGATCTACCAACGGATGCCTAAAGAATTTGAGCGGTACATTGAGGTGTTCGGCGGCGGTGGCTGGGTGCTCTTTGGCAAGCTGCCCAACACGCCCATGGAAGTCTATAACGATTTTAATTCCGACCTGGCCAACCTGTTCCGCTGTATCCGTGACCGCCCCCTGGCTTTTTTAAAGGAGCTGAACTTCTTTCCCCTCAATGGCCGGGATGAATTCAGTGTCCTTAAAAAGTATCTGGAGAAGGATGAATTCACCAACCCATACCTGCAGGAGGAACTGGAGCTTGCCGAGCGGCATCTTTCAGAACTGCAGTTTGAGGAAATCAAGCCAATTCTTTTGGAAAACGCTCAGATGAACGACGTCAAGCGCGCCGCTGCCTTCTATAAGCTGATCCGTTACAGCTACGGCAGCGGCTGCACCAGTTACAGCTGCCAGCCTTTTGATATCCGCAAAACATTTCACCTGCTCTGGCAGGGGAGCCGGAGACTCAAGAATACGGTGATCGAGAACAAAGACTTTGCAGAACTCATTCACCAGTACGAGCGGGAGAACGCCTTCATCTACTGCGATCCTCCCTATTACCAGACGGAAGGTCACTACGCTGTGGAATTCAAGAAGGAAGATCACGCCAGGCTGCGGGATACCCTGGCCGGCTGCCAGGGGAAATGGCTGGTCAGCTACAATGATTGTGAATTCATCCGGGAGCTGTATCAGGACTTTCGCATCGAGGCGGTCAGCCGCATCAATAACTTAGCCCAGCGCTACGAGAACGGCAGTGAATATGCTGAAGTCCTTATTTCCAATTATGACACCGGAGAGCGGATCCGGGATATGCCATCCCAAATCAATCTTTTCGATGCCGACCAGTTATTAGACTCACAACTATAGACCCATCAGGGGGTTCAATTCAAAGGAGGAGTTTCTGTGAAGATTATTGGAATGCAATCTGTGGTAGATCATGAGGGCCAGATTATCCTTCCGGCAGAAGCCACTGGTGCCGCCGGTCTCAAGCCCGGCGATGTGGTAAACGTTACTCTGGCTATGCCGGGGGAATCCGACCGCCCGCTGCTGGCCATTACTCCTGAGGGCATAGGCATTACGATTCCATTGCCCTGGCCGGGTGATACGAAAGACGGAGATGGAATTCAACTGCCGAACGAGCTGCTGGAGGACGCTGGTATTCCTTTGGACAGTGAACTGGAGATCATTTGCGGCAAAGGAGAAATCATCATCCGCCCCGTCGATCCGCTGGAACTGCTGCCGGATGATCTGCGCGGTCTGTTTGAGGATCTTGGCGTCAATCCTGAAACGGTCCGGCGGGTTATGGAAGAGGAGGGATATGTCGTATGAAAGCAAAAACCATGTACAAGATTATCGACAGCAAAGGCCGGATCCTGATTCCCAAAGAGCTGCGGGGAGCTTGCGCTATGGATTGCGGCGATATAGTCAAGCTGAGCCTTGGCCAGGGATTCCTTACCGCCAAGAAGGTGGATCTCATTGAGGTCGGCGATCAATCGCCGGAAGCGGTGGAAGCATTTGTCCGGGCTGCCATCCAAACCATGCCGGAGGAAACCCAGATTGGCATTGCCGCCCGGCTTCTGGAACTGGTGGAGCAGAGAAAGGGGTAATACCATGAGTGAAAAAATCTTGTTGACCCAGGCGGAATGCCTGCGGACCGGATATGACATGGATATCGGCGGCAAGGTGATTGTTCTTCGACCCTCGACCCTGCCTGAACATTGCCGGGAGGCAAAATTCCAGCTGTATTTCTGCACCGGAGGCAATGGCAGCAAAGCAAATCCCAGCGGGAGGTCCGTCTTTGCGGTTTCCCTGCAGGACGGAGAACGCGTGCGCTGGTACCGCGGCGATGTTCTTGGTATTGCCAAACCGGAAATTCTCTCTGAGCAGGAGCGGCTGCAGCTCTCCCAGATCCGCCCGCCCGGCGCATTGGATTTGCAAACCCATGAGTCCCAGTACAGCGGCTATTGTTTTCTGCCGGATGGACGCCATACCTCCGGGGTATGGCTGTGCAGTCCCCAGGAGGTTTGGGACTACATCGAAATGCAAAAGGATTATCAGCACCGGGTGATGATCTGCGACCGGGATGACTTTTGCGTTTTCGAGATGGTGAAGGGAAAGGTCACCTATCCAACCCAGGAAGCTATCGAAACACACCGTAGGGCTCAGGAACAAAACGGAAGTATGGGGCTGAGGCTATGAAACCCAAACCCATCAGGTCTTAAAGCCGGAGTCAGGTTGCTGATTCCGGCTTTGCTATAGCCAAATTTAAATGAAAGGACTGAAAACCCCATGAACCAAAAAGGAAAGCGCCTCGGCATTCTTGCCCTCGTTCTCCTTGTTCTGGTGTGCGGCGGGATCTATACAGCGTACCGTCTGCATCCGGAAAATTTCATCCGGCAGGGTGAAGTCATCACCCGCGGGGAGTTTGCGGCCATCCTGGTGCGGGAAATGCAGTTGAATACCGCAAATGCGGAGAAAGACCCGCCCAGCTTCCCCGACATTGACGGCCATTGGTCGGAAGCCAACATCGAGGCCCTGATCCGGGCCGGCATTATCGACCCCGCCGATTATTCTGATGGCTTTCATCCAGACGATCTCATTACTCGTGCCGAGATCACCAAGATGCTGGTGCGGCTCAGCGGCAAGGGCGAGGAAGCGAAAAACACCCAGGGGCACAGCGGCTATGAGGATCAGAATGGGATCAAAGACGGAGACAAGGGCTATCTGATCATTGGCCGGGAGAACGGAATCATCGGTGATACTGCTGATAACAAAATCCATCCCAATGACCCGGTGACCAAGGGAGAAGCCGACGATCTAATCGACAAGGTCACCCCGGAAAATCCCGCACCGGGAGAACCCAGGCCGACACCGCCTGCAAAGCCCCCCAACACTCCGGAGCAGCCGGCGCCTAACCCGGAGAACCCGGATCAGAATCAGCAGCCTCCTATACCAACGCCGGGCAATAACACCGGGAGCGGCTCAGGCGGCGGTTCTCATTACTATCCCGCGGCCCAGGTGAGCTTCGAAATCCCTGAAACAGCTCACACCGACAGTGAAATTCTGGTGATGCCGGTTTGGAAGTATATGAGCAGCTTTACCTGGTCCCTGAGCAAAACCGCCGTGGATGGTTCGCTGCAGTCCGTGGAGCTGGAGGATGCTGTCCTCGGCACCCTGGGCCTGGAAGGCGGCACGATCCAATTTAAAGAGGACGGACGGTACACCCTGACTGCCATAGCCAAAAACGTCAGAGGAAAAGAAACCGTATTGTCACAACAGATCACGGTCTATCCGGTCATCGACCTGAGCTTTGATCTGCCGGAAACAACGCATACAGATAAATCTGCTACGCTATTTTTCGCCCCGGAAGCTCTCTTTGGTAACGACATCATGTGGAGTGCCGAGAAGGACGGAGAGTCCGTTCAGCCTGCCGATATTCTGGACGGAGAGCTCGGCAATGAAGGCGGCACCTTTGTGTTCGGGAACAAGGGTGAATATACGCTAACTGCAACACTAACGGATGAAAATAGTCGCATATTTAAACATTCTGAAACGACCAAGGTGTATCCGGTGGCCGGAATCTCTTTTGATCTTCCGTCAGCCTCCCATACTGATACTGTCTTTGACGTCTCAACTGTACTTACAGAAACAGACGGCCTGACTGTGAACTGGAGTCTGACCAAAAACGGAGAGGCGGCAGAATTGGCCGATGAATTGGAAGGTACGCTGACCAATGAGGGAGGCAGGATACGCTTCCGGGACAAGGGAGTGTACATGCTTGCCGGCTCAGTCACCGACCAAACTGGCCGGACCTTTGCCGCCTCCCAAACCATCGCGATCTATCCGGTCGGATCCGTCGGCTTCTACCTGCCTGAGATCACGCACACAGACACCCCCGTCCAGGTGGAAAGCCGCTTTGAGAACCTGGGGGACGCTTCCATTCAGTGGTCGCTGACCAGGGACGGAGCAGCGGTCAGTCTTGCCGATGCGGTGGAGGGGGAATTGAATAATGAAGGCGGTTCCATCCGTTTCCTTAAAAAAGGCGAATATATCCTGCAAGCCGCCTTTACGGATCCCGCCGGTCGGACCTACAGCTACACTGCGCCGGTCAAGGTCTATCCTGTTCCCGGTATTTCCTATGAGTCGCCGGAAACCGCCTATACCGATACCACGCTTAATGTGCTCCCGGAAACATGGGAATTAGACGGCTTAAATGTGGAGTGGCTGTTGGAGAACGGCTTCGGATTTCAGGATTGGAACACTTATGTTGACGGTACGCTGGATAATACCGGTGGCACCATCCGTTTCAAACATGCCGGAACCTATGAGCTGATTGCCCGTATCACTGATGAAATAGGGCGGGTGTTCCTTTTTGAGAACGGCGGCAGTATTGAAGTCCTGCCCGTATTGAATATTTCCTTTGAACTTCCTAAATCAACCCACACCGACCGCACCATCGACCTGAGAACCCGAGGCAACAACAATGTGCTGCCGGTGGAATGGACGCTTAGCAAAGACGGCAAACAGGTTGAGTCTTCCGATGTCATAGAGGGAACCCTGAATGCCTACGGCGGTAAAATACGCCTTATGCAGGTCGGGGATTATATCCTCACTGCTTCGATGACGGACGCCTTGGGCAGAGTTTTCTCTTACAGCGCGTCCACCTCGGTTTATCCGATTCCAGCAATTTCACTTAACGTACCGCAGGTCTGGTATGCCGGAGAAGCCGGAACGGTCGGCGTCAGCGGTACAGACCTCGAGAATCTCACCCCGGATTGGAAGATCGTACAGGAAGACGGCGGTGCCGAACCGTATGCCAATTACGTCTCCGGCACACTTGCCAAAGAGGGGGGCACAATTACCTTTCCGATCAAGGGGCAGTATGAGCTGATTCTGACCATGACGGATCCTACAGGGCGGACCTTTATCCAAAGTCAGAGCTTTACCGTCTATCCCATCCCATCAATCTCCCTGAGTCTACCGCAGACCTGGCATGCAGGAGAAGCCGAAATGGTCGGCCTCAGCGGCACTGATTTGGAGAACCTTACCGTGGATTGGACAGTTAAGCAAGGGAATGGCGACGCCAAGCCATATTCTGCGTATACTTCCGGCGCATTGACCGGGGATGGCGGCACAATTAGCTTTCCGTCAAAAGGACAGTACCAGCTGATTGTTACCCTGACAGATACCAACGGACGTCCTTTCAGCGCAAGCCGCAGCATCACCGTCTATCCCATCCCTTCTGTTTCGCTCAGTACCACACAGCCCTGGTATGTTGGGGAAGCCGGAACGGTTGGCGTAAGCGGCACGGATCTGGAGAACCTCACTGCGGACTGGACGATCCGCCAAGACAGCAGTGGGGAAAAGCCCTATTCAAACTATGCTACCGGTACCCTGGCGAAATTGGGCGGTACAATAACCTTCCCGGCCAAAGGTCAGTATGTACTGACGCTCGCTTTGACGGACGCCACCGGCAGAACCTTTACCAAGAACCAGAGCTTCACCGTTTATCCCATCCCTGCAATGACTCTCGGACTTCCGGCACTCAGCTACAGCGGCGATCCCATCGCCATTACCGCTTCCGGCTCTGAGCTTAATGGAACGGATATTGCTTGGCTTATCTCTGTGGATGGCGGTCCAGCCAAACCCTATACCCAATATGCCACAGGCTCTGTTGACACAGGCGGCGGTTCCCTGAGCATCAGTACAGATAAAACCATCGCCGTTACGCTGATTGCTGAAGCAACGGATGTGAACGGCAGAAAATTCACCTTCACCTCCAATACCGCAACAGTCAAGCCGGTTGCCAGCTTCCCTTTCACACTCCCATCCTCTGTGCATATCGGCGGCAATATAAATGTATCCCTGCCGGCTACATCCGGACTGGAGGGCAGAAGCCTCATCTGGTCACTGACCAAAGACGGAAGCCCGGCATCCTATTCCGGTACTCTGTCAAACAACGGGGGCACCATTGCCATTAATGCACCCGGCAGCTATATCCTGACCGCAAGCACGACTGACAGCACAGGCAGAACTTTCACGTATTCCCGAAGCATCACCACTACCAACACCCCGCCAAACAAGCCTACAGGAAGCGCAACGGTAGTCCGCACCGCCAAGGGCGGCAAGCTGCTGGTCAACATCTCGGCCTCCGCTACTGATCCGGACGGTGATGCTGTGACCCTTGAATACTCAGGCAACACTGCGGACAGCTATTATCCTGTGGGTACTCACACCGTGAAGGTCCGGGCCAAGGACACTTGGGGCCTGTATTCCGACTGGACAAATATTACCTTCACTGTAACCAACTCCGCACCTACCACACCAGTGATTACCCGTACCCCTGACGGCAACAGCGTGGCACCCGGGGTGGCTATTACCATCACCGCCTCCAGCACCGATCCTGACGGCGATGCCATCACATATATTTGGGAAGGACGTCCGGCCCAGACCAGCACCGCTTATCCGCTTGGCAAGAATGTGGTCCGCGTCAAAGCTGTTGATTCCACCGGAGCCGAGTCGCCCTGGGCAGCAATAGTGTTCTTTATCGCCGATCCCAATCACGGCGGCGGCATGACCCTGACCGGACCGGAATCGGTCATTCTCGAACAGGGAATTGCAGGAGCGACCATTACCAACTATACGTTCACCGTACCTCCTGTTTCCGGGCACAGCGGTCAGGACTACGGACGGGTCCGCGGCTACAACATCCTCACGGGACAATGGGACCAGCTGGACTACGCCACGACCACCAACGGCATCACCTTCAGCCGTAGCCTGTCTCCTGGAATCTACAGTCAGCTGGAATTCTATTACTATACGAACCATGATTGCATGTATAACAAAAGCAACATCACCTATTCCGTCAATTTCTATTTTCAGTGACAGATGATTACGGTTTGGCAAGGAAAGGAGGAAGCCTCATGAACGGTATTCAGATCCGGAACAACCGCATCTTCTATTATGGGAATCAGGCAGGCTATATCGAAAAAGGGAAGGCTGTCGTCGACCCTTTGTTTCAGAATGAAGAAATCCAATCTCACTTGACCGAAAAGGAGGGCTTGAAGCTGGAATGGCGGAACGGCACCTATGCCCGTCTGGCAAATGGCAGCCTTGATCCGGAGGGCAATGGGCCGCTGCTTAAAAACTGCCGGGTCTGGCAGCTCAAACCGGATGCGGATGTGATGATGAAATTCATCGGCTATGAAGAACTGCAGGAACAATTCGGGGAACCCGATCCGAAGAACTATAGGGTGGTCTATGACGGCGAGGTGGAAACCAATGACTTGGAGCAGCTCTTCGCCAAGTTCAACCTTGACCACCCGCCCGGCTATGAAGGGCACAGCCTCTCCATCTCGGATGTGGTGGAGCTTTATGATGACTCCGGCAGCTCTTTCCACTATGTGGACCGCTTCGGATTTCGGGAGATTTCCTTTCAGACATCTGGCCAGGAGCAGAGCCAAAGTCCTCAGATGAACATGTAGAAAGCATTCCATAGCCGGAAGGCTTTTTTTATTCCCAAAATGAAGGAGGAAAAACCGTGAGAAAAGCACAGAGCGCAGCCCAGGCCTCGCAGGAGTCCACCCAGACGGCGGCGGAACAGTCTCTGCTCATGAAAGTGGATGTTAAAATCGGCTCCATCCGTCCCGAAGGCAATGTCCGGGCCTATGCCTCCATTAACCTCAATGACTGCTTCGCCATCAGGAATGTGAGGATCGTGGACAGCACAAAAGGACTGTTCGTGGCTATGCCCAGTTACAAAGCGGGAAACGATTACCGGGATATCTGCTTTCCTGTTACCAAGGAATTCAGGGAACAGCTCAACAAGGCCGTCATCGACGCTTACCATCAAGCCCTGGTTCAGAGCCAAGGTCCAAACCAGCAGAAGGCAGCAGAGACGGCCACGCTCGATCAGGCAGCGGAGCAGTCCCTCGGCCTACGGATGGGATGAGCGTGCACAAACCAACGCTCAAAAAAGATTGAGGATGATGCCATGAGCAAAGAGCAAGATATGGAACCACTGGCTACCTGCCGCGCCTATTACCCCAGACTTCTCAAAATGAAACTCCCGGAAAACCTCGTCGTTCGTAATGGGTTTCTGTGCAAAGGAAATCTACCCGCAGCCCTTGTGACGTCAGGGATTGTTGAAGCTGCGGCCCAGGGCTTTCTCCAAGTGGATGACCCACAGGAATACGAAACCGGATAAATTTCTCGGGCAGCATAGCACCGGCCTTGACCGCCGGTGTTTTTGCTGCCCATGCGGAGGTGGCCAACACGAAAGACGTGGATCTGGAACTGGATTTGATCCGAGTTGTGCTCGATCCCAATCCCCTTTTTAAATATGAGCTTATTTACAGGGACGGATCGGCCACAGCTATGAGGGGGGTACATAGTTTTGACGAGGATTGGTATTACCTTTATAAAAGTGACACAGAAAGACACCGGGTTAAGCGGCGTAAAGACCTGGAAGGCATTTCGCCCGACTTTACCTATAACCGGCAGCAAGGCAGGCGGGGAGCTAAGCTGGACAGACAAAAACCCCTTGAGCAAAGTAGGGTAGCAGACTCGCAGGCTGAGGAAGAAGTGCCGGAGCAAAACAACTCCTTACACATGGGCGGCATGTAAATAACCTGGATCAAATAAGAAAATGAATTTGGAGGCAAATCATTATGAAAAAATGGATTAATAAAATAAATGCCAAGATCACGGAAAAAACCATATTGGCTAAGAGCCTGCTCTCCTCCCAGCGCGGTGAAGGCTTCGTGGATAGTGCCATCAAAATCCTGATTGCCGTTGTCATCGGTGCCCTGGTCCTGGCCGGTCTTTACGCTCTGTTCGGGGAGACGGTCTTGCCCACCCTCAAACAACGGATCGAGGACATGTTCAATTATGGAAATTAAGCTGCCGCTCTTTTTGCAGAGCGGATTTTTTACTGCCCTACTGGCCGCTGCCTCTTTTTGGGATATCCGGAAACGGATCATTCCCGATACTCTCTGCCTGGGCATTGCCCTGACAGGTTTGCTGGTTTTCCAGCCGGCAAACCTATGGGGGATCTTCGTCGCCCTGCCGTTTTTGCTTGCCGCCCTGATCTGGGGCGGTACAGGCGGTGGGGATATCAAGCTGATGGCGGCAGCCGGATTGGTACTGGGTTTCAACAAGAGCATGGCCGCTCTGATTGTGGGACTCAGCGGGTTGCTTTTATTTCATGGCGCTCTCGCCATCATCCAAAAACTGCGCGGGAGGACAGTGCCCAGGACCTATCCTCTCGCGCCGTTTTTAACTCTCGGCTGTCTTTTAGCCTATTTCATTCATTAAAGGGGGAACGCTCAATGGGCTTTCTGAAAAACCGCACGGTGCTGGGGGGACTCTGCATCGTGCTTTCTTTATTCATCTGCTTTGCGCTTACGCCGCTGTTCAACCAGAGCGTAACCCGGAAAGCAACCGTTGTCCGGGTGATCAAGGACATCAAATCCGGGGATGCGATCACCAAAGATATGGTGCAGACCGTGGAGGTTGGGGGCTATAACCTGCCGGAGAATGTCATCCGGCAAAGTGAAACCGTAATCGGTAAATACGCTACAGCGGACTTGCTGCCCGGTGATTATATCCTCACCGAAAAAGTAGCAGACACTCCGGCTTTTGAAAACGCCTATCTATACAGCTTGAATGGTGACAAACGGGCCATTTCCGTCAGCCTCAAAAGTTTGGCCCAGGGGCTCTCCGGCAAGCTGATTTCCGGGGATATCGTGTCGGTGATTGCCCCGGATTACCATAAGCAGGGCTCCACCGTAATTCCGCCGGAGCTGACCTATGTGGAGGTTATCGGTGTGACTGCCAGCACGGGCTACGATACCGATACCGGTGAGTGGAGTGAAAATAACGCAGACGAGCGAGAGCTTCCCGCCACTGTCACTTTGCTGGTATCGCCGGAACAGGCTAAAATCCTGGCGGATCTGGAAGCAGACGGCAAGCTCCATCTTTCTCTGGTTTACAGAGGATCCCAGGAGGGTGCCGCCCGATTTACTCAGCTGCAGGACAAGGTGATTGCTACCCTGTATCCGGCTCTCACAGAGCATAGTGCCGGAACATCAACTCAGCCGCCGGTTGAGTCCCAGGCTCCGGCAAAGCCGGAAAACTCTACGGAGGGAACCGGAGGTGAGTAAGGTGCTGAATTTTATGAAAGGAAGTATTTTCAGCCGCGGCAAAACCGAGCCTGCCCCAGCCGAACAGGAGCAGGCTGTTCAGGTGCTGGCGATCTGGGGCAGCCCCGGCAGCGGCAAAACCACGGTCAGTGTCCGGCTGGCCAAGTATCTGGCTGACCGGAAAAAGAATGTGGCGCTGCTGCTTTGCGATATGACCGCCCCCATGCTGCCCTGCATTTGTCCCCCCGGTGATCTGGAGGTGGAGCGTTCCCTGGGCAGCATTCTGGCCGCCACCCATGTGACGGATCTGCTCATCAAACAGAACTGCATCACCCATAAAAAGATGAGCCACCTGACCATCATCGGCATGCTCAATGGGGAGAATGTGTTTACCTATCCGCCCTATACCCAGGAACTGGCCGCAGAGCTGCTCGACCACCTGCGGGATATCGCTCCCTATATCATCATTGATTGCAGCAGTCCCATCGCTCATGACATTCTGTCGGCAGTGGCGCTTATGGAAGCCGATTCCGTGCTGCGGATGGTCAACTGCGATCTTAAGTCCATCAGTTACTTCTCCAGCCAGCTGCCGCTGCTCCGGGATCAGAAATGGGATACAGATAAACAGTACAAGGTGGCGTCCAATATCAAGCCCAACCAGGCGGGGGAGCATATCGAGCAGGTGCTGGGTAATGTCCTGTTCAAAATCCCCCATTCGGACGAGCTGGAGAACCTGACCCTCTGCGGGGATTGGTTCAAGGATCTGGGCCTCAAGGACAGCCGCGGGTTTCGGACTGAAATCGCCAAAATTGCCAAGGAGGTGTTTGGCGTATGAGCCGAAGCAGCAATAAACATGACGGTACCGAGCAGAAGAAGCCAATGTTGCTTTCCTGGACAACCGAAAAATCCCAAACCTTAAGTACAGCAGGCCATCAAAGCCTGTTTTTTTCATCTTCGGGACAGCGGGAGTTCAGTTCCGTCCTGAGGGAGGTGCAGGAGTATATCTCCTCCCATTACGCCGGGCTGATTACCGAAGGAGGCGCAGGGGAGGTGAAGGAGCAGACCCAGCGTTATATCGCCAAATACATTCAGGATAACCGCATTGCGGTAATCGGTATGAGCGAGCAGCAGCTGGTGGACACCCTCTACTCCGAGATGGCGGAGTTCGGCTTTCTCACCAAATACATCTTCGGCAGCGGAATCGAGGAAATCGACGTCAACGCCTGGGATGATGTGGAGGTTCAGTACAGCAGCGGCATCACCCAAAAGTTGGACGAACACTTTGAAAGCCCGGAACATGCCATCAATGTGATTCGGCGCATGCTCCATGTCAGCGGTATGGTGCTGGATAACGCCAATCCCACCGCCCTGGGGCATCTCTCCAAAAATATCCGCATCGCTGTGCTGAAAACGCCGATCGTGGACGAGGATGTGGGGATCGCCGCCAGCATCCGGATCGTTAACCCTCAAGACATGCAAAAAGAGGATTTCACCCGGAACGGAACCGCCACCGAACCCATCCTGGATTTTCTGGCTGAATGCTTGCGCTACGGGGTTTCCACCTGTGTGGCGGGAGCGACTTCATCCGGTAAGACTACCTTGCTCGGCTGGCTGCTGACCACCATTCCCGACGGAAAAAGAACTTTTACCATCGAAAACGGCTCCCGAGAACTGGCCATGGTGCGCCGGAAGAACGGCAAGGTCATCAACAGCGTTATCCATACCTTGACCCGGGACAGCGAGAATGAGCGGCAGCGGATTACCCAGACCACCCTGCTGGATATGGCCCTGCGCTTTAATCCGGATTATGTGGTGGTGGGGGAGATGCGCAGTGCGGAAGCCAATGCGGCCCAGGAAGCAGCGCGCACAGGGATCACCGTGCTGACCACGATTCACTCCAACAGCTGCGAAGCCACCTGGCGCCGGATGGTCTCCCTTTGCAAGCGGGCTGTCGATATGTCCGACGAAACCCTGCTGGGCTATGTCACGGAAGCGTACCCGCTGGTAGTGTTCTGCAAGCAGCTGGAAAACAAAGCGCGCCGGGTTATGGAGGTTATGGAGTGCGAAATCCGGCCGGACGGCACCCGGAATTTTCGGCCGCTGTTCCGCTACCAGATCACCGAGAACCGCATCGAGGATGGAAAGTTCATCATCAGCGGCCGGCATAGTGTGGTGCAGGGCATTTCGGAAAGCCTGCAAAGGCGCCTGCTGGAAAACGGCATGCCTCAGAGTACCCTGAAGCGAATCTTAGCGATGGGCGGTGGCATGGGATGACTGAATTTTTGCTCTTGGCCTGCATTGGCATGATTGCCGGTTTTTTTTTATTGCTGAGGATTACCCCGCTGGAGTTTACTGACGGGTTGTTCGGGTTTTTGACCCGGCCCAATAAGAGTATCCGGTCGGAGATCAATGAAGCCACCCGGCGGAAAAAGGCCGGTCTCCTGCGCCGGGAAATCACCGAGGTGCAGGAAATCCTCAAGCTGACCGGGCGCGGCGGCCGCTTCTCCATGATCTGCGCCGCGGCACTGCTGCTCTTTGCCGTGGGAGCGAGCCTGGCTATCCTGCTGGGCAATCTCTTTCTCATCCCCGTGCTGGCGGCCGGATTGATGTTCCTGCCCTTCTGGGCTATCCGGCTGACGGCGGCTCATTACCATAAGAGCGTGGCCGCCGAGCTGGAAACGGCGCTCTCCATCATCACCACCTCTTATCTGCGCAATGAAAACATCCTCACGGCAGTGGAGGAAAGCGTCCAATATCTGAACCCGCCTGTCCGCAATGTGTTTGCCGGTTTTCTGACTCAGGTAAAACTGGTTGATCCGGATGTGGAAACAGCTCTTCAGGCCTTAAAGCCGAAAATCCAAAACCAGGTCTTCCAGGAGTGGACCGATGCCGTCAGCGCCTGCCAGTACGACCGCAGCCTCAAGACCACCTTGACCCCGATTGTGGCCAAGCTCAGCGATATGCGCATCGTCAACGCGGACCTGGAATATCTAGTCTCTGAGCCCCGCAAGGAGTTCATCATCATGGCCCTGCTGGTGGTTGGCAATGTGCCAATCATGTATTTTCTCAACAAAGGCTGGTACCACACCCTGATGTACACCCCCGTGGGGCAGATCATCCTGGCGGTTTGCGCGGCGGCGATTTTTATCTCGGCGGCCTGGGTGATTAAGCTGACCAAGCCCATTGAGTACAGGAGGTGACGGAGATGCTGGCACAGCTGTTTATAACTGGAATCCTCCTGGCTGCCGGGCTGTTTCTGATTCTGGCCGATGTGCTGAAGCTTCCTGCAATGGGCGCCGCCAAAGCCATACTGGGGGTGGGCAAAGAGAACAGGAGAGCTGCCAAAACCACGGAAGCCTGGCTGATGTCCGGTGCGGTGAGACTCGCCAACTCTATCCGGATGGATGAATACAAGCGAAGCCGTATGGCCAATGTCCTGAAAGCCGCCGGCATTGCCATGACTCCGGAGATCTATACATCCTATGCCATAGTCAAGGCTGGCACTATCCTGTTGGGTGCGCTGCCCTGCCTGTTCCTGCTGCCCCTGCTTGCTCCGGTGTTCATGATCCTGGGAATTCTGACCTATTTCAAGGAAACCAAAAGGGCGGAGGAGCAGCTCCGTGAGAAACGGGAAGAGATTGAGGGAGAGCTGCCCCGCTTTGTCGCTACGGTCGAGCAGACCCTGAAAGCCAGCCGGGATGTGCTGGCGATGCTCGAAGCCTATAAGAAAAACGCCGGTCCCGCCTTTGCTCATGAGCTGGACGTCCTGACAGCCGATATGCGGTCATCATCCTATGAAGCCGCGCTGATCCGGTTTGAAGCAAGGCTCAACTCGCCCATGCTGTCCGATGTGGTCAGGGGGCTGATCGGAGTTTTGCGGGGCGACGACAGCGCTGTCTATTTTCAGATGCTGGCCCATGATTTCAAAGCCCTGGAGCTCCGGCGGCTGAAAGGAGAGGCCCGGAAAATCCCGCCAAAAATCCGGGTGTTTTCTTTTGTCATGCTGATGTGCTTTTTGTTGACCTATTTGGTCATTATTGCCCTGGAGATTATGAATTCCTTCAGCAGCATGTTTTAAGGGCGCGCTGTTTTGGAAAGGAGAGAACCCATGGACCAAAATGATGGAATGAACATCCAGCGGGAGAAGCGGGACAAAAGCTTTCTTCCCACTCGAACAGTCGGCGCGCCTATAGTGAAACGGTTGCGTTCCCAACAGGGAGAAGGGTATATCGACGTGGCGGTACTGGTGCTGTGCGTGATGCTGGTCATTGCTGTTGCCGTCAGTGTCCTGCCGGTGTTCATGACCAAGAACAAGTTGGATACTTATGCGGCAGAGCTGTGTCGGGAAGCGGAGATCGCTGGCCGCGTGGGCAGTGAAACCACGCTGCGGGCACAGGTGCTCAGCGAAAAGACCGGCCTCAGCCCCGTGATTTCCTGGTCGAAAACCGGCAGGTTCCAGCTCAACGAGGAATTCACCCTCACGGTGACATCAGAAGCAGATCTGGGGCTGTTCGGCGGCTTCGGACACTTTCCTGTCACCCTCCAGGCCCGAGCCAGCGGCAAAAGCGAGGTGTACTGGAAGTGACAAATGGAAAATTATGCGTTATATTAAAAGATAAAAAAGGAACATCCTTCCCGCTCATCATCGCGGTTGCTCTGGTGTTTATCCTCATTTTCTGCGGCATATCCGAATATATCCGGCTGATCATCATTGCTCAGGGCGTTCGGGACGCGGTGCAGTCTGCCGTAATTTCTACCGTGAACGACAGCTATGACGATGTCTTTCACGGGGTTCGGGAAGGCTATGCCGGAGCTTATCGGCCCTCAGCGGCTGATTTTGAAGAAAGTTTGGATTATGGGGATATCTACGGCCGGCTGGACGAGCTGCTGGGACTTCAAGCCTCTGGGGGCTATCATGTGAAATACACGGGAGATGTGCTGGAATTTAAACTCTCAGAACTGACGGTGGACCTGAACAACGTGCCGCTGGCTCCCCACAACCCTGATAATAGTAACGGCTTTCTGGCCGATGCCGTGATCCGGCTGGAGGTTCCTGTCCGTTTCGGCGGCAGAATCCTGCCGGCGATGGACATCCGGCTTAAGGTGCAGGCTAAATATATGCCCCTGTTTTAATGAATGTAGGATTTCTCTAGACTTCCGAAAAAACCTGTAGTATGGTGTGTCATAAAAAACATCTATACTTTTACCCGAAGGAGGAATTTCCAATGAAACTGACAGACAAAACGAAAAAGTGGCTCAGCCTCGCCGGACTCGGCGCGGTGGGCGTGGTACTTGTAATAGCCATAGTCTCGCAATTTGGAACTGAGGAACCCAATGAAGCGGTAATCCAGCCATCACCGGCAGTCTCGGGAGACGTCAACCCCGGTGCAGAAATCCCTACCTCCTCAGATCCGGCCAAGGCGCCGGAGGTCAGTGTTCCACCCATTGATCCAACAACAGTACCGAATGCCGGCAGGGATACGGCTGATTCCAGCGGCATGGAGCAAAGTCTGCAGGTGGAGCCCAGCAAGCCCGCAGTTCCCGCGGCCCCGACACCCAAGCCGGAAAATTCCGTAACAAACCCCGGCAAGCCGCCTGAATATAAGCCTGATGATACGGTCAAAACCCAGCCCACCGAACCCAAGGGAGGGGAGACCAATAACCAAGGGCAGATCTGGGTACCCGGCTTTGGCTGGGTAGATGATGAAGGCGGAGGAGTTGAACAAAGAACTGTGGACGGAGAAGGCGATATAAACAAACCGGTAGGAATCATGGAATAAAGACCAATAAGAAAATATCAGAAAGCAAGAGCACCGAATCATCGGTGCTTTTGTTGTTCAAGGAGGTATTAAATGAAACGACAACTCAGTATTTTTCTCGTACTGATGCTAGTGCTTTCTGTGCTTCTGCCTGTTAAAACCTATGCCGAAGGCGATGGAAACATAGATCATGGAGGCGGTGGAGTTGGCGGCGGTACCAGCGAAAGCTACTGGGAACCCGGAAACGAGGGTGTCAGGATAACTGTTATTCGGGTAAGTAACAGGACCGCGGTCACCACTCCGGTTGATTTTACCAATAATACACCTGCGGTGGATGTTCATTTTGGGAAAGTGTCAAAGATTGCATATACCAATGGAAGATCGATTGCACCGACTACTTCAACGTATACATGTATAAATATTGAAATACCGCTTCCCCGCATCATCAGCTCCGCCAGTGGACAAGCCAGCATCGAGGAAATAAAACGCTATTTCTGCTCGGAGTATGTTCTGATGCGGATTGCCGACGTGACCGGTTTTGCCTATGATACCCTGATCAACGGCGACTACAAGCTTTTGCTGGAGCCCATCGTTTATCTGAGATTTCAAGGGATCGACATGGCAATGACTGCAACCGAAGCTGCGCTCTATGACCAGCAACTGGGTGGCGGGTTGAGGAACACAATGGGTTCGCTCACTCATAAAAACCTGCCGCTGGCCATGTTTCTGGAGGTTCCCGATCTGGGCTATCCGGCCTGGTCAGGTTCACGGACATCGTCAGCTGCTAATGCGGATATTATCTCAGCCCTTGGTATCGGCATCGTTCGGTTTAGGGAGGCACCGGCAGATCCGCCGGAAGTTACCACTTACGACTACGAATACAGAACTAATACCGAAGTGCTCACTTCCGTCACGGTACGCGGCGGCCAGGCGGATCCTGACCATCCGGTAACGGTGCATTTTACGATTGGCGGACAGACCTATACCGTAAGTGGCGTATATTATCCGGAAGGCGACAGCCAACTGGTCTGGGTGCGCTGGCGCACACCTTCCACACCGCAAACCATGAACATCAGTGTGTCGGTATCGGGCGGGGGCTCCGTAAGCCAGGGAAACATCACAGCGAGAATCGTCGATCTTTCCGGAAACGACCCGCCTAATCCGGTTGCCGATGACCGTAATGACAGCTATGTTAGGCCGGCCATTCCCAATAAGGTCCAGCTGACCTCGGCCTCCTGGGGTATCTGGCGGCCATGGTGGTATGCCTATTGGGTCTGGCACAGCAACTGGAACTGGTACAGCGACGGCAACGGCGGCGGTTTTTGGGTAGATAACGGTCAATGGGTGGATGAGGGCTGGTGGGAGTTTGATTGGGATGCCTACCAGGCCAGCCTTTCCGCAGCCATGAGCATTGTTCCGGACGCCAAAAATCCCACAGCCTCCGGAAAAAATATGAAATCCGGCTATGGCGTCAACCAGACCACAACGGCCAATGTCAGCACCAATCAGTCTTCGGCGGTGACCGGGGCGCAAACGGCTCTCACTTATTTTCCGGAATTTCTGTATGCTACGTATTGGCGGCTGCTGGAGCGCACCCAGAACGGTTATGGCTCCAAGTTTGAATTTGCCCCCAACAAGTACTCGACCTACAAGCGCAGGACGCATTTCACACCGGTCTATTTTCTCGATGGTGCCTACACGCCGTATACTTGGCTGGCCGATTGCTGGACACCCACAGGAATGCTCAGCGTCAACCTTTCCGACTCAGTGACTATCCACGGAACCTTATGGGATGACTGGCATATTGGGCCGGTCAAGCCATAACCAACAGAAGAAGAAACAGGATCCCAAGGCCCTGCGCTTTGAGATCCTGTTTCTTTTACAACGTTAATGAAAGGGAGGTGCCCTATGAAGCCCAAACAAACTCTAACAGTCCTCGGCCTGGCGCTCCTGCTGGTCTGTGTATTCAGTGCGGCTGTCTATGCCGCGCCTACCGGTGATGTGGCAGGGGCCATTGAAGGTACCTGGAACGAGGCTTCCGGACAGATCAAGACCGTGGTCAATAAGGTTGTCTTTCCGGCAATCGATCTGATTCTGGCCGTGTTTTTCTTTGCCAAATTGGCCATGGCCTATTTCGACTACCGAAAGCATGGTCAATTTGAGTGGGGTGCGACGCGTTCCTAGCTGAAAAGGTTAGGCACTAAATAATGAA
>VSSQ01000094.1_pt1 | contig 125099 bp, 93 predicted proteins | sample 4763081 | NCBI WGS metagenome assembly VSSQ01 (sample SAMN12137344, study PRJNA551015) | bioreactor metagenome | isolation source: SDC9 anaerobic chlorinated ethene degrading culture | place: USA: Knoxville, Tennesee | collected 2015-01-01 | reverse complement strand
AATGTTTCTGTGAAAATTATTGTTAATTAAGTCTTGCAAATCTAAAGGCGATCGGAATCGCTCGACCACCGTCGCTCAGCAACCAAGGTTAAGGTTGAGGCGGGAATTATGAAATAATAGTAATTCCTGAAATTTCGTCCGGCATCAGTATCCTTTTAATCCTGCTAATCCTGCTAATCCTGTTAATCCTGTCAAAAAGAGAATCCTGCAAATCCTGTTAATCCTGTCTTACAAAAATAACAACGATCAGGCTGGCGTGGACGTCCCGTCAGTGTATGAAGTTTAACTTATCAAGGTTTAAACGTCTTTATTACACCTAACAGGTTAGAAGAAAACCTGTTAGGAGAATTCTGGTGCCGGTTTGGCGTAGTCTGTAACTACCTCGGAACAACACTTTACCAAAATCCGAACCGGAGCGAAGCGGAGTTCACCGAAGGTAAATCCGAAATCCGAAATCCGAAATCGAAAATCCCCGTTAGGCCCAGTCTGTGACTACGCCGAAGCAGCCTCTTACAGGTAAAAATTTTTTTGCCAAATACTTGACTTTCTATGTTATATTTTTCTAACTTTGTGTTAGATTTAAATAACACATATCATGAAAAGATCTTACCTTCTGTTCCTGGTTGCCGGTCTGGTAACCGTATCAGTCGCATACTGGCTCTTCAGCCTTTCGGAACCTATGGGAACAACTGACTCCATTCATTTCTTCGTGATCGGGCTGCTCGTGGTCTTCGCGCTTTTTATCGGGTATAAACGACTTGTCAGCGAAAAGCGGGGTGAACCGACAGAGGATGAACTCAGCAAACAGATCCTCAGGAAAGCCGCTGCATTGTCATATTTTATCTCACTTTACGTCTGGGTAATCCTTCTTTTTCTGAAGGACAGGCTGACAATGGATACAGAACAGCTGATAGGAACCGGGATACTTGGAATGGGCGTGGTTTTTGCCTTATCGTGGCTGATTATCAATTTCAGGGGAATCAGGCATGAATAACCGTATAAAAGAGCTCAGGGCACGTTTTGACCTGACACAGGATGAATTGGCTAAAAAAGTGAATGTGCGAAGAGAGACCATTGTATTCCTGGAAAAGAACAAATACAACCCGTCACTGAAACTGGCTTATGATATTGCCAGGGTATTTGATATGACCATAGAGGAGGTATTTCTGTTTAATGAAGACCATTCAGATTAAATGCATTTAAGGATACACCTGGCGTGGACATCCCGCTCGAGTGTGAAGTTCAGCTTATCAAGGATTAAACGTCTTTTATACACCTGACAGGTTAGAAGAAAACCTGTTAGGAGAATTCTGGTGCCGGTTTGGCGTAGTCAGTAACTACCCAGGAACAGCACTTTACCAAAATCCGAACCGGAGCGAAGCGGAGTTCACCGAAGGTAAATCCGAAATCCAAATTCCAAATTCGAAAACCCGGCTGGCGTGGACGTCCCGTCCGTGTATGAAGTTTAACTTATCAAGGTTTAGACGTCTATATTACACCTAACAGGTTAGAAGAAAACCTGTTAGGAGAATTCTGGTGCCGGTTTGGCGTAGTCTGTAACTACCTCGGAACAACACTTTACCAAAATCCGAAATCTTCCCGGCATCACAATCCTTTTAATCCTGTTAATCCTGTAAATCCTGTCAAAAATGAGAATCCTGCAAATCCTGTTAATCCTGTTAATCCTGTCGAAAAAAGAGAATCCTGCAAATCCTGCTAATCCTGTCTTACAAAAAAAATAACGATCAATACAATTAAGCAATCCAGAATCCAAAATCCAAAATCTCTCGTTATCCGGCTCTCGCCGTCTCACGAGACAAGCAAAATCCCCAATCACATATTCCTCCTGTACTGTCCTCCTACCCTGAACAACTCCTGCGTGATCTGCCCGAGCGAGCAATACTTTGTCGCTTCCATCAGGGCTTCAAACACATTGCCGTTGGAAGCTGCCGTGTGATGCAGGTACTTCAGGGCCTGTGCCGCTTCAGGCTGCCAGGTCTTGTGCAGCTGTTTGAGCATCGACACCTGATAATCCTTTTCTTCCGGGGTTGAACGGATTACCTCTGCCGGAATAATGGTGGGCGAGCCTTCCGACGAAAGAAAGGTATTCACCCCCATAATGGGCAGCTTGCCGTCGTGCTTCAGCTTCTCGTAATAGAGCGATTCTTCCTGAATGCGGCTGCGCTGGTACATGGTTTCCATCGCGCCAAGCACCCCGCCACGTTCCGTAAGCCGGTCGAACTCCGTCAAAACCGCTTCCTCCACCAGATCGGTTAACTCCTCTATGATGAAGGACCCCTGCAGCGGGTTCTGGTTCTTCGCCAGTCCCAGCTCATGATTGATGATCAGCTGAATGGCCATGGCCCTGCGTACCGATTCTTCGGTGGGCGTGGTGATGGCTTCATCGTAAGCGTTGGTATGCAGCGAATTGCAGTTGTCGTAAATGGCATAAAGGGCCTGAAGCGTGGTCCGGATATCGTTAAATCCGATCTCCTGCGCATGCAGCGAGCGACCCGAAGTCTGAATATGATACTTGAGCATCTGCGAGCGCTCGTTGGCGCCGTATTTCAGCTTCATGGCCTTGGCCCAGATCAGCCTGGCCACCCTTCCCATCACCGCATACTCGGGATCTATACCATTGGAAAAGAAAAACGAGAAATTCGGGGCAAAATCATCAATCTTCATCCCGCGCGACAGGTAATACTCCACATAGGTAAACCCGTTGGCCAGGGTAAGCGCCAGCTGGGTTACCGGATTGGCGCCCGCTTCGGCAATATGGTATCCCGAGATGGACACGGAATAGAAATTCCTTACGTTATTCCGGATAAAGTAATCCTGCACATCCCCCATCACCTTGAGTGAAAAATCGGTGGAGAAAATACAGGTGTTCTGGGCCTGGTCCTCCTTCAGAATATCGGCCTGCACGGTACCCCTGACTTTTGAGATGGTATCGGTTTTTATTTTTTTGTACACCTCAGCCGGTAATACCTGATCGCCGGTCACCCCCAGCAGCATCAGCCCGAGCCCGTCGTTACCCGTGGGCAACGCTCCCTGATAAACAGGGCGTTCCGTGCCCCTGGTTTTATATATTGCCGCAATCTTCTTTTCAACCTTTGCTTGGAGTCCGTGCTGCCGGATATACAACTCGCACTGCTGATCGATGGCCGCATTCATAAAAAATCCCACCAGGGCCGGAGCCGGTCCGTTAATGGTCATGCTTACCGAAGTGGCGGCATCCAGCAGATTGAAACCCGAGTAGAGCTTTTTGGCGTCATCAAGACAAGCCACCGAAACACCGGCGTTCCCGATTTTCCCGTAAATATCTGGCCGCACGCCGGGATCGGCACCGTAAAGTGTAACCGAATCGAAGGCGGTGGAGAGCCTGCGCGCCGGCATTCCTGCCGAAACGTAATGAAACCGCTTATTGGTGCGTTCCGGTCCGCCTTCGCCGGCAAACATGCGCGTAGGATCTTCGTTTTCGCGTTTAAAGGGATAAACCCCGGAGGCATACGGAAACTCCCCCGGAACATTCTCGCGCAGGTTCCACTTCAGGATATCGCCCCAGCTTTGGTAGCGCGGCATGGAGATTTTCGGCACCCTGGTATGCGAAAGCGATTCCGTAAAGGTCTGTACCTTAATTTCTTTTCCCCTCACACGATAGCTGTATTCCGGATCGCTGAACCGCTTTTTCTTCTCTTCCCACGATCCGATAACCGCCAGATGGTCTTCACCCAGCGATTTCCGGAGTGCCTCCATACGCCGAAGAATGGTTTCCGGAACGTCCTGCGATTCCTTTTTCAGCAGACTACCGGCCTGTTCCAGCGATTGCAGCTCGGCGGCCTCTTTTGCCAGCCTGTCCGTCAACGCGTTGTAATTCCTGACGGTATCGCTGATCTCCGAAAGGTAACGCACCCTCGAAGGCGGGATAATTGCCGATGCACCCTGTTCCTCTCCGGCGCCAATTTCAAACGTTTTGAAATCCTTGCCTGCTTTGGCATTCATCAGCGAGATCAGAAGATTGAACAGCCTGTTAACCCCCGCATCGTTGAATTGAGAAGCCCTCGTGGCAAATACCGGCAGCGAATCCGGTTCATCGTCCCAGCGCTTATGGTTGCGGACGAACTGCTTTTTAACATCCCGCAAGGCATCGGCGGCTCCGCGCTTGTCCGATTTATTGATGGCGATCACATCGGCAAAATCAAGCATGTCGATCTTTTCGAGCTGAGAGGCGGCTCCGTATTCCGGTGTCATCACATACAGGGAGAGATCGGCATAATCCACGATCTCGGTATCGCTCTGGCCGATGCCTGAACTTTCGAGTATCACCAGATCAAAACCTGCGTTCTTTACAATGCAAACAGCATCGCTGATGTATTTCGACAATGCCAGGTTGGCCTGCCGGGTGGCCATGCTGCGCATAAATACCTGAGGCGAATTGATCGCGTTCATGCGGATGCGGTCGCCCAGCAGCGCCCCTCCGCTCTTGCGGCGGGTCGGATCAACAGAGAGGATTGCCAGCTTCTTTTCGGGATTGGCCAGCAGAAACCGGCGCACCAGTTCATCCACCAGCGACGATTTCCCGGCACCGCCCGTACCGGTAACGCCAAGCACGGGGCTTGAAAGCGTACTGCATGTCTGCTTCAGTTCCCGGGTAATCTCCTTTGCCTTGTCGGGATGGTTTTCCGCGGCGCTGATAAGAGAAGCGATGGCACGTACATTCCCGGAGCGTATAACTTCTGCATTGATGCCATTTAAATTTCCGACTCCAAAATCAGCCTTCCGGAGCAGGTCGTTGATCATCCCCTGCAGGCCCATTTTACGGCCATCGTCAGGAGAGTATATTCTGGCTATTCCGTATTGGTGAAGTTCTTCAGCTTCCTGGGGAAGTATAACACCGCCGCCGCCGCCGAAAATCCGGATATGACCGCAACCGGCCTCCTGAAGCAGGTCATACATATATTTGAAATACTCCATATGCCCGCCCTGGTAAGAGGTAATGGCGATGGCCTGCACATCTTCCTGAATGGCACACTGCACTACTTCCTGAACGCTGCGGTCGTGACCCAGGTGGATGACTTCCGCTCCCGACGACTGAAGGATTCTGCGCATCACGTTGATGGCCGCATCGTGTCCGTCGAACAATGAAGCAGCCGTTACTATCCGGATGTGGTTTTCAGGTTTGTACGCTGTTATTTCCTGCATGGGAGTATTATAATATGTTCATAAACGCAAGTGAATGTTGTCTCAGCATCACACAAGGGCAGCAGAGTTTAGTAATTTGAAATTCAGGGTGATTATCTGATTCCGGGAATCAGGCTGGTAAAACCAAATATCATGATGTATCTCAAAAGCCACAGGTGCAACGGCCGAAGCAGCATTGCTCCTTTATTCCTGCAAACGATTGCATAACAATCAGAAATGGAATTGGTTCATATTGCTCCAATGACTGCAATATTGGTGAAGATATTTCGTTTAACCAGATAACTGTAGCTTAATAAAACTCTTAATCAAACTAATATCATCCGATTTCTCATTTTGCTCTTACATTCAGGAATCAATTATAAGAAAGTTACATAATTTGTATTTAAAACTCCTTTGAAATGAAAAACATCTTGTTAACGGGCATCATGATCCTGGGGTTTCCGGGCAACTATTTTACTTTATCGGCACAGGAAAACCAGAAAAATTGCGACATCAGGCAATATGCTTATTATACTAATCTTGCCGAACTGGCCATCACAGATTCGGCTTATCAGAAAGCCATTGCCTATTACGACAGCGCTTCTCAATTCATTGATTCGCCCTTTGCAAAAGACCGGTACAATAAATCGGTGTGTTATGCCTTATCTGGCAATTATGAAGAATGCCGCCCGGTACTTCTTTACCTTGCCGGGAAAGGGCTTGACCGGCAGATTATTATTGATAATCCGGCATTCAAAGAATTTCTTGCGTCAGAAGCAGGCAAGGATTTTCCTGAACTAAAGATAGATCTGACCTATAACATAAGGCTTCGCGCGATCTATGATTCTATTCATGAAGCAGATCAGTATTTCCGCAGAAAACACCCGAAAAATTATCATGACTATTATCACGACACAATCACTAAAATAGATGCTTCCAACGTAAAATTAATGAACGAACTGATTGTTCAATATGGCTGGCCGACTGAAGATCTGATCGGGATAAGTGATCTTGGTTTCCTGAAATACGAGATTATCGTGATTCACCAAAGCCATACTTTTCAGATTTATAACTACTCTGTAGATATTCTGAAAGCACTTGAAAAAGGACTTATCGATATGACTACAGCCGCCTACCTGATCTCACGGTCAAATAGCAGAGATGATTTCGGCCTTATGGAAATAGGATATGTCTTACATGTATTTGATCCCGAGGGTACATACAAGATGGGAGAAGACCTGAATAAATACCAGCACAAGGCCGGATTTGTTCAGCTCCCTGATGAGACCAGTCTGAAATATGATTTGAAAAGAAAAGAATTTGGGCTTGAATCCATCGAAAATTTCAGGCAAAAAATCATTTTCAGCGATAAGGATAAACGTTTCTACTTTAAATATTATGGTGGTAAGTCAGGGGTTACCTGGTCCGGCTACGAAGATTATGAATATGCTGTGAAGAATATGGTGGAATTCTGAGCATTGTGGATTAATTAAATGATCCATGAGGTTCCTCACTTCGTTCGGAATGACAGATAGTTAGCATTTTCAGGGATGGGGTGGGTGGCGGCATATTCCACCAACCACCCATCCCTAATATCACTCTGAAAGCTATGTCATTCCGAACGGAGAGAGGAATCTCCGACAATTTGCCGGAACTCTTAGTTAAAAGATACTAAACCAACGAGGTACCAGGCTTTCAATTCCTGCCGGGTTATTACTTTTCGGGATTCCATTCCTGAAAAGCTATGACTTTACGGGATTTGATAAAAATCCAGTGGTTTTGATTAAATCGAATTTTATAAAAATGCGGGCGAAGTTGCATAAATATTTCTCAAACTCCATTTCATTATAAACCTACAGCGCAAAAAATAATTTCCAACCTTTCCTTTAATCCACACAAATTTAAGTAAGTTTGTATGTACCTTAAAAATTCTCAAATACTTCCCACCTATGAAACGCATTTTTACCATTTTGCTCCTGTTTGCGTTTATTACAGCCATGGCCCAGCAGCAAAAATACCTGCAGGTCCGCATGGATGTTAATCCTGACGACATTCCCGCCATTGCCCGCCTGGGCATTGCCATGGATGCCGGTTTTTACAGCAAAAAGGAAAACACATTCACCACAGCCCTGACGGAAAGCGAATTCCGCAAAGTTCAGGATCTGGGGTTTTCCTGCACGGTTGAAATTGATGACCTGGAATCCTATTACGTTAACCGTAATGACGGAATTGACCCTAATGCGGTTAAGCGCCAGGCCCTCCGTGCGCCTTCCGATTACCCGGTACCTTTTAATTTTGAGCTGGGAAGCTGCGGCGGATTCAGCACCATGGACGAATGCTATGAGCACCTTGATAATATGTTTTATCTTTTCCCGGACCTGATCACGGAAAAGCAGGCTGTTTCAACACTCACAACCATTGAGGGCCGGCCGGTTTACTATGTAAAAATTTCCGATAATCCCAACGAGACAGAGAATGAGCCTCAGGTGCTTTATACCGGCATGCACCATGCCCGCGAACCGATCGGCATGCAGCACCTGCTCTACTATATGTATTACCTGCTCGAAAATTATGAAACCAACATCGAGGTAAAAACCCTGGTTGACAATACAGAGATGTACTTCATCCCCATTGTAAATCCTGACGGATACCAGCGCAACATCACCACCAATCCGAACGGGGGTGGTATGTGGCGTAAAAACAGAAGAGTGAGCGGAGGCGGGTATGTAGGGGTTGACCTCAACCGCAATTACGGATTGGGCTGGGGATATGATGATGAAGGCTCTTCTCCCTATCCCTCGCAGGAGACCTACCGGGGCACCGCCCCCTTTTCTGAGCCGGAAACTCAGATCATCAAAGAGTTCTGCGAATCACATGACTTTAAGATCGCCCTGAATTACCACTCCTACAGCAACCTGCTGCTTTATGCCTGGGGCTACATCCCGGAATTAACGCCCGATGAAAGTGCATTTGCCGAGTACTCAAGAAGAATGACGGTAGACAACAACTATACTTATGGTGCCGGATATGGAACCATCTATCCCTCAAACGGAGGTTCCGATGACTGGATGTACGGAGAGCAAACAACCAAAAACAAGATACTCGCTTACACCCCTGAAGTGGGAAGCCAGGGTGACGGATTCTGGCCGGCAGTGAACCGGATAATCCCCCTCTGCCAGGAGAATATGATACAAAGCCTGTTGGCTGCAAAATTCTCGGGTCCTTACGGCGAAATTGACGACATCACCCCCATGATCATTGCCGATAAAGTGTCAAATATCGTGTTCGATGTTAAACGGCTCGGACAAACCAATGCTGTATATACTGTTTCCGTTGAACCCCTCGGGGATGAGTTCCTTTCTGTCGGCGAGCCGGTAACCATCAGCAATCTGGCTGTCCTTCAGTCAAAAACCGATTCCATCTCCTTCGAACTCAGCGATAAAGTTGCCAATGGTGACACGCTGCGGTATGTGCTTACGCTCGACAACGGTTTTTATATTACCCGCGATACCATCGAAAAATACTACGGCATTCCGGTAGTGGTATTTTACGATGAGTTTCCCGACCTGAATAAATGGAACGGGCAATGGGGACTTTACAGCAGTTTCCCCTATTCTGCCCCCTACTCCATTGCCGATTCACCTTCGGGATTCTATTCAAACAACGCGAACACCTCTTTTACGACCATCAGCGAAATAGACCTTACAAATGCATCGGTTGCCATCCTTAATTTTTATGCACGCTGGAGGATTGAGGCAGGATACGATTATGTTCAACTGAAGGTCTCTAACGATGAAGGTGCTACCTGGGCCCCGCTTTCAGGGAAATATACCCGCACGGGAACCAGTTATCAGGCAACCGGACAACCGGTTTACGACGGTATTCAGAACCCCTGGGTGCGCGAAGAAATAAACCTGACTGAATATGCCGGTGAAAAGGTGCGCTTCAGGTTCAACCTGCGCAGCGACGCCAACACCACTGCCGACGGATTCTTCTTTGACAACTTCGGCATCACCATCATTGACATTACAACCAAAGCAGGACACACACCGGCACTGGCCACAAACCACCTTTCCGGTCCCTGGCCCAATCCTGCCAGTGACATCGCTACTTTCACGGTTAATATTCCGGATTATCATGGCAATACCTCCCTGATTGTGGTAGATGCACAGGGCAGGATCATCCGTAAACAGGCAGTGGTCGGCTCAGATAAGGAAATAAAACTTGATATTTCCGGACTTACTCCAGGCATCTATTACTGTAAACTGATTCAGGGAAGTCAGCTACTTGGGGTGCAAAAACTGATCAGATAACCGCCTTCTTTCAGCAGTTATTCAGAACTTACTTAGCCCGGCGAAACCGGGCTTTGTCCGTTTTGTCCATTTTCTCGCAGGCATACTGAATAATTAACCGCGGGGCAGAATCTTTCCACTTTAGCAGGAATGTTTCAGTTTCTGCATTTTTCAGTTTCCATGCTTCGCGCAGAAACCAGCCCATGCCCTGATGAACTTCCCTTTCAGGATCAAGCATCAGCGGCTCAAGAAAAGTGAATAGCTCCTGAAAGGCTATTCCAGTCTTCAGAAGTTTGATAAATGTCACCGGTACACAGCGGCGCTGAAATTTAAAGGGCGATGTAACCCATCCCCTGAAATCCTCCTTTCCCATCAAATCCTGCTTCATCAGTTCGGGCAGGAAAAACATCCCTAAATAATCGGCATGGGCCCAGTTGCGGATACCTGTTTCAAACAGGTTTTCAATCCGCTGAATATCTGTTTTTTGTAGCTTATCTTTTACCAGGGATAAAAGAATCAGTACAAAGGAAGTTTCCTCGTATCTGCCGCTTTTCATCAGCAAGGGGGCTGTATCAAAAACCAGGTCAACCGTAATATTCCCGGCTTTCTTAAGTTCGTCCTTCTTTGCATCCATCAGCGCCTGGCTGAGGCCCCAGGCATTATACACCCCTCCCTTAAAATAACGGGAGTACTTTATGACAAGTTCGGGGTTCGCATGGTCGTTACAGTAATTTTTCAGTTCAAGGAATAGTTGTTCTGCTTTCATAGGATAAGGATTGTGGCGCTTTAACGGATTCAAACATCTAAAATACCAAAATCCCTGTAAATCCATTTACAGAAAGCAAACGAATCGTGTTTTTTTTAACTTTGCTAATCATAATATTTTAAACTTATCTTTCTGAAATTCCGGTTTTTGAAAAAATCAGGCGGCATATTTGGTTTTGCTGTATTCACTGTATTGTGGATCATGCCTCCATGCTGTAAACTTACTGCAGGGCCTGCCGACAGCCTGAAGACCCTTGCTGCTGCCGCCTCCGCAGACACTACGGCTATAAGGCTGTTGGTCGAAACCGGCGATCATTATGCCAGGCTTGACCAGCATGACTCAGCACTTTACTATTACAATAAGGCACTTTCACGGGTTGTCCCTGAATATGAAAACCGCTATATCCCCGGCATTTACTATAAGTTAAACCGGCTGTTTTATAAAAACGGGAACTATGATATTTCGCTTGAATATCTGTTTAAAGTTCTGTTACATTACGATATTATCCGCGCTTCAGCACACGATACTGCTAAAATTGAAACACAAACAGCCCTGGCTTATGGCGATATAGGACTGTCCTATTTCTCCATGGAAAATTATTTAAAATCAAAGGAATACTTTGAAAAGGGATATACAATTATTAAAAAACTCAGTCAAAGTGCGCAAAAAACTGATGCCACTGAGACCCTGTTTGTTTTTGTGCTGAACCTGGGGTCGATTCATGTTGCACTCGAAGAGTTTGGAAAGGCAAGGGAATATTTTGAAGTGGCGCTCGGGCTGAACAAACAGTTAGGGAAAATTGCATACGATGCCGTGCTATATAATAACCTGGGGATCATCTTCAAGGAAGAGAAAAATTATCAGAAGGCTTATGAGTACTACATAAAATCAGCCGATATCAGGGAAATTATTAAAGATACAGCCGGGCTGGCCCAGGTGAACAACAACCTTGGAAACCTTGAATTTGAGCGGGGAAATTATAAAATTGCCATTGATTTTTTACAAAAAGCGTTGAATTACAGCAGGAAATCAAAAAACCTGAAATCTGAAATGCTCTCAGCAGATTTTCTGTCGCAAACCTATGAGAAGACCAGAGAATTTGACAAAGCACTGGAAATGCATAAGCTTTTCAAGCAACTGCACGACAGTATCCTGGATAGTGAAAAACTACATCAGACCGCACGCCTTGAACTACAGTACCAGTATGAAAAACTGCGGAAGGAAGCGGAATTACAGCAGGAAATAGCGCTTGCAAAAAAAGAACGAAAATCATTGATCTATCTGATTATAGCCGGCATATTCCTTTTCACCGTTGTAATTCTCTACCTGATCAACCGGAACCAGCGCATTAAGATGAGGCAGGTAAAACTGGTGAAAGAGAGCCTGGAACTGGAGCAAAAAAACCTGACCCTGGAAAAACAAAACCTTGAACTGGAACTGGATTACCGCAATAAGGAACTGGCCACACATGTAATGTACCTCGTGAATAAAAATGAATTTCTTGCATCCATTACCGAAAAACTGCTGGCAATCAGGCATATGCTGTTGCCTGAAAACAGAACGGTAGTGCAGGAAATCATCCGTGAAATGAAATCGAACATCGACAATACCGTTTGGAACGAATTCGAAGTCAGGTTCCAGAATGTGCATCAGGATTTTTATCAGAAGCTGGGTGAAAAGTATCCCGACCTCACCCCGAATGAAATAAAGCTCTGTGCCTTCCTCAGGTTAAATATGACCACCAAGGATATTTCTTCCATTACATTCCAGTCGCTGAAAAGCATACAGGTGGCCCGCGCCAGACTCAGAAAAAAACTGGGAATAACCAGGGATGAGAATCTTGTAAGTTTATTGCAGCAACTCGGATAAACCGAAAGAAAACACCCTTATCTGACCACTTTTCGGGTCAGTATTTATTTCCCAAACTTCCTCCCTTCCCTAACCTACGGTATAAAATAATTGAAAGCATTTCCTTTCAACATGCTGTTTAGCAATTCTTTATCAAAATTGTAGCAATAATGTTACCCGGCCATTAATGCCTGTAGGTTTTTTGTTAACCATAAATATTAGGGAATAGGTGATGCACTGTCGAGTTTTGTGCCGAAAATAAAGCATTATGAACACAAAGAAAACCGTGGCATCTGATCCGGTTGAGCAGGAACTTAAAAACTTCATAGACAAACTCAACAATGAAAATGCAGCGCTTTCAAAAATTCTGTCTGGTGTTTCAGAGTTTAAAAGCCCTGCGGAAAATCCAATGCCGGCTGAAGGTAAAACAGGGGAAGTACCCAAAATAAAGAATACTGAAAACCAATAAACAATCACTAAACTTTAACTCATGAAAAAGTTAATCGTTTCAAAACTGCTTTCAGCGATAATTTTTTTATCGCTTGGATTGCAGGCGATCAGTCAAACGGCTGTTTACAAAGAGACCGGCAGACCTCCGCAGCAGACTGCTAACCGTAACGGGCAGGTAATTTATGACCAGTTTTATCCGCTCGCAGGGGGTTCAATTGTCAGTAATGCTTATACTGACCCCGGAAATTTAAGTTATTCCTGCATCGCTGCTGATGATTTCGTGGTCCCGGCAGGCGGCGCATGGGGAATCCGCTACATTGATATTGCAGGTCAGTACTGGGAATGGACGGGTACTCCTATAGATGCATTTAATATTTACCTGTACGCCGACAATGGCGGAATTCCCGGAAATATCCTGCATTCTTTTGAGAATTTTACCGGCTACAACGCTTTACCCATTGATGCAGGTACCCATCTTTACCGTTATGAGATCATGTTACCCTCAGTAATAAACCTGACCGCAGGACATTACTGGATAGGTGTTCAGGCAGTTTCCGATTTTACTGTATCAAACCGCTGGGGGTGGTTAAGTCATGAAAGCTTGACCATTGAAGGTGAATACCAATGGAAAAACCCGGGAGATGGTTATGGATACGGTTACACCGACTGGACGCCGGCTTCCTACATGACCTGGTCTAATTTTAACCTGGCTTTTGCCCTTTACGGAGATGGCCTGGATAATGATATGGCGATGGTAAGTATTGACTCCCCGGCATCTTCGCAGAACCTCACTTCTTCAGAGTCAATTACAATTTCAATAAAAAATGAAGGGATCTATACGGAAACCGGATTTCAGGTGAGCTATTCCATCAATGGCGGATCTCCTGTTACAGAAACTGTAACCTCTCTTACACTTGCTCCAAACCAGATTGCTCAATATACTTTTATTACCCCGGCTGATTTTTCAGTAGTATCATCCCATGAAATCACAGCTACTGTTTCATTAGCTGGCGACCCGTTCTCCGGCAACAACAGCAAAACAAGAACCATTTACAACTTAGGTACTGTTTATCCCATGCCGGCCACAGGTACCCAAACCATTACCTCCTGCGGTGCAACATTTACCGATGCCGGAGGACTTGAAGGCAATTTCGGAATGAATGACAACGCTGTGACCACCATTTATCCGGCCAATGCAGGCGACAGGGTAAGGCTGACTTTTCTTGAATTTAATGCAAGCTATGGTGGATTTAAGGTATACGACGGAACCAGCACCAGCGCCAACCTGCTGGGCAACTGGACCGGCGCAAACAGCCCCGGGATACTCACAGCGCTCAATTCAGAGGGTGCTCTTACAATACATTTCCAGGGCCCGGGATGGGAAGAAAATTCCGGATGGGTAGCATTTATTTCGTGCGTTACCCCAGTTGAAGACGACCTGGCGATCCTGAACTTTACCAGCAGCCTTACCACCATATTCCAGAACAACACCACTATCCTGAGTGCAAACATTCAGAACTTAGGATCTCAGGCCCAGGAAAAAACGGTTACTTTCAAGGCCAATGGCAACGTAATTGGTACACGTAGCACCGGACTGCTCAATACCGCGGATACAGCCTGGGTGCAATTGCCATGGACCGCAACCGAACCCGGACAATACACCCTGGAAGCCTCTATTCCTGAAGATCAGGGTCCCGAACCGGATAATATTGCAAGCTTTGATAAATATGTGTATCCTTTTGATGCATTCTTCGAAGATTTTGAAGGGAGTTTCCCTCCAGAAAACTGGACCGCCGGTATAAACTGGGGTCAGAATAATGGCGGATTCAGCGGGAATTACAGTGCGGTCTGTATGGTGCAGGCCGGATATAGCGACACCCTCATTACTACCCGTCTTGATGTAGGTTACAATGCATCTTTCTCCTTCTATGCTGTTTCAAGTATGTGGTGGCCCGGCGATTTACAGATCCTGTGGAAGGAAGATGGAACCAATGAATGGATTCACCTTATGACTCCGGTGCTTAATGCAATGCAATTTGGCGAATATACCGTTGATATGGCAGCCTTTGCCGGTCATACCGGCCGAATCGCTTTCGTAGACTTTATATCAAATCCCTACGCATGGTCAGGAATGGTAAAGTTAGACTACATCCTGGGGCAGAATATTTCAGTTCATTATGATGATTTTGACCTTAAGGTAAAAGCGTTCGACGGAGACCGCCTATATATGATGGGCGAAAGCTCTGAATTCTCCCTGTCCATCCGCAACAACGGGCTTGAGACACTTCCGGCCACATCGTACCGGGTGAAACTAATGGTCGGAACCGAAAACCCATTGGAAGTTTTCTCACTTCCCGGCGAGGAGATTGATTTCCAGGAAGAAATTTCCTTTACGCTCTCCTACACCTTTCCCGAAATCGGGGAATACCACATCTTCGCCGAAGTTGAACTGATCAATGACCAGTCTCCTGAGAATAATGTCAGCAATGTGCTGGTTCTCTCAGGCGTTCCGGCACAATCGACTTTTGGAGTGACGGGGGAGAAATCAATTACTCTTGAATATCCAATTGATATGGCCTATAATCATTCCCTATCGGAGACCATCTATACAAATGAGGAAATAGGACAGGAAGGGGTTATCTTTGGCATTTCCTGGGATTACCTTTTTTCTCAGGATGAACTGAATGTACCTGTACGCATCTGGGCAGGACTGACTGATATACCTGAACTCAACAACGGATGGGTGCCGGCAGGTGACCTTATCCCCGTATTTGACGGCAACCTTACTTTTTTGAGTGGGCAGCAAACCATTTACATACCTTTCTCAACGCCAATAAATTACAATGATCCCACCAAAAATATTGCAATTCTGGTTGAAAAGATTGCTGATCATACAAGCATGAATCAGTTTTTCTGGAGCTATGGCACTACGTTTGCTTCAACATTGCTGATAAATGGATATACTAATCCTCCGGATCCTTTTAACCCTCAGGGTGGAGGACAGGCATACATGAGTCCTTTTGCACGCTTTATCTTTAATGATCAGCTCGGCGCTGCCGCAGGTACTGTAACCGATCCCGATGGCGCACCCATTGAAGGCGCATCAGTAACGGTAGAACAACTGAATATTGTTACGCATACCGATGCCGACGGAATGTACGAACTCCCTTATATCCCGGCCGGAACTTATCCTGCAACCGCTGATAAATTTGGCTTTACCGCGGTTACCCACCCGCTTCAGGTTACCTTAAGCAATACCACTACCCTCGATTTTGTGATGGGAGAGCTGGCCCTGGTGAATATTTCAGGTACCGTTTCAGGCATCGATAATCCGGGGATTGGCATTGAAAATGCAGTGATCACCCTTTCGGGTTACAATACATATTCCGCATTTACAGGGAGTAACGGGGAATTCATGCTAGAAAATGTTTACAGCCAGAATACCTATCAGATCAGTATTGCTGCAGATGGTTATGCAACCTATATGGCGCCCGTTGTAGTAACTGATTCTGATATTGACCTGGGTGAAATAGTACTCAACGAAGCCATGCTGATCCCTTATATTGTTATGGCTGAACCGGTAACCGGCAGCATGGAAGTAACCTGGAATACCCCCACTTCCGCAGCTCAGCATACCCTTGTTTTTGAGGATGGCGTCCATGAACAGGGCTGGGCCGGTGAAACCGGAGAAGAAGTATGGCTCGGAAACTACATCCCGTTTGAGGAGCCCGCAACCATTACCGGCTTTGATATTTACTGGGCTAAATACTCGCCCCTTACCACCGCTCAACCGATGAGGCTGGATATATTTGATGAAGATTACAACCTGATTGTCAGCAGCGGGGAATTTATGTCGGGAATGGATGCATGGATTCATGTGCCGGTGCCTAACATTACCCTTGAAGGTGATCATTATGCCATGGTTTACTGGAATGGCACCCCGGCTCAGTCAAGTTACCTCGGATGGGATTCAACCAATGTATTTACAGAGTATGCCCGTTACAAATATGCAGGCGGCGATATTGCCCCGTTATCAGGTATTGTTGGCGGAATGGGAACCTTCCTGATCCGGCCGCATGTGATGACAGATGCCGCTTCACAAATGCAGGGCAGGGCATTAACCGGTTATAACATCAGTTTTGGCAGACTTACGGATATTGCCAATGCTGCAACCTGGCCACTGCTTAACGCTGCAACCCTTAATGTAACTACCTTTAACGACACAACCTGGCCGCCCGATGAAAATGATATGTATGTTTATGCTGTAACAGCATTCTATACAACCGGCGAATCCGCATTCTCATTCTCAAATGTGATCAATTACGTCGGTGTCGGAACCGGAATTGTTGAAACATGCAGCGTGGTAGTTTATCCCAATCCGGCATCAGAAAGCGTTACCATCAGCAACTGCAATGGTGCAAATGTACTGCTGTTCACCATGAGTGGCTCCCTGAAAATGCAGGCACGCATTACCGGTGACAGCCACCGCCTCAACCTGAATAACCTTGCCAGCGGAACATACCTGCTTGTGATTCAGACCAGTAATGGAATCAACCAACAAAAACTGATAATAAAATAGCAGTAATAAACCTTCGGGAGAGGGAGGGTAGTTTTCTTCTTCATTTTCAAATCAGGGCTGTACTCTTAAGTACGGTCCTGATTTTTTTTGAAAGCCTGCCATATGAGGAATGAATTGTACCGATGCCGCATCACTTACCTCAGCCTGTGGAAAAAGACGGACAGGAATATACACAGTCTGATTCTCTCCGGAATCACTCCCTTTCTCCCTTTCAACCGGATGATTTCGCTTTTCAACTGCCGGATCATGCCGTTTACCGAACTTTATTTGTAAATCGTAGCCTCTGTGTGGAAATTTGTAAACTGATAACTATATCTGGCATGAATTTTTCTTTGCGATAATTCGGCCTTCCACAACTAAAATTTACAGATATGAAAACGTTAAATTACCTCCGCTTACTGCCCTTTTTTGCACTGGCCTTATTTCTTAACTCCTGCGAAGGAGATGGATGGAACAATATCCGCGGAACAGGTCCTGTCTATAGCGAAACCCGCGTTGTACCAGTGCACCGGGATATTTCGGTAGCCATCCCCGCCGATGTTTACATTGTGCAAAGCCCTGTGCGTGACCTTACCATCGAAGCCCAGGCAAACGTACTTGATGCCATTGAAACTTACGTAAGCGGTAATGAGCTGAAGATAAAGCTGGAAAACGGCGCCGGTCTCGGTCGCCACGAAACCATTAAAATTTACATCTCCTCTGCCTTCTATAACAACATCCGTTTATCGGGCTCAGTAAACCTTTATGCTGAAACCCCTATTGTAACCGATGTTTTTGATGTAAGCATCTCAGGATCGGGAAGTGTTGATGCTGAAGTTTTTGCCAATACGGTAAGGGCTTCCATATCGGGAAGCGGGAAAATTTCACTGGCAGGGACCACCATTGCTGAAAACTTCACCGTTTCGGGTTCAGGAGATATTTACGCTTTCGGCCTGCTGAGCGAAACTGCAAATATCAGCATCAGCGGTTCCGGCACTACAGAAGTCAGTGTGGCCGAATTTCTGAAAGCAAGCATCAGCGGAAGTGCCAGTATTTACTACAGGGGATTCCCGGATGTCGACAGCCGGATTTCAGGATCGGGCAAGGTTGTGCGTGTAAACTGAAATTCTTGTTAATCTCAGGGCCGGATGGGAGAAGGTCAACTCATTAAGCCGGCAATACTTTCTGCTTTTTTGGTTAATAACGTTAAATCCCGGCCACTCCACCGGGGTTTTTCTTTATTTGTCCCCTTGTTATTTACAGCTGTTAAAGAATTCAATAAAAGTATTTTAAAGAATTACCAAACTTAGGATAATTTTGCAAAACGCAATCGGAGGAAATGCGGGAACCGTCAGGTAAAGAGGGAGGATCTGAATTAAATACATCAGGGAAATGCTAAACCAGGCTCCACTCAGGTTTTCATAATCATAAAAAATGGAAATTCTGATACTTTCGTTACTGATACTGCTCAACGGCTTTTTTGCCCTTTCTGAAATTGCGCTGGTATCAAGCAAGCCTGAGCGGCTGCAGCAGGCTGCTAAGGATGGCAGCAAAGGAGCCGGAGCAGCCATGAAACTGCTGAAAAACCCTGACAGTTTTCTGTCTGCCATACAGGTTGGAATCACCCTGATCGGCATAGTCACCGGCGTATACGGAGGGATGAACCTGGCAGATGATTTCACACCCTTTTTCAGAAGGGTCAGCTGGATGGAACCCTATGCTTATGAAATCGCACTTACCCTCACTGTGGTAATAATAACCTATGTTTCCATCGTCTTCGGTGAACTGGTTCCCAAAACCATGGCCCTCAGCAAACCTGAAAAAACCGCCGTCAAAGTAGCGCAGGTGATTCTGATATTCAGCCAGCTGTTCTATCCTTTCGTAAAGTTGCTCTCCGGATCCACCGGCTTCATCAACCGCTTGCTCGGCATCAGGCAAAAAGAAGACGCAATCACAGAAGCCGAACTCAGAAATATGCTGAAGACAGCCTCCCTGGTTGGAGTGATTGAAAAAGAACAGAAAATTATCCATGACAAACTCTTTTACTTTTCGGACAAAAGGGCCAGACACTTTATGACCCACAGGACCGAAGTGGAATGGATTGACCTGAACAGTTCCAAAGAAGATATAAAAAAGTTGGTTACAGGCTTCAGGCACAGCAAGGTGGTTTGCTGCAGGGGCAATATTGATAATTTCGCCGGATTTTTCTATCAGCGGGAGTTTTACAGGAGGTTAAATGACTCCCCTGATTTTAACCTTTCGGAAATCATCGTTGAACCTGCTATTTTACCGGAATCAGCCCACTCATCAAAAGTCCTGACAACACTCAGGCAGGATGGAGACCGGATTTGTTTCATTGTCAATGAATACGGCGGATTTGAGGGCATTATTACCCTCCACGACATGATTGAAAGCCTCTTGGGGCAGTTTCCCGATTTTGAAGAAAAAGATGACAGGGATGTCTTTCAGCGGGAAGACGGATCCTGGCTGGTTGGCGGTGATGTGCCGGCCGATATATTAACAGAGTTGATTGAGAATTTTGACGTTGATTTTGAAGAAACAGACTATTCAACTGTCGCCGGATTTGTGATTGATCACCTTGGCAAAATTCCGGAAACGGGGGATAAATTTTCTTTTATGGGGTATACCATTGAAATAATGGATATGGATGGTAACCGCATCGACAAGGTGCTGATCTCTGCAGATCAGCAAAAATCAGATTAACCCGTCCGGCTAATATCAGAAAAGTGCAATCTTTAACCTGACAGCTAAGCGGCTTATATCCGGAATCCTATTCCGGTATAACGTTCTTAACCGTTTTCCCAAAAACGCCCTGATAAACCAGATATGCCACGAACAATATTCCGGCTGTTATCATGGCAATATTTATTTCATGATAATAGCGCTCCATCAGTTCTTCAGGAAAATAATAGCCCAGGGTGGCAAGAATAATGTTCCAGAGTAACGCGCCGGCTGTGGTATAAATAATGAAGCTTTTCAGCGGCATACGGGCAAGGCCGGCAGGAATCGAAATCAACTGCCGTATGGCTGGGATAAGTCTTCCGATAAAGGTTGAGGATTTCCCGTGCCGGATAAAGTAGTCTTCTGCCTTGCGGATGGAAGACGGCTGAATTATAAACATGCGCGCCAACCTGGTGTTGGCAAGGGAATAGATTACCGAACGGCCCAGCCATAAAGCAAAATAATAATTAAACAGGGCCCCCAGCAATGCGCCCAGGGTGGCAAAAAATACCACCAGAAAAATATTCAGCTCACCTGCAGCAGCCTTATAAGCCGCAGGCGGTATAATTACCTCTGAAGGAAACGGGATAAATGAACTTTCAATGATCATCAGCAGGGTGATGGTCAGATAGTTGATATGCTCAAAATACCAGGCAGTGATATCGGCAAATGCTTCTGTCATTATTACAACTTTTCGATTAAACACTTCAGCACTGTACAACTATTTTTCTTTCAGATTATTGCCGCCAATGCTCTGCAATACCTGAAATGAAAAATAAACAAGGTTTCTGGTTTCCTGCAGCAGATTCATAAACAAGATACTGCTTCTGTTTCCGGTCATTTCTTCACGGATCCTGTTTACCTCATTCCGGCTGATGTCTTCAATGAAATTTTGTATTTCAGCCTTGTCCTGCATGATGGAATCCGGATAAATCAAAGGATGCTGAGCAATCCAATTTTCAATGCCGGTTAATATCAGGGCAAACCGCTGACCGAGCAGATGAAGGTCGGAAATCTGTTCTGCATTCAGGGGCTTGTGATGATTGACCAGATGATTGTATGCGGCGCCCGAAATCAGGTTCAGGCAATTGATGATTTCAAGCAGGTTATCCTGAATCTTGATGGCCTGATAAGCCGTCTCAGCCTCCTCCTCCCCAGTTCCCCTGAGTACCTGAGAAACAATCTTTCTCTGTGACCTTACCTCTTTCTGCAAAGCCCCGGTTTGCCTTCTCAATGATTTCAACTGATGCACATCTCCTGAGCCAAGGCCTGTAACCACCTGATTATAATATTCTTTTGTTTTCGAAAATATAACAGCCGTATTATTCAGGCAAAATTCTTTCAGGTTTCCAGCATCCACAGTTTCTTCCGCATGATGAATTGCTTTTCCGGTTTCCTCTTTTCTGAGGTGGAACCTGTGTGTGCGATATGCCATGTAAACCGCAATCCCAATCATTACTATAATGGCAATAGATCCTCCGAAATAAAACGCCGTAGCCAGCAGAAATGCAATCGTAAAAGCGGAAATGGCTGTAAAAAACCATCCCCCTATTACCGAAAACACCCCGGTAATCCGGAATACAGCACTTTCCCTGTCCCAGGCTCCATCCGAAAGACTGGTTCCCATTGCAACCATAAAAGTTACATAAGTGGTTGAAAGCGGGAGTTTTAATGATGTGCCGAGCGCGATCAGGGCACTGGATGCAACCAGGTTCACCGAAGCCCTGAGCAGATCAAAAGCCGGTTGATTTTTATCCTTTTTCTTCCGCGGAAGCGGTGTAAATCTTTTTGCCATCCAGGCTTGTGTACTTACAGGTAAAATAGCCGAAATCAGGTCATTCACCCTGAGCGAAGCCCTTACAATGCCCCTGGATAAAGCTGTAGATCCGAAACGCTCCTCTCCTTCATCCTGCCGGCTGAGATTGACCTCGGTCATGATCACGGTACGGGCCTTCCTGGATGTATAGAGTGTAATTACCATGATGACCCCGGATAACAACAGGAACATCATCGGTGTCTTCACAGCCCCGTTCAGCGCTCCCATACCGAATGTACCAGGATCAGCTCCCGGTGTGTTGATAAAGGTGAGATACGATTCATACCCGGCCAGTGGCACTCCGATGAAATTTACCAGGTCGTTCCCCGCGAAAGCCATAGCCAGCGCAAATGTTCCCACCAATACAACAATCCTTAAGATATTAACATGGAATAATATGTTTAACAAATACAATATTGCAGTAATCCCTGAAAAGCAATACAAAAGGATCTGAAAACTGTTCGTTTTGATCCACGTATAAGTGCTTTCGGTCATAAAAGCAGCATCTTTCGCTCCCTTTATTAAAATGAAATAAACAATGGTTGTAATCGCAATTCCTCCGAAAAGCCCGCCCAGATACTTCAGCTTTTTCTCATAATCAAAGGAAAAAATCAGCCTGGTGATAAACTGGATAATAGTACCTGAAGTAAAGGCAATGATCACGGATACCAGAATGCCGGAAATAATGGCAAAGGCTTTACCCGAATTTATGTAATCCCCGAGCATACCGGCCTGATCCCCCTGGGAAATCTGAATCACTGCAATGGCCACGGCGGCGCCCAGCAGCTCAAACACCAGAGAAACCGTGGTGGATGTGGGAAAGCCTATTGTATTGAATGTGTCGAGCAGGATTACGTCCGTAATCATTACAGCGAGAAAAATAAGCATAATGTGCGCAAAGGAAAACTTCTCAGGATAGAAAACGCCACTCCGGGCAATTTCCATCATCCCGCCCGAAAAAACCGTTCCCATCAGCACCCCGGTGGCCGCGATCAGCATGATAATCCTGAACGTTGCCGCCCGGGAACCGACTGCCGAATTCAAAAAATTCACCGCGTCGTTGCTTACACCGACGATCAGGTCGGAAATCGCCAGCAGGAACAGAATAATGATAAAAATGAAATAAATGCTCTCCATATCAGCTGCATAAAATGAGGGCGCAATATTACATAAAGTAAGAGGCTGAAAACCGGTCCGGATATTAATTTTATGTTAAGTTATACCGGCTGACAGTGTGGTGTTTACGGCAACTCAGCCTTATCAGAAATGACGTTGCAGAACAGGCTTGTAAACGGAATGACTTTATCCCTAATTTTGTGCCCGTTTTCAAACAAACGGATTATATGACCCTTCAGATATTATTCCTGCTCGCCGGTTTTGTCATACTGATTAAAGGTGCTGACTGGCTGGTTTCAGGCGCTTCATCCCTTGCAAGAAAGTATGGGATTCCGGACCTGGTTATTGGCCTGACCATTGTCGCATTCGGCACTTCAGCGCCCGAACTGGTGGTGAGCGTTTTTGCTGCTGTGCAAAACTATCAGGACATCGTGTTTGCCAATGTAATTGGCAGCAACTTTTTCAATCTTTTTGCCATACTGGGCATTGCCGGACTCATCACCCCGCTTGCGGTGCAATCCAGCACAGTGTGGAAAGAAATTCCCTTCTCCCTGCTGGCACTCATCGTCATTTTTCTTTTGGGAAATGAATTTCTCTCCGGGAGTCTTAAACTAATCTCTCGGGTTGATGCTTTAATCCTGCTGATATTTTTCTGTCTTTTCCTTTTGTATATCTACAGACAAATGAAGGCGGATGTTTCCGATGCTGTGGTACCCGACAGGCAGCTGCCCGGAATAAAAATCGGCCTGTTTATTATCCTCGGACTGGGTGGATTGATCCTTGGCGGCCGGATTGTGGTGAACAATGCCATAGAACTTGCCGAAGCATTCGGAGTCAGCGAAAAAATCATCGGCCTTACCATAGTGGCTGCAGGTACTTCACTGCCCGAACTGGCTACTTCGGTAGTTGCGGCATACCGCAAGAACAATGATATTGCAGTAGGAAATATTATCGGATCAAACATCTTCAATATCTTCCTGATCCTTGGGGTCAGCACGCTGATCAGGCCAATCAAATACAATATAAGTTTCAACACCGACATCTGCCTGGTTGCTGCAGGCACTATATTCCTTTTCATGGCCATGTTTCTGGGCGGCAAAAGAAAACTTGACCGCTGGGAAGCGGGGCTGTTGCTGATCGCTTATATTGCTTACACAGTATTTCTGATAAACAGGGAGATATAAGGGCCTGATTGGGATTCCGGCATTTTATCTGAATATAATCTCGCGCGAATAGAGATAAAAGTAAACTCCGGCCTCAGTTCTTCATCCCGAATGAGCTGAAGTGTACGTTGATTTTGCCATCCGCGCTCAGGTAAGGGCGGACGCCATCGGGGGTAAGCAGGATATCATCAACTGAAAGCCTTTCGAGTTGTCCCCGCAGAAATACCCCGTCGGCCAGACGGTAGTTTTTAAGCTGTCGGTTGGCTTCGCCGAAAATCATCCGGATTTCGGAGGCCATCGGCCAGACCATCTGCCGGGCGATCATGTTGCGGAATCCACCCTGATACAGCCAGGCCGCAGATTTCACCAGAACATTTCTGGTGGCCAGGTCAAAATCGAAATCGCGGAGCATTAGCGTTGAATCCGTAGCATCGAATGCCGGAATCCCTTTAAAATAAACGGTACTCCTGAAACTGCCCGAAAGTTTTGCTTCGGCCACCATTTTACCATTGCTTCCATAAATACTGACCGCTTCCACCTTCACGCTCCTCTTGCCCTGGGTAAATGTTTGTCCGCTAAGGTATTGAGAAGCCTGGCGGTTGATTTCAGCAAACGGGATGTCAACTGAAGCATTGATGACCACCCTTTCGCCGGCTTCATCCCCGATTTTCAGGCGGGGAAGCGGCCCCGGAGGTCCGGCGGCGGGTTTTTCTCCCACCTGTGTTTCAATAACGGCCTGCAATCCGGTACGGATCCTTATAACCCCGTCCCTGGCCATGATGGGAGTGGCAAAGAATCCGGAGGGCTGCATACTGAGCCATACCCTGTATTCCTCATTCAGGATAAGAGGCTGGTTGAGCGATTTCCATGCTTCAAGCGCGTAGGGCTTTAGGTCAAGGTATTCCTTTACGCTTTCATCGATGGCGCTGCTGAGCGTACGCAGGTTCTTCTGAAGGATCAGGTCGGCCACAAACTTCACCGGAACATTGATTCCGGCAACCTTTACCACTGGCTCCGTAAGCCATTCATAACCGGTGGTTTCCGTTTGGGTGGAGAGGGTCCAGTCGGGATTCAGGTTTACCGCCGTTCTGAACATCAGGGCGAGGGCCCCGCTGGCTTCCCGGTAATCCGAAAGGGTAATACCCAGCCTGGTTGTTTTGAAACCGGCTTTTATCCACAGGCGCAGGGGAACCCGGTAAATGATCGTATTGTCGCGCATGGCAAGCTGAATGTCGCCCTGCTTCCAGGCTTTCACCATCAGGTTATCGCCCCCGTTATCGTCGAGGCTGTTGTCTTCGTAAACCAGGCCCGAAAAACTGCGGTTAAGCTCAGCCTGAATATCGGCCAGCCTGGCTTCTGCCGTGAAACCTATGATTGATGGCTGAGGTCTTACCGCATCGCGCAAATATGACTCGGCGGGCTTTTCGATTTTCACCGTGGCACAGGATGCCGTTAACAGCAAAAGGACGGCACAAACGGCCTTGAACAGGTTAAAAACTGGAGTTCTCATGTTTGTTATCAATCGCCTGACTGAACGCGGATGACCTTTGTCCGTGGGTTTTTCTTTAAAAAGGTTTGTATGATCTGACGCGTATCACGGTTATCGTTGTAATGCTTAATGCAATTATCAAGTGATGTTACGTTATGCGCTTCCGACGGGCTGATGTATCCGAAGCCACAGTACCTGCCACCGGCTATTTTCACCACCGCGGCTTCATCCCGGTGCCTTCCCCGGTCGATGATATAAAAATCGGGGTGCATAAACCCGGATAACCGGATGGCAGCATCTACCCTGCGGTTGTATGCATCCGGAGCTTCGGCCCCGATGCAGGCCCCGCGGCATTGCTTAATGCCATAATGAAAACAGGCCCCCCTGGTTTCATATAAACCACATAATTTCTGGCACAATTCAAAGCGTTCAACAATACCATACAGATATTTACGGGCATGTTCCAGCGTGGTGAAAGAGGTAACAGGCTGTTGCCCGTTGAGCTGATGCCCTACCTGAAGATGCCGGTATCCGTTTTCGTCAGTAAAATCAAACAATCCATAGCTGAATACCGACCTTCGCTGGGCCCGGTTGAAAAGAGGCTTATGCGCCTTGATTTCATCCGATTCAAGCAGGAGCGCAATCAGCTCGCTTCCGGTATGTTCATAGCTCACTGAGGCGGCGCGGTTTCGCATCTCAACGGCTTTTGAGGTCTCACTGTTCCTGAAGTGCTGCAACAGGCGTTCAAACATATTATTGCTTTTCCCTATGTAGATGATCCGGCCCTGCTCATCATGAAGGTAATAAACACCGGTCTCCTCAGGTACTTCTTTTATCATTTGAGGAATGGTATAACCCGATTGCTTTTCAATGGCCTGCCGGTCGGTTTTGAGCAATAATTCAAGCAGACGGGTGGTTGCCAGGGCATCCCCTGCTGCCCGGTGCCTGTTCTCAATAACAATGCCCAGCTCACGGCAAAGCTTGCCAAGGCTGTATGATTGCAGGCCGGGGAGCAGTTTTCTGCTCATCTTCACGGTACAAATTGTGGGTCTCCGGAAATTATAACCCAAACGGCGGAATTCATGCCTGATAAAATTATAATCAAAGGAGGCATTGTGACCCACGAAAGTAGCTCCTTCCGTGATCTCAACAATCTTCCGTGCCACTTCACAAAATCGGGGTGCACCGGCAACCATCTCATTGCTGATGCCGGTAAGCCTTGTAATCATGTAAGGGATGGGTTGTTCCGGATTCAGCAGGGTGCTGAATTCATCCACAATCTTTTCACCATCGTGAAGATAAATGGCTATCTCGGTCAGCCGTTCACTGGCAAAATTGCCTCCTGTAGTTTCTACATCAATTACCGCATACATAGGATACAAATGTAGCAAGGTTCACGGATTTCAGAATCAGGGAATGAAGAAATCCATTCAGAAAGATTGGTTGTCCCGCTATGCTCCAAAAAAAAGAAAAGATCAGAATCTGTTTCTGAAATGTCCCGCCACAAAGAAAGCCCGGCTTCCGTTACGGGAAACCGGGCTTATGTTCATGCTTCGTCGGGCACAATCGTTACATAATTTCAATCTGTTTGGCCGGTTTTACCTTAGCTTCTTCCCTCTTGGGAATGGTAATGGTCAGCACGCCGTTGTTATGGTTGGCTGCAATTTTTTCAGCTTCAACAGTTTGTGGCAGGCTGAATGAACGGCGGAAGGAAGTATAACTGAACTCACGACGCATATAACGCTCTTCCTTTTCTTCGTTTTTCTCTTCCTTCTCCGAAGAAATGGTCAGCACATTGTTTTCAAGATTGATCCTGAAATCACCTTTTTCAAGGCCGGGAGCAGCCACTTCTATACGGAAATCTTCTTTGCCTTCAATAATATTGACAGAAGGCATGTTGATGCCCGTCTGAAACTCAAACAGGTTGGGAAGAAAATCCCTTCCAAAGAACTCATCCACAATACCCGGGAAAAAGGCTCTGTTTTTTAAGATCGGTAGCATGGTATTACCCTCCATTGTTTAGTTAAACATCTGTTTTAACCGGTAGTTTTCAAATAGTGTGCCGGAGGGATTTTTCGCCGGATTAACATTAAAAATGCGCCATAATGGCGCATTTTTATAAATTCATCATTGGTTTATGTGTCATTATGTCATGCTTTATGCTTTATCCTTAAGATTCATTTTGATCCTTGAGGTCAGGATATCAATGGCAACATGGTTGGCGCCGCCCTGGGGTACAATGATATCTGCATAACGCTTGGTGGGTTCAATAAACTGCAGGTGCATCGGTTTTACAAAACGTTCGTAGTGGTCGAGCACCTGCGAAAACGAACGTCCGCGTTCTTCTATATCACGGCGGATGATCCGCATCAGCCGGTCATCGGCATCGGCGTCCACAAACACCTTGATGTCCATGCGATCGCGCAGCCGGGGATTCGACATAATGAGAATGCCTTCCACAATCACCACTTCGCGCGGTTCCACGGGGATAGTCTCCTTGGCACGGGCACAGGTGAGGTAGCTGTAAATGGGCATCCCTATGGTCTGACCTTCCTTCAGCATATCCACATGTTTTATCAGCAGGTTAAATTCAATGGAAGAAGGGTGGTCAAAGTTGATCTTTGCCCGCTCTTCAGGGCTGAGGTGTCCGTTGTCCTTATAATAAGAGTCCTGGGGCAGAATGGAAACCGAATCTTTGGGCAGTTTTTTAATAATCTGTTTAACTACGGTCGATTTACCGCAGCCCGATCCGCCGGCGATACCAATAATCAGCATAAACGATAATTGTGTGAGAAATCCCGGTTGAAAAGCCGGCAAAAAAGCCGGAACATGTATGGTGTTCCGGCTTCAAATGTAACAAAACTTTTATTATTATGACAGGAAGCCCAGCAGAATACCTGCTGCTACGGCACTGCCGATTACCCCGGCCACATTGGGGCCCATGGCGTGCATCAGCAGGTGGTTGGTTTTGTCATACTCAAGTCCGATAACCTGCGATACACGGGCACTGTCGGGCACCGCCGACACCCCTGAGTTACCGATCAGCGGATTGATCTTATTGCCCTCTTTAAGGAAAAGATTAAAGAACTTTACAAACAACACCCCGGCGGTAGTGGCAATAACGAACGATGCAGCACCCAGGGCAAAAATCCCGACCGATTTTGCGGTAAGGAAGGTGGTTGCCTGGGTTGAAGCGCCAACGGTTAGTCCGATAAGAATGGTCACTATGTCGATCAGGGGGCCTTTTGCCGTATCAGCCAGACGCTTGGTTACACCACTCTCTTTCAGCAGGTTGCCAAAGAAAAGCATACCCAATAGCGGAAGTCCCGAAGGCACAATAAAGGTGGTCAGCAACATCCCGATGATGGGGAAGAGCACTTTCTCAGTTTTGGAAACGCTGCGCGGAGGTTTCATACGGATCAAACGTTCCCTTTTGTTGGTAAGCAAGCGCATAATCGGGGGCTGGATTACCGGAACCAGCGCCATGTAAGAGTAAGCCGAAATGGCGATGGCGCCCATCAGTTCGGGTGCCAGTTTCGACGAAAGGAAGATAGCTGTAGGACCGTCGGCCCCACCGATAATGGCGATGGCACCGGCTTCGCTCGGGCTGAATCCCAGCAACAGCGCAATGGCATAAGCACCAAAAATACCAAACTGAGCAGCGGCACCGATCAACATCAGTTTAGGATTCGAGATCAGGGCAGAAAAGTCGGTCATCGCACCGATTCCCAGAAAGATCAGCGGCGGATAAACCCCCTGTAGTACCCCGAAATAAAGGTAATTCATAACGCTGCCGGTTTCGTAAATACCCAGTTTCAGTCCGGGTGTAAAAGCGATGTTTCCGACAAGGATGCCAAATCCGATAGGAATCAGCAGCATGGGCTCATACTCTTTAGCAATTGCCAGATAAATAAATATCAGGCCGATTGCGATCATGATCAGGTGACCCGAAGTAACATTGGCAAAAGCAGTATAAGAAAAAAACTGCTGCAAATGTTCACCAACAAAGGTCAGGAAGTTTCCGGAATGTTCCATGCGTTAATCTCCTATCACTATTAATACATCACCTTCCATCACTGCATCCCCTCTGTGAACTTTCAGGGAAACAATCCGGCCTTCCTTGTCGGCATTGATGTTGTTTTCCATTTTCATGGCTTCAAGGGTGATGAGCTTTTGCCCGACCTTCACGCTGTCTCCTTCCCTTACATGCACATCAAGGATCACACCCGGCAATGGAGATTTTACACTTCCTGTTCCTTTCGGAGCGGCAGGACTGGATGTTTTGGCAATGCTGGGTGCCGAGTCGGTGCTGGGCACACTAACCGAACGCACGAGTTTAGGCGTTTTGGACGATTGAATCGCTTTCTCGACTTCCACCTTGTAAGTGGTTCCGTTAACTTCAATTTCTGCAATGTTATCTTCGATATTCTGGATATCAACCTCGTAAACATTGCCATTTATGGTAAACTTGAACTTTTTCATTCTCTGTTTTTTCTTTTTGTGGGTTATCCCCTGAATAAATCAATTTTTCAGCGCGGAACATTCCTGAGTCCGTAAATCTTGGAGCTCCAGGGAGAATATGTCCGGGCCACCTTCTTAATAGTAAGTACAGTCTCCTCATGGTCATGCAGGGCGTTTACATACATATGCAAAGCCAGGGCAATGGCTGCATTTACTTCGCCTGAAATCTCTTCCCCGGCAGGTTTTGGTGCCTCAACTTCTACTTCGGGTTTGCTGAATAACTTCCGAAGATCAATGCTATAGATCTTTTTGGTGTTCTTAAATACTACATAAAGTAAGATAAGAGCGAAAAAAACCACAGACATCGCGATCACAGCCATCCCAACCCCGAACGGATCCATTGCACCAAACTTTTCTCCGGCAGTCACAATCACCCCTGTGAAATTATTGGCCCCTGGGGTAGTCTTTTCCAGAAATCCCCATTCAACGCCTCCGTCTTCAAGTCTTCCGTACGATACATCAGGTTTCTGGGGACCCAGTTTTACCGCATCAATCATAGTTCTGCCGTTCGATTCGAACAGGGCCAGGGAACCGCCTTCCTTCAGCTTGAAATTCAGATGCTGAATTCCTCTTGTTGGCATGCTGTCGGCAAAAAACAGGACATAGTTCCTCGGGGCTATACTGGTAATCGGATCGCCTTTGGGAATCCAGTATTTGGTTGGATTTGCCGGATCGTCCGTCAGGTACATCCCGCCTATATCTACTGTATTATATGCCGTGTTGAAAATTTCTATCCAGCCATTACGCCTGCCATAGGTGTCAACGTAATTCGAATCGTTGATAACCAGCACCTCGTTGATCCTGAGGTCAAGGGAGCTTTGCGCGTAACCGTGGCCGGCAATCAACACCATGGCCAGCGCTATAACCGCACGGGCAATGTTTAATTTTCTTTTCATTTCTGCCATGGTTGTTTATAATGGTAAATTCGAGTGTTTCTTGGGCGGATTCACGTCCTTTTTGGTGGCCAGTGCCTGGAATGCCCTGATAATGCGGAACCGTGTATTGCGGGGCTCAATAACATCGTCAATGTAACCGTATTTTGCCGCATTGTAAGGATTGGCAAACTTGTCTTTATATTCTTCCTCACTTTTCAGGATGAACTCTTCGCGTTCTTTCGGATCAGCAATTTCGGCCAGTTTCTTGTTCTGCAGCACCTCAATGGCTCCTTTGGGTCCCATCACCGCAATTTCGGCACCCGGCCATGCATAGTTGATATCCCCCCGTAAGTGTTTGGAACTCATCACGCAGTATGCGCCTCCGTATGCTTTGCGCAGCACCACCGTAACCTTTGGAACAGTAGCTTCACCATAAGCAAAGAGCAACTTGGCTCCATGAATGATGATTCCGCCGTATTCCTGGGCCGTTCCCGGCAGGAAGCCCGGAACGTCAACCAGCGTAAGGATAGGAATATTGAATGCGTCACAGAAACGTACAAAGCGGGCTGCCTTGCGGGATGCGTTGATATCCAGTACCCCTGCCAGGTAGTTGGGCTGGTTGGCAACAATGCCTGCCGGCATGCCATTGAAGCGTGCAAAACCGATTACGATATTCGGTGCATAATGGCGCTGGATTTCAAGAAATTCATTCTGATCAACAATGGAATGAATGATGTCTTTTACATCGTAAGGCTTATTCGGATTATCCGGAATAATATAATTGAGGGAGTCTTCAAGCCTGTCAATTGGGTCATTGCACGGAAATACAGGCGGATCTTCAAGATTATTCTGGGGAAGATAACTGACCAGTTTACGGATCAGTGCAATGCCTTCCTTCTCATCCTCTGCCACAAAATGCGAAATGCCGGATTTTGAACCGTGTACCATGGCTCCGCCAAGCTCCTCCTCGGTTACGACCTCGCCGGTAACAGTTTTTACCACTTTGGGGCCGGTAACAAACATATTTGAGGTGCCCTTGCTCATCAGGATAAAGTCGGTAAGTGCAGGTGAATATACCGCACCACCGGCACAGGGGCCAAAAATAGCCGAGATCTGGGGAATTACACCGGAAGCCAGGATATTGCGTTCGAAGATTTCAGCATATCCTGCCAGACTGTTTACGCCCTCCTGAATGCGGGCACCACCTGAATCGTTGATGCCGATCAACGGAGCACCTACTTTCATAGCCTGATCCATCACCTTGCAGATCTTATTGGCAAATGCCTCGGAAAGCGAACCGCCGAAAACAGTGAAATCCTGTGAAAACACATAAACTACCCTGCCATCAATGGTACCATGTCCGGTTACCACACCGTCCGATAAAAATTCCTGCTTTTCTATACCGAAATTGGTGCAACGGTGTGTAACAAACATGTCGAACTCTTCAAAACTGCCTTCATCCAAAAGCAGTTCTATTCGTTCACGGGCAGTCAATTTTCCCTTGGCGTGCTGGGCGTCAATCCTTTTCTGGCCTCCGCCTAACTTAGCCAGCTCCCTCTTCTCGAGGAGCTCCTTAATTTTACTTTCAAAAGACATTTGTGAATTGGGTTTTAATTAAACACACGCACCGGATGAAAGTCATGCAATGCGTGCGTTTCGTTACTATTTCGGGTGATTTTTATTTCTCGGGATGCATGCAAAATTCGGTGAGTACACCAAAAGTCGACTTCGGATGCACAAAGGCAATGTCGAGCCCCTCGGCACCGCGCCTGGGCTGCTTGTCGATCAGCTGCACGCCATTGGCGGCTGCATGCTCTAGCATTCCTGAAACATTCTCAACGGCAAAAGCGATATGATGGATGCCCTCGCCCTTTTTCTCGATAAATTTACCAATCGGCCCTTCAGGATCCGTGGATTCAAGCAGTTCCAGCTTGGTTTGTCCAACCATGAAAAATGCCGTCTTTACCTTCTGGTCCTTTACCTCTTCAATAGCGTAACATTCCAGTCCGAGCACCTTCTCATAGTAAGGAATGCTCTCCTCAAGGCTCTTTACCGCGATACCAATGTGTTCAATATGTGTAGGTTTCATACAATTTGAATTTTGCGGCAAAAGTATAGACTAATTTGTTACTAATGAAGCAAATCGGCGAATTTATCCGAGATTTTGTTATATATAATCAGTCTAATTAAGGCTTTGATTATCACATTCTTATAATTAGATATGTTATCTTTAATATATAACCTGACAGTGAAATGTTTGCCGGCTAAATGCATCCCGATTATGATGAAAACAGGCAAATAAAACTGAAATTAAAGGAAACTAATTGCGACAATCATGAATTACAGATTGCTGACAGGAGGTTGGATACCTTTAAAAGCAGAAAGTATTATTTTTGTTTGGATCAAATCCATGTCCCATGAATTATAAGAAATACTTATTACCGGCACTGTTTGCCATTCTGCTGACTGGCTTCGGGGCTGATCTGGCCGCTCAGCAAGCGGAACCATCAAATGCCGAGCTGATGCAAAAGATCAGCGACCTTGAACACCGTTTCGACGCACTGGCCAAAGGCATTGACGATATACTCTGGTATCAGCGGGTAGGGGATGTGGCTTATATCGATAAAATATACATTACCGGCCCTCCCCCGGCGCGGGTAAAAAACCCCACCGCCATGGGCGCCGGCAATCCGCTGAAATTTTACAGCTATGTTTTCATTCCAAGGTGGATCAACCCCGGTGATAAATACCCCCTGATTGTGCTTCCGCATGGCGGCGTGCATGCAGATTTTACCACCTATCATACCCACATTATCCGCGAACTAATGGCCCAGGGCTATATTGTGGTTGCACCTGAATACCGGGGAAGCACCGGTTATGGGAAGAGTTTCTGGATGAAAATTGATTATGGCGGACTTGAAATTGAAGACGCAAAGGCGGCCCGCGATCATATGGTGGAGAATTATGAAATGGTGGATGCTTCGAGGGTGGGCATTATCGGCTGGAGCCACGGAGGGCTGATCGCGCTGATGAATGTTTTCAACTATCCTGACGCTTTCAAAGTTTGCTTTGCCGGGGTACCCGTCAGCGATCTGATTGCCAGAATGGGTTATTACGATGATGAGTACAGGGCACTTTACTCCGCGGATTATCATCTGGGTCAAACAGCACAGGAAAACGTGGAGGAATACCGCCGCCGTTCTCCTGCCTGGAATGCCCACAAACTGAAAACGCCCCTGCTGATCCATACCAATACAAACGACGATGATGTGAATGTGCTGGAAGTGGAACATTTGATAAAATCGTTGAAAGCTGAAGGGAAAAAGTTTGAATACGAGATATTTCAGGATGTTGAGGGCGGCCACTCCTTCGACCGCATCGACACCAGAACCGCCAAGGAAATCAGGCTGAAAATCTACCGCTTTCTCGGTAAACACCTGAATCCGCCACGGAAACTGAATTCAGTCTCAGATATACACAAAGCTGCTTACAGACCATAAGACAACTGAGTATCAATCAGAATACAAAGGCCGGTTTAAAACCAGCCTTATCATGTTTAACACAACCGGGGAAACTCCTGAAACTTTAACCCAGGGAAAAATTCACCGGCAATACCATTCTCGTTTTTACCTTCAGGCCGGATTTTGTTCCCGGATTCCATGCGGGCATGGAGCGGATAACACGCAATGCCTCCTCGTCACAACCATAACCAAGCTTTTTCAGAATTCTGAACCCGCTCAGCGAACCATCCGCATTCACAATAAACTCAACAATAACATCTCCGCTTATCCCGTTTTTCCGCGCTTCTTCAGGATACTTGAGGTTTTTACTGAGAAAGCGTTCCAGCGCACTTTTCCCGCCTTTGAAAGAAGGCATCTTTTCCACCATCGGGTATACAGCCGGCATTTCTATATCTTCACAAGTTTCTGCAGCAACCGCATAGCCCATGGATGAATTTTCAGCCTTGTTGTAACGGCTCAGGCGCACCCCTGAAACATGCTGCGCAACAGCATAATCACTGACCCCCTCGGGCAGGGGCAGGGGTTGACGCACAGTGACTACCGGACTTCCATCGTTTCTTACCACACTGTCAACGGCCACAAAAGAAGTATACCTGGTAAGCAGGTTATAGCGGAGACCAAGTCCGGTAACCCTTTCCTCCACTTCCTTTGGCACCTCTGAATAACCTCCTGCATAATCATCGACCCGGCGGATCTGCTCCCTGGCCCAGAGGTATTTAATTGCCTCATTATCTGATGAAACAACAGCCCGGCTAAGCGGAATCCGCACTTCATATTCACCTCTCCCGGTCTTTCCGGATAACACGATACTCCCCTGCGGTTTGCCGCGGTATTTGCCGAAAATCACCACAGGGCGCGAAGCAAACAGATCAGGTACCGAAGCTGGCTCCGGCTCATAGACCAGAAATTCATTGAAGGCAATATTGACACCGGTAAGCAGGGGTGTGATTATATACGTTAAAAAACTTCCGGCTTTTTCAGCTGCCTCCTGTTCTCCGGTGATAATGCAGGATTCGCCTGCACCGGCATGGGCCAGCCCTTCGATAAGATAACGGTTTACCGAGCTTCCGATGCCGAAACTGAAGAAACTGGCTTCATTCAGGTTGGTGCGGATCAGCTCGAAAGCCTCTTTTTCCACGGTAACGTAACCGTCGGTGGCAATCACGAATGTGCGGGCAAAAATCCCGGATGATTTCATGGACAAAGCCTGTTTCAGCGCCGGAAGCAACTCCGTGCCGCCCCCTCCCTTCTGCCCGTCCAGCATCCTGAGTGCTGCTGAAATATTTTCACTTGTTGCGGCAACAGGCTGCCGGGCAAACAGGGCTGAACCACCTGAAAAGAAAATAATGTTAAACCGGTCGGTAGGCTTCAACCCCTTCAGCAGCCCGGAAATCAGCTTTTTGGAAACCTGCAGCGGGAAACCGTACATAGATCCCGACACATCCACAATAAAAATGTATTCGCGGGGAGGGATCAGCTCCGCCTCCACACGGGCCGGTGGCTGAATGCTCGCCATAAAATAATTCTCATCGCCATCACTGTAAAGCCAGACACCGCTTTCCACGCCTTCGCCCCCCAGGCGGTACTGCAGGATAAAATCCCTGTTGCCGCCGTGTAATTCGTTGTTTCCCAGCTTTACCGAGGCTGAATTCCCGTCTTTGTAATTCACCTCAACCTGGTGCGAAGTACACCTTACCTCCCTTAGGGGCAGACCGGAGGCTATGCTGCAATCCAGGTTAAAAGTATAAGCCGGAAGTTTGCCCTCATTCAGCCAGGGGTTGGCGTTCCACTCCGGACCATCATTCCCTTCACCACTACCTCTGTGATACCGGGGCCCCACCACCGTAGGGTAAACAAATTCATAAACCCCTTCGCGCTGCGGCAGGGTTTCGGTATAGGCGATTTCCACCTCCACCACATCACCGGGCATAATATTGCCAACATGCATCTCAAAAACATTGGGCCGCTGCTGTTCGAGCAGCGAAGCAGAACGGCCTTCCTGCACCGCCGCAGCGTAGTCATTACGCGCCTTTTCACGGGTTTCAATTTTTGCGGTAACGGTACGGCTGCCGATTTTCATCTGCATGGAATGCACGGCCGAACGGGTGGATCCCGGAAACACATACACCGCTTCAACAGGCTGATTGCCACGGTTCTGATAAACCTGGCTTACCGTGACGTGAGCTATTATCCCGGCTATACGCACTTTTGCCGATGTGGACTTCAACGGCATCGTTTCCGGTTCCCCTCCGGGGACCTCAAAATACGGGACCTCCGCATGGCCGGGCATAAATGACTGTGCCTGGAGGCCGGAAGGTGTGCCCATTGTGGACAATGCGGCGAGACCTGCCATTCCATGACGGAACAATCTGTTTAATATGTTGTTTTTCATTGCTGTAAGATTTAATGGTTATTAAAAAATATCAACTTAAAGACAGGCCCTGGAGAAGGGCGCTTGCAGATGGTTTCAAATAAAATCCGGTTATGTGGGCTGCAGAAAAGCACCCTAAAAAAGAAGAATTATAAATACAGGACCGGAACAGGAAACCGGTTTACTGAATCAACCTGAACACCACCGGCAGGTTCAAAGCCACCCGTACGGCCTTTCCTGCCTGACGACCGGGTTCCCATGCCGGCATCATCCTCACTACTCTTTCCGCCTCCTCGCTGCATCCGCCCGGGAGTCCGCGCAGGATTTTCACCGAAGATACACTGCCGTCAGGCTCAACCACGAAGGTGATGTAAACGGTTCCCGAAATGCCTGCCTCTCTCGCCGGGCCCGGATACCGGATATTTTCAGCCAGATACCTCATCAGTCCGGCCTCACCACCGGGGAATTGCGGCATCTTCTCAACAATTACGAAAGGCAACTGTTCCTCAACAGTTTCTTCATCGGGCAGGCGACCGGGTAATTCGAAAGGAGGAATAAACTCCAGCGGATCGGATTCAATTTCTATTTCAATCTCCGGCAAATCTTCAGCCAGGTTGTCTACCTCCCGGATCAGGGTGGTGTTGACCGGTTTCGGAAGTTCCTTTCTGACCGGAAGGATGTCGATGATTTCCATTTCAGGTTCAGATGCAGTGCGGGTAGGCAGGACAGTGTTGCCCGCATCCGGTGTTTTCCACTCGAAAGCGGCCAGCACTGCACCCAATGAAAGGATCAGCCCCAGCTGCAGAAAAACAAAGCGCTTCTTCTCAAGATCGGCCTTGCTGTTTTTACGTGTTTCCATAACAGAGCGTTTTATGTGAGTAAGATTATATAATGTAGATGCAGCGGTTCTTCGTTTTCCACAGATGGCAGTCAAAAAAAAACAGGAAATTTCAGATAGTGCATGGCATTCAAATTGATCTGCAATCATTACATTTGTCAAAAATCACTGATCTTATGACGATTCCCCTGACGGAAGGCAAGCTGAGCGATCATCTGAGCGATGAGGAGCTGGCCGGATTTTTCCGTCAGTCAGGAAATCAGGAAATCATAGGGGAGTTATTTCGCAGGTATTCACATCTTGTATTGGGGGTGTGTTTGAAATACCTCGGAAACCGCGATGATGCAAGGGATGCGGCCATGGAAGTCTTTGAAAAGCTCTTCCGGGCACTCCGCAAATACGAGGTAAACAATTTCAAATCCTGGCTATTTACGGTTACACGCTCGCATTGCGCCATGAAACTGCGCGAGCAACGAAAGGAAGGGTTTAAGCTGGGATGGGAAGCAAATCTGATGGGTGAAATTATGGAAAAACTGGGTTCTCAGCATCTTATTAATTCCGATGATGAGACCGAAGAGAGAATCCGCAGGCTTCACCTTGCAGTTGAAAATCTTTCTCCCGGGCAGCAGCAATGCATCCTGCTGTTCTATTTTGACGAAAAATCATATCATGAGATAGAACAGTTAACAGGATTTACGGCCATGGAAGTGAAAAGTCACATTCAGAACGGCAAAAGGAATCTGAAAAATGCCCTGGAGAAATCAGCATACTGAACGGGATATGGAAAACAAACCTGATTACAAAATATTCACACCTTCGGGATGCCTCAGTCCGGAAGGCATGGCATTTTACGTTCAGGGCAGCCTCAACGCTGCAGAAACCGCTTTGGTTAGAGATCATCTGCAGCAATGCGAAATGTGTGCGCTGGCTGTGGAAGGCTACCGCTTATCCATACCCGTTGAGTTCAATGAAGACCTGGCAATGCTGGATGCTTCGTTTAATCAAATGAAGGAAGAAGTTCCCGAAATCATTGATGAAGCAATACCCGCTGTTTCATCAAACTTCGAAGGCCCCCGCTTTCCAAGGCTGAGCCAGAAGGAAATCCGCGAATTCAGTGCTTCCGTGATTTCGGATTATCAGCGCAAAACGAATAAACCGGTTCAGGAAACAAAGAAAAAAGCAGTACCCGGATTTTTACGCAGGTTCAGAACAGAGCTTATTGCCGCTGCCTTTTTTGTATTGCTGATCACAGCAGGCAGGTTCTTATTTGTTGAAATGAATAAATCGAAAGAGCAAAAGGATTTTGCAGCTGTAACCGAACCGGAGCATGAGCTAAATCAACCCCTTAATCACGGCCTTGTTCAAGGTTCTGATTCAAATGCAAGCATATCAATGCCACCAGCCCCTCAGGCGGTGGTTAAAAAACAAGTATCCTCCGAAAAGGTGGCTATTGTCCGGGATCAGGTCGTTATTGAGACAGAAGCAGATGTTTTATCTGAAGAAGAAGCACTTGCCCGCAGGGTGCCTCCGCTGAATACAAATATACCGGCCGAAACAAAAACCGGAAAGAGTATGGGCTATGCTGTTTCCGAACAACATTCGGATCAGGCGGAATTAGTTTACGTTGAGGGGGTTAAAATAAGAAAAGATAAAAGAAAGTCAGGAAAGGTAAAATCGGAAAATGATGTTGAGGAAGAAGAAGTAGCTGAACCGGAAATTTTTATGATCGTTGAAGAGTCTCCGGTTTATCCCGGGGGCGATGCAGAAAGATCAAAATTCTTATCGGAGAATCTCCGATACCCGCACGAAGCCAGCGAAGCATCGGTAGAGGGAACGGTTTATGTTACATTTATTGTTGAACGCGACGGGTCGCTCAGCGATATAAGAATCCTCAGGGGATTGGGTTACGGCCTTGACGATGAAGTGCTCAGGGTAATCCGTCTTATGCCCCGCTGGACCCCTGGTAAACAAAGAGGAAAACCGGTAAGGGTTCAGTTTAATTTGCCTGTAAAATTTATCCTTAACGGCAACTTAGTACCTGAAAAATAGACTGAATGCATTTAAAATGTGTTAAAAAATCAGGGAATTGGTTTATTATACCTTATTTTTGCAACGGGACATGTTTTGCACATTGCAGGGGCTTGAAAATTTCCAGATAATTATATGATTGTCAGGCTATATCTCTGAAACAGTGGAATGGCCTTTCTCATATCTGTATGTGCAATCCGGAATAAAACATTGATAATGAAGATTTTAAAATTTACCGGCATCCTGATTTGGATATGCTGCTTTTTTTCAACAAGTTATACTTACGGTCAGGGAAATCCTGCTACGGCCGACACCAGTCAGTCGGCCTTCGAATTTATCAAAGATGATTTCATTGCCGCATCGCTCGACAGTCTTGCCGGCCTGAAGTACTTTGAGGGATTTGAATGCCCCACCGATGAAACCCTTAAAAACGTCTTTGGCTTTACCCCGGGATTTGTCCCGGTTTATGCAGATTCTGTTTATTACAACCGTCTTAGAAAACTTGATGCCGCTTCTCCGATCAGCCTTACCTATAACCAGTATGTAAAGGATTATATTGAGCTTTATGCAATGAGGAAGCGCGGGCTTACAGAGCGGGTGATGGGCCTGGCCCAGATCTATTTTCCAATGTTTGAGGAACACCTCGACCGCTTCAATATGCCCCTGGAACTCAAATACCTTGCAATTGTCGAATCAGCGCTGAACCCGGTAGCCAAGTCAAGGGTAGGCGCGACAGGATTATGGCAGTTTATGTATGGAACCGGAAAAGCTTACAATCTGAAGGTGACCTCGCTGGTTGACGACCGCCGCGATCCTTTAAAGTCGACCATTGCAGCATGTGAGCATATGAACGACCTTTACAGAATGTACGGTGACTGGTTGCTGGTGCTGGCCGCCTATAACTCGGGCGCCGGAAATGTAAACAAGGCCATCCGCCGCTCTGGAGGTAAAATGGATTTCTGGCAGATCCGCCCTTTTCTTCCCCTTGAAACCAGAGGTTATGTCCCCGCTTTTATAGCGGTCAATTATGTGATGTCTTACGCTGCAGAGCACAACCTGCGGCCGGTTCAGCCGCTTTTTCATCATTTCGAGATCGATACGGTAATTGTGAAGGATGTGCTGACATTTAGCCAGATTTCAAATATGCTTAATATCCCTGTCGAAGAAATTGAATTTCTGAATCCCGCCTATAAGAGCAGAATTATACCCGCCACCAGGGACAACACTTACGTGTTGAGGCTTCAGAAGAAAAACATTGCCGGTTTCGTCAACAACGAAGCGCAGCTATATGCCTACCGATCACAGGCCGAGATAGAAAAGGAACAGGTTCTTGCCATGATGAAGACAGTGACCCAGGCTGAGTACCACAAGGTAAAGAAAGGGGAAAGTCTCGGTTTGATTGCCCGGAAGTACCAATGCTCGGTAAATGATCTTAAAAAATGGAACAAGCTGAGATCAACCAATATTCAGATTGGACAGCGTCTGATTGTCAGACCCGAAAGCGTGCAGCAGGTTGAATATGCCCAGGCGAAACCAAAACCGGCCCCGGCTCCCAAACCAACAACCCAGGCCGAAGCAGCCACTGAGAAAAATATTTCTGAAAACCTTGCAGCCGTTGCCCCCGCTGATTCCGCCAAACCAGAAGCGAGCACTCCGGTACGCAAAGAAAATAAATACCACCGGGTAGCCAGGGGCGAAACCCTTGGCCGGATTGCCGGGCAATACAATACCAGCATTGCAGAGCTTCAGCGACTGAACAACCTGAAGGGAAGCAATATTCAGGCAGGAGCCAGGCTTATCGTTGGAACAACCGAATTAACAGAAAGCGCAGGACAGGCGGTGGCTGACAATTATCAGAAGCCAAAGGAAAAGAATACGGTATTCAAATATTACACCGTTCAGCAAGGCGATACTCTCTGGAAAATTGCCAATCAGCATGAGGGCGTTACGGTTGAGGATATTAAACGGCTTAACAACATCACCAACGAGAAACAATTAAAACCAGGACAAAAAATAAAGGTCACCGTGGTCTCCTGACAATTCTTTAAAAGCAGATTCGCGCTGCCGGAATGCAGTTTCCGGGAATCTTTGACGGTTGATTCCCGGATCGTTCAATAAATTGAATCTATACGCGTTATGACATAAATACTCAATTTCCGGTAGATATTAAATTTAACTTCAGTGTAACAATCATGAAAAAAGCCATTGGAATTTTGTTGCAGTCACTCCTGTTAATTGTATTGTCGGGCACGGTTTTATCATGCAGGCATGAGGGCAAGACCATGAAACCCTCCTCTACCGGCAAGCCTTCCGAAATCGTCGTCGTTTCAGAGAATAACCTCTGGAAAAGTTCAGCAGGTGACTCTGTCCGTGCTTTTTTCAGCAGACCGGTTCCGGGCCTGCCTCAGCCTGAACCCCATTACAAACTGGTCCAGATTAAAGAAGATGAGTTCGGAAGGTTACTTAAAATCCACCGCAATGTGTTGATAATCACCATCGACAGTGCCATGTCCAAACCTCAGGCCGAACTGAGGCGTGATATCTGGGCCAGCCCTCAGCGCGTGGTAAAAATTTCTTCACCTTCCATTGAAGGAATCAAAGAAATTTTTGCAGAGAAAAGCGACAAAATCCTGAATCTCTACGATAATGCTGAAATTGAGCGTCTCCAGTCCCTTTACGCTAAAAGCCTGAATCTGAAAGCCAGTGAAAGTATAAAAAATGCATTCAATCTTAAAATGAACGTTCCTGCTGACTATTATGTTGCTGCTCAAAAGGATAACTTTATATGGCTCAGGCGCGAAACCAATATAATGAGTCAGGGCTTATTAATCTATTCCTATCCATATACTGATACAGTGGCATTCAACCCACTGAAAATCAAAGCTGTCAGAAATCAGTTTACCCAACTTTTTGTGCCCGGCCCCAGTGACAGTTCTTATATGGTCATTGCAGACGAGTTTATTCTTCCCCAAACCAGAGCCATCTCGCTTAAAGACGAACCGGCCGTTGAAATGAGGGGACTCTGGGAAGTGAGGAAAGACTTTATGGGCGGCCCTTTCATCAATTATACTTTTGTCGACCGGAAAAATAATATGGTGATCGGCCTCGATGGCTACGTTTATGCACCAAATATTTCAAAATATGATTACCTGAAACAGGTTCAGGCCATCCTGCTGTCATTCAGATTTGCTGAAAATTAAAGTATTATAAAGCGGGTGCATTTTTTTCAGAAAATATTTGCAAACCGCTTTTCTTTTGTCTTATATTTGACCACTTGGTTAAATTAATCGGTTAAACCAATTAATAAACTTTAAATGACTGAATTGGACAGCAATACGGAAAAGCTTATCTTCAGGGCGGCCCGTAAAATATTTACAATGAAGGGATACGATGGTGCCCGTATGCAGGAAATTGCCGATGAAGCAGGGATTAACAAAGCACTGCTTCATTATTATTTCCGCAGTAAGGATAAGCTCTTCGAAGGCGTGTTCAGGGATGTTTTCCGCACGTTTTTCCCCGGTATAAAATCAATCCTGGTAACAGATCGTCCGATTGATGAAAAAATCAAATTGCTGGTCAATCAGTACCTTGATATTTTATCAGGCAATCCTGATGTAGCCGGATTTATATTTCATGAGCTCAGGATGAACCCACAACGCCTGGCCGGTAACATCAGGGACATAGTGATTGATGCGCGGGAAATCCGTCAAATGATACAGACTGAAGTGGAAAAAGGAGCCATCAGGCCGGTCCGCATGGAACACCTGATTGCCAACCTGATTTCCATGACCGTGTTTCCCTTTATCAGCAAACCGGTACTGATGAGCCTCACAGGTATGGACGAACCACAATTTGCACAGTTTATTGAAGAGCGCCGCAAGATAATTCCAGAAATAATTATCCAATCCATAAAACCAACAGCATGAAAAATTCCGTGCTGACAATGATACTGGTCATGATGATGACAGTTTGGGCTATCGCCCAGGAAAGGCCGGTACTAACCCTTGATTCATGCCACAGCATGGCGGTGGAGCACAATCCGCTGACAAAACAGCGGAACTTATATGAAGAAGCCTTCAGGCTTCAGTCAAAATCCATTGGTAGTAATTATCTTCCACAAACCACCCTTTATGCGCTGGCATCATGGCAATCAGAGGTTACCGGTTTTCCTGTTTCTTTACCGGGTATTGAGATTCCAGCTGTTTCAAATGATAATTACAAAATATATCTGGATGTAAACCAACTGATCTGGGACGGAGGTTCCGTGAGGCGGCAGAAAGAACTGGAAGCAAGCAGTATGCAGATTGATCTTGCCGGTGTGGATGCGGAGAACTATCGCTTAAAAGAAAGCATTAATCAATTATATTTCAGCATTTTACAGTTTCAGGCCAATGAAAAACTGCTTATTCTGGCCATGGATGAACTCTATACCAGGCTTGCCGTGCTGAGGGCAGGTATCAGCAACGGAACCATACTTCCTTCCAATGCCGATGTGCTTGATGCTGAAATTGCCGTAATCGGGCAGGCCCTTACCGATCTGCGTTACAACAAGTCCGCCGGGCTCTACAAACTTGGTGAACTTACCGGGCTGAATACCGGACCGGAAACAAGGCTGATTCTTCCTGAATATGAGAACCTCCCGCTATCGCTGACAGACACAAAAGCCCGGCCAGAATATCGGATTTTTGGCATGCAGCAGGAGAAAATCTCCCGGCAGATTTCACTGACAGGAATCAGGGTGATGCCCCGCTTATCTGCGTTTACAACCCTGGGATATGGCAGGCCCGGGCTTAATATGCTCTCAAACGACTTTGAATCCTATGCAATGCTGGGCGCCAGGTTTTCATGGAAATTATGGGACTGGAACCAGCATCGGAACGATCAATCGGTACTGTCCGTTCAGCAGCAAATAATAGATACCCGCAAAGAAGCATTTGAAATGACGCAGCGCATTGCCCTTAACAGCCTGAAACAGGAAATTCTGCGCATCGAAAACCTTATTGCAGCCGACCACCGTATTGTTGAGCTCAGGAAGAAAGTTGCGATGACTGCCGCAGCCAGACTTGATCAGGGTATAATTACATCATCCGAATACCTGATTGAGCAAAATGCCCTGACCAAGGCAGAACTAAATCTTGAACTCCACAAAATACAGCTTCAGCAATCCAGGCTTAACTATATCAGTACAATGGGTTACCTGAAATAATAACCAAGAAAAGTCGTGGAAAAATGAGAACAACACATTTATCAATCATCTTAATTCTTTTAGTTATCCTGATGGCTTCATGCAACAACAGGCAGCAGCGCGCTGACGCATACGGAAATTTTGAAGCGGTTGAAACTGTTATTTCAGCTGAATCGAACGGACGAATCCTGATGCTCTCTGTCAATGAAGGGGAAGTATTGATGGCAGGAGACACAACAGGCCTGATAGATACCACCGACCTCCATTATCGCAGGCTGCAGGCGCTGGCCCAACGTCGTGCAGTTGCCGGTAAAGCCACAAACATCAGCGCTCAGGCCGAAGTTTACAGGCAACAAAAAACCAATCTGATAACCGACAAACGCAGGATTGAAAACCTGCTGAAAGAGGAAGCCGCCACTCCGAAGCAGTTCGACGATGTGTCGGGCGCCATTGAGGTACTCGACCGCCAGATTGAAACAGTGAAATCACAGTTACTTAACCTGGCCGATGAACTGGCTGTAATTGACGCCCAACTGGCACAGATCGGGGAATCCCTGAAACGCTGCTACATCATCAACCCTGTTTCAGGCACTGTGTTGAACAGGTTTGCCGTGGCCGGTGAAATCACTGCCTTCGGAAAACCCTTATATAAAATTGCAGATCTGAAAACCATGGATTTACGTGTTTATATCAGTGGAGATATGCTTTCACAGGTAAAAACAGGACAGGAGGCCGAGGTGCTGATAGACACCCCCGACGGTCCGGCCAGGCTTAAAGGAAAGGTGAACTGGATATCACCCACTGCAGAGTTTACCCCAAAAATTATCCAGACCCGGGAAGAAAGGGTGAACCTGGTTTATGCAGTTAAATTAAGCGTACCCAATGATGGTAGTCTGAAAATATCCATGCCCGCCGAAGTCAACTTCAATAAATGAGTATCTTCGGTAATTATTCATTTAAAACACCACAACACATGAAAAGAATCCTGATGCTTACCGGCCTGATGCTGGCCGTTTCCTTCCCTTCAATACTGAAAGCACAATCAAAAGCCGACAGGGTAGTTGGGTATTACCTGACGTATGATGATGAAACGGGCAAAGAAAAGTCGCAGGTGAGAATTTTTAAAGACGCCAATGGAAAATATTACGGAGAGATTGTCTGGCTGAAGGAGCCGCGTGAAACTGACGGCAAAGAAAAACTGGACAAACACAATCCTGATGCAAAACTCAAGCAACGTAAAATCATGGGATTGCAGATCCTGAAGAATTTTACCTACGATGCAGGGGAGGATGAATGGAGCGGGGGAACCATCTACAACCCAAGCAGCGGTAAGACATACAACAGTTTCATGAAACTGGAGGGTAACAAGATGCAGGTGAGGGGATATATCGGAAAGGCATGGATGGGGCTCGGCAAAACCGCCACCTGGACCAGGGAGGAAACTCAGAGAAAATAACTTAATGACGAAGGAAGTATCCATACACTGCGAAAACCTGACAAAAAGCTACGGCTCAGCAACAGCGCTTGCCGGATTAAGTTTTAAGGTTAGCAAGGGCGAAATATTCGGTTTTATCGGTCCCGACGGGGCTGGTAAAACCTCCCTTTTCAGGATTCTTGCCACCCTGCTGCTTCCCGATAACGGAACTGCATCGGTTGAGGGACTGGATGTTGTAAAGAATTACAAAAAACTGCGTCAGATTCTCGGTTACATGCCAGGCCGGTTTTCTTTATATCAGGATCTGACAGTTGCTGAAAACCTTCAGTTTTTTGCAGGCATTTTCAGGGCTGACATCAAAGAGAATTACTACCTGATCAGGGATATCTATGAGCAGATAGCCCCTTTCGCCAGCCGGAGGGCCGGGAAACTTTCAGGCGGAATGAAACAGAAGCTGGCCCTGTGCTGCGCTTTGATTCACAAACCAGTTGTACTGATACTGGATGAGCCGACAACCGGCGTAGATGCCGTATCGCGTCAGGAATTCTGGGAAATGCTGATCAGGTTGAAACAGGAGCACATCACCATTCTTGTGGCAACGCCCTATATGGATGAGGCCGTGCTTTGCGACCGTGTAGCGTTGATACAACATGGAGAAATAATGGCTATTGATACACCTGATAACATTACCCGTGCTTATCCCGATCAGCTTTTCAAAATCAAAAGCAGCAATACCCTGACTGCCATCCGCCTTATGAATGAGTTTGAGGGCATCCTCAGTGCCGAAATGTTTGGCGATACCGTTCATGTCAGCGCGGAAAAAGGGCGGATCAATGCTAATGCCATTAAAGAATATCTTTCAGAAAAAGGAATGATGGCATCAGCGGTTTCGGAAGCCGATCCGGGCATCGAGGATTGCTTTATCCACCTGATGAAAAGATCAGGGATTGTAAGAAAAGAAAAAGTGAATCCATGAGCAGCAACGGACTGGTCATCGAAGCCGAAAACATGGTGAAGCGTTTTGGCCGGTTTATCGCCAACGATAACCTGACCTTCAGCGTTAGCAAAGGGGAGATCTTCGGATTCCTCGGCGCCAACGGGGCCGGTAAAACAACGGCTATAAGGATTTTATGCGGCTTATCCAGGCCTACTTCCGGGAAAATCAGGGTGGCGGGATATGATGTGTATACCGAAACCGAGAAGATCAAGCGGCGCATCGGCTACATGAGTCAGCGTTTCTCACTTTATGAGGACCTCACCGTTATCGAAAATTTCCGGTTTTTCGGAGGCATCTATGGTTTAAAGCGTCCCGTCATTATGGAACGCTCTCATGAAATGCTTACGCGGCTGGGAATCATACATTTTGAGAATACGGTTATATCAGAACTTCCCCTGGGTATCAGGCAAAAACTGGCTTTTTCCGTATCAATTCTCCATACACCGGAACTGGTATTCCTGGATGAACCTACAGGAGGTGTGGACCCCATCACCCGGCGGCAGTTCTGGGAAATGATTCATGAAGCAGCGGCTTCCGGCATTACTGTTTTTGTGACCACCCATTACATGGATGAGGCTGAGTATTGTAACCGCGTTTCCATTATGGTTGATGGCAAAATAGAGGCACTCGACACCCCTGAAAGGCTTAAAACGAAATACCAGGCTCAGAACATGAACGAAGTTTTTCTGAAACTGGCCCGAAAAACCAATTAATCCTGCATTGTGAAACGCTTCATCATCAAAGAGTTTCTTCATATTTTCCGCGATGTGCGGTCAATGGTCATCCTTTTCGGAATGCCCCTGGTGCAGGTGTTGCTCTTTGGCTTTGCCATCACCAACGAAATCCGCGACGCAAAAGTATCCATAGTTGACCCTACGCCCGATGTGGTCACCCATGCGATACGAAACAAACTGTTTGCTTCAGGTTTCTTCATCGAAAGCGAAATCCTGAACTCGCAGGAGGAAATCTCCGAAAATTTCCGGAAAGGAGAAAGCAAAATGGTGGTCATCTTTGAAAATGACTTTTCCGGAAAAATGGAAAGAGGAGAACACCCTACAATACAGCTGATCGCAGATGCCTCAGATCCCAATACCGCCAGCATGCTTGTAAATTATTCCAATGGAATCATCAGTGAATTCAACAGAGGACAACAGGCTTCTTCCGGTTTTCCCCTGATAATTGCCGAACCCCGTATGATATATAATCCCGCACTGAAGGGTGTTTATATGTTTGTGCCCGGCATTATTACCATATTACTGATGCTGGTATCTGCCATGATGACTTCCATCTCAATTGCCAGGGAAAAGGAGCTGGGAACAATGGAGGTATTGCTCGTTTCTCCGCTTAAACCCTTCAATATCATTGCCGGAAAAGTCATTCCCTACGTCCTGCTTTCCTTTATCAATGCTATCAGTATCCTGCTGCTCAGTTACTATGTATTCGGAGTCCCTGTTAAAGGAAGCATAATCCTCCTGCTGGCAGAAAGCATACTGTTTATTATCCTAGCCCTTTCGCTGGGGATCTTTATCTCCACAATTGCCAACAACCAGCAGACAGCCATGATGCTGTCGATGTTTGCCATGATGCTGCCCACCATATTGTTATCAGGATTTATATTTCCGATCGAAAATATGCCTGAAGTGCTGCAGTGGCTTAGCCTGGCCATGCCCCCACGATGGTTTATCCAGATCATTAAATCGATTATGCTGAAAGGTTCCGGTATAAACTATTTCTGGAAGGAAACACTCATCCTTGCATTTATGGCCATGGTTTTTATTGTTGCCAGTATCAGAAAATTCAAAATCAGGCTTGCCTGAACATCAGACTCCACAACATGAGGACAATTTTCTACATAATGCAGAAGGAGTTTATACAGGTTTTCCGTAACAGGATGATGTTGCCCATTATATTTCTTATGCCTGTAATACAGTTACTTATCTTGTCATTTGCAGTAACTTATGAGATAAAGCAAATCAGATTGTACATCACTGATATTGATAACAGTGTTGCTTCCAGAAGCCTTTTGCAGCATTTCAGATCATCCCCGTTTTATCAGATTGAAGGGGAAAGTAAAAATGCAGCGGAAGGTATGGAAAACATCAGAAAAGGTACGGTACATCAAATGATATGTATCTTACCGGGCTTTGAGAAGAACCTGGCGAAGGGAGTGCCGGCAAAGGTCCAGATCATCAATGATGCCATCAACGGAAGTGCTGCAGCCCTGATGAATGCTTACACTGTTTCCATCATTGGCAATTATAACCAGGGTATTATTGCCGAAGCAGTTCCTGAGGCTCAGCCGGTTGTGAAGATAAACTGGCTCTATTGGTTCAATCCCGAACTGGACTACAAAACCTATATGATCCCTGGAATTCTGGTACTGCTGGTAACGATCATCGGAATGTTCCTGGCCGGGATGAATGTAGTACGCGAAAAAGAGATAGGCACCATTGAGCAGATCAATGTTACGCCCATAAAGAAATACCAGTTTATTGCCGGAAAGCTGATCCCTTTCTGGATTATCGCACTGTTTGATCTTGCAGCCGGCCTGCTGATGGCGCGCTTTTTTTTCAGTATCCCGATACTGGGTAATATTTTCCTCATTTTTCTTGTTGCATCCGTTTACCTGATTGTAGTGATGGGCATCGGACTTTTTATTTCAACCGTCACCAATACACAGCAGCAATCCATGTTTCTGGCCTGGTTCTTCCTGGTGGTTTTCATTCTAATGAGTGGTTTGTTCACACCGGTCGAAAGCATGCCTCAATGGGCCAGAAACATTAATGTAATCAATCCGATTGCATATTTCATCCGGATGATCCGGATGATCATGCTGAAGGGGTCTGGTTTTCAAGATATTGTAAAGCATCTGATTTACCTTGCCCTTTATGGCATAACCATCCTTTCACTGGCGGTCTGGCGCTACAGAAAGACCACCTGAGCAGGCGACTGACCAATAAGAACCCCCGCCAAAAAAACCCGGACAGCGCCTCCTGCGGCCTTCCGGCCACTTCCGTTAATCACTTATTATGCTGCAAATGTGCATTTTGGCACGCATATTGCTAAATGCGCTCCGTCCCGGATTCAGGGCGCGATTACAAATGGCAACACGAAGCGTGGCCTTGACCGGCAAACACATGCAGTTGCCTGGTATTCACCAAATAAACAATAATGCTTAAACGATTATCCGTTAAATACAGCACCGCACTTCTATTCTTACTTATACTGCTGGTCCCGCAGTCCTGCACTTTTCAGGGAAGGGGCTATTTTGCAGGCCCCGATGATATGGGAGGCCTGTTGCTGGATATAAAAAACCGCGGTAAGCTGATTGCCCTCACCGATAACAATCCATTCAATTACTTTACCGATCGCGGCGAAGAAAGCGGCTACCAATATGAAATGCTGAAGAGTTTTGCGGCCTATCTGGGCGTTGAACTTGAGCTTATTGTGGAGCCCGATCCCCACAAGGCCCTGCTCTACCTGAAACAGCGCGAAGTTGACCTGATTGCCATGGAGTTGCCGGTTACTGCCGACTCCAGAAGCAATGCCGTATTTACCGAGCCCCTCTTTACCTCACGTCAGGTGCTGGTACAGCGCAAACCCGACAACTGGCGCAGGATGACGACCATGCACAGGGTGGAAACCGGCCTGATCAGGGATATTGCCGGACTGAGCGGAAAAACCATTGTGTTGCCGGCCGGTAAAAACAAACAGTTCTACCTCAGCGACATTCAACATGCCACAGGTTACAAGGCCGATATCACCGGTATCGAAAAAGCTACCACTACCGATCTGATTGAAGCGGTGGCACTGAAAGAGGTTGACTATACGATTGCCTTTGAACACACCGCCATGGCCATGGCCCGGATTTATCATGATCTGGATGTCAGCACCCCCGTCAGCCCGGAGCTGGGAATGTCCTGGGCCGTGCGCAAAGGAGCAGTTAACCTGCTGGTTACAATTAACCAGTGGATTGAAGAACGTTCGGATAGCCGCGAGTTTGCCTATATTTACTCCAAATACTATCAAAATGCCCGTCAGGCAAGGCTTGCTCTCGGACATTCCGTAACAAAGCAATCCATTTCGGAATATGATGACTATCTGCGCGAAACCAGCCGGATCATTAACTGGGACTGGAGATTGGTGGCTGCACTGATTTACAGGGAATCGAAATTCCAGATGGATGCCGTTTCTCATCGTGGCGCTTTTGGCCTGATGCAGCTTATGCCGCATACAGCCAAACGGTTCGGGGCTGATCAGAACTCCACCGCCGCCGAACAGATTACCGCAGGATTAAAACTGATAAAATACCTCGATAATGCTTTCCGCGAAAGGGTTCCCGATCCTGAAGAAAGAAAGAAATTTATCCTGGCAGCTTACAACATCGGCATAGCGCATATATACGACGCCCAGAACCTGGCAGAAAAGCACGGGAAAAACCCAGCCGTATGGTACAACAATGTGGAATACTTCCTGCTTGCCAAGTCGCAACCTGAATACTATAACGACCCGGTTGTAAAATACGGGAAAGTTAAGGGAGTCGAAACCCAGCGTTTTGTGCGCGAGGTACTTGAGAAATTCGATCAATATAAAATGCTGGCTGTACGCTAAGCCTGCCTGCGAAATTCAAATCAGCCTCTGCCCGGAAGCAGGGGCTTTTTTATGCCTTTCCCATTTCTATGTCGTTCTTAATCAGTCTACAGGCTCGTATAATCGTATCCTCAAGGGGAGTATATTCAAAATTAAGGGTGCAGTGAAGCTTCTTTGACGCATACTGAAAGTTGCCTTTCGAAGTACGGGCCGTTTCCCGGGTAATCATGGGTTTAGCTCCTGTCAGCTTACCCCGGAGCCATTCGAACCTCCAGACCAGTTCCAGAAAGGCTGAAGGAACCGGCCATTTTGGTTCCGGTTTCCCGAACCCGCGGGCAATCATTGAAAACACCTCTTTGTAGCTGAAATCACCGGCCGAGACTACAAAACGTTCGTTTTTTATCGGGCTTTCCATCAGTCCGGTCATGGCGCGCACCACATCCTCTACTCCGACAAATCCGTTGATGCCCTGCCCGTAGAAAAGCGAATTCCGGTAAATGGTCGTAAACATACGGGTGCTCCCCTTATCGGGATGACCATACCCGAGAATAATAGACGGATTGACAATCACGGCGTTCAGGCCTTCGGCAGTTCCCCGCCAGACCTCCCGCTCGGCCATATATTTGCTGAGCGAATAGTTGGAATTGTACTTCCCGGATTTGAACTGAGATTTCTCATCAATCACGGGGCTGTTTTCAGTTCTTCCCAAAGCCGCAATGGAACTGACATGGCACAATTTTTCCACCCCGGCTTCAAGGGCCGCATTTACCACATTCGCGGTGCCTTCCACATTGATTTTCATCATTTGCGCGTGGTCCCGCGGGTCGAAAGAGACAATGGCTGCACAGTGGTAAACCTTTTTTACCCCTTCCATGGCTTTTTCAATGGCAAGTACATCCAATACATCACCATTCACCCAATCTACCCTCGCGAGCAGTGTTCCGCCATCGGCACCCAGGCTTTCAAAAATCCGGCGGGTACGGTTCAGACTGTTCTGATTGAACAACAAAGCCCTTACAGGCTCATCTTTCTGTAATAAATTGTAAAGCAGGTAAGAACCTACAAGGCCAGTGGCTCCGGTGACAAGTATCATATTGCAAAGCTATGAAAATACTTAAGGGGAATCATGGTACGAAATGGTACTGAACAATATCGTGATTCATATATAGGAATAAAATGACTGCCATCTACTTATATTGAAAACAATGCATAAGGGTCGCTGGCTAAAAACTCTTCCAAAGGTATACCGTCGGTTCCAACCAAAAAGTTTGCAACTGGCCTGAAGGCTTCTTCAAATTTCCCGATCCCGCTGTTTCTGCTTTCTTTGCCTGTTTTTACTTCTATGCCAATCAATCTGTTCCCGCTTTCCATTGCAAAATCAACTTCCTGATTATTCTCATTCCAGTAGTACAGATTAAACTGCTTATTCAATGATGAATTCAGCAGGTGTGCCCCAATGGCTGATTCTGCATAACGTCCCCATACATTGGGCTCTCTGACACTTTCATTGTATCTTTTAAACGATTGCGCACTGAGCAATGCATTGTTGAATACCTGAAACTTAGGCCTTGAGGCCCTTTTACGGATGATATCACCTGAAAATTTTTCAAGTCCGGTTAATAATCCTGCCCCCTCCAGCAGGGAAAGGTAATTTGATAATGTGGTGAGATTACCTTTTTCCTGAAGTTCGCCTTGTATCTTGTTGAGGGCAATAATCTGCGCCGAGTAAATACATCCTATTTCAAAAAGCCGCTTTAGCAGTGCTGGCTTATCTACTCTGGTTAGCATGAGTATATCTTTTGAAATACTGGTCTCAATCAGCGAATCCCGGACATATGCCTTCCATCTTAATTCATCTTCGATCAGTGAGGCTGCCCCCGGATACCCTCCAAACCATATGTACTGATTAACATCCCAGCCAAAGGCATCGCGCATCTCTGTGTATGACCAATGAGTGAGATAGGTTGTTTCGAAGCGGCCCGCAAGCGATTCAGTAAGTCCTTTTTGAATTAACAAACGGGATGAACCCAGAATGATAACCTTTATATTTCGCGTCGCCATCGAATCATCATCCCATTCCTTCTTTACGGATTCACTCCAGTTTTCAATTTTCTGTATTTCGTCAATAATAAGCAGAAATTCAGAACCTCCCGAAACAGATAGCCTTCTGCGGGCTTCATTCCATGAATTCCTTATCCAGCTTCTGCCGGCAGCCGGTACATCATCGGCAGTTATAACCATAGATTCAAAAGGCAATTGCTTTATCAACTGTAAAACCATAGTGGTTTTACCTATCTGCCTTGGTCCGTAAACCACCTGAATATACTTTCTCGACTCTTCAATCCGCCTTTTAAGTTGCTGTAAATCTTTTCTTTCGTACATGCTTTAAGATTTATTTAGACAAATATAATAATTTATTTAGATAAACCTAAATAATTATTTAGGTAAGGCTAATAATTTTTCAGGAAAGGTGAAAGTGCTTACCCGGAAACATAACTTAACATATAGTCATATCACCTCATTATCACATTGGGTTGAATTTTTGAACAATTCGCCGCTATGACCTACCTTTGCAAAAAATATTCAGATGAATTTTGTTGAAGAATTGCAGTGGCGCGGAATGATTCATACCGTAATGCCGGGGACAGAGGAATTGCTTGATAAAGAGATGATTTCGGCTTATGTGGGGATTGATCCTACAGCCGATTCGCTGCATATCGGCCATCTGGTGGGTGTAATGATGCTGAAGCATCTGCAGCGCAGCGGGCATAAACCCATCGTGCTGGTGGGCGGAGCCACGGGGATGATCGGCGACCCTTCAGGAAAATCGGAAGAACGCAACCTGCTCGACGAAGAAACTTTAAGACATAACCAGGAATGTCTGAAAAAACAGCTCAGGAAACTGCTCGACTTCGATACCGACGCCCCCAACCGCGCCGAAATGGTGAACAATTACGACTGGATGAAGGACTTTTCGTTCCTCAGTTTTATCCGCGATGTTGGCAAGCACATCACCGTAAACTACATGATGGCAAAGGACTCGGTAAAAAAACGCCTTACGGGCGAAGCCGGAGAGGGAATGTCGTTTACCGAATTTACCTACCAGCTGGTGCAAGGTTATGATTTTCTGCACCTTTACCAGCACAACAACTGCAAATTGCAGATGGGCGGCTCAGACCAGTGGGGAAACATCACCACCGGCACCGAGCTGATCCGGCGAAAAACCGGGGGAGAAGCCTTTGCACTCACCTGTCCGCTGATTACCAAAGCCGACGGCGGCAAATTCGGAAAAACGGAAACGGGCAATGTATGGCTCGACCCGGCCAGAACTTCACCGTACAGGTTTTACCAGTTCTGGCTCAACACCTCCGATGCCGATGCCGAAAAATACATCCTGATTTTTACCCTTTACGGAAAAGAGGAAATTGATGTTATGATTGCCGAACACCAGGCCGCTCCCCATCTGAGGGTGTTGCAGAAGGCGCTGGCGAAGGATATCACCATCCGCATCCACTCCGAAACCGATTACCTCTCGGCCGTTGAAGCCTCCGAAATACTCTTTGGCAAGGGAACCGCCGAAGCCCTGCACCGCCTGGATGAAGAAACCCTGATTTCGGTTTTTGAGGGTGTACCCCAATACGAAATAAGCACCGCCGACCTGTCAGCAGGAATCGGCATTGTTGACCTGGTTGCCGATAAAACCACGATCTTCCCCTCAAAAGGCGAAGCCCGCCGAATGCTGAAAGATGGTGGTGTACATGTAAACAAAACAAAAGTGGGCGAAGAGTTTACCGCGGACGCCTCGCAGCTGCTGAGCGGCAAATACCTGCTGGTGCAGAAAGGGAAGAAGAATTACTATTTGCTGATAGTGAAGTAATTGTGGATTGGATACCAAGGACTTTCTACCGTTACAAACAAAACCTCTCGTTACTCGTCCATTGCTGAAATGTTGAGGTTGAGGAATTATAATAATCAGTAATTCTTTCAAACCGCATTGTCCTTTCCAGGGAAGGTTTTTAAATTCGAAATTCAAAATCCGAAACCGATCCGCCTAAGGCGGAGAGCTCACCGCAAGCAATCCGCAATATCTTCGCCTTGTCTCCCCGTCTCCGGGTCTCCTTGTCACTGTCTGAAGAATATTTCTTTTCAGTGAGAAGCCCGTCCCTCGTCCCGATCCCTGAGCGGCGGTTGTTGAGCGCAGCCGAAACTAGTCGAAGGGCCGTCCCTCGCCCCGGTCCCTGAGCGAAGTCGAAGGGGCGTCCCTCGTCCCTCCTTCAGCGTCCCTCTTCCCTCAAGGAAAGGTTGAGGTTATGCTTCGGCTCAGCTCAGCAACCAAGGTTAAGGTTAAGGTTAAGGAATTTTTATAAATCAATAATTCTGCAATCCAGCATCTTCCTTCCTTGACAGCACGAAATCTGATAATCCGCAACCGAACGAAGAGTTTTCACCGAAGGTAATCCGCAATATCTTCGCCTTGTCTCCCCGTCTCCGGGTCTCCTTGTCACTGTCTGAAGAATATTTCTTTTCAGTGAGAAGCCCGTCCCTCGTCCCGATCCCTGAGCGGCGGTTGTTGAGCGCAGCCGAAACTAGTCGAAGGGCCGTCCCTCGCCCCGGTCCCTGAGCGAAGTCGAAGGGGCGTCCCTCGTCCCTCCTTCAGCGTCCCTCGTCCCTCTTTCAGCTGTCCCTCGTCCCTCCTATCCAAGCAATTGCTCAATCGCTTTCGGATAGTACTCGTATTCAAGCTGATGCACCCTTTCGGCCAGGGCTTCAGGTGTATCGCCGGGCATCACCGGGCATTTTACCTGCAACAGGATTTTACCTCGGTCGTAAACCTCGTCTATCAGATGAATGGTGATTCCCGATTCTTTTTCACCGGCTTCAATTACCGCTTCATGAACGGCCATTCCATACATCCCCTTACCCCCGAATTTCGGCAGCAGGGCCGGATGAATATTTACAATTTTCCCTGAAAAGGCGCGGGTCAGATTGCCCGGAACCAGCCAAAGGAATCCGGCCAGTACAATCAGATCGATCTTTCGTGACTGCAGATCGCGCAGTACTGTTTCTTCAGCATAAAATTTCTCCCTGTCGAACAGGACCAGGGGGATGTTCAACCGCGCAGCACGTTGAATAACTGGGGCTTTCGGGTTATTGCAATAGATGGCTTCCACCCTGGCAATGGTACTGTTTTCGAAATAACCTGCTATATTTTCGGCATTGCTTCCGCTGCCTGAGGCAAAAATGGCAATCCGTTTCATTTCCTTGAATTTCTGCTGCAAAGTTAAGCAGAAATGATGGTTTGTAAAGAATCGGGGAATAAAAGTAGGGACACGACATGTCGTGTCCCTACTTTTAATTTTCTCATGTTGAACCCCTAAAAAAAAGCGCGTTTTCAAATCATTCCTTCACCCACTTCCCACTGCCTATAACCCGGTTTGATGCAGTAATCCGGTAGATATAAGCGCCGGAACCGAGTTGTGCTGTTCCGATTTGTTTTATATCTCTCGAAAGATCGGTTTCAAGCACCAGGCGACCACCCAAATCGAATAACTGAAAATGTGCCGACTTATGCTGAACAGCCAGCTTTACCTGTAGGAATTCCCTTCCCGGATTGGGCAATACCAGGGCTTCCTGAGCAATTGGTTCCTCATGGTTATCTACATTAACGATTAAGCCTTCGCTGTTTAGCTTAAGTACAAAAGGGTCCCGTTGATAAACCATAGGAGCAGAATTGGGGTTGTAATAATCGCCTGTTATCAGCATTCCTCCGTCACTCGTTGGAATAATATCATATGGGATATACGTTCCGTCACCACCATAATAAAACTGATCTGTTAGTTCAAAATCATTGTTCAGTTTGCTAAGTTGAATCCAGGTCGGATCTTGGGGCCAGAATGTATTGGGGTTAAAATTGTAAATACCTATACTCCATATACCACAACTTGAAACCAATATTCCGGTACCGCTTCCCGGATAAGTAAGGGTATCCGCTGAACAATACAAGGAAATACTATCTATGAGTTCATTATTGTTGTTGTAAATTAAATTAGAGAGGCAGATTTCTCCTGATGGTTTTGAATTGTTTCCTAAAATAATATAAGAGTTGTTGTTATAATTTACCATTCTATATATCAAGCTCGGAAAGTTGAAATCAGGTTCAAATTCTGAAATATAATTCAAATTCATATCAAAGGTTAGGTTTCGTAAAAATCCTTTCTCTTTCAGAGATGGGCCAGAAATGAGAATTTTCATCTGTTGATTTATGGTATCAAATACAACGTTTGAAAAAATTCTAGGAGCATTCACGGAAGGAAAATAACTACAGACAGCCAGATCAGATAAATTAAACTTAACTATTGAAAAATCCCTTCTAGTCGCAGGGGGACGAACATATGAGGAGAGAATGTAAATTATCGAGTCGTTTAGATTTATAAATTGCTGTGGAAAATTAACTAATGAATCGGCAAAATTTAATGAAAATTCATTTACAAAGTTTAAGTTCTCGTCAATCTTCCAAAGCTTTAACAAGTGAAAAACATCATCACCGCTTACAGAATCTTTTCTTCCTGTAAGGTAAAAGCCAGGGTCGTCCCCTGATATAGTATTTCTAATTGTTGCGAAAGTTGATACAATTGAGTCGCTTTCCAATACTCTTTCCTGTAAAATATTTCCCTGACCACCTATCTTTAACAACTGGGCATTATAGAAAGAACTTCCCTGGAAAGTTTCTTTAAATCCACAAAGAATGAAATTATGATCTGTGGTTTCGGAAACTGAATACATGGTGTTGTACTCCTGGCTTTTATAAATTCTAAAAAAAGTAGATTGAGCCCTTGCAAATCCATGGGAAAATGTCATTACAATAAATAAAACAATTAGCCTTCTCATCTTGAAATATTTAAATCAGTGCAATAGACAAGTTCTATTGCACTGATGAATTACACAAAAAATTAATCTTCAAATTCGATTTTTATCCCATAATAAAGGGAATATTTGTGAGTCTGAATCCACTCACCTAAATTGTAGATAAGCAAATAATTAGCATAAACTGTTTTATATTGTTTACCAGAAGGTTGTTTCGTATTTTTAATAAAATCAAATTTACTCAGAAAGTAATTCAGATCAGAAGGTGACAGACACCGATCAAAATTAATATATTCCACACTCTCACGGTAAAGCATATATCCATCATACGGTGCATTGTTTGGATCGTAAAATTCAGAATCAAAGCCTGGTATAACATCAATTATATCAATAGAAGTATAATAACCTGCACCAGGTAATGCAATCGGATTTCTGAATTTCCGTTGTAATTCGGTTGCAGCATCAGCATGAATATTTTCCCAAAACTCACCGCATTTACCCATCCAAGAGCCCCAATACCAATAATCAGTTGGCCCAAAAGGAATATAGTTCAATCCGGTTCCGAGCACACCGCCTGAAAGCGAAACCACAAGATTTTGTGTTCCACTTTTGAGGCCTGTGGTTTCAAGGTTCAGGTCAACAATATCGAACGTATAATCTTCGTTGCCGCTTTGTTGTTGCAGGATTTCAGCCCAGGCATCAATGCTCATATAAAGCTTGTTGAGTTCATCGAGGCTGATTTGCCCGTCGCTTATGGGTACTGCGATCGTATCGTGAAAGAAGTCAACGTCGCCAAACTCGTGTGTGTTGTTAGCCAGTTCAAGGTTCAACAAGCCTTCGAGATACCATTCAGCGCTGTCGACAGCCATGGTTTCACCACTTTTTGATTGAAGGTTTAGCTTAAACACTTGCAACTGTTTGGTTATTTTCGTTGCATCATTTTTTATTGATTCGTCTTTGATTTCTGCTTTATCTTTCTGGCAGGAAAAAATTGCAAAGGAACATAATAAGAACAGCGTAAGGAAATAATGTAGTTTTTTCATGATAGAAATTTTTTGTTGATAAATGAATAACTAATTTCTTCTGGAAAAGGAATAGTTAAGGAGGCTTGAACCTGTCTTCCAGAAATTCATATATATATATATATTGCGTATTATATTTTTACTTAGCATCTGCTTTCAAATTAAGAAGACAAATATAATTAGAATATTGTTACATATCACAACAATTTATTCCGGTTTTTTACACCATCAGGCAACCCATGCCCTATTTTTGTGTCTGCATATTCATAAGGGAATGAATGCGGAGCGATGATAAATTAATAAAAGACTGTTTATCAGGCAATAAGCAGGCGCAATATGAGTTGTACCAACGGTTTTCGGGGGTACTGTTCGGCATTTGCCTGCGTTATGCCCGAAACCGTGCCGAAGCAGAAGACCTTTTGCAGGATGCTTTTATTAAAATATTCAGCCGCCTTGACTCCTTTGGCTTTAAAGGTTCTTTTGAAGGATGGCTCAGGCGGCTGGTTGTTAACTTAGCCATCAATTTCCGGCGCGATTACCTGAAGCAGTTCTTTGTAAACACAGAGGCCGGTCTGCCTGATGCCGAAGCTGCTGAAGCGTCAGATGCATCAGATATGACTTTTATTCCCCGGGAGAAACTGCTGCAAATGATACAATCGTTGCCCGATGGTTACCGCATGGTTTTCAATATGTATGTGTTTGAAAACCTGTCGCACCACCAAATTGCCGAACTGCTTGAAATCAGTGAAAACACCTCCAAAACGCAACTGATGAAAGCACGGAAGAGGCTGAGATTAATGGTTGAAGCCGAACTGGCCATGAATAAGATAAGCGTGAAGTCATGAAAGACAAACGGAACAAGATTGATGAACTTTTCAGGGAAGGACTGGGCAAATTAAACCAGGCTCCTCCTCCAGACCTATGGGAGCGGATTGATGCAAATCTGCCATCTGTCCGGCCGGCACCTGAAGCACCGCTGATACCCGGACGCCTGGTAAAAGCAGTAACTGCCGCTGCAATCATAGCCGGAGCTTTTATCCTGTGGTTTATCCTGAGTAAAAGCAACCAGGAATCATCTCAGACAGAAACCATTCCTATTCAGGAACAAGCTTCCGGAACAACTTCAACAACAACCGGACATACACCCGGTCTATATCCTGATCAAAATGTTAAGATCGCTGAATCATATATTGGATCCACTGACAAAAACAATCGCGCAAATGATATTGCTGAAAAAGCAGCTAAAGTATCTGATATAAATCACGATACACAGCCTAACAGTAAAGCAGCCTCAGGGGAAATAAAACTACCTGCGGCTGCCGTAGTTTCAAAAAATAATAATTATACAGGTTCCGGCACAGAAAAACAGACCACTTACCATACCGGCCTGGCTGGTTTGCGCCTCGATTTCACCAACTGGCTGATTACTTTGCCTGCCGGTCAGATTTATCAGGAGAATTTTTTATCTTTTAATGCGGGTCTCAGAAAAACCCGAAATCCATTGGCGCCAAAGCTTGGCACTATTCCGCTGATTGGAGGAGTTTACGCATCCCGGGATATAATTTATTATGGCAAGGGCCACCACAAGCAAAGCAGGGCTGCCGGACTCAGTTTTTCTACTTTCAAAGGCCCATGGGAGTTTGAAACAGGAGTTGCCTTCAACATCAGTGACGATAACGGAAAGTTTGATGTTAATTTCAGTTCATTTGACAGCATCGGATACTATAACAAAGTGGTTTCATTCAGTCCTGATCCCCAAATCCCGGGCAGGGTGATTTTCAATACGGTTATGGAAGGCGTGTACGACTCGGTAGGTCATAATATTGAAGCCCAGACCGTAAACAGGTATTCCTATCTGCAAATTCCATTAATGGCCGGTTACCGGATTTATGCTGACCGCCTTTTCACCATCAGTTTGAAGGCAGGACCTGTTTTTTCGGTTTTACTTGCCTCGGATGAACCACCGGTTACTTTCAGCCGTGAAGGCGCCATTCTGCAGTCTATTGACAACCAGACACCTGTCAGGGCTTCAACCAACTGGCAGATTGCTGCGGCACTGGGAGCGGGTATGCATATTTCACGCTGTTTAACCCTGCAATTTGAACCGACTTACCGGTCTTATCTGCGACCGGTTTATCAGCATCACCGGAACAGCCCATACAGTATTGGTTTGAAAGCCGGACTTTTGTACAGATTTTAAATCAACTTATTATGAAATCACGTGTTTTGCTGATTATATCACTCCTTTTGATGGTTTCTTCAACTATACAGGCACAGATACCGGTGGAGGTTTCAGGCTACATTACCTCGCTTGAAACAGGCTTCGCAGTGACCGATAAAGAAGTCAGCATTCTGCCCTCTTCCGGGCAGACTCCACTGACTGCCATCACAAATAATAACGGATATTATTCTATCCTGTTAGATATGCTGTCCATTGATTCAAGTGCGACAATAACCGTTTCAGTAACAGATTGCCTGCAGGAGCATGTAACCCGGACATTCCCGGTGTTCAATGCTGCACAGATTCAGGCTGACTTTCAAATTTGCACTTCTTTTCCGGGCTGCCAGGCTGCATTTTTATTTCAGTACCAACCGGCAAATCCCCTTTATATCACATTTTCGAATCTCAGCTCCCCTGTCTCCTATTCCACCCGCTGGCTCTGGGACTTCGGCGATGGTGAAACATCTGCTGACTTTGAGCCCGTTCATCTTTACGCCCAACCGGGAATTTACACTGTGTGCCTTACCATGCTTGATTCCATGGCAGGATGCGTGAGTGTATTCTGCCTCGATGTGTGGGCGGGCGGTAATCAGGGTGACTGCCAGGCAATGTTCGCCTGGTTGCCACAGGAATTGACGGTTTCTTTTTCTGATCTTTCAACCGGAAATCCAAACTCATGGTTCTGGGATTTCGGGGATGGAACCTCATCTGTTGAACAGAATCCGGTCCATAGCTGGAGCACGCCCGGTACTTTCCAGATTTGCCTGACCGTTTCCAACGATTCAACCCAGTGCCTGGATACCTATTGCAACTATATAACTATCGGAGATACCCTGCCAACCTGCCACGCTGACTTTTCCTATGAACAAACAGCGGGACTGACATACACCTTTACCAACCTTTCTACGGGTCCGCTCACTGAGGTGATCTGGGACTTTGGGGACGGTAGTCCCTTTTCGCACGAATACCATGCAGTGCACACCTGGCAGCAACCCGGCATCTACCCTGTTTGCATAACGATCTTCAGTAATTATACCGGTTGCAGCGATGTGTTCTGCACCAATATAACCGTCGGGGATACCCTCCCGGCCTGCCAGGCCGCTTTTACGGCCCTGGCCGATTCAATCCCAGGAAACATCAATCATTACTGGTTTATTGATGAATCACAGGGAACAAATATCAGCAGCTGGTTCTGGGATTTCGGCGATGGTGCGGTTTCATTTGTACAGCATCCCGGGCACACTTATACTGAAAGCGGAACATATAATGTTTGTTTAACCATCAGCGGGCAGGGAAATTCCGGGTACTGCTCCCATACCATTTGTCAGACAATTACCACTCCCGCATACAGTAATCTGGGTGGTCAGATTTTCGCCGGTAATTTCCCGATCAACAATCCGGATTTTATGAACGATACCGCTAAGGTTACTCTTTTCAGAAAGACCGGCAGTAAACTCACTGAAGTAGCTTCAGGCCTCTTCTATGAATACGGCTACTTTTACTTCCTTGACGTTATGGAAGGCAATTATGTGACCCATGCTGAATTGGTTGAAGGCTCTCCCTCCTATATGTCATACATCCCGGCTTACAGCGGTTCAACTTATTCGTGGCAATCGGCCCAACCCGTCACATTGCAGGGCAATGATGTATTTGACGCTAGTATTTTTATGCAGGATATGACGAGTATGCCGGAATTCGGGCCCGGAACTATTTCAGGCAATCTGGCAAGCCTTGACAATTCCTCATTTGATATGGCAGGAAATATCGTTTTTCTGTTTCATGATGACCTGATTGTGAATTATGTCCATACCGACGATGACGGAAATTTCGGGTTTACCGGCCTTCCCCTGGATGCATATAGTGTAAAAGCCGAGATTGCCGGAAAATTCAGCAATATCGTTGAAGTAATTCTCTCGGAATATCAGCACCAATCCCTTGACATTCAACTGGAAATATCGGCTTCGGGTATTTTTGGGATGAATAATCCTGAAGTGACGGACCGGCCCGAAATCAGACTTTACCCCAACCCTGCTGATGAGTTTCTGAATATTGGAACGAATTCGTCGCGCAACAGTGCAATGAAATGCGAAATAATCTCAGCAACGGGTTCTGTGCTTATACATCAGGATTTTGCTATGCCGGCAGGTGAACAAACCATTACGCTGGATCTTAAAAAGCTTACTCCCGGATTCTATTTAATTCATCTTAAAAGCCTTGATGGAACATTTTCGATTGTGAAAAAGTTTTTAAAAAAGCCTTAGCACAAAGCAACCTTTAACCGGATCCGGGGTCTTACAAGAAAGCCGGATTTACTAACCCTATTTGTAATCCTATACAAGATGAAAAAAATCAAAAACCTGATTCTTTTGCTGCTCCTCTTTATGACGGGAATTATGTATTCCTATAGTCAGCAACCGTATATTGTCCTTTCGGGTCATGTATTGAACCAACAGACCGGCGAACCGGTCGTCAATCAGCCTGTATTTATATCGGTCGACAGTATGAATTATCCCGGATACTTCAACGAAGTAATTACAGACGGAGTAGGTTATTATTCCGATAACCTGCCTTATATTTACGGAGGTACTCCGGGATCAGTCACTGTTACCACGGCTGATTGCAATGGAATAATGATTAGCCGGAGTGCAGCCCTTCTGCCTGGCATGCAGCAACTTGTACTGGATTTCAATATCTGTGGCAATATGGGAACAGGCTGCACTGCCTTGTTCCGCTATATGCCGGGCTCAAACGATATGCTTACGGTCAGTTTTTTCGATGAAAGTTATCCGGCACCGGGAGTCATAATCAACAACTGGTTCTGGGATTTCGGCGACGGTAACACTTCTTCAGCGCAAAACCCGGTACATACCTATTCTGAACCCGGTCTTTACAACGCCTGTCTTTACATCAGCAGCAACGACAGTTCATGCAACAGCAGCTTCTGTATGCCGGTTGATGCAGGATCAATCAACCCGGGTGGCTGCGAAAATTATTTCTGGTACTTGCCTGATTCATCAGGTACAGGATATACATTTGAAGGCTTTGTGATGAACGGTGAGGCTGAGTCCTATATCTGGGATTTCGGGGATGGCACAACAGCAAACGGGCAGACTGTTTTCCATCAGTTTGCCGATACCAATATGGTTCATAATGTGTGTCTGACCACAACCAGCATCCTGAATGGAGATGTCTGCACCTCAGTTTCATGCCAGGAAGTTTTTAGTTACTTCCCTTCACCCTGTGAAAGCTATTTCTGGTATTATCCCGATTCAACAGGCACGGGTTACACTTTCGAAGGCTATACCATGGGCAGCCAGGTTGAATCATGGACCTGGGATTTCGGCGACGGAACTACCGCAACTGGCCAATCTGTAACACATACGTTTGCCAACCCCAACGAAATCTACACCGTATGCCTCACCACTACCGGCACAGGCCCGGATAACGAGCCATGCACCTATACTTCCTGCCAGGAGGTCTTTATTTACCTCCCTTCACCCTGTGAAAGCTATTTCTGGTATTATCCCGATTCAACAGGCACGGGTTACACTTTCGAAGGCTATACCATGGGCAGCCAGGTTGAATCATGGACCTGGGATTTCGGCGACGGAACTACCGCAACTGGCCAATCTGTAACACATACGTTTGCCAACCCCAACGAAATCTACACCGTATGCCTCACCACTACCGGCACAGGCCCGGATAACGAGCCATGCACCTATACTTCCTGCCAGGAGGTCTTTATTTACCTCCCTTCACCCTGTGAAAGCTATTTCTGGTATTATCCCGATTCAACAGGCACGGGATACACTTTCGAAGGCTGGGCAATGAACGGACAATCAAATAATCAGATTGAATCCTGGATCTGGGATTTCGGCGATGGAACTACCGCATCCGGACAAGTTGTTTCGCATAGCTTTTCGGACCCATCGCAGGTTTACACGGTTTGCCTGACCACAACGGGCAAGGGGCCTGATGGCGTAACGTGCAGTTACATTTCCTGTCAGGAGGTTTTCTTTGAAATTCCGTCTCCGTGCGACAATTATTTTGAAGCGGTTACCAACGACGGGAACACTTACCTGTTCACCGGTCACCTGGTGAGTGGCGGACAGGCTGACTATTTCTGGGATTTCGGGGAAGGTTCCACCGCAACCGGTCAGCAGGTCAGTCATACTTTCCAATTTGCATGGGGTATGGTATATAATGTATGCCTCACCACTGTTTCAGCTAACCCTGCCGACAGTTGCACGGGCGTCAGTTGTCAGGCGATATTCCCAGGCGGCGGCGGAAACTGTGAAGCGGTGATGTCAGCAGTTCCCGATACTTCTGGATACACCTATTACTTTGCTGATTTGTCGCAGGGCAATCACTCATTCAGATTGTGGGATTTCGGAGATGGCCAGCAATCGTTTGAAGCCAATCCTGTGCATACTTATACAGCGCCAGGCATCTATTGGGCCTGCCTTACTATCAGTGACTCCCTGAACAACTGCTGGGATCAGACCTGTCAGGAGATTTGGGTTGATATTAATCAGCCGGGCTGCCAGGCTTCATTCTTTGCTTACCCGGCCGACTCAACGAATTCATCACTCACTTATCAGTTTATCAATACATCAGCACCGGGATTTACCAACCAGCAATGGTCGTTTGGCGACGGAACAGTTTCTATTGAATTCAGTCCTATACATACATACACCACTGGTGGTATTTATACAGCCTGTCTCACCATCTGGGATTCGACCAACCTTTGCCAAAGCTCATTCTGTATAGAGATTTTTGCAGGCAACTTTGCCGGTGAAAGTTCAATTTCAGGCAGCGTCATTGCCGGAAACGCACCCGCGCAATCAGGTGAAGTGTGGCTGATAGGCGCAACAAATTACTACTTCGCTCAATCACAAGTAGATAGTGGGGGTATCTATAACTTTGGCGGCGTCCCTGCCGGGTCATACTACATCTATGCTATGCTGACGCCGGATGATCCTGCATTCTTTAACTATCTGCCGACTTATTACACAAGTTCACTCACCTGGCAGGGAGCAACCATAGTTACAACAGGCGAGCCCAACGGGTGGTATCCGGTCAACCTTGTTTCTGTAGCAAGTTGGGCGCAAGGTACAGGAAGTATTTCCGGAACGATCAACTGGAGCGGTAATTTTAAATCAGGGGGTAACCCCGCCGCCAATGTTGAAATCGTTTTATTCAACAGCACAGGTTTGCCTGTTGCCTATACCTTCTCAAACAGCGACGGCACGTTTACTTTCAGCAATCTTCCTTTCGGTGAATATACCGTTCATGCTGAAATGGCCGGCAAAACCACCCAGGTTATGGTGGTAATGCTTTCGGATGAAACAGCTCAGGCAAGTGTAAACTTTGTGGTTTCAGCCAACGAAATCAGCGCCCTGGGACTCGATGAAAACAATCTTCTCAAATCCGGAACCGGAAATGTTTACCCCAACCCGGTTGGTGAAATGCTCTATCTTGATGTGAACGCCCCGGTAAGCGGAACTGTAATGATTTCAATTACAGACCTCCGGGGCAGAATAATTTACAGCGAATCCTTTGCCATGAGCGGAAATTTTAACCGGATCGCCGTTAATAGCAGCGCCCTGGTTAAAGGTGTTTATGTAATTCAAATTAAATCAGAGGGATATCTGCCAGTTCAGCGAAAATTCATTAAACAATGATCTAACCATAGATGATTGATACCAAAAAAACCCCGGCGCAAAATTGTGCCGGGGTTTTGATTTCTTGTACAACGCAGTTCTATGATGAGGCTTTAAGCTTTCTGAACGCTTCTGTCATTTTTGGAAGCACCGTTTGCAGGTCGCCAACGATACCATAGTCGGCAGCGGAAAAAATGGGCGCTTCGGGATCTTTGTTCACGGCAACGATCACCTTCGATGAACTGATGCCGGCCAGGTGCTGAATGGCTCCTGATATTCCGAGCGCAAAATAAAGATTGGGGGCAACCACTTTACCGGTTTGTCCCACATGCTCGTGATGCGGACGCCACCCCTCGTCGGAAACCGGCCTGGAACAGGCGGTAGCCGCACCCAGCACCCCTGCAAGTTCTTCCAGGGGTTTCCAGTTGTCGGCGCTGCGCATTCCACGGCCTCCGGATACCACCACATCGGCTTCACTCAGCAATATTTTTCCGGTTTGCACCTCGGTTGACACCACCTTTGTACCGCTGGTCATGGAGGAAGTATCTATTTTTTCGATCAGTGCTTCTCCGGCAAAAGTTTCAATCCCGGCGGTATTCTGCGAAAGGGTGATGACTTTAATATCGGAAGTAATCTCAGCCTGCATCAGCGACTTTCCCGAAAAGGCTTTTTTGCTTACCACAAACGGCTGATAAGAAACCGGCAATCCGTTAACAGCGCTCACCAGTCCGGCATTCAGGCGCACGGCAACGCGGGGCGCGAGGGCTTTTCCGGTAACGTTGTGGGCCATTACAACCAGTGTTGCCCCGCTGTTTTGAGCAGCAGAGGCAATCAGTGATGCATAAGCCTTATCGTCAAGCGGAGCATCGGTTTCTGCCGAAAGTATTTTTCCGGCACCATAGGCTCCAAGGTTTTTTAATTCATCTTCAGCCACCCTGCCTATGGAAAGTAGGGTAAGGCTGCTACCCAATCCGTTGGCCAAACGTTTGCCGTATGAAACTATTTCGTAAGTGCTCTTCTTGAACTTGCCATTCCGGTTTTCTATATAAACGAGTACTGACATATCGTATTGATTTAAAGTTGGTTAAATAACCCTTGCTTCGGTGTGCAGCAGGTGAACGAGTTCATCTATATTTTCCGGGTCAATCATTTTGCAGGCCGATTTCTGCGGAGGCGCCTGGTAACCGACGACCTTACTGCCCGGAGACGCAGCAGCTGCGGCCACCACTTTCAGGGGTTTGGTGCGGGCGGTCATAATTCCGCGCATCGAAGGGATTCTCGGGTTGATGGCAATTCCTTTCTGTACAATCAGAACTACCGGTGCTGAGGTTTCTATGCTCTGCTTGCCGCCGTCAATTTCGCGGGTTACTTTAACGCTGTTTCCTTCGAGGTTGAGCGAACTGACTGCTGAAACAGAATTGTAATCCAGCAATTCGGCAAGCATTCCACCCACGGCCGATCCGTTGTAGTCGCTCGACTCAATGCCACAGAGGATTACATCAAAAGGTTCCCCTTTAACGGCATGTGCTAACTGAGTTGCAGTAAACAGAGAATCGCCACCCGGAGCATCCACCCTTATGGCGTCGTCGGCACCGCAGGCCAGGGCTTTGCGCAGGGTAGGCTCGGCATCGGCGCCACCGGCTGTTATTACGGTTATTTTCTGAACCAGTGCAGGATGGGCCTCTTTCAGCTCAATGGCACGGGTAAGGGCAAGTTCGTCCCAGGGATTGATGATCCACTGCACGCCCGAATAATCCACCGATTTCATATCCGCACTGTATTTGATGCGGGTGGTGGTGTCGGGAACGTTGCTTATACAAACAAGGATGTTCATTGATTAGTTGATTAGTTAATTAGTTGATTTGAGGATAAATCCGCAATCCGCAACCGAACGAAGTGAGCTCACCGAAGGTAATCCGCAATCTAAAATTCACTGAGGACTTGCCGTGAGATAACGATTTGCTGAATTTCGGAGGTTCCTTCGTAAATCTGGGTGAGTTTGGCTTCACGCATCAGGCGTTCTACGTGATACTCTTTCACATAGCCGTATCCACCGTGAATCTGAACGGCCTCGGTGGTGACTTCCATCGCAATTTCGGCGGCATAATATTTGGCCATGGCGCTGGCGTAACCGTAAGGTTTACCCTGATCTTTCAGCCAGGCAGCCTTCAGGCACAGGTTGCGGGCATTTTCGATCTTCACGGCCATATCTGCCAGTTTAAAGGCTACCGACTGATGGTTGGCAATTTCGGTTCCGAATGCTTTTCTTTCTTTGGAATATTTAACCGCCCGTTCAAACGCCCCTGAGGCGATACCCAGGGCCTGGGCTGCAATGCCGATTCTGCCGCCCTCCAGGGTTTTCATGGCGAACTTAAACCCAAAGCCATCTTCACCGATGCGGTTTTCTTTAGGTACCTTTACATCGTTGAACATGACGGAATGGGTGTCGGAGCTGCGCATGCCCATTTTGTCTTCATGCGGGCCAACGCTTATACCGGGCGAATGGCGGTCAACAATCAGCACATTGATTCCCTTGTGCCCCTTTTCGGGATGGGTTTGGGCAATCACCAGGTAAGTGCCGGCAGTATTTCCGTTGGTAATCCAGTTTTTAGTTCCGTTGAGCAGGTAATAATCTCCCTTGTCTTCGGCCGTGGTGCGTTGTGAGGTGGCATCCGATCCGGCTTCGGGTTCCGAAAGCAAAAAGGCGCCGATTTTTTCTCCGCGTGCCAACGGTTTCAGGAATTTTTCCTTTTGCGCTTCGGTGCCGAATTTTTCAATTCCGTAACAGACTAAGGAATTGTTTACCGACATAATCACGCTTACCGAAGAGTCAACCTTTGAAATTTCTTCCATGGCCAGCACATACGAAACGGTATCCATACCGCCCCCATCGTATTCCGGGTCCACCAGCATACCCATAAAACCCAGTTCCGACAGGGCTTTCACATGTTCGGTGGGATAAATGGCGTGGGTGTCGCGCTCAATCACGTCTTTAATCAGTTCGCGCTGGGCATAATCGCGGGCAGCCTGCTGAATCATCAACTGCTCTTCCGAAAATTCAAAATTCATAGCCGGGAAATTTGTTAATTTTTTGATAAAATACCTGAAATGCCTGATAAACAAGAAAACTGAACAATGTGTTCAGCCTTTTTCATGGTTTTATTGCATTTGGTCATGATATTCTATACCCTGATTTGCCGAAGAAAAAGGGCAGGCCTCTGTGGCCTTACAGCCGCTAAGGTAATCATATTTACCAATATAGATGTATTGTATGGGGAATTTTTTGCAAACGATTGCGGGAAGGGGGGACGAGGGACGGCCCTTCGACTTGTTTCGGCTGCGCTCAACAACCACCGCTCAGGGACCGGGACGAGGGGCGACCCTTCGGCTCCCCTTCGACTCCCCTTCGGCTTCGCTCAAAGTAAATGCTCAGGGTGCGCGCTCAGGGACCGGGACGAGGGACGAGAGATTTCGGATTTTGGAATGAAGAATGCGGATTAGGCTTCCCCAGCCAATGGTGGTGAGAATTCAGGCAACCGTTTGATGTCTAATCCACTTTTTACTTTTGGAACTTTTTGAAGTCCTTATTTTCATCAATATACATATCTGTATTTATTGTATTAAGCTAACAGGATCAGCTTTATCATATTGCTTCATTCCACAGCGCGATGAAAATTCACACCTTGCACAGCGATACATTAACTAATCAACTAATCAGCTAATCCTCAAATCCTCTCATCATCTCATCCTTAAATTCTCACTTCCTCCTCTGAGTTACCGCAATCAGTAACAACAACACCAATCCCAGCACCGGGCCACGGGCAATATAATCGCCATAGCGCACATAAAAGGTAATTTTATCATTGGCGTTTATTTCCTGCCTGATTACTGCGGTTTCCCAGTAGGGGGTGGGTTGCAGTATATCGCCCCGCTGGTTTACAAAACATGATATACCTGTGTTGGCCGAACGGGCCACGCTGCACCGGGTTTCAATGGCCGGCAACGGGTATTGATTAATTTTATCATTTACGCTTTATGAAATATTGCCTACACGAAACACCGATAATTGTTGATAACTTGTTAATAACTTACCCCCCCCCCCGATTTGCATTTTACATATTTATTTATTGTAAGTTTGTGACACGAATTATATAATATTTAGCATTTTTCATTTTAAAGACAATATATTATTTAACAATTCTCAAAACAAGGAACCATGAAACGCACAGTTAAAATGCTTAAAATTGCAATGTTTTTGATTATATTATCCGTTTTTACACTCCTAATTGGTTGCGCCAAAGAGAAAGTACAAACAAAAACTTCCTGCGAACAGATACCAGGTAGTGATTACAAAATATCTTCCTTAATAAAGTGCTTCAAGGCTCGTGGCGAATCCGGTCTAAAATCCGGCTATGAAATGACCATCGATTCCGCTAAATGGTACATAGGTACTGCAGCCAATTACACATATGGAGATGCCTCTCGTGAGACCGAACAAACATTTACCGACTCTTGCTTTGTAAACATTCCTTTGGTTAATGGTAAGATACCAGAAAATGATGTCTACGTAAAGTATGAAGAAGTAATAAATAATCTTAGAATAATTTACTATAACAAGAATGAAGAAAACAAGCAACTTTTGTCTGTTTCCGTAAAAATACATAGCATACAAGCTGAAAGTTTGATATTTAAAGTAACTGGCGTATTTGCATATGGAGGGCCAATACAAGTGCTTTGTGTATTCAATGAAATTGATTCTTGGTCATATTGGAAACAATATGGCAATGGAGGTATTTGTGGTGGTATTAATTGGGGAACTCATCCGGAAAGCGATGCTGCAGAAGAAACCCAGAAAAGAATTATGGCTTGTAAGGGAGTTCCACAAGGCAATTATTATTATGAAGAATTACCATATCCTGAAAGTCCAAAATATATTACTAATCCACTTCTTTATCCAATTTTTAATGGTGAGCCTAACAATTACCGGTATTCACATCTATACTGGAATAGTAACCAATATCCAAACCCTGACGGGTGCATTCCTCCTGGCGACCTTAATTTTTACCTTACCAAAACCAAAGAATTGATATATAACGACACTGAACATGGAGGAATACGACCAGTGGGTTCCAGTTTGATCTCTATTGATATGTATGGAAATCAGGACAATGAAGATGATTACACAATTTACGAACATAATGCCATTGTAGATTATGGAATTCTTAGATTAAGCCCAGACCCTAAACAACCATTGTAATTGTTAAACTCATTGTAATGGGGAGAAACCAAGACAAACTTTATTTCTCCCTATAATACCAAATACCAATGATCTATGAGGCAACTATTAATAGTGATTTTCTTAATTCACTTTATTGCAGATGCTCAACCTTATTTCGTAACTACATATGGAGATCAGAATGATGAGATTCCTTTATGCATTAAACAGGTTGGCTCTTCTTATTTCATTGGGCAAAAGTATAGCAATGATCAATTATCAATATGGAGGTACGCTAAACTGTTAAAGATGGATGGTAGTGGAAATATTCAAAGCGGAATAACTTTTCCGGAAGTATTTGGACAATACTCTGACATCCAATGTATCTTCCCATTAAATGAATCAGAGTTTCTAACAATCGGTGGATATAAATCAAACGATCTTCCTTACTGCCAGATATGGTTAATGAAATTAGATACTTCACTAAGAATAATCTGGGAAAAAAAATATATGACAAATCGGCCATTTACATCAAATATAGCCTTAGTAGAAAATAACGAGGGTAATATTTTGATAGGTTCAACATTGACTACTGGTGACCCTAACCATTTACATTCATTATTTTTCCTTGAAATTACAAAGGAAGGGGACTCACTAAATTCCAATTACATTATAAATGGTAATCCCCAGACAACTAAGATGAGGACACTAAATTGGATTAATGGGCAATACAAGGCATTTGTCAGTGGCTTTGAATCTTATACTGGCAACAGTAGTGCATCACAAATCCTGCAATTAGACGAAAACCTATTGTTAGTTGAAGTCAGGCCGATTCCAAACTGGCATGATATATATATGACAACCGAAAGGATCAATAATAACAGCTACTTCTTAACAAGCATGGTTTACATATCGCCGTATTATTATGATGTGGCAATTTCCAAATTCGATACAATTGAAAATACCCTTGCATTTAACCATGCCGGCACAACTGGCGATGTCCCTGACTATAGTGCATGGAAAAGATGCATGTCCATTGCCAATGTTAACAGCATATATACAGGAGGTACAGGAAAAGATAACGGCGATTTTTATAGTTGTAACGAAAGCATGCGAAAAGTGATTATGCTTAGCAACTACGATTCACTGCTTAATTGCCGTTGGACTTGCTTTTATGGCAGTGATACAGCCTGTTATACACTAAGCACCATGGATGCCACGTCAGATGGTGGTTGCATATTAGCCGGAATGTTTTACACGCCTTCTAGACCTGAAAATATGTTAGATGTTATTATGATAAAAGTGGACAGCCTGGGGTTGATTACCGGAATTCATGACAAGCCAACAATTACTGCTCATCAGGCCATTGTTTATCCTAATCCAGGTAATGATAACATTATAATACAAAGCGGTCCGCAGATATGCAGTTCAGAATTCAGATTGTATAATACTTCAGGTCAGCTCGTAAATCACAAAATCCTTAAAAATACAAATGAACAATCAGATGTTACTTCCCTGCCGAAAGGAGTATATCCCTGGAAAATAATCCATCAAGGAAAAACAATTGAACAAGGGAAATGGGTTAAGCAATAAACTATTGTTAAATCTCAATTTGTGAATCCAAATTAATAAAAATAAGGAACCTAACACTAAATTGTATGAAATCTATAATTGTTATTTTAATGATGTGTTTCCTGATAATAATTGGTAAAACTTCAATAGCGCAGGATCCGTTTTTGTTAAGTCCTTCAGGAAATACTCAGGAGTTTTTCAAATATGTAACCAAAGATTACAATATTAGCGGAACAATCTATCATACCGGCATGTTAAATCTAAGTGGATATAAGAGAATAACTTCTGGAACGACCGGTGTCTTTTATAATACTTCAGCACCAGTTCAAAAACTTCAACTGCAAGGTGGAAATATTTTACTATGCCGGACAACTACAGCCTCAACCACACCGGATATTAATCCAACTTCTAGAAATGGTGCCATTTTATTCAGTGATAATGTTCTTACAGCCAACAATTGGATTCATGGTAAATGGGGCATTGAATACGATGATCAATATAGTACTGGTGGGCTGAATTTTTTCAGACCGGTTTCTTCTATTTCAACCATACGCAATAACTTTAATATTTTTATAAGCAATTCAGGTGATGTTGGTGTTGGGACTGGATCTCCTATGGCTAAATTTCATGTAGAAGGAGGTGGTACATTGCTTAATGGCGACCTTACTGTAGGAAATCGCGAGCGGTCAATAGTATCGATAATATATGGGAAACTTGGAATCGGAACAGATAGGCCAGAAGCTCTTCTTCATGTGGAAAATGGTAAAACTTTTCTCAATGGTAATTTACAGGTTGGCAACGAAAGACTAGATGTAAATACTACAATATTCGGGAAGGTAGGAATAGGAACAAACAATCCTTTATCTGCTTTACAGGTTGAAGGTGCTGTTTCAATTGGTTTCAGCACACATACACCACCCGGAATGGCAGGGCTTATAGTTAATGGACCGGTTGGTATTGGTACTTTTGCTCCAACCGTCCCACTTGAGGTTGTCGGAAAGATTAAAACAACAGAACTTCAGTTGGCGGCTGGATATATGAATGGTTATATCCTTCAATCTGACCAGTATGGGAATGCAATATGGGTAAACCCGACTTCGGTTAACACAGGTATCTGGCTGCAGAATGGTAATAATGTGACCGTTGACAATACAAAAAAAATTGGCATAGGCACCCAAACCCCTGCTGAAGCATTAGACCTGAAAGGTAACCTGCTATGCAGCGGTAATATTAAGGGCGGTAGAACAGATTGGCAAGCTTTTAAAATATTTGCCAACAGCAGCGAAACAGACGGATCTTATATACTGTTATCAAACAACAGCAGCCAGGCAGGTTCTATAAAGCTATATACAACAGGAACAGAAGGGCGCATTGAATTCCATAATCAAAATATGCAGGTTATGTCAATCCGGGCTGATAACAATGTCTATTTCGGTAATCCTGATGTATCAACCAACCTTTATGTAAACGGTGAGATTACTTCAAGCCTTGTAAGGGTGAATACTCAAAGCTGGTGGGACTGTGTGTTTAAAGACGATTACCGCCTAATGCCCCTAGCCGAAGTTGAAACCTTTATCAAAGAAAATCAACACCTGCCCGATATACCCTCTGAGGACGAAATTAAAGCAAGCGGTATTGATGTTGCACAAATGAATGCGCTGTTGCTTAAGAAAATTGAGGAGCTTACGCTGTATGTAATTGAGTTGGAGAAAAAAGTCATGGAAATTAGCAAATAATCTATTTTAAAAATATGTGATTATGAAAAGAAGTCCTTATAAAATTAGCCGTATTCTTTCATTGTTTACTATACTACTGCTATCACAAGTTGCAATTTCTCAGATTAGTATTGAAAGGTTCGAAATTCCCACGACATCAGACAGCATTACTAAAATAATGGAAGATAAAGTAACAGGGAGAATAATAAGAATTTTTACAAACTTTGATAAAACTCACCTTACGAAATACACATATGTTAAAGGTGTTCCTTCCTTTAAATCCGGCTTTATTCTAGAAGATGGTCAAAGAATAGAACTGCCGCTTAATGAATACATTGAATGCATAAGAAACAATTTCATAATTACCTCAAATGGTAATATTATAGAGTATAAGACCGTATTTACATTGTGTAAATTAGAGGAAAATAGTAACAAATTTTATTTGAGTGTTATTGATACTTTAATCAGTAATGGGGATTGTTCTATGGCGTCATTTCTGAATAATGACAGAATCATGATACAAGAATCTCAAGAAGGTGGTGTTGAAACAAAAATCCAGTTTTATGACCTTAATCTTTCCTTTATGAATGAGATTACACCCTATACGGAGCGAAATGTCACTGGTTCTTCTTATGTTATCAAGGGTGATTCTTTATATTATTCAGTTGAGCCTGATCAATATGATGAAAACGGTTTACCACATGCCAAGATTTTGTTAATTAATATTTTAACCGGAAAATGTATAAAAGAAAAAAATATTGAGAAACTTGACCATGGCTTAGAAATTACCATTTGTGAAAATAGACTTATTGGTTATTATTACGACAAGATATTGGGATATGATCTGAATATGAATATACTATGGGAAAAAACAGGTCTTATCCCAACAGAATTTACTTTTATTAAGGGTGGCAAAGTACTAATGATTATTTATACCGCGGGAAAATTAAACTGCATCAGTGGATTATGTATTAATGAAGGAGAGCTTTTATGGCAAAAATCTATAATTGATTTTCTTCAATCAAAAACAGTAGGATGTAATTCTGACAAAGATTACCTACTAAGGATTTTTAAAATGAAAGAGTATATAGGTCAAAAGACAGTCTCGTTAGTTGCCGGCGGATATTTGGCTGACAATAAAAGAATAACCAATAAGCCAATAATATGCAATCCTGAAATTATAACACTTGATTATTCAGGGGAATTACTTTCAGATTTTCCAATTGTAATAAATGAAAATACCCCTGTTATATTCTCTCTGTTTGGGGATGAGAACAAAGTGCAGGTCAATTCAGATCAGGGAATTATAAGAATAAATTTATATGAAAACAAGTAAGATATTTGCTATTATTCTCGTTAATATTATATGCGTAAATTATGCTGCTTCTCAGGTAGCCTGGCCTCTTTCACCCCAAAATCAACAGCATTGGGTCGTAGGTTCAGTGGGAGAGTACCGTACATCATATCATCGGTTTCACGCAGGAACAGATGTATCCGGACTTGGAACTGCTTATGCCATCAATAGTGGAACTGTTTTACTAATAAAGAATGAAGGAACGCAGAATGAAAAAATAATAATTGGTAATGTTACGTATTACCACGTTAATAGTGGAATTAATATATGGGAAGGTAAGGAAGTTCAAATTGGTGACATAATCGGCTCTGTAAATACGACTCAATCACATGTGCATATTGAGCAGAGGGATTTCAATTTCCTCAGTCATGGTTTAAGCCCCTATGTTGATAATACCCCCCCAGTGATAAATTATGTAGAGTTCAGGTATAATGGTGCTGGCTTTTACTCAACTACAGCACTTTATGATAATGTTGTAACAATTAATGACGTTGATTATACAATGTTATTTGATAAGGTTGATATTATCGCTGATGCAAAGGATCCTGGGGATAATAATAGTCGTATGGCTCCAATTGGTTTATCATATCTTGTATTAAACTCTGCAGGGATTCCAGTTGGCAACTGGGTAAATAGCATTAATTTTAGAATTACACCAAATAATGATCGAACAAGTAATTGCTTTTATTCAGGAACTATTCAAGCTGGGGTTTTCAAATATATCCTTACCAGTTCTCCCAACACTGGAACTGCTGATCGTTATTTGCTTACACGATTGGATAAAAAAAATGCACCGCAAACAAGTTGGCCGACCAATAATTCTTTGGCTGCCCCAATAAACACAGAGTCATACTATTCAGATGGAATATACAGTATAAGTGTTGCTGTTTTTGATGCAGACTATAATAACTATACTAACAATAATAATTCCGATTCTAAAATTAAGCAAATTATCATCGACAACTTCCGCCCATATATTTCCAATGTTAAAATTAAAGAATTCGGTGCAACTAACTATAAGTACAGCCGTGGCTGGCAATGGGTAAATAACAGCCTGCTTTTTGAGCCACTGCCAATACCGGAGCAAAAGTTTGACAACAACAAAGATGTAGAAATAGAAGTTACGACCTCAGAACCCATGCAAAGTGTACAATTGACAGTAAGTAGCTATTTGCCGCCGCCACAGGATTGCAACGGGGACCTGAATAAAACAAAGTGGACTTTTATAATCCCCAAAATCAAATTGATAACAGGTCGTAATCATTTAAAAATAAACGGGTACGACCTGGCTAATAACCAGATTCAATCAAATCCGGAATACATTCCAATCCGTCTATCCAATAGCAGTTGGACCGGAGTAACAAATCCAGGGGTTGATCAATATCACAGTTTTATTTTTGGCAATACAACTGTCGATTTTACAGCAACACAACTTGGATTCCCGGCAAATACAATTCGTTTTGAAGATGCTTCTGAATGCAGCAGCAATTGTAGTTATTATTGGAATTTTGGTGATCCGGCTAATTCATGGTCAATCAATGAAGATATTGATAAAACATACAGCATCACTGGAGTATATAATGTAAAACACTCTGTCAATAATGTTGAGGTATCAAAGTATGTATCAGTAAATGAACTATCAAAACCCAAAAGTAAATTTGTTTATTCTCCGCTATATTCAGGTGGTAACAGAATTGGCCCGGAAATATCGGTAGATTTTTTCAGTACTTCTGAAGGAATAATCGGTACCTATTTTTGGGATTTTGGCAATGGAATAACAAGCGACCAAAAAGATGTGGAAGGTATTGTTTTAGAGCTTAACAGGGAATATATAGTCAGTCTGACTGTTACCAATGAAACCGGAAGCGATACTTATACCGAGTCAATTTATATAGATCCTGCCACTTACCCATTTGCGTCTGTTTTTGATTGGGAAATAAACTATTTTTTACATGATATTGAAATAGCAACCTCAAATTTTAATGACGATTTTCCTTTGAAATTCGATATCAATTTTGGCGATGGTACATCACAAACTGTTGATGACATTTATAACAACTACTATACTTTCACCCACCAATATTACAATATGGGCCGGTTTCTGATAGTTGCAACTGTAACCGGAATTGATAATACCGGTCACTCAAGAACAGTTGCAAATGCAAAAGAAATCAGCGTATATCCTGATGACCTCATAGTTGATATTTCTTATGCCTCTCCGAATAGTCCGCCTTATCCGCAACAGGAAGTCATATTTTCTGCGCTGATTGACCCTGCCGGGAGTTTCTACGGGAACTGGGCGGTTTATAAAAAAGGTGATCCTTTGTTTTACTTCTCACAGAATTTTGCCAATACCTCTCCGGAATTAACTTACAATTTCCCAGAAGCGGGCACTTACAGGATTATTATTGATTTATCAACAAGTGGCGGGCCTTCATACGGCCATGCTGAGATGGAAATTGAAGTAGTAAATGCACCTAAATTTATTGATGTCGAACTTTACGGCCGAAATACAATTTGTCAGCATACATCCTATACCTATACAGCCCGATTATGGCCGGTAGGTGAGCCGGGTGTTCCTGAAAATCAATGGTTGCCAACTAATCTAAGATGGACATTATTTGATCCAAATGGTTCACAAGTTGTATGCAATGATTGCTCTAAGGTACTGCATGATTACCAATCCCAGGACCTTCAATATCATGAATTTCATTTTACAGAAATCGGAGTATATACTTTACGGTTAGAATCCTGGAATAATCAACACGGATATGAGGATTTCCAACTAAACCCGGAATATTCCAATACTTTGAGTTTTTACGACTATGAAGAAATAGATATTACCGTTTCACCCGGATTCCCAGCACTTTCAGTAATAACGCCGAATTTGCCTTATGTGGACAACATCTCTTCTTCTGGCAATAACGACGTAATAGTTGAGTTCACTAATCCCGGAGCAAGTTCTATAACATGGGAGATCCTTTCATCTAATCCTGATTGCGTTCCTGCCCCACAGCCAAATTCGGGTTTGAACCTTCATTCCGGTTCTATTGTGAATATTACCCTGGATGTGTTGCCAAATTTACATCCGGACAGCAGGGGTTCTGTGATTACAATAAACGGAAAGGATATGAACGGTAACCATGTTCAGGGCAGCCCCGCGCATATTTCAATTTACCAAAATGGCTCTGACGGCGCTGGGCGGGATTATATATTCGGTCAAACACCTGGTCATGCTTTTGGGTATTCTGTTTCAATCGATGGATTGGTTATGGCAATCGGATCTCCTGCATCATCGGGTAAAGGGGCTGTATTTATTTACAACAAGAATGAATTTGGTGATTGGGTAAATCTTGCTATGTTAGAACCTTCTGATAATAACCCTGATTTCGGTAAAAGCATTGATATTTTTGGCGATTATGTTATTGTTTCAGGCCAAGGCCATAACAATGCCTATATTTTCAAGAAACCCTTAAGCGGATGGTCAGGTACTTTAACAGAAATGAAGATAATAAACAATGCTTTTGATAACAATACCGGCATCAATGTAACCATATGGGGCGATTATGCTGCAATTGGCGCACCTTATCATGATGATAAGGGTATTGTGCAGCTATATTATCGAAACGAAGGGGGGACTGATAACTGGGGCCATATCAAGCAGTATGATGGTCCCGCTGACAATGACCAGTTTGGCGAATCGGTTGATCTTTATAATGATGTTCTGGCTATTGGTGCACCACAAGGGGGGTGGAACCATGGTTATATTAATGTTTATGAAAGGAATCTGAATGCTGCCAATTCATGGGAAGAGCTTCAGAAACTGCAAATCGAAAATGCACCATTATTGCAAAATATTAAATTCGGACAAAGGGTTTCCGTTTTTAATGATGCTATTACTACTTCATACTTCATAGACAATGGTGCCTATATTTCCCCACTCTATTTCCCATTATATAGAAGGAGTAATGGCACATTATTCGAGTTATTGGACGAAGCTTATTTTGGACTTCAATATGAACCTCTCTTTAATATAATAGGTTCAATTTCATTATTCAAGGATACTGAACATCCTAAACCCGACATGTATGATTATAAAGCTACATATGGTTCGGAATTTAGGTCTAACAATCAAGGGATAAGTGGAATAGGTTCATTTTCGCAGTATTTTACAGGCGATAATAATTACTATTTTGCTTGGGATTACCCGCTTGAAGTAATTCTGCCCGGGGATTTATACGGAAAGTCTGTCAGCAGATCTTACGGATATGAAATAATTGGAATTCCCGGATATAGTCGGGATGGAGCACATGGAGCAATAGTTTTCCAAAGGCTAACTGATATTAAATCAAACTTTGAGGCTGCGATAGATATCAATTTTTGCAATTTTACCAAACCTTCAGGGTACTATGCAACGGTGAATGCGGCAAACATTAGCTTAGGCGGGGAATCATTCCCTGCAGTTATAGAAAGTGGAGCCAATATCCAATATGAAGCAGGTGAAATACTCTTAAAAGACGGATTTATAGCTGACCGTGGTTCAAATTTCACAGCCTTATCCCTGCAACAAACAGAAGGCCCTGGAATTAAACATGTTACATCAGAGCCTGAGCCCTGGATTGAAGAACCATTTCTTGCACAGGTTAATGACGCTCAAATCCTAAAGGCATTTCAACATAAATATCCTGATTTCCCCTGGATACTTTATAATCCCGATAGTGATATTTCAATTTCATTGCCAGATAAGGAATTGCTGTTTGAAATGAATAATCAAAATAACCTGGCAAACAATCAGACAAACGACGTGCTTCCTGATCAGAATCCAATTCAAGCCTTGTATATTATACATTTGCCCGGGCATGACAATAAGCTGAGCTTACCAGTTAATTCAAATAATACTTATTAGCTAAACTCGTAATAACCATGATAAAAATACTGAATAGAAATGCCATTTGTGTCATTTTAGTATGCTTTTCATTTTTACCGATGATTGCATTACCCCAGGCATCAGATTGGGAATGGATCAGAGCGTTTGGCAGTAAAGGAGCCGATGAAATAAACAGCGCATGTAATGATACTCAAGGAAATCTATACGTCGCCGGTTATTTTCAGGATGAAATCGATCTGGATGGTATAAAGTTGAAATCAAAAGGTGACAACGATATCCTGATCGCGAAATTCAGCAACAAAGGAAATCTTTTATGGGCTCAACAGGCTGGAGGGTCGTATTCTGAAAATCTGATTATCTCGGAGTATGCTAAAAAGATCGCGATAGACAGTGATGGTAATGTTATCGTTACAGGTTGTTTTATGTGGGAGGCAGATTTTAACGGAAAACTGCTCAAAGGACCCGGGAACACCGATATTTTCATTGCCAAATATTCTCAGGAGGGGGCGCTTCTTTGGGTGAAGAGTTTTGGCAGCGAACAACATGATTATCTTTATGATATGGATATTGATGAGGAGAATAACATCTACCTTACAGGTTTTCTGACAGGAACTTTTATTCAGGCCCCGGCAATTGATGATTACAAAGGTTCTGAATATGAAGGGCCCGGCACTACTCCCTTTATCGCAGGTCTTAATGCTGTAGGCGATTTGAAATGGATCCGCCGTGATATAGGCAAAGCCGATAAAACTCTGATAAGAGTCAGCTCAGACAGGATTTATTACGCGGTTGAATACAGTTCTGATCTTCTTATGGGCTCTGAATACCACTCTGTTTCCGGAAATAAGGATTTTATTGTTCAATGTCTTACAACTGATGGAATCTTAGAGTGGCAACATAAGTTTAGCAGTGACAATAATGAAATGATCGAATCTCTTGATGTGGAAGAAGATGGATCTATGTTGATTTCAGGAAAATATGGAAATATTCCGGAATTCAAAACTTTTGATATCAATTCTGAAATCAGGGATCAAAGAACTTATTACAGTAAGTTAAGTCCGGATGGAAGTATTTCCTGGACAGCAAATAACAATAGCCCTGCATTCCCGGGAGGTACAAAGTTTTCAAGGTTCAGGAACAATCAATACTTTTCCACGGATGTTTTTTCCACCAGGATTAATGTTGCAGGGAATGATTTGATCCCTGATGGAAAATGGTTTAATTCATACGTTGCTTTGCATGATAATCTGGGGAAAATCAATGAAATTCTGGTCAGTACCCCTGGAATCATAAAGGCTGTTCTCCCAATAGATAAATCCGAATACCTGGTTTGTGGCAATTATCTTTCTTCATCCCAGACTCCATATCAAAAAAATGGTGAAGGTGGTTTTATTGATTTTTTTATTGGCTTGAAAAAACTTCAGTTAAAAAATGAAGCAATGGCGGCTCCAGGTGTAGTTGGTCCATTGGATTTTGACATGAATGTTTTCCCAAATCCTGCAGAAAATTCTTGTACTTTACAAGCAAGTAACCCGGTGGTTGCTGAACAAATCAACATAACAACAACCGATGGTAGAATTCTACGAAATTACTTCAATTGTGAACTTCCTTTTAAAATAAATCTCGTAGGATTAGCCTCCGGAATTTACCTATTATCACTTAAATCCGGGGATGTGATCACAAGTAAAATTCTGACCATAAAATAACAACTTGGCAGCCCTGTATAGATACAGGCCATTGTCATTGGTCAGAAGTTGTATCCTTTAACCGTTTTTAAATGCTATAATTACTTCTTACCCTGCAACCTCCCGCTAACAGCAATCAGTAACAACAACACCAGGCCCAGCACCGAGCCACGGGCAATGTAATCGCCGTAGCGCACATATAATGTAATTTTATCATTGGCATTTATTTTCTGCCTGATTACTGCGGTTTCCCAGTAGGGGGTGGGTTGCAGTATATCGCCCCGCTGGTTTACAAAACATGATATACCTGTGTTGGCCGAACGGGCCACGCTGCGCCGGGTTTCAATGGCCCTTACCGATGAAAACAGCGCATGCTGCCGGTGCCCGGCGGTATTGCCCCACCAGCCGTCGTTGGTGATAACAAAAATCATATTGGAGCCGTTGCGCACAAACCCGGCCACAAATTCCCCGTAAACCGATTCATAACAGATTACCGGGGAGATCTTTAAGGTGTCGTTGATGGTGAAAGGGATTCTTTCGGGATCGGTTCCGAGTTGACCGACCGTTCCGCCCAAATCAATGGCAAAATCGCCCAGCGGCTTCAGCAGCCAGGGGAAAGGCATCAGCTCCACCCCGGGGGTGAGTTTTGATTTGTGGGTGCGCTGCAGGTCGGGATAATTTCTGAAAAGGAAGGCAGTATTATATGCATCGTAATGCCCTTCCCTGTTTCTGAATTTTCTGGCTGTAGGGGGAATCTCCTCTCCGGGCTCATAGGAGCGGTAGGTGGAATAACCCACCACAACTCCCGCCTGTGGCAACGCACGCAGCAAGCCATTCCTGAACATATTGATGGTGGGATGGTCTTCCAGATCGTTCTCCCAGATCATTAAACCCGACGACCAGTTAGGTTGAACCATGGATTCGGGAAAAACAACAAAATCGGTGAGGCTGTCGGCTTTGGTGAGCGCCAGTTTGGTGGCATGTTCTATTACTAAATCGGCCGGAAGCTCATATTGTTCCTCATACGGGTCGATGTTGGGCTGTACCACCACCACATCAACAGGGGCCGTTTTTTCACGGTAAGTGTAATACATCAGCAGTGATACCGCCAGCGGCAGCGCCATCACCGCAAGGGGCAGCCACAACCTACGGAACGCAATCTTTAAAGATGTTCCGTCAAGCCACGACTGTATGACTTTATAAACAAGTATGTTGATCACGAGTACCCACAGGCTTCCGCCGAACATGCCGGTAAATTCGTACCACTGCATCCACGAAGGCCAGGCCGAAAAACCGTTACCCAGACTCAGCCACGGCCAGTTGAGGTCCCAGTGGTGGTGAAGGAATTCGAAGGAGATCCAGGCAAAAATTAATCCGAGGTATCCCTGCGAAGGATTTTTAAGCCGGCGGCGCATAAAATGAAACAGCCAGAAGGTAAGCGACATGAACACCGAGTTAATCAGCACAGCCATGGTTACCCCGAAGAAGGTGGAATTATAAATCCACCAGGTGGTGAGGCCGTTCCAGATAATGAATGCGGGCCATACCCGGAAGAAAATCCCGAAAGAATGGTTGTTGCTTCTGTTCGACAGAAAGTAACCCTCCATCAGCAGCAGGGGGACAAAAGCCACAAACAGCAGGGGCGGGAAACCATTGGCCGGCCAGGCCAGGGAGAATAGCAAACCTGAAATCAGGGAATAAAATGAGAGAAAAGGAGGCTTTTTCATGAATCGGGAATCTGTTCAGGCAAAATTATCAAACCCTGCGGAATAATCATCAAATGAATATTTACTCAGGTTGCTAAAGAAACAATTTTGCAGCTATTAGAAACCAAAAAACCGGTACAAAAGTTCCGTCAGAACCGCTGCTTCATAAAAATAAAAACTTTTTGACGGGGAACCGATTATTGTTAGTAAATTAACACAGAATTGGTAATTTTGCACAACTTTTAGTTGCAAGTATCGCATTATCAATATTTTTACATAACCAACCAAACCAATAAACGGAGGATTACATGGCAATAACGAAACTGGACCAGATGTTTGAAGTCCTGAAGTCGAAAAGCAAAAAAAGACTGGTGGCGGCCTATGCAAATGATTCACATACCATTGAGGCTGTGAGTGAAGCTGTTGACAAGGGCATTATTGATGGAACGCTTGTGGGAGATAAAGAAACCATGCTGCAGGTTTGCAGTCAGTTAAATATAAATCCCGGAAAATTCCGCCTGGTGCACGAGCCCAACGAAGGAAAAGCTGCCGCTGTTGCCGTAAAGCTGATCAACGACGGGGAAGGTGAACTGCTGATGAAAGGGTTGGTAAGCACCGACAAATACATGAAAGCCATTCTTAACAAAGAGAATGGACTGATGGATCCGGGCGCTATCCTCAGCCACGTTACCGTGATTGAGAACCCGAACTATGAGAAGCTTATGATCGTAGGCGATGTGGCCATTATTCCTCTGCCGGAGTTCAAGCAAAAAGTTGCTATCCTGAACTATCTGGTAAATACCGCAAAAGCGCTTGGCATAGAAAAGCCGAAAGTGGCCGTTATCAGCGCATCGGAGCAGGTTTTGCCGGGCATCCCTTCGTGTGCCGAAGCAGCGTTGCTGTCGAAGATGGCCGACCGTGGTCAGATCAGCGGCGCCTATGTGGATGGCCCGCTGGCGCTGGATGCAGCCATCGACAAGGAATCCGCGCAGATCAAGAAACTCTCCGGACCCGTTGCCGGGGACGCCGACTGCCTGCTCTTCCCCAATATCGAATCGGGAAATGTTTTCTATAAAGCCAATACCAAGCTTGCAAAGGCCGAACTGGGCGCATTTGTTGCAGGCGCCCGTGTTCCCTGCGTGTTGTCATCGCGCGGCGACAGCGCCCTTACAAAACTCTACAGCATTGCGCTGGCAGCGCTGATCGCGAAGTAAACCGCCTTAAACTATCCGACATGGAAGAATTCAGGATTTTAGCCATCAATCCGGGCTCAACAAGTACCAAGATTGCCGTATTTAATGGCGCCAATCCGGTTTTTGTGCGTACTATCACCCATTCAACAGAAGAGCTTGCCGGTTTTGATAAGATCACGGATCAGTATAATTTCCGGAAGGAGATCATTTATAAGCAACTGGAAGAAGCCGGCATAGAGATGGACAGCATCAGGGCCGTGGTTGGCCGGGGCGGGCTTACCAAACCCATCCCCTCCGGGGTTTACGAGGTCAATGAAGCCATGAAGCATGATATGGCCAACAGTCCGATGGGCGAGCATGCCAGCAACCTCGGCGGATTTATTGCCGATGATATTGCAAAGAGCCTGCCCAACGCCCGGGCTTTCATTGCCGACCCGGTGGTGGTTGATGAACTGGAGCCGCATGCAAGGGTATCGGGACATCCCGAATTTGCACGTAAATCTATTTTCCATGCCCTGAACCAGAAAGCCATTGCCCGCCAGCATGCCAAATCCATTATGCGGAAATACGAAGACCTTAACCTGATTGTGGTCCACCTTGGGGGCGGCATCAGCGTGGGCGCGCACCGCAAGGGGCAGGTGGTTGATGTAAATCAGGCACTCGACGGAGAAGGGCCTTTTTCACCCGAACGCAGCGGCACACTGCCATCTGCCGATCTTGTCAGACTTTGCTTCAGCGGTAAATATACCCAGAAGGAAATCCTTACCATGATCAAGGGCAAAGGCGGTATGGCCGCTTTCCTTGGTACCAACAGCGCCTATGAAGTGGAACAGCGTGCTTTGGCCGGCGATGAATATGCAAAGTTTATCTTCGAAGCCATGGCCTTTCAGGTGGCCAAAGCCATCGGTGCCATGAGTACGGTGCTCAAAGGTGAGGTTGACGGCATCCTGATCACCGGCGGCATTGCGCACGGTAAATGGTTTGTTAACCAGGTAATCGAACGCGTTTACAAAATCGGACCGGTACACGTTTATCCCGGCGAAGACGAAATGCGGGCGCTCGCCGTCAACGGAATGATGGTGCTGAAAGGCGAAATTGAAGTGAAAGAGTATAAATAGTTTAAGCCTGATTCAGCTCATTTTGAGTTGCATCTCACAAGAAGCGGTGTATTCATTCTTTGGATACACTGTTTTCTTTTACTGAATATCGTCTTTTCAACGAGACAAGCGATCGGCAGCCCATTTCCAGATATTCCGGTTGAATGTTTCTCCTTCCGCCTCCGGATAAAGGTCAATAAATGACATAGTTGCCGGTTTGCCCGGATCAAACTTCAGCTTCTCATCCGGTTTGTACAAAAGTGCCGGCTCCGGATGAAACTGAAAACCAATTACGTTCGGATAACGGCTGTGCAGGAGAATCTCGGGAATTTTTCCATCCACGGAAGTGGCAGCCACCTCCAGCCCTTTTCCGGTTTTTTCAACGGCCTGATGATGACTGCTCAGCACACCCGGGTGCGGGGCAGAGCCTGCAGTGAAAAACTTCAGTTTTTCGGGACAGGTAATTTTAATCCGGTGAAAACTTCCCCACATCAGCGCATCGTCAAGCCCGAACTGCGTGTGGTAGTTGCGGTGCCGGTTGTCCTGTTCCATGGCCAGGACCTGCTCAGCAGTGGTTAATTGGTAAACCTCGGTCGGGATGTCCTGAATCATGGTACCCCCGGCAGCTATATTCATGGTTTGCATGCCGAGGCAGATGCCCATTACCAGATAAGCGGCTTTTTGTTCCAGCAGGGGGATGAACGCATCATCCTGAAAACCGCCGGTCAGATGAAACAGAAAGGAGGCTTCAAAAGCGTGGCGGTGATAATCGGTGATCGCGGTCAGCAGGTTGGTCTCCTCCCCGTAAAACGCCGGGGGGATATCGGGGCCACCAAAGAAAATAACGCCCGCGGAGTTTTCAAAAACAAGGCGGAAATCATCGCTGCACGGGTTTTCCCCGTAGAGCCGGTGACCGGGCAATTCGCTGCAGGCATGCAAAAAGACGCCTTCCCTGCCCGATTCCCGGATAAAGCCGGCGGATTGGCTGAAATCGTAAGCCTGGGCTGTGTGATAGAACCCCACAAGCCGGTAGTCCTCCGGCAGCGGAAAAATACCCTTGTCGATCAGGTAAAACACCGTCTTCAGATTATTTACGGTCGGGTTCATCAGCACCAGCACAGGATCACCGGTGGCAACAGGGGCGTTGAAATATTGCTGAGCCAATAATGAATGACCGGCAAGAATGATAACAAAGAGTAAAACTGTTTTTTTCATGACTATTAGTTGGAATAATCCCGATTACCAGAGTTTAAAGTTACTCCATTCCAAACTCAGGTGCAAAGTTCAGATAAAAAAGATGACAACTAAATGGGATTTATGAAAAGGGTGCTTCTGCTTAATAAAGAAAGAACCACATTAGGCACAATAGAGCACATTAGGTTTTAGTATTTGCAGTGGTTGATGTTATTTGAAGGATTAAATCATTATGATTACATTCATTCCGGCCCTTTAACTTGAACTATTGTGTCCTACTGTGTCTATTGTGGTAAAAAATACTTCCCGCCCTTCATCCAAATTAGCGAAAAGAACCACATTAGGCACAATAGAGCACATTAGGTTTTAGTATTAACATTGGTTGATGCTATTTTAAAGGATTGAGTCATTTTAAAAAATTCATTCCAGCCCTTTAACTTGAACTATTGTGTCCTACTGTGTCTATTGTGGTGAAAAATACTTCCCGCCCTTCAACCAAATTATCGAAAAGAACCACATTAGGCACAGTAGAGCACATTAGTATCCTTTGGGCAATGATGCATAAAGCTCTGTAACCATGGTTTTTTGTCCTTCTTTAAAGATATTCATACAATTAAAATTAATCAGAATTCCTTTGGGCTTTGCAAGCAACTTTAAGTAGGTAAGCAACTGAGCTTCATGGATTGGCAATAATCCATCAACAGCTTTTATTTCAACAATGATGGAATCTTCAACCATCAGATCAAAGCGAAGATCACAATCGAGATGCAGTCCCCTGAATATAAGAGGGATCCTTTGTTGCGTTACCAGATGAAGCCCTTTTTCTTTGAGCATATGTGTCAGACATTTTTCATATACACTCTCCAGCAATCCAGGCCCGATTTCTTTATGAACCTCAATTGCAGCTCCAATAATGGTATGAGTTAACTCATTCAGGTACTTTTGTGTCATCTTGTATCTGTTAAAATATTTTTCATTGTGCTATATTGTGACCTATTGTGACCTATTGTGCCTATTGTGGTGAAAAGAAACTAACCATATTCGCCCGAATCTAATTAAGTAGAACCACATCAGGCACAGTACACACATAGGTTTTAGTATTAACATTGGTTGATGTTATTTTAAACGATTGAGTCATTTTGATTATGTTCATTCCGGCCTTCTAACCTGATCTATTGTGTCCTATTGTGTCTATTATGGTGAAAAGAAACTTGCCATATTTCTCCAAATCTATTAAATAAAATAACCACAGTAGGCACATTAGAAAACATTAGGTTCATGCACTAATTTAAGGTTGATGAGATTTTATAGTTTTGAATCATTGAATGCTGAATTCCCTGAGAACAATCTATTGTGTCTTATTGTCACTGTTATGGTCAACACTTTTTTGCCCTATGCGGTATGCAGCCTATCAACAAAACGCCTTTCCCGTTGTTAATCAGCTAAATTATTCAGTTTATGCAACTTTTCGCTATCCCGACCGGAAATTTCAAGCTTGACGGCGGCGCCATGTTTGGCGTTGTCCCCAAATCGTTGTGGAGCAAACATTACCCTTCCGACGAAAACAACATGATCAATATGACCATGCGCTGTCTGCTGGTGGTGGACGGAGACCGCAGAATTCTGATCAACAACGGCATCGGGGACAAACAAAGCGAAAAATTCTTCAGCCATTACCATCTCAACGGCGACGATAGTCTGGTAAAATCCCTGGCGTTGGCCGGGTTTGCACCCGAAGACATCACCGATATGTTTCTCACCCACCTGCACTTCGACCATGCGGGAGGAAGTGTAAAATACAAAGCGGATCGCAGCGGGTTTGAAACCGTTTTTCCAAATGCGACCTACTGGATCAGCGCAGCCCAGTGGGAATGGGCCATGCATGCCAACCGCCGAGAAAGCGCTTCATATCTGAAAGAAAACATACAGCCCATTGAAGAAAGCGGAAGGCTGAAACTGTTCGATTACCCCGGCGAGTTGTTCCCTGGCATTGAGGTGAGGTTTTTCAACGGCCATACCGACGGGCAGGCCATTCCGTTTATAAAATACAAGGGTAAAACCATCGTGTTTACCAGCGACCTGCTGCCCACCGCTGCCCACCTGCCCCTGCCCTGGGTGATGAGTTACGACACCCGCCCGCTGATTACCCTTGACGAGAAGGAGCTTTTTCTTGAAGAAGCTGTGGACAAAGGTTATGTCCTCTTTTTCGAGCACGACCTCTATACTGAATGCTGCACCCTGGTACGGACGGAGAAGGGGATTAAAGTGGATAAGTCCATGAGTTTGAAGGATCTTTTGTAACCCGACGGGAAATCTTCTGTTTCACAACCTGTCCCGCCACTGCGGGAGAGGTTCATTCTTCTCTGTGTACTCTGTGAAGTCCCGGGGTGCTCTGTATAACCTGTTTTGTTTCACCAGGACTCTGAGAAGGTCTAATCCCTTTGGACAATATTTCAAACAAGAACACAGAACAAAATTTAAGTGTTTTACATATCTTCCAATGACAGGCAAAGCATCTCAATCTGATGTTTTGGCAGTAATTTATGTTTTAGGTGTTCAACTTTCGCCGCCAATAGTTCCGGCTTAAAATTCTTCTTGTGCCGCTTCACTTCTACCGCTACTGCCTTATTTTTTTCTAGTTTTAATGCCACGATATCTATCTCATTTTGCACGCCTTTGGGTTCCCACCATGAGCCGATAGCACGATACTGAAAACTTTCAGCAAATTGCTGTTTGAAATATCTTTCCAGCATAATACCCGAATAGGTCGGGTAATCGGATTTAATAATCGTTTGCAACCCAATAAAGTTCTTTATTTCTATCAGCGAGCGATACCGGTCGAAATAGTTAAACCAAAACCGGATAAAGTTATCCTGGATCTCAAATCTGACAGTTTGACTTCCTTCTTTCGCCATTATGGGACGTTGGCGGACAATGATATTGTAATCCTCAATCAAGCGTTTAATCTGTCCTCCGATACTCTTATCACCTAATGCAGCTTCTATTTCGGGTTGCGTATTGATACCACCCGAAATAGCACTCAGGATAGAGAAATAAGTGGCATAATTTTTCCCGAACTCTTCAATCAACAGGTTTTTACCTTCATCGGTAAGGGGAGAGTTTTCCCTAACCATAAATGAAATCATTTCATCTGTGTTCAATTTAATGTTGTCACAGAAAAGTTCAACATACTTGGGCACTCCGGCAGTGAAAGTGTATAGAGCAAGTAAGTCATCATTGGTATAACCTGGATTATGGTCGCGCATAATTTCCTTCAGGGTAGCCAGATCAAAAGCCGCGAGTTTGATAATATTATCCGCCCTGCCAAATAGAGGTTCCTTTTTGTTTTGGAATAATTTCTGCATCAACGAATAAACAGAACCGGATACAATCAAATTCATTCTGGATTTATTGCGATAAGTATCCCAAATGTTCTGCATATCACTATATACCGATTCATTAATGTTGTAAAACTCCTGAAATTCGTCAATAACCAGATTGAACGACCTCTGAGAAGCCAGCTCCATGAGATATTGGAATAATGACCTGAAGGTGCGTATCTCCGCAGGAACAAATATATCGAGTGATTGACTGATAACAGGAACAAACTCAGCACAAAGTGTTGCCTCGCTTTTTCGACCGACAAAGAGATAAATAGTCGGTAGGTTTTCAACCGACTTCATAATAAGGCTCGTTTTCCCGATTCTCCTTCTTCCGGTTAATACCGTCAGCCGGGAATGGTCGCTGAACGACAGATTTTGTATCCGTTGCAGTTCAGCTAACTCGCTGGTCCTGTTATAAAATTTCATTTTCTCAGCTTTATTACATCCGTAACAGTTACGGCTGTTACAAAGATACACAAAAGTTTGGAATTACCCTGTCTGTTTTCTCACCACCCCCGCTGCCATTAAGCAGCTACTATCCCCAACCCACCTGCCTCTGCCCTGGGTCATGAGCTACGACACCCGCCCGCTGATCACCCTGGATGAAAAAGAAGCTTTTCTGGAAGAAGCTGTGGACAAAGGTTATGTCCTCTTTTTCGAACACGACCTCTATACCGAATGCTGTACGCTGGCACGGACGGAAAAGGGGATTAAGTTACATAAGTTGATGAAAATATCAGATCTTTGATATCACCATATGATCACTTTACGGACCACGCTTCTATTGCTTTTCATTAGCATACTTAACAGATAGATACCTGCCGGGTTATCCCTCAGGTCAACCAATGCCTGACCGCGGGTTAACTTATCAGAGAAACTGACCAGTTTGCCACCGGCATTGAAAACGGAAACTGACTTAATTTCTTCTCCTGAAATCCGGATAATTCCCCTTTCCGGCTGAAAAACAACGATGGCTTCATTTTGAGTGTCCTTATTCATAATTCCGGTAACCGGGCTGCCCAGCTCATGCTCTCTGGCGCCGAGGTCAGGTGCTGACCCGGATGGAACCGGACGCGGATTCAGGTCAAGATCAAACCCCGGAGCAGCAAGGTATGGATAGGAAGTGATGGTATCAATGCCCGCACCGATGCCCGGACTGCTATCGGATAGGCGGTACGCCACCGTATCGGCAAATTGAGGATCCTCTGAAAGCAATGGGCCGATAATGTGTTTTGTTACGTTGCCCGAGATACCGGAAACTCCGTTTCGGATAAGTGAATGTATCAGGTAAAGATTATTTTCCGGGCCCGAAAAAATAATTTCATTCTCCCCTTGCCCCCAGATAATTGAATTATAAATACTTGCTTCCGGAGCACTGATATAAAGATTATGATAGGAGCCGTTTGACGCAAAAGTCGAATTGATGATAGTCAACTCCTGATCAAAAACACTGATTGCACTTCTTTCGTTGTATGCAAAAAGGCAATTCTGTATATCAAGGGAGCCTTCGAACATTGAATAAATGCCGTCACCTGTGTTTCCCCGGAAAGTGCATTCAGAAATATTCAATTCTCCTCCGAAAGCACAAATACCTCCACCTGGCCAGGGAGCCTCATTAGCAATAAAATCAACCTGTTCAATAAATGCAGTGCAGTTGTTTGAGAAACAAATACCTCCCCCAAGATAAGCACAATTATTGATAAACTTACCTCTGATAAGATGAAGTTCAGAATTGCCGGCAAAAAGTGCCCCACCTTCCGGATTCACTCCAGAAGTTGAACATAGCACCCGGTTATTATCAAATATGAAATCACTGATTATCAAGGTAGATGCCCAGCAGAATATTCCACCTCCGTATACAAATTGATTGTTGCCACATTCCGCTGTGCAATTCAGAATGTTCAGATGGTCTGCCTGCAAGTGGCTATTCGTAATCCTGATGGCAGAGCCTTCTCCGGAATACCCGTTAATTATCGTAAACCCACTGATCCTTACTAAACCGTAAATGTCTGAGACAGAAATTAATCTACCTGTATTGCTACCGTCCAATATGGTTTGCCGGATATACGCGGTATCACCGGTTGTAATGAACCACGACCCCAGGGTGATGTTTTTGCCGTCAAGACTCAGGTGCTCATACCAGCTACCGGGAGCAACAATGACCGAATCACCCTCAGCAGAAGCATCAATGCCCTGTTGTATTGAAGGAAAATCCTCAGGAATATGAATCTGTGCGGAAAAGAGCTTCGTAGTAAAACTCATTGCCAGCAAAACCGGAAAAATCAGACGATAGATAGTAAAAGACTTTTTCATATGCTGTTGGCTATAATTTATAATGAACCAGGACCGGGCAACCGGAAATAGATGTCTCTATAACTTTATAATATATATAAGACAATTATTTATCACTTTACCCCTATTTGAAATTATAAAATTCATCATTCCTTTGATTTTACAAAGGGTTTTTTCGATGAATTTCAGCTTATGGTCATGATTATACGGCCAATGATGGTTCCGGAGGTCAAGCTAAAAGCCTGTTCATGGTTAATCATAAAAACTCCCCAACCTGACATCTCATATAACCTGAAGCGCCCATGGCATACAACTGGATAAAACATCAAACTGAAAATTCTATAGTTTAAAATTTAATCCTGACGCTGATTTTCTGTGAGTTAGAATTGGACTGTTATTATCTGCAATAACTTTCAACCAATACCCTGCAGAATATTACAAGGATTATATCCTGATAAAACTTTTCGACAAAACTTCATGTGGTCCGAAAACCGATAAAATGTAAATGCCTGATATATAGCTCTTTACTTCTATGCTAAATGTTCCATTTTGAAGACTAATACATCCTTCACTGAATATATCCCCGCTCACCCTATGAATCTTATATTCATATTTTCCATCAGTTAAACCTGTTAATTTCCCATGAATGGTTAAATCGTCAGGATTGTGAAATAACATAATGCCTGGCTTAGCGGCAGAGTGGATTATCGCGCTATTAATTAAGACTGTTTCATAACGGGCTAAAATTGGATTAATATTAGCCCCATATATACCAGATACGACAAGTTTATCATTATAATCCAGTAGTGAACCCATCCCCTTTTCCTTTGAACTGCCAAATTCAGAAATCACTTTACCGTTGCTACCGTATGTAAAATCAAGAGAACCATTAGCAGTTAATTTTGCCAATGCAATTCTTGAGTTAGTGAGTTGCAAATTATCGGTATAGCCTACTGCAAAAATATCATTATTAGCATTTATAGAAACAGAACAACATTCATTAATCGAATACCCAACACCAAATTTTATTGTGACTACTCCCGAGTTATTAAATGTTAGATCCGGAATCCCGTTGGGTAACAATCGCGTTAATAGAAAGTCACCAAACATTGGAATTGAAGGGCTTTCATAACCAATTGTACCTGCTAAAATAATCTTACCATCGCTTTGACAACCAACAGCATTAATAAATTCATTACTGCCATAATTAACGATATATTTACCATTAGAAGCAAATGAAATATTTAAAGATCCATCAGGGTTCAACTTTGCAACGAAACCATCATTTATCGCTCCCCCAATATTCCCAGCAACTATAATATAGCCATCATCTGTATATGCAATATCCCGAATTCCGGTTACTTCACCAAATTGGAGGCTCGTTTTACCTGAATCCCCAAAACTGGAGTCTAAGGAACCATCAGTTAAAAATCTATAGAGACTCCCTTTAAAATTACCAATACCCCCTGCAAGGATCTTCCCATCAGGCTGCAACTCTATGGAGTAGAAAATATCCATAATAGATAGGTTCTCTGTAACAATCCCATTATTCCCAAAATCAGAATCGAGTGAGCCATCGGGATTGTAGCGAACTACAATCGAATTCCAACTGCCCGGTATAGTTGATGTGCCTGCAACAACAATTCTATCATAGAAATCAGTTACTATATCTAATGGGATATCATTCGGGCTTCCTAAGTCGGTTATTACTATTCCTGCTTCTCCAAAAGAATTATCGATTGTTCCATCAGTGTTGTATCTGATGATACAAAAATCGTAATTATATTCAGTTCCATTAAAATACGTCAAACTCGAGGTAGCAATAACTATTTTGCCATCACTTTGCATAGCTATATGATTTTGTACAAAATCCTTATTAGAAGTGATATCTGCAATTGTATGGCCATTAACGCCAAAAGTGCTGTCCAAAGGATAAAGTTGTGCCAGTAAGACTTTAAATATGAAGAGAAACTGAGAAATAATCAGAATACTTACTTTTAAACTCATAATTGCCAATTTTTTTATCTCCCAAATCTAATTATTAATTAATTGTTAAAGACATGGGTTAGAGGTTTCTTAAAACTTCTGACCCATGTCTGTCTGAAGTAAATTCATTAAATTGTATTGAATGAGGACATTCTGTCATTCAGGTACGCTAATGGCCCGGCGAAATAGACATACTTCCACCCAAAATCGCGTAAAGTGGCAAGGTGCTTTTTGAAAAATGCCTTATCATATATAAACATCCATCCATAAGTTATTGCCGTTAAATGCATATACCTGCTCACCTTATTATTCCACCCAGGGGCCATAAATAATGCATATCCTAACGGGTGCATCCAGGCTGGCCCACCTTTATAATCCTTATAAACGGTTACAGGAAATAGTGTTGGGGCATTAAATGTTGTGTTCAACTCTGTTTCATACCATGTAACAAAGCTTGTTGGCACTGTTTCTGTACTCTCATATTCCGCAATTACACCATTCTGAATGGCATAATTGATAACAACATCCCTGAAATTTACATAATCCTCAAATTCTGCATCCATCGATTTCCCAAATGCAATATACCCTTCTTTATCAGAAAATTGTCTGATAATAATTCCTGAAATTGAACTATCCTGATTAAATTGGGGAATGATAAAAGTAAAATCATCGGTATTGCTAGCTTCACTTGTAATTTCAGGATTGAAATCAATTGTCTTCATTTTAACGTTATTGAAATAGTATGTGTATACAATGCCATCTTTAGTAATGTAAACAGAATCGACATATTCGCCAATAAGTGAATCTTCAGAACTTTTAAATTCCTGATTGCTTGTTGTTTTAACGTTTTCGAATGTTCTAATGTCCTTTTTACAGGAACCCACTAGAAGGCCAACTCCAATTATTGAGCCAATTGCCATGTAATTAAGTGCTTTCATTTGGTTATGATTTTAGTTTATTTTAATATTTCCCAAATGTATCTTTTATCCTCCGCCATATAATGGCGTTATACCGCCATTCTCTATAGTTCCTCAATTATAAAATATGTTTTCCTGCTTGAGCAAAAGCTAATTTTGTATCCAATTTCTCGCAAATCACTCAAATAGCGCTCTAATGTGCGTTTCGAGACATAAATCCGCTCAGCTAATTGTTCGGCTTTACCAGTTTTCTCTGTTCTAATAAGTTCGATCAGATAATCAAGTTTTTGCTTTTTGTCAACGAACCTCATAATTATTTCTTGTTGTAGTTTATTATTTCAGATTAAGGGTATTTGAGAAGACGCTTTTTATAATGCTATATTAACCTTACCAACATGTTATTCGCAGTTGAGTTCCCAAAAATACGGGTAAATGCATTTAAAATAATTGCATATTTTTTTAAGTCTGAATGCGTTTAACCCGGTAATTCTGTTTACACGGAAGTAAAAAGCAGGCATTTGATCTGATGTTGCCCGGATTAAACAGTATGCCCATGATTGACAATCTGCCATCTGAAGGAGTGATAGATGTACATATGTTTACTGCGGGGGGGGGGTATTATACTGATAATCATATTTTTATAGTTTTTTCTGTCTTGCCGGGAGCTGTATTAGTGCTACTAATGTACATATTTTCGAATATCAAAAAAAATATTCAGATTAATTCTGAATTAATTCCGGTAATTTTCTATTCAATCAGATAAATTATGTAAACGTTCCGATACTAAATTATTAGTCCCACTTAATGAAAGCATTCACAATTTGGCGTGCCTGCAGTAAAGTAAAATTTGTCCCTAACCGTATGCTGCATCCTGGTGCGGAGGGAGAAGGGGATTATGGCGGGTAAGGTAATGAAAATATTGGATCTTTAAGTTGCTAATCTTTGATATCACCATATGATCACTTTACGGACCACGATTCTATTGCTTTTCATTAGCATGCTTAACAGATAGATACCTGCCGGGTTATCCCTCAGGTCAACTTCTGCCTGATCACGCGAAACTTCCTCCGAAAAACAGACCAGCTTGCCGGAGGCACTGAAAACGGCAATTGATTTAATTTCTTCTCCTGAAATCCGGATAATTCCCCTCTCCGGCTGAAAAACAATGATGGCTTCATTTTGAGCATCCTTATTCATAATTCCGGTAACCGGGCTGCCCAGCTCATGCTCTCTGGCGCCGAGGTCAGGTGCTGACCCGGATGGAACCGGACGCGGATTCAGGTCAAGATCAAACCCCGGAGCAGCAAGGTATGGATAGGAAGTGATGGTATCAATGCCCGCACCGATGCCCGGACTGCTATCGGATAGGCGGTACGCCACCGTATCGGCAAATTGAGGATCCTCTGAAAGCAATGGGCCGATAATGTGTTTTGTTACGTTGCCCGAGATACCGGAAACTCCGTTTCGGATAAGTGAATGTATCAGGTAAAGATTATTTTCCGGGCCCGAAAAAATAATTTCATTCTCCCCTTGCCCCCAGATAATTGAATTATAAATACTTGCTTCCGGAGCACTGATATAAAGATTATGATAGGAGCCGTTTGACGCAAAAGTCGAATTGATGATAGTCAACTCCTGATCAAAAACACTGATTGCACTTCTTTCGTTGTATGCAAAAAGGCAATTCTGTATATCAAGGGAGCCTTCGAACATTGAATAAATGCCGTCACCTGTGTTTCCCCGGAAAGTGCATTCAGAAATATTCAATTCTCCTCCGAAAGCACAAATACCTCCACCTGGCCAGGGAGCCTCATTAGCAATAAAATCAACCTGTTCAATAAATGCAGTGCAGTTGTTTGAGAAACAAATACCTCCCCCAAGATAAGCACAATTATTGATAAACTTACCTCTGATAAGATGAAGTTCAGAATTGCCGGCAAAAAGTGCCCCACCTTCCGGATTCACTCCAGAAGTTGAACATAGCACCCGGTTATTATCAAATATGAAATCACTGATTATCAAGGTAGATGCCCAGCAGAATATTCCACCTCCGTATACAAATTGATTGTTGCCACATTCCGCTGTGCAATTCAGAATGTTCAGATGGTCTGCCTGCAAGTGGCTATTCGTAATCCTGATGGCAGAGCCTTCTCCGGAATACCCGTTAATTATCGTAAACCCACTGATCCTTACTAAACCGTAAATGTCTGAGACAGAAATTAATCTACCTGTATTGCTACCGTCCAATATGGTTTGCCGGATATACGCGGTATCACCGGTTGTAATGAACCACGACCCCAGGGTGATGTTTTTGCCGTCAAGACTCAGGTGCTCATACCAGCTACCGGGAGCAACAATGACCGAATCACCCTCAGCAGAAGCATCAATGCCCTGTTGTATTGAAGGAAAATCCTCAGGAATATGAATCTGTGCGGAAAAGAGCTTCGTAGTAAAACTCATTGCCAGCAAAACCGGAAAAATCAGACGATAGATAGTAAAAGACTTTTTCATATGCTGTTGGCTATAATTTATAATGAACCAGGACCGGGCAACCGGAAATAGATGTCTCTATAACTTTATAATATATATAAGACAATTATTTATCACTTTACCCCTATTTGAAATTATAAAATTCATCATTCCTTTGATTTTACAAAGGGTTTTTTCGATGAATTTCAGCTTATGGTCATGATTATACGGCCAATGATGGTTCCGGAGAGCTTAAGCCATAAGCCTGTTAATGGTTAATCATAAAAACTCCGCAACCTGATATCTCATATAATCTGAAGTTCCCATGGCATACAACTTTGGTTCTGAATCCCTTCTTTTCTGCATCAAAATATTTTAAAACTAACTTCCTGATATTTAAGTGATACTGTTTTGCCAATTTACTGTACAGATAATTTTGAACCAATATAAGATTAGAGCCTTTAAAGGAACACCATGCTGAACACAATCAATCTGGAATGCTTCGTCGGCCGGACAACGAACGTATTTTTTAATTCTATGCTTATATATTTTTGTGCTATTTTGAGTTTTGGTGCTTCCGTGGCATATTAATCAACACATCAAATAAGGAATTACCCTTTAATTCCATCACCGTTTTGGAAAGCCGGTTATGAACAACACATATTCCCGGCTGTTTAAATGGTTACGCTATATTTCCCTAAATTAGCAATCAGTTAACCGGAAAACACTTAAACCCTCCCGCTTTGTACCGCATCGAATCGAAAATTGACACGAAATCGGCGGAATTCCTTTCGAATTCTGAAGCCTTTCAGCAGTTGCTGGGGCAATACAGACAGCGCATGGCCGATGCCATTCACGGAGCGCCCGAACAGGCCGTGAAGAAACACAAGGAACGCGGCAAACTGCTTGCCCGCGAGCGCATCGACCTGCTCGTCGACCCCAACACGCCCTTCCTCGAATTGTCAACCCTGGCGGCTTTCGGCATTCACAACAACGAGTTCCCGTCGGCCGGAATCATTACCGGTATCGGTGTAATCCACGGCCGTGAAACCATGATCGTGGCCAACGATGCCACCGTAAAAGGGGGAACTTATGTGCAGGAAACCATCAAAAAGCACGTGCGTGCCCAGGAAATTGCCATGGAAAACCACCTGCCCTGCGTGTATATGGTGGATTCGGGCGGGGTTTTTCTTCCCGAACAGGCAAAGGTTTTTCCGGATAAATACGATTTCGGGCGCTTTTTCTTCAACCAGGCGCGCATGTCAGCCGAAGGGATCCCCCAGATTGCGATCGTGATGGGCAGTTGCACCGCCGGTGGCGCCTACGTGCCGGCCATGAGCGATGAAACCATCATTGTGCGCAACCAGGGAACCATATTTATCGGCGGCCCGCCCCTGGTAAAGGCCGCAACCGGCGAAGAAGTCACCGCCGAGGAGCTGGGAGGCGCCGACGTGCATACCTCCATTTCGGGGGTGGCCGATCATATGGCGGAGAATGACCGGCATGCCATCCGCATCTGCCGCGATATTTTCAGAACACTAAAACCTGCCGCCCGTCAGCCGCTGGATCTCCAGCCCATTGAAGAGCCATACTACAATCCGGAAGAGCTCTACGGTATTGCTCCCCTTGACCTGCGCAAACCGGTTGACTCGAAAGAAATCATCGCCCGCATGGTTGACGGTAGCCGTTTTCATGAGTTCAAAGCCCGCTATGCCCTTACCCTTACCACCGGATTTGCGCACATCATGGGATTTCCGGTGGGCATACTGGCCAACAACGGCGTGCTTTTCGGCGAAACCGCCCTGAAAGGCGCCCACTTTATCGAACTCTGCACCTCCCGGAAGGTTCCCGTACTTTTCCTGCAAAACATCACCGGCTTTATTGTGGGACGGGATTATGAACGCCGGGGAATTGCCCGCGACGGAGCCAAACTGGTTCATGCCGTCGCCAATGCCCGTGTTCCCAAGTTCACGGTGGTATTCGGCGGTTCGTTCGGAGCCGGAAATTACGCCATGGCCGGCCGTGCCTATGAACCCCGGCTGTTGTTTATGTGGCTCAACGCCAAAATATCGGTCATGGGCGGCGAACAGGCTGCCGGAGTGCTTACCACCGTAAAGGAGGAACAACTCAAAGCCCGGGGCAAAACCCTGCCCGAAGCCGAAAAGGAAGCCCTCCGGCAATCTATCCTGAAAAAATATGAGGAGGAAGGCTCCGCCTACTACAGCACCGCCCGGCTGTGGGACGACGGGATTATTGACCCGGTAGATACCCGGAAAATCATCGCCATGGGCATTTCTGCTTCGATGAATAAGCTGTGGGAGGAGACGAAGTACGGGGTGTTCCGGATGTAAACGGAGGTAAGAGGTAAGAGGTAGGAGGTAAGAAAAAAATTATTAATCACTAATAAACAGGATATTATGGAAACAGGATTTAATCCCATAAGATCATTTATGGATCTTGAAGTATATCGGTTAGCCCATAAGCTTGCAATGGATGTTTTTTGGATAAGCGCCGGATTCCCGGTTGAAGAAAGATACTCATTGACAGATCAAATCAGGCGATCATCGAGATCCGTTGCTGCCAATATTGCTGAAGGCTGGGGGAAGAGGAAATATCCGCTTTCTTTTAAAAAACAATTAGTAGATGCCAATGGCTCTCTTGAAGAAACCAAATCCTGGTTAATGTTTGCCCGTGACTGCAATTACATTTCAATTGAACAATTCGATTCCCTTTTCCCAGAATATGAAACTTTAGGTGGCAAACTCTGGCGACTTGAAGAAAGATGGAAATAACATACTTTTTTCTCAACAGACTTCCTACTTCCTACCTCCTACTTCTTACTTCTTCATTCTTAAAAAATCAATCATGAAATTAAAATACACCACCCTCGAAACCGAAATTACAAACCAGACAGCAACCGTCTGGCTGAATCGCCCGCAGATACACAATGCCTTTAATGAGGTTATGATTTCGGAAGTGCTTGAGATCTTCACAGAAATCGGTAAGATGGACGACATCCGGATAGTGTTGCTCCGCGGCCGTGGGAAGTCGTTCTGCGCCGGTGCCGACCTCAACTGGATGCGCGATGTGGCAACGTACAGCTACGAACAGAATTACAAAGAGAGTCTGCAGCTTTCGGAGTGTTTCTACGCCATCTACAACTGTCCGAAACCCACCATTGCCGTGGTGCACGGAGCGGCCATAGGCGGTGCCAACGGACTGCTTGCTGCCTGCGATATGGCCATTTGCGATGATGAAACGGTTTTTTCGCTTTCCGAAGTTAAAATAGGCATCGTACCCGCCTGCATTTCTCCCTATGTGATCAAACGGGTGGGTGAATACGGGGCACGTGAGCTTATGCTTACCGGAAAGCGCATCAAGGGGAAAGAGGCCGAACACTTCCGGCTGGTAAACAAATCGCTCCCGGCGGATGCGCTGGAAAATCATCTGAATGAGCTGATTGCCCTGCTGATGAGCAGCGGCCCCAAAGCCATGACGCACTGCAAAAACCTGATCGACGAGGTGTGCAACAAGATAGACCTGGAAGAAGCACTCGGCTTCACCGCCCGCATGATCGCCGAAATCCGCGCCTCCGAAGAAGGACAGGAAGGCATGGCGGCGTTTCTGGAGAAAAGAAAAGCCAAATGGAATTTATAATTTCTAATTTCTAATTTTTAATTTCTAATTACTAATCTCATTATTATGGAAACAACCAGATCATATGACCTTTTGGAGAGAACAGCCGTATTTGGTGAAAATATTATAAGATTCTGTATTTCTCTTCCAAAAACTGTTGTAACAACACCGTTGATTTATCAATTGGTAAAAGCAGGCACAAGTGTCGGTGCAAATTATACCGAAGCAGATAATGCTGAGAGTAAACCGGATTTCAGGCACAAAATATCCATTTGCAGAAAAGAATCGGCAGAGTCCGGATTTTTCCTGAGGATGATCAATGTGGCTGTCCCAGACAAAGAGCATGAATCCTCTGTATTACGGCAGGAAGCAATTGAATTAAACCTGATTTTCAACTCCATTTATCAAAAAACTAAAAACAAATAAAGTTTTTGATAACAACACGCTTTGTTCAGCAGTATCTGTTTTCATTTTCTACTATTTAAAAATTAGAAATTAAAAATTAGAAATTTCTACCATGAAACTTCTTATAGCCAACCGTGGCGAAATCGCCCTCCGCATCCAAAAGACCGCCCGCCGTATGAGCATTCCGGTGGTAGCTGTGTATTCGCATCACGACAGGGACGCGCAGCATGTGCTGCAGGCCGGTGAGGCTGTTTTGCTTCCGGGAGAAAATCTGTCGGAAACCTATCTGAATATTGAAGCCATCATTGCCGCTGCAAAGAAAACGGGGGCGAACGCCATCCATCCCGGATACGGTTTTCTTTCAGAAAATCCCCTGTTCTCAGAAGCCTGCGAGCGCGAAGGCATCGCCTTTATCGGGCCCTCGGCAGCTTCGGTAAGGGCGATGGGAAATAAGATTGCCGCCCGCGAAGCAGCCGTTAAACTGGGCGTTCCCGTTACCACAGGAGTTACCGGTGAACCGGATTTTTTGCTTGCCAACTACGATAAGGTCGGGTTTCCCATGCTTATCAAAGCGGCAGCCGGCGGAGGCGGAAAGGGCATGCGCATCGTCCGCACGCCAGGAGAACTTGAACAGGCCATTGAAAATACATCGCGCGAAGCATTGAATTACTTCGGCGACGGCACGGTGTACATTGAACAGTTCATCGAAGGTCCGCGGCACATCGAGTTTCAGGTACTCGGCGACAAGCACGGCAATATGGTGCATCTGTTTGAACGTGAATGCTCCGCACAGCGCCGGCATCAGAAAATCATAGAGGAAGCGCCATCCCCGGCCCTCACCCCCGAAGTCAGGAAAAAGATGGGGGAATCGGCCGTGCTGCTCGCTTCATCCATAGGCTATTACAGCGCAGGAACCATTGAATTCCTGGTGGATAATGACCTCAATTATTATTTCCTGGAGATGAACACCCGCATACAGGTGGAGCATCCGGTTACGGAAATGACGACCGGCGTAGACCTGGTAGAAGAGCAGATCCGCATCGCCAACGGAGAAAAACTCAGGTTTAAACAGTCTGACCTGTTACAGAAGGGACATGCCATTGAATGCAGGATTTATGCGGAGGATCCGTTTAACAATTTCATGCCCTCACCCGGAAAAATTCATCTGTATCGTGAGCCGGCCGGTCAGCATATACGGGTCGACAGCATGGAAATAAAAGGCAAGGGAATGATCCACAGCGCCTTCGATCCCATGATCGGCAAGCTCATTACCCGGGGCGAAACACGCGAAGATGCCCGAAGCCTGATGATCCATGCATTGAGCCAATACGCCGTGCAGGGCATACAAACCAATATCCCTTTCCTCAGCGGACTGGTACAGCACGATTCGTTTATCCGCAACGCCATCACCACCCGGTTCATCGACGACGAACTCGAAAATCTGATCGGGCATGTGAAAAAGCTGAAAACTTCGGTCGATCCGCGGATTCCCCTGCTGGCAGGATTGCTGGAGAGCCTTAAAATCAAAGATGAAAAGAAGGACAGCGTATGGCAGACTATAGGATACTGGCGAAACCTCCCGGAGCCAAAACTGCGGCTGGACGGGCAGGAGCACCAGCTGAATTTCATTTCCATAACCCCGGGAAAGATAAAGATCCGGGAGAACAATGCTGTAACGGAGACGCTGCTGCGCGAAGACGATTCGGCATCCTGTCTGATTCTGGATGGATTAAGTTATAGTTTTCATGCCTGCGCGGATGAGAAGGGCGTGATCACCGTAAACGTCTGCGGGTTTCAGTTTCAGTTTGAAAGGGCCGATATGGCCCGACCTGAACATGTGGATGTCTTCAATGCGGGAGAGCTTCAGACCGACCGCAGCAACATCGTCTCGCCCATGCCCGGCAAAGTGATAAAGGTGAATGTAAAGGAAGGTGAAAAAGTATATAAAGGGCAGGTTTTGCTGGTTGTTGAAGCCATGAAGATGGAAAACAACGTCCTGAGTCCGGCCAACGGCACGATAAAACGCCTGCACGTAAAGGAAGGCGATACCGTGGACGGCTCCGCGCTTTTGGTGAACCTGGAGTAAAAACCCGCCCGAAGACGCTAAAACGCAAGGATCTCATGTTTAAAAAAAAGAAATGACTGAAAATGAAAATGCAAAGGAAATCTGGTCTATCATTTTCGCGATTTACCAGAATCCGGAACCTGCATTTGAACGTCAAAAACTGATCAAATTTTCGACGTAGTCACCGACTACGCCGAACAGCGAGGTATTTAACAAACTATGATTATAATTGGTAAACAAATAAATGCAAAACCAGACGACCCGGAAATTGTTGTTAATATCAGGTTTAGCAGAAAAAGATCTGAAGTAAAGAATTGCTGATTGCATGTTGGTTGGTTCATACTGCTATATTATTGGCGGACCGGTAATTAAATAAAATTAGCAAAATAATCTTTGCGCCTTTGCGTCTTCGCGAGAGAAAAAACTTAAATTTAATGAACTAAGCATCCTGGCACGAGGCACGTCAGAAAATCAAAACATTACAATATGGACTACAATCTTAGTGAAGAACACCGGATGATCAGGGAGACGGTCCGGCAGTTTGCAGAGCGGGAAATAAGGCCGCTGGCACGTGAACTCGACGAAAAAGAGACATTCTCCCCCGAACTTACCCGCAAAATGGGTGAACTTGGCCTTTTCGGCATTTACCTTCCGGAGAAATACGGCGGTCAGGGCATGGACTACCTGGCATACATCATTGCCGTTGAGGAGATTGCGCGCGTCGACGGCTCACAGGCTGCTACGCTGGCAGCGCATAATTCCCTGGGTGTCGGCCCACTGTATTACTACGGCAGCGAGGAGCAAAAAATGAAATACCTGCCCATGCTCTGTACAGGCGATGCCCTATGGGCCTTCGGACTTACCGAACCGGATGCAGGGTCTGACTCCCGCGGTTCAAAAACCCGCGCCACACTTGAAAACGGGGAATGGGTCATCAACGGCTCGAAAATATTCATCACCAACGGCTCAGCCGATAATTCCATGGGCGCGACGGTGCAGGCCGTCACCGGTGAAAAGCAGGGAAAGAAGGAGTTTACCACCATATTGGTAGACAAAGACACTCCGGGATTCACCCGGCAAACCATGCACGGCAAAATGATGTGGAGGGCCTCCGACACCTCGCAGCTCTTCTTCGACGACTGCCGCGTTCCGGAATCCAATCTGCTGGGAAAAGTAGGTGAAGGCTCCAAAATCATGCTTTCAACCCTCGATTCGGGCAGACTCTCCATAGCAGCCATGGGACTCGGCTGCGCGCAGGGGGCATACGAACTTGCCCTGAATTATGCGAAAGAAAGGAAGCAGTTCGGCCAACCCATCTCTAAATTCCAGGCCATCGCTTTTAAACTGGCCGATATGGCCCTGAAAATAGAACTGGCCCGTAACCTGCTCTACAAAGCTTGCTGGCTTAAGGACACCAACCAGCCTTTCGCCATGGAATCGGCCATGGCCAAACTCTACTGCTCCGAAATCGCCAGAGAAGTGGCCGACGAAGCCGTGCAGGTTCACGGAGGCTACGGACTGATGAAAGACTACGAAATCGAACGCTTCTACCGCGACCAGCGACTGCTCCAGATCGGCGAAGGCACCTCGGAGATTCAGCGGCTGGTGATTTCGAGGTATATCGGTTGCTGAAGAAGGGGCGAGGGACGAGCGGTGGTGGTCGAGCGGAGCCGAGACCACCATTTGGGAGGAGACAAAACCGGGACGAGGGACGCCCCTTCGACTTGTTTCGACTGCGCTCAACAACCGCCGCTCAGGGACCGGGACGAGGGACGCTGAAGGAGGGACGAGGGACGCTGAAAAGGGACGAGGGACGTGAAACATACAAATAATTAACGCATTAAAATTTTCTTTTATGACTGATCGGTTGGATGATATCAGATTCTACAAACTATCCCTGGAGCTATGGGATGAAATGTGGGCTGATACTGAAATCCTGAGGCTGGATTTCAGAGGAAAAGAAATCGCAAAGCAAATGGTCAGGTCGGTAGGCTCAATCAGTTCAAATATTGAAGAAGGATATGGAAGAGGTTTTGAAAAGGAATACCCGCAATTTCTCCGGATCAGCCGTGGTTCTGCAAGGGAATCAAAAGGGTGGTACCGAAAATGTAACAAACTGTTGACCCCGGAATTAATCAATACCAGAATTCTGAAGCTGGATGACATTATTTCAATGGAGACAAAAGCGATACAAACATTGGAGGAAAAGTCAAAACATTAATTTGATCGAAAGTGTTTCTTAATAAAGTACATCGTCCCTCGTCCCGGACCCGGAGCGCAGCCGAAGGGCCGTCCCTCGTCCCAACTCAAAAAACTATGAAACCAGAAAAACTCATCAAACTCACCGAGTCCCCCCGCGACGCATGGCAGGGGTTGCCTTACGTGATTGCTCCGGAGAAACGGGCGGCATACATCAATGCCCTGTTAAAAGTGGGATTTGCTGTGATTGACTTCGGGAGTTTCGTGTCGCCGAAGGCCGTGCCGCAAATGGCCGGACAGGATGAAGTGCTCAGGCTGGTGGATAAAACCGGAAGCCGGTCGAAATTAATGGCAATTGTCGGAAATATGCGCGGCGGCCGGGATGCCGTTGCACAGCCAAAGGTTGATCTGCTCGGATTTCCGTATTCCATCTCGGAAACTTTCCTTCAAAAGAACATTAATACGGGTTTTGCCGGAGCAAAAGAGACCATCGATGGTCTTTTATCTTTATGTAGCGATAAAGGGCGTGAACTGCGCGTCTTCATGAGTATGGCCTATGGTAACCCTTACGGGGAAGAATGGAGCATGGATTTGCTTAAAAAACATATTGAACTGCTGGCCGGCAAAGGCGTCAGCACCATTACCCTGGCCGATACCATCGGCATTGCCACTGCAACGCAGATTGGGGAGGTTTACACCCAACTGATTGAGTATTTCCCCGGTTTTGAATTCGGATTACACATCCACACCCGCCCCGGCGAGTGGGAAGCCAAACTGAATGCCGCCTGGGATGCCGGATGCCGCTGGTTCGAAGGGGTGATCAACGGCATTGGCGGATGTCCCATGACCGGGTATGAACTGGTAGGTAATCTTAATACCCTGAACCTTTTGGATTTCCTTGAAGGGAAACAGGCCAGCCACTCCATCAATCATAAACAGATCGTTCAGGCCATCACCACCGGTTACTGAATTTTGCCCTTCATAGAACCAAAACTGCACACAGGTGTTAATCTGTTAATTAACATGTGTCTTTATGAATAAAGTTGTTGCCAATGCCCGCGAAGCCATTGAAGGGATCAGCGATGGAATGACGCTGATGGTCGGAGGGTTCGGATTAAGCGGAATACCGGAGAATTGCATCGCCGCCCTGGCTGAAAGCGGGTTAAAGGAACTGACCTGTATTTCAAACAATGCCGGGGTTGACGATTTTGGCCTCGGACTCCTGCTTAAAAAACGTCAAATCCGCAAAATGATCTCATCCTATGTTGGCGAAAATGAAGAGTTTGAACGACAGTTGCTAAGCGGAGAACTCGAAGTAGAACTTATCCCCCAGGGTACGCTTGCCGAACGCTGCCGTGCCGGTGGCGCCGGAATCCCGGCATTCTTTGTCCCGGCCGGTTACGGCACCGAAGTGGCGGAAGGCAAGGAGATTAGAACATTCAACGGAAAGCCTCACCTGCTTGAACACGCCCTGACTGCCGATTTCGCCATCGTGAAAGCATGGAAAGGCGATACCCACGGGAACCTGATCTACCGGAATACTGCCAACAACTTCAACCAGGCTATGACAATGGCCGGTAAAATTACCATTGCCGAGGTGGAGGAACTGGTCCCTGCCGGAGAACTCGATCCCAATCAGATACACACCCCGGGAATCTTCGTTCAAAGGATTTTTCAGGGGAAAGACTACGAAAAACGGATTGAAAGGTTGACGGAAAGATGAATAGAAAATTTCTAATTCCTAATTTCTAATTTCCAAAAGTCTAATTTATTGGATACAAGGGCCGTAATTACTAATCCTACCTTAACCTTAACCTCAACCTAAGCCTCAACCTGACTTCCGGCTTCCAATATAAAAAAGCTTACAGAAAATGGCACTTTCAAAAGAACAGATTGCACAGCGCATTGCACAGGAACTGAAAAACGGGTATTATGTAAATCTCGGGATTGGTATTCCTACCCTGGTAGCCAACTATGTGCCTGAGGGCATTGAGGTGGTGCTGCAGTCAGAAAACGGGATGCTCGGCATGGGCCCTTTCCCCGAAAAGGGTCAGGCGGATCCCGACCTGATCAATGCAGGCAAGCAAACCGTTACGGTGCTCCCCGGCGGATCATTTTTCGATTCATCCACCAGCTTTGCCATGATACGGGGCGGACACGTCGACCTGACCGTACTGGGCGCGTTTGAAGTCAGCGAAAAAGGAGATATTGCCTCCTGGAAAATTCCCGGAAAAATGGTGAAAGGCATGGGCGGTGCCATGGATCTGGTGGCTTCAGCTAAAAACATTGTGGTGGCCATGCAGCATTGCAGCAAAGACGGGCAGTCTAAATTACTGAAGAAGTGCACCTTACCTTTAACCGGAGTACGCTGTATAAGAAAAATAGTTAGCGATCTCGCTGTAATTGAGGTTACAGAAGATGGATTTAAACTACTCGAACGGGCGCCCGGCGTAAGTGTGGATGAAATTATAGCCGCTACAGAAGCCCGGCTGATTGTGGAGGGGGATGTGCCGGAGATGAAATTTTAAAAGATGTTGATGTAAGGATCATCCAGCATGTTCGTAACACCCTGTTTGGGCAAGCAACTCCTCCCGGCTTTTCCGGAAAAGTCATAATAATTTGATCTCCAGCCCTATAGGTAATCCGTAACGGAATTTATCAGAAATTCGTTTGCCGGCAATACATGGATCATAAGCTGGTTTCTCCTGAATAAATCCTTTTGTTCCCGGGTAATTATATATCCTTCTTTTAAACCGAAAAATCTCATGGCTTCTTCCAGTCCTTCGGTTTCGCGATTGAGGTTATCATTGCTTAAGGTTTCACAAACCTGTATCACCATTGAACAATTTTTATCCCTGAAAACTACAAAATCGCATTCCCGGTTTTCGCGGAAATAATAAAGCGGCTGATTTTGCCGGCGCAGATGCATGAAAACTATATTTTCGAGCAGCCGGCCCCGGTCCTCACTGAAAATCAGACTGTTGGCACAAACCAACCCACTATCAACAGCATAAACCTTGCGGGGGTTAATGGCTGTGCTTTTGGCCGACCAACTGAAACGGGGAAGATAATACAGTAAATAAGTATCTCCAAGCCAGGACAAATAATCGGAAATGGAATTGGCAGAACCTACCGAAAACAATTTTCTCAGATTGTTAAATGAAAACTCTTTCCCGATATTTGAGATCATATACAGGGCAATATTCATCAGGCTATCTGTATTTCTTATTCCATAGCGCACTGCAATATCCCTTAAAACAATATCCCTGAGGAGGTTCTGTAAAATTTCCGGATTCCGGGTACCCTGATATTCAGGAAAGCCTCCTGAATTTAAGAACCGGCTGAAAGAATCAGCGTTGTTCTCAAGCTTATGAAAAGTGAGGAATTCCTTGTAAGAAAATGGAAAGAGCTCATATCGTAAATATCTGCCGGTGAGCCGTGTACCAAGTTCTTTGCTAAGCATTGCAGCATTTGATCCTGTAATATAGACTTTTGATTTCCGCTCATTCAATTGTCTCACGAAAACCTCCCACCCCGCAACATTCTGAATCTCGTCAAAAAAATAGGCTTCAACCCCAGTGCCGAATAATTCATCCAATCTGTCAAAATCGCCGACTTCAAACCCATAAACACGTGAATCCTCGAAGTTGAAGTAAGCAAAGTTTGAATATTGCCGCTTAATGATTTCTTTCATCAAAGTGCTTTTACCGCATCGCCTGATTCCGGATATTACTTCGATGTAATTGCCGGTTGGTTTAAAATCTTTTATCAGTTCGCGGCCGATTATCCCTTCTTGCCGGGTCAATAGCCCTTTTTGTGCTTCAATCGCACGCGCGATGTCCTGTTTTAATATCATAGGGCATTCTTATTTTTATATATTACAAATATAAACTAATTTATGTTAGTAATATAAACTTTTTAAAAGAAAGCAGGGATGAACTATTATTATTACTTATATAGCTGAATTTAAATGTTTTACATTAATAATATATAATAGCTTACATTAGTAATATAAACTAATACTCAGCCTTAACCTTAACCTCAACCTAATCCTGAGCATAAACCTTACCTTGTAAAGGAGTTTATAATCTTATTCAATTCAAAGACAAGATCTGAATATTCACCGAAAAGTCATTCTGTGTTCAATTCATCAAAATAACCAACTTTTCTGCCATATAACAGATGGTTCTGGGTTTCATAAGATGATCCGCGTGCAATAATATAGAAATTAGCTTTATCCTTTTTTGTGCTTCGTCCGAATCCTTCTGTTATATTTCCGGAAACACTGTTCGAAGAACGTTTGATCTGCGATGTTAAACCATAATCTTCAGACCTGGGCAATGTGCTGGAAATTTTAAATATCTCTATGGATAGTTGATGCGCTTTTTGCCAAACCGGCATTTCTGTAAAACTTGTATACATAGGTTAGGACATTGAAAATGAATACATAAAAGTACATGATCTGATTGAACATTTCAAACTTTATTTAACCTTAGCCACAGTCTCAACCTTAACCTTAGCCTCAACCTCAGCCTCCTCAATAATCCGGATCCATCTCCGGTGTTCTCAATCCCGCCACCTCATTTGCCATCAGCAAAAACACATTCCAGCACAAGCCCCTTGTGGATGGCCACCAGCTATCGGTAGTAGCATATTTTGTTGGAATAAATTCCTTACTGAAAGGCCATCCGGGATGCAGATGGATTTCCGCCCATACTCTGTTTTCCATTCTTTTTATGGCAGGCTCCCAGCCATGTTTCAGGCCGGCAACGTAAGCACAGTATTCAGCCCTGAACCAGCTACCGCCGTTGTAATAATATCCGTCGCTCGTGCCGTCACTGTAGTTTTCTTCACCAAACTTGCCGAAGGGCTGGTAATCCCGCGAAAGGTATGCGAATCCTTTCTTATCCCTGATTTTCCTGACAAGAATAGGGGCCGTGGTTCCGTATTCGGGATGCGGCGACTGCGGTACTTTGTTCAGCACCGGCATCCGCTCCAGGTGGTTCTGAACCATTTCATCCGTAAGTATGGGCCTGTTGAAAAGCCAGAGTGAGAAAAACTCGGGTTCAAGATCCGTCAGGGAAATTATATCCGGAAATTCACGGTCAAACATCAGGTGCCTGCGCTCCGGATCGTAAAAGTTCCGGTACTCCTCTTCGGCTTTGCGGATATGTTCATCCGGTACATCAAATCCCAGCTCCTGAATCGTTCTCAGGGCAATGGCCAGCATTCCCTGGTTAACGGCAAGCTGGTCGGTTTTGGGATCAAAATCAATGATGTCGATCTGACTCATTGGAAACCGCGCGAAACATTTCCCGTCCCGGTCGGCATCAAATTCATTCAAAACATAATCAACCGCTTTTTGAATTTTTTCGTGTGGAAGCTCAGCCCCGAACCTTCGCTTATTCAGCATGGCCCAGATAAGCCAATGAATGGTGGCTTCGTTGTCCTTTGCTTCCACCGAACCCATCAGCGTGGTAATAATGGTGCCAATGCCTCCCGCAGGCGTCTGGGTTTTGCCCCACTGCTCCCAAATGGCAAGGTTCAACTCCCGGTTATAGGTCGATACAACCGAAAAGAAAGCATCGCGGTTGTACATATCAGGAGCGTAATTCATATTGGGAACGTTGAAGGGTGTAAAGTCGCGGGTATCGGTGATCCAGGTGAGCATATTGAAATTGGCATACAACATTTTCTCCATCTGTGAACCGTGAAAACCTTTTGCTTCAGCAAGACGCGTTTGCGCCGAAATCATAAACTGCTGGTGCGATTCCCGGGGTTCCACAAAAACATAGGTGATTTTCACAACCTTTTCGCCCATAGGCAGCAAATTGTACGCCTCCTGCTGTGGCTGATGTTCAATAAATTGCAGATCCTTTATCTGAAGTTCGCATTCCCTGCCCGATTGCGTGCCGATAAACATGGAAACGCTGTCGTTTTCAATATAGGGCACCAGAATGCTTCCTTTAAACTGAGTCCATTCCTCCTCCTTGGCCGGAAAGTTATCAATGTACTTCACCCCGTATTCCAGTTCGGTGGTTTTCCGGCCGTTTTTCATCCGGAAAAGTTTCACCGCCACGCCTGTATTGCCTTTGCAGAGAAAGGAAATAGTATACAATTTCTGATCCTCAAAGGGTGTGATAAACTCCACTCCTGCCCTGCCGCCCGGATGGCCGGTAATGGAGAGCAGTCCGTCTTTCCACTGTACTTCTGCGTTGCCTTCTTTACGATATTCGTCCGTTACCGGCAGCATTGTTTCCGTCCCGGCATCAAGGTTGAGCATTTCGCCGAATGTTTGCCGGATAAAATGAATATTCTCCGCCTGTTCCGCCGGAGTAGCAACGGCAAACAGATTGACATCCGGCAAACGCCGCATGCCGACAAATCCTCCGCCTCTTCCGCTGAAACGGCGACGGGTGTTGCGGGTAAACTGATTTTTATAACCGGCATCGGTCAGAAATCCGACAACATCGTTTTTTGGGGTTATAAAACCGGCGGCGGGATAGATTTCATGCACAAACCCTCCGGGGAAATTATCGTATTCAAAACTGACATAACGTTGCGGTTTTTCGGCAGGTCTGGATGTTTGCTGCAAAATATAATACATGCCCGGCATGGAAGGCTGAAACAGTTCCACGGTCTTTTTCACGATGCCGGGATTAACTACCTCATAGGTAACCTTCACCGAAAGGTTGGCATCAAATTCAGGAATGTAGGAATCTCTTTTTAATGTGATACGGTTTTCATTTCCTTCCCACAGCTTTCCTTTCCAGCCAGGTAAATCTGCGGTAGTGCTCAGGTCAAGGTTGAACAACTGAAGGGAAAATTCTTCGGTGTTGGTTAACAGTAATTGTCCCCTATGATCAACACCCACAGTAAACCCATCCTTCTCATTTCCCAATACTTTCAGCAAAAGCGGTTGAGCAGAAAGTGTAAATGTAACAAGCACAAATACCACAAATAATAAAGAAGAGCGAAAGATAGTGTATGGGTTTTTCATTTTTTTCAGTATTCGGAAACTTAAAAAATTAAGCAGGTCTCTATCGAAAATTGTGATCCGATTTACCCCAAAAACATGGTTGTGCTAATCGCGATTATTTTATCATTAAAAACCTTTGTGTCGCGGTCATTGGAAAGTATAAATGCTTTTTTCAGTGGTTTGTTAAGCAGATCTTCCAGCCCCATCAGATTTCTGGCGTCATGAGCAGTAATGCGATCCGCTTTTTTAATTTCAAATGCAAGGTAGTGATCCGGCATTTCAATCAGAAGATCAACCTCTTTCCCATCGTACGTTCGTAAATGATATGTTTGCACCTGAGCGCTGATTGTAGCAATTTGCTTATGAATTTCTGCGATTACCAGACTTTCAAACTCACCTCCTGTAATGCCGCCCTTTTTTTGAAGCACAGCCTGCACAACTCCATTATCCATATAATGGATCTTGGGCATTTTAGTCAATCTTTTACCCGGGTTTTTTGACCAGGCTGGCAAAACAATTGCCTGATAGCTTAATTCAAAATACCGCAGGTAGCGTTGAATGGTTTTTGAAGTTAGTCCCAATTGATTGGCTATCGCCGCGGCGTTTACCAGACTGGCTGTGTTTTCAGCAAGATAGCGTTGTAATTTTACAAAAGGTTCCAAATCGCGGAATGAGGCCAAATCGCGGATATCACGCTCAAGATAGGTGCGAACATAGTTTTGAAGCCAAACATGTTTTTCTTCTGTCCCCATTTCCTCATCCGAAACAGCCGGGTAGGCCCCAAATTCAAGATAGTGTTCCCACGCTATCTGCTTTTCTGCCATTTTTTTATCCAATAGAAATGAGGGCAGAAATTCTCCTTCCTGTGTATTCATCAATATCTTCTGGAAAATGGAATCCTCTACCGGATCATTCCATGATTTTGTGCGTAATTCAGGCAAAGTCAGCGGGACAAACTCAATAATGATACATCTGCCAGCGAGACTTTCTTTTACTTTTTCAAGCAATAATAACTGGCTTGACCCCAGAAGGAAGTATTTAGGTGTCTCCCATTGGTCATAAACCGACTTTATACTTTCAATCAGACCCGGCTCCTTTTGAACTTCATCAAGTATAGCATTTGGGTAAAGTGCATTCCACTGGGAAGCGGCAAGCTGTGAATATCTTTCACGCATGATCGGGTCATCCACTGAAATATATTCATAATCGGGAAATAAATGTCTTATCAATGTGGTTTTGCCGGTCTGCCGTGCTCCGGTTAAAATGATGATTCGTCCTGTTTTCCATGCGTGACGTTGAACAATTAAATCCGCAATTTTTCTGTTTTTCATTTCCCGGATATTTTGAGCTCCTTTTTTTACAAAGATACATCATTGTCTGAAAAATCGACCCTCTATTCCATTTTTTACGCCAATATCTGGAATGCTATTCCATATATTACGCTAATCGGGACAATAGTATTCAAAAATCTTGTACATGTAATGTGAAAATATAATTATCTTTCACTATTGTCCGGTAAAACTACAAAAAATATGATCTGGCATCGTAAAGTCCTGATATTCAAACTTCAAATTTCTCATTTCCGTTGATTTTTAAAAGTAAGCCCCCTTAAAAAGTTCGGGCTGCATCACTTTGACGATAATTTTCTGGCAGTCTCTGTCAGGATTTTCAAGGAAATTTAATTAGGTGGATGTAATTGAACAGGGGTATTTTACAAAAACTAACCAGATTTGAGAATGCCCAGCTTCTTTTCAGCATCTTTTGAATGACCGTCATAAGCAGGTTCGCAATTAAAGTGCAATAGATTTGAATCTTAATCGCATTCTCGTTGTCCCCAACAAAGTATTTTAAAGGAAAATTTTGCTTTAATTGCTTGAAAAGCAACTCTATTTGCTATCGAAGTTTATAAATGGCAGCGATCATATCCGGGCGCATCTCAAATAAGTTGGTTAAAAATTCAAATTCTCGTTTGAGTTCTCTATCATAAAATCGTATCTTCCTCAATTTCTACTTACTTGTGATAGACCCATCTTTAACTGTGAGCTCTATGGTCTCATCTTTAAGAACACCTGAGTGAATATGTTCCTCAACTTCATGCTGACAAACAGTCTCATAAACAGCATTGTCTTTAATACGGGTAACGAATCCGGTTTGATTATCACTGAACTTCTGGAAGGCTTTATAGTCATTTTATCCCTTATCAAAGGCTTAAATGGTGTTCGAGTCCATTTTTAGTTTACTCAGCAAGACATGGTCATTAGTTGCAGCATTCGTAAACCATACGAGTTTGGGAACTGCTTCATCGACATTTATGACAGTATGAACTTTAACGCCCCCTTTTCGCTTCCCATCAACTGGTTTTCGTCCAACATATTTTAAAATTTCCTTAAATAGGCTGATTGTAGTACTGTCGAAGATTTCTATTTGCTTGTCAATGACATCTTTAATCCGGCTGTCCGAGATAAGATGTCCATACTTAAGCAATAATTGATTGTAGATGTACCCAAATACATCTGATGAACGCTGCTTATTTGCATCACTTAAAGTACTTCGCCGAGGGATGTGATCTAACTGAATGTGGTTGGTTTTTCCTGATAATCCGAGCATTGCACCGGATACCTCCCTTAACGAAGTACACTTGGCTAAAGCACAAACAGCATACTGATCAAGTGATCCTTTGTTCTGAACTTCTTTATATAACGGTCAGATCTGTAATTTTTAACAGCTTTCGCTATTATCGAACCATCAATTAAAGAAATCAGCTGTCCGAAAACCGAGGTGCCGAAAAAATATGTACTTTTATCCATGTAGTCTTAAGTTGTGGTGACGTAAAACTACAAAAATGAGTTGGGTTGTGCCTCAGGTACTTCCTAACTCATTATTTTTACCGGACAACAGTGTTTTTGAATTAAAAAAACCATTGCCTTCGGGTAAGATTTTCATAAGTGATCTTACCGGCAGGCGGGTAGCTATAATTCCGATTACTGGCGAAAAAATGGTTTGGGATACCCGGGGATTACAAGCAGGTGTATATTTGTATACTTTGAATTGCACGAAGTACTTGAGGAGTGGAAAAATAATTTTGTCAAACCATTAAAAAAATGCTATGAAAAAATTTGCAATCCTTCCATTTTTATTAATAGCCTTTTATACTTCAGCCCAGAATTTCGGGCATTATTACCCATACTGGGAAGAGGCTGTCGGAGATGTAGTAATTGCATACGACGATGGCTATGAAATACTGGGCTTCGCCAACAGTGGTGACATGGAAAATTATTTATTTGTCCTACGTACTAATTTGAATGGCGATACATTGTGGTCAAAGCAGATTGATATAGGTAACACGGGAAGTTCTCTTGGATACATTAGTGCCTGCACACAAGATAATATGGGAAACCTCTATTTGGCTCCTAAATATTCTGATTCGGCCAACCTTATAAAGCTTTCGTATGATTTCGAAATAGTATGGTCGCGCATTTTTGCCCCTGAAATTGAAATAAAGCAACTTTTAATAAGCAAGGATAATAGTCTTTTGTTTACTGGTGTAAATAGTTTGCAGGAGCATTGCTTATATAAATCTGATACAGCCGGAAATATAATATGGCAATCGGTGGCCTTAGCCCATTTTGGGTGGCAGTTTTCCCTCGCTTATTCGCCTGCAATCCTGGAAATGGATAACAATAATATTGTAATGGCATCTGTTCTTACTTCGATAATTGGTACTCCAATGTGTGATCTCTATACCTTCACACAGGACGGGGACACCATTTCTTCATCTCCAATGCCATGGATATTGACCGATATGGATACCGACGGAAATAAATTAATTGGAATAGCCCACACTGAAAGTGGTTCAGTTTATTGGGAAGATAATTTATTGGTGAATATTCTTCCGGATGGTACTTTACTTTCTGAAAAATCACTCATTTTTCACCCTTTGAGGGTCTCATTATATAGATTTGTCCGGAATACAGATAATCAATTTGTTGCAACCGGGGCTGTATCGTCTCCAACCATGCAAGAAACACAGATTATACTGCACGGTATGTCGTTAACGGGTGATAGTTTGTGGACTAATTTGTTCTTATCCTCCAGAGATACCTGGCCTAATGACATTGCATTATCAAATACACCTGGCTATGTTGTTACTGGATTTTTTAAAGATTCAAACGATAAAATTGCACCCTTCCTGTTAAAAACCGATTCACTGGGCAACATAAATACTTTAGGAATAAACAAGCCTAAAAACACATATCAATTTTCAGTTTATCCTAATCCGGCAAATAAATATGTGGTTTTTGATTTAAAGGAGGATCTTATCAGTAATAACTTAATACAACAAATAGTGTATATTACTGATGCATACGGCAGATTAGCGGATAAAATAATAATTGCCGGGGGAAAAACTGTCTGGGATACCAGCAATGTTACGTCAGGGGTATATCTCTACCATTTTTATGGTGGCACATGTATAAAATCAGGCAAGGTTTTGATTCTAAAATGAGAAAATCATTTGGGAAAGTCGTTATTGGGGCTTGGCAGGTTTCAAATTATATTTTTAGGTACCGCTCTGTCAGAACACCTTTGACCTCAACTTCTCTAATCCCGGGAAGAGGTCCGACGATTCGGGATCAAACCCTCACCTCACCAAAACCTTTCGCTGCACCATCTTCCCATTGCTCAACTTAATGCTGAGTACATATAAAGCTGATGCAATCTGCGAAACGTGAACACTTATCTTGCCACTGTCCATTTTAACAGGAGAAACAAACACTTCCCTTCCATCAAAAGCCAATAATGTAATTCCGGATATCTTCTCATTTCCGGTTAATTCAATTACAAAATCCCCGTTTGAAGGATTAGGATAAATTCGAGCCACCGGGTCATTCTCTTCAAATCCAAACGGTGTTGCCCACTGAGTTTTCAGCTTTTCAATCTGAGGAATGGAAATTTCCTTGTCCCACAACCTGAATTCATCCACACTTCCACGAAGAGAATAAAGCGTTTCTGTGTTATCCATGCGTCCGATGGTCAATGGCCTGGTGGAGGACTGAATCGTGCCCGAAAAGGGCTTAAAAGCATCCAAAACGCCATCCACATACAGTTCAAGAGAATAGCCGGTATAAAGCGCCGCAACATGATAGTAGCGGTTCAGCTCAATGGGCGCCGATCCGTCGAGATCCGATGTTCCGGTACTGGTTTTTACCGTCCAGCGTAAAAAGCCTTCCGGGGTAACCGACAACTTCCAGCGCTGCTGCCAGGAGCCGTGTGAAACGATAAACCGTTCCGAACCAAACTGTTCCAGTTTTACCCAGCAGCTAAGGCTTACAGCGTCCTCAAAATTAAGGTCGGCATGGTTGTCGGTATAAATAATGTTTGAACCTGCGGTAAACCGGTAGGCTGCAGATGCCATTCCGCGCGGATCTTCCGTTTTTACCGCCCCGCTTACGCTTGCATGAAAGCGGTCGGATATCATGTTCCTGTTATCCGAATCAAAAGGATACCAGATCAGCGGCGTTTGCGTACCAAGGGTGGTGTCTTTTACCAGCAATCCCACGGAAATGGTTGTGGATAGCTGATCCTGATTGGTCACGGTGACCGAAATGGTACCGGCTCCCGGAGTTCCCGGTGCCAGCCAGTTGACGGGATTCGCGTCCGTCTGATTCAGCGAGCCGGACGAAACGCTCCATTCGTATTCCAGCACTTCACCGGGCGCCGGATCAACGAGCGCGGTAAATGAATTCATTTCCCCGACGGCCGTATAAGGCGTTGCAGCCTGAATGCCATTTACCACCGGAGGAGCCGGAATTCTGTCAACAACCTGAATATGAAGGGTATCTTCGGCGGTTTGTCCGTTGGCTGTAATCCTGCACTTAAGCACAACCACCCCCTCCACGGCAGGTGCAGTCAACAAGGCCTGCGACTGATGCTGACCAGCAATCAGCACCTCATCCAGAAACCACTCAAACTGAACCGGATGGCCCTGTACGGTATTCCCCGGCTCGCAATAAGCGGTGAATTCAGCATTGGTAATCACAGGATTCTGATCCGTTGAAAGTGCTTTTACGCGCAGATAATCGGAATAATCATACTGATAATGGTAATCGAGAATATCTTCTCCAACGTAAAGTTTTCCATTTCTGTCTTCCGGCATCAGGCCTGATTCATAAAAACGCACAAGCCTGACTTCTCCTGCCGGAATGGTCAATTGCACCGAGCCGCTATATGAAGATTGTGAAACGATTTCGGTTATGGCTTCATACATGCCGAAAGTACCCGAAGGCAGGTTAACCTGAACCTGTTTGCTGCTTACCGTTGGGTTAAAGTACAGGTAAGAAATCAGGTTATTATGGCCGTAAAAATCGGTCTTGTTCAGATCAATTTGAAGAATTTCAGGCACATTGGTTGTTTTGACCACGGCTGCCAGGTATCCCACGCTCGATCCGCTGTACAGCGAGAGATTGGTTGCCGCCCAACCGCCCCGGATGGCGTCGCCGGTGGCAAAGGGGGTTTTGCCGCCCCAAACTTCTTTCATCGATTCATACGGAATACAGGCTTCCGGATCGTTGGCCGACGCCCATGCGTACGAATCCTGTTTATCCTGAGGCAGGGCATTCCAATACATCAGCCGGCTGGCATTGGTAACATTCAGTATCCATTTGGCGATGGCTTTTGCGTAACGCTTATCGTATTTGGGCAAAGGCGCGAGTGCCGCGGCCTGCTGAAATCCGTTCATGATAAATGCATAATCGTTGCCGCCATCGTTGGCTTCACCGATTAATCCCGAGACATCGTAACCGCCCCAGTTACCGATAATAGAGCCCCATCCGCGCAAAGCGCCGCGGTCGAAACACCAGTTAAGGAATTTCTGCAGCGGATAATTCGTGCCTTCCACAGCATTCATGCGGGCTGCAGCCAACGTTCCGTAGGGAAGCTGAAGTTCGTAGGAAGGATTGGTCTCCCAATCTGCCAGAAAATCCAGTGCAAGCTGGGCGCCTTCCATGTATTTTCTCTCACCCGTTTCTGTGTAAGCGTTGTAAAGCAGCCAGGCAATGCTTCCGGCCGATTCCGGTTCGGGCACACCGGTGGTAAGTGGCAATCCTGTCGCAAAGTTAAAGGCCCTGTAGTTCATGTATGGAACCGCCCAGGGAGTAGTACTGCCGCCAAGCTGATGAACCGCCCACAACCAGCGGTCGGCAACGGTGGTAAACTGACCGCTGAATTCCGGAGCGGCATCGGGATACAACGACTTAAGCTGATAAAAGTAAACATTGGGCATCATATCGTACCACCAGTCGCCGCCCGAGGTGGTGGAATAGTTATTCAGATAAACGTTCTGCCCGTTTTTGGAATTGAAAAAATCTTTTGTCTTTGCCACCCAGTTTATGCCGTTCTGATTGCTTTTATCTACACCCGCCAGCGAAGCCCCGACGATGGCCGGCATGATGTTGATGGCTTCGGCCTGGTTCAGATGCGAGGATGCACCCACATAGGTATCGAGGAAAAGAGGTATGTTATCGGGATAGTTGAACTGGCCCTGCGAGCCAAAACGCCCCAGCGGCAGGTACTGCCCTGTTTTGGCAAGATCGAAAACGAAGCCGTCGTATGCCACGGTAACGGCATGCCAGTCCCTGATCTGCAAGGGCGAGGGCAGGTCGGGCATTTGCGCAATACGCGGGATATTCAGTTGTCCGCTCTGCGCCCAAAGGGGTGAGACAAACAACAGCAATGCTATATTCAGAATCAGTTTCTTCATGTCGGTATGTTTTGAAGGTACCGGTTTCAGTACCTGTATATGACAAATCCGGATGTCCGGAGATCCGGGGTTCCGGCAAGGATTTCAGCCCCCCGCGGTAGTTTTACGGCTGCATCCAAATCCAGGGCAATCACAACACCTATCCGGTCGTTTCCGAGACGCCGGGTAAAAGTGAGCAGGTTTTTTTTCAGTTTAAGCCTCTCCATCGATCCGTATTGAAGTGTTTTTTCTCTGTTGCGAAGATGGATCAGCCCTTTGTGGGCATTCAGAATGGAATTTCCGTCCTTTTTCAAAGCTTCAACGTTCACTTCACGATGGTTTTCATGAACGCCGATCCAGGGTTTGCCGGTGGTAAATCCTGCGTTCAGGCTATTATCCCACTGCATCGGACTGCGCGATTTGTCCCTGTTGTGCCGGTTGCCCTCTTCCAGGGCTTCTTCCGCGCTCTTTCCGGCTTCCAGTGCCAGGCGATAATGCGTTCTCCCCTGAACATCAACTATTTCTTCAGGACTTTTCGCGATTATGTTTTCCATTCCCAGCTCATCCCCAAAATAAACAAACGGGACGCCTTTTGCACTTAATATCAAAGCAGCAAGCGCTTTTGCCCTGTGAATGCTGCCACCGGCCAGCCGGCTCATCGGGCGGGGGTTATCGTGACTGCCGAAAAAAAGCGTAGGATAGCCGGGCATCTGCCTGTTCATCGACCGTAATTCGCGGTAAAGACGTCCGGGAGAAAATCCGGGAATGCTGCCGAAGTTAAAGTTGAATACCACATCCATCGTTTCGGGCGACTGGTGCTCCTTAAGAATCTCCGGTTTATCGCTCCCCACCTCGCCTACGAGAAACCGGCCGGGATATTCATCCACTACCGACCGTATGCGTGCCAAGGCAACTTTAATACCGGGCTGATCAATGTCGTAAATGTGCTGCTGACTGCCATCCTTCATAGGATTATCGCTGAGAATTCCGTCGGTGGTCAGAAAGTTGATTACATCCATACGGAAGCCATCAACGCCAAGGTCAAGCCAGAAGCGCAACACCCTGCTTATTTCTTCCGCAACCGCCGGATTGCCCCAGTTGAGGTCGGCCATGCGCACGTCGAACTTATGGTAATAGTACTGCAGGGTAACGCTGTCGTATTCCCATGCCTTTCCCCCGAAAAAGGATTCCCAGTTGTTGGGTTCATCCCTCCAGATATAATAATCCCGGTAAGGGTTATCGCGCGATTTGCGGGACTCCTGAAACCAACGGCAATCGGTGGAGGTATGGTTTACAACCATATCCATGATTACCCGGATGCCCCGGCGGTGAGCTTCATCCAAAAAGGTTTTAAAGTCGTTCAGGTCGCCGTACGAAGGATCGGTGCGGTAATAATCGGCTACATCGTATCCGTTGTCCACTTTCGGGGATTCCAGAAAAGGCGTAAGCCATATGCCTTTGATACCCAGATCCTGAATGTAACCGAGACGGGAAGTTATGCCGGCAAAATCGCTGATGCCGTCCCCGTTGCTGTCCTGAAACGAGGGCATGTAAATCTGGTAAAATACCGTTTCTTTCGGCCATTGCATTTCCTGTGCAACAGCTGCAAATGAACAGAGAATAAGCAAAAATGTAATCGTTCTGTGCAGCACTTGTTTATGTTTGAAGCTAATTATCGTTCAAACTTTGATTGTTAGGTAGCACAATAATAGTTGATCTTTTTCAGCCATTCAATCAATATGTATAAGAATTATACACATTGACACAAACACCATTGTTAATAACTATTCAAGGATTTAGTAACTAATTTTGCTCATCCGTAAATGTACCACAATTCAAATAATGATTACATTGACGAAAAA
>VSSQ01000093.1_pt1 | contig 125099 bp, 100 predicted proteins | sample 4763081 | NCBI WGS metagenome assembly VSSQ01 (sample SAMN12137344, study PRJNA551015) | bioreactor metagenome | isolation source: SDC9 anaerobic chlorinated ethene degrading culture | place: USA: Knoxville, Tennesee | collected 2015-01-01 | reverse complement strand
TTGACGAGGGGGCAGGGAAGGCTATGTGTCCTTCCCGCTCTACTCTACTGGCAAATTCTTTCTTTATTATATCCGGACAATAGTGATAATTTTTACAAGAATTAAAAAAGTCGGATATCAGTAGGACATATACTCACCGAAAAGTGACTGCAGGTATGATTTTCCTTCCCTGATAACAGAATCGGCATAAGCTTCAGGGATGGCATTTTCGTGGAAGTGTCCGATCCGGGCATCCATTACAAAATGTCCTGCCGGCCTGATCCATCCCAGTCCTTCCTCAAATGAGTAATAGGCAAACTCAGGCGTATAAGGATTTAACAGATTGCGGCTCCAATGGAATTCATCCGCATCAATATCAAGCTGATTAAGCAGCGTTGAAGCCAGGTCGGATTGATTCGACAGCCGGCTGATCTTTGTGCCCCTGAACTCATCCTTTATCACATCTCCCAGCAGCAGCATGGGTATTTTATGGTAGTTTGGGGTGGTAAAGGCCCAGTTTCGGTACGAATTGTGACTGTGGTCCGCTACAATCACGAAAAGGGTGTTTTTGTACCAGGGTTGCTTACGGGCTTCTTCGAAATACCGTCCCAGACAGTGGTCGGTATAATAGGCCGAATTTATATACGGTTTTTCGTTATCGCCCCAGTTGAGCACCTGTTCCATTGGCTGATCGTACGGCGAATGAGAACTCAGTGTAAACAGGGCTGAGAAAAAGGGCTCCTTTTCTTTGGAAAGGTCAGCCAGTTGACGCGAAAGCACGAACTCATCATGTGCCCCAAGTTTACCCTTTATGACATCTTTGCCGAAATCAGCCCCTTCAACAACGCGTTTAAACCCATTATAAAGAATAAATCCCTTAATATTGCCATAAATCAACTGCCCGCCGAAGTAAAATGAGGTATGATACCCCGCCTCTATCAGTTTGTGTGTAATGGTTGGAAGTTTGGCGAATTTGTCGGGCTGCACGGTAATGGAAGAGATCGGGTGAGCGGGAAAGCCTCCGAAGATACTGCCCATGGCCTGCTCGCTTCGGGGACCGGTGGCCCAAAGTTTTGTAAAAAGAATACCTTCCTTTTCCAGTTCTCTGAACTCCGGAGTAATGCCCGGTTCGCCGCCAAGGGATTCAATCAGATCGGCCGACCAGCTTTCAAGAATCAACAGCACAATATTGGGCCGGGAGCTTGTGAGTATTTTGGTGGTAGAATCCCTTTCAGTTGAGAAAATCTGCTTTCGCGTCTGTGCAGCTTCCTCATCGCTGTAGAAGGCATAAGGGTTCTCACCGAAATTCCTGTAATTCTCTATGATATTGATCATCAGGTTAAACCCGGAATTAACAGCTGCGATGTTCAGAATATTTTTATTGGAATAATAGGAAGCACTCTGGTTGATCGGAATGGGCTGTACCCCTCCCCTGGCTCCGATAAAAAGCAATATTGGCGTGGATAAAAGAAATACGGCACTGAAAAGGTAATTTCGCCCGGATTGCCTGATGACAGTGTAAAACCATTTGTTATAAACCCATGAAGTTAACATAACCATCACAAGAAAAAGTCCGATCAGGGAGAAAAACAGCGCGTTGGAAACTGTATCATAAACTTCGGTGGGATTGCTCAGGTAGGCAAAGGCTTTGAAAGGCAGTTTGGTTTTCCACTCAGGGTAAATGCCCAGTTCAACAGCGGTAAGCAGGCTGAATAATGTGATTGCCGTAAAAGTATAGACCCGGTTTACCTTGTTCATCCAGTTTCTGCTCCACAATGATTGGATCAGCAGCAATACAGTTGGAAAGAACATAAAATACGAGGCGGTGGCAAAGTCAAGTTGAAGGCCGTGCCTGTAAGCAGCAAGCGCTTCGCCGAAAGTCACACCTTCGATGCGCAACAGGTTAATGTTATAAAGCATAAAAACCGTTTTGGCGAATGCAAAAAACAACATCCAGAAAAGCATCTGCCTTACAAATGATACCAGTATCTGCTTCATATACAAGCGTAGTTCTTAATAAGTCCGCAAAGTTAATTTAAGTTGGCCGATTCCAGCTCAAAAACTTCGACAGATGTGAAGTCTCTATCATCGTTGTCCGCCCAATAATCATTAATTTAGCGGCAATTATTACCTGCGACCGAACTATGAATGGCCCGAAGAAGAATGCAATCCTGCACAATATCATCCTGATAAGCATCCTCTTTCTTTTGCCGTTGGCATTATTCACCAACCTGGGTCTGATGCCGCTGATCTCTGATGAGCCTACCCGGGCTGTTGTCACACTCGAAATGATCTTGTCGGGGAACTTCATCGCCCCCACGATCAACGGGGAATTTTATTACAACAAACCTCCCCTGTTCAACTGGATACTTGTGGGTTTTGTCAAAGTTGCCGGAGTTGAAAACGAGTTTATCTTCAGGTTGCCGACTGTAATCTCTTTGCTGATGCTGAGCCTTGTGATAACCCTTTTTGCCCGGAAGGCGCTGGGATGGAGGAATGCGGTAATGGCTGCACTAATGATGATTACTTCAGCACGCATCCTTTTTTGGGACTCATTTCAGGGACTGATAGACATTACCTATTCACTGGTAACATTTACGGGATTTGCCTTGCTTTATCACCTTTCGCAAAGACGCAAATGGCTGCTGATGTTCACGGCCACCTATGCACTGGCCGCTGCCGGCTACCTGATGAAAGGGCTGCCCTCCGTTGCGTTTCAGGGCATCAGCCTGCTCGTATGGCTCAGCTACGACAAACAATTCCACAGACTCTTTACATGGCAGCACCTTGCCGGCATCCTGACATTTGTTTTGATTACAGGGACCTATTATTATGCCTACCTGCAGACCAATACACTGGATGATGTATTTTCAACCCTTTTCGATCAGTCGAACAGGATTTCCGATAAGCAAGGCACTTTCTTCAGCTGGCTTGCCCATCTGGCTACCTTTCCCTTTGAGATGATCTATGAATTTGCCCCCTGGACCTTGCTGCTTCTGCTGCTGCTGAGTAAAAAAATCCGGAAAACCTTGTATACTGACAAGTTCATTATGTTCAACCTGCTGATTTTCTGTAGTAATATCATTATTTACTGGATCTCGGCCGATATGCGTCCGCGCTACCTGTTTATGCTTTTCCCCCTGCTCTTTGTGATCCTGGTAAAGGCCTGGACTCTTTCATCGGAAATCAGGGGCAATCTGCAGAAGATTACCGATATGATTATCGTCGGGCTGGGTTGGCTGGGAACAGCCTCCCTGCTGTATTACCTGTTCTGGAACGAAACAAACCAACTGCAGGGGGTGTGGTTTATCATTCCTTTGCTTTTTATCATTGCGGGTTCAGCGGCCTGGCTGATGCGGAAGCATGTTCAACTCCGTTTGCTATTCCTGGTTATCGTGATGCTGACGGTGCGTATTGCTTTCAGTATGTTTAACCTTCAGGCCCGCATCAATTCCTACCCTGATGCCGGTTACCGGCAGGGAGAAATTATGGCAGGTCGGCTGGCAAAGGACTGCAGCACCTATGTGCTTGGCGATACACCCTTTAACCACGACGCCTCCTTTTACATTGCCCGCGAAAGCCGGCAGATCATCAAAAGAACATGGGAAACCGATGATTCCGGAAACTGTTACATCGCGGATGAAAAAAATCTGGCTACTTTTGCAGACCGGCTCGACGGTTATGAAATCATCCATACCTTTACCATCAAGCTGAACGAAACCAGGCTTTTCCTGTTAAAGAAATCCCTATGAGCAATCCGAAGCTATCCATTATCATCTGTGTTTACAACGAGGAACCCAATATCAGACCGCTGAATAAGTGGATCAACGAATCCATAACCGGTATAGAATACGAGATCATTTACGTGGATGACGGCTCAACCGACCGCACCCGGCAGGAAATCATTGCCCTGAACGATCCCCGGGTTGTACTGGTGGAATTCAGGAAGAACTTCGGGCAAAGCGCCGCTCTTTATGCCGGCATTGAACAGGCGCAGGGAGAATACCTGGTTACCATGGACGGCGACCTGCAGAACGATCCCAGCGATATACCCATGATGCTGAAACTGGCGGAGGATGAACACCGGGACCTGGTGGCCGGTGTCAGGAAAAACAGGCAGGACGGGATGTTTCTGAGGAAAATTCCCAGCAAAATCGCCAATGCCATCATCAGAAAAAGCACCGGCGTTTACATCAAAGACTATGGTTGCACCCTGAAAGTATTTAAAAGCGACCTGGCGAAAAACATCGGGCTTTACGGAGAGTTGCACCGTTTTATTCCCGTGCTGGCCAGCCTCGAAGGCGCTACCATCACCCAGGTGGATGTAAAGCACCATGCAAGGGAGTTCGGCAAATCTAAATATGGCATCAACCGGACGTTTAAAGTCGTCAGCGATCTGATGCTGATGGTGTTTTTTAAGAAATACATGGGCAAGCCCATGCACCTTTTCGGAGGCATTGGACTGCTATTTCTGATTGTGGGTTCTCTGATCAACGGATGGTTCCTGATCGAGAAGATTATGGGACACGACATCTGGGGAAAGCCGATGCTGCTGCTGGGCATATTGCTGCTGATTGCCGGCATACAGCTGATCACCATCGGAATTATGGCGGAGCTGCTGATGCGCACCTATTACGAGTCGCAGCAGAAGCGCCCTTATAAAATCCGCAAAGTACACACATTCGAAGCCTGAGATGTCCCGACCGATCAAAGCATTCCTGAAGATCGCGCTTTCCGTTGCCGCGCTCTGGTATGTGTATACCAGAATTGACGTCAGGGAAGTCGCACAGATTTTCAGGCATGTACATTATGGCTGGCTGATGGCGGCAACCCTCCTTTTCGCAGTTTCCAAAGTGCTTTCATCTTACCGCCTCAATGTCTTTTTCAGGAATACCGGTGCAGGGCTTACCGAAAGCAGCAACCTGCGGCTCTACCTGCTCGGGATGTATTACAACCTGTTCCTGCCCGGCGGCATTGGCGGTGACGGTTATAAAATTTACCTGCTCAATAAAAAGTTCGGGACCGGGGCAAAAAAGCTGTTCTGGGCGGTGTTGCTCGACAGGGTGAACGGGGTGCTGGCGCTGTTCGTGCTTGCCATGCTGATGGTCCCCTTTCTGGCCTTACCAGTATTTTATAAATATCTGGCGATGGCAGCAATTCCCTTATCCATTGCCGTATATTATCTATCCATTCACTGGCTTTTCAAGGATTTCAGGAAAAGCATACACCTGACAAACCTTTATTCAGTGGGTGTTCAGCTTGCCCAGTTGCTCTCCGCCTGGCTGATCCTGCTGGCCAACCATCACCAGGAACAAATTCTCGCCTATCTTTTTCTTTTTCTGGTTTCCTCAATTATAGCTACGCTACCGATCACCATAGGCGGCATCGGATCACGGGAAATCACGTTTCTGTTCGGCGCTGAAATCATGCAACTCGACATTCATTTATCCATCGCCCTCAGCCTGCTGTTTTATGTGATCACCGCCCTGGTTTCACTTTGCGGGATTTACTTTTCACTGAATGAAAAGGCATTGAAAATCAAGCTTGAAGCCGGCACATCTGCCGGAGAATCTGAAGTAACAGTTTAGAAAATGAAACATGTTTTTATCACCGGTGTCGCCGGATTTATCGGTTCAAGTCTTGCCCGCACCATGCTGGAACAAGGATACAAAGTATCAGGCCTTGACAATTTCGATACATTTTACGATCCCGTGATCAAGCGCAGGGCTGTTGCCAGACTTGAGGAAAATAAAGGTTTTAAGCTTTACGAAGGCGACATCAGGCACCGGGAAACACTTGCCGGAATATTCGAAGCAGAAAAGCCTGATCTGGTGATTCACCTGGCTGCCCGGGCCGGGGTGCGACCTTCGATTGAGCAGCCTGAACTCTATTATGATGTGAACGTAACCGGTACGCTGGAGTTGCTCGAAGCCATGCGGGCGGCAGGCATCAAAGACATGCTCTTTGCCTCCTCTTCGTCGGTTTACGGAAACAATAAGAAGGTACCCTTCAGCGAAACCGATCCGGTTGATAACCCCATTTCGCCCTATGCCGCCACCAAAAAGGCCGGTGAACTGCTTTGCTACACATATCATCATCTTTACGATTTTAACATTTACTGTCTGCGGTTTTTCACGGTTTACGGACCCGGGCAGCGCCCCGAAATGGCTATTCAGCAGTTCGGGCGAAAGATCAGCGAAGGCAAGCCCATTACCCTCTTCGGTGACGGGACCACCCGCAGGGATTACACCTTCATCAGCGATATTACTGCCGGCATCATTGCCTGCGCCAACAATCTGAAGGGATACGAGATCTTTAACCTGGGCAACAGCGACACCATTTCGCTGATCGACCTGGTGCGGGGTATAGAGGAAACATTGGGCAGGAAGGCTGTCATCGAATGGAAGCCCATGCAGGCCGGCGATGTAGAAATCACCTATGCCGACATCAGCAAGGCCCGCCGGCTGCTGAATTATTCCCCGGGATATCCGGTACACAAGGGTTTGCTCCGCATGTTCTCTGAGCAGGGCATGTGCTGATCTGAAGCCTGTTATGCATTTGCCAAACCAAGTTTCATCCCTGTTCCTGCATCAGACAATGCGTCACACATGTTTTTCCATCATTCGTATTTGATCACTTCCACCGGATTCAGCTTCGATGCCGACCAGGACTGCCAGGCGATGGTGAGAAAAGCCACCAGCAGGGTGATCACTGCTGTAAGGATAAATGTTCCGGCAGTGATATTAATATGATAGGCAAAATCAGCAAGCCATCCTGACATAAATAACCATACAGGGACAATAGCAAGCAGATTTCCTGTCAGTACCAGCAATGAGAAACCCGCTGTTTCCCTGATGGTCAGGCTGAGGGGTGATGCACCCAGAATCCGCCGAATGCCGAACTGCCTTCGCCGCTGCTGCAGAATAACAGCCGAAAGGCCCAGCAATCCCATACAAGCCACAACAATGGCCAGAATGGTAAATCCGGAGAACAACTGCGCAAAGCGGTTGATATGTCTGTAGGTGTCAGCAATATAAGTATCCAGTGGATAGCAAACGAAAGGTTCCCCCGGGAAGTGCTGCTGCCATACATTTTCAAGGCCTGCCCTGGCGGTTTGCAGATCGGAATTCACCCTGATCAGCAAGGCATTGAAGCCTTCTTCCGGATCGGTAGTCAGGATCAGTGGCTCCACTCCGGCATAAACAGGGAAAAAGTTAAAATCCTTCACAACACCGATCACAGGGTGTTTACCACTGCGCCTGATGTAGTGAATCTTGTCAGGTGTTACTCCATAGCGACTTGCATAGCTTTCATTCACCAGATAAACCATGCTGTCGGTGCCCGATGTAATATTCCTTCCCGACACCATTTCGATCCCCATTGTTCTCAGAAAGCCTGAATCGACGCCCAACACGTTGATTATAACGGCTTCGTTCCTGCCATCCGGCAAGTATCCGTTGGCCGGAACCCCTGCGCCCGGGGGACCCGAAACCGCCGTCCAGCTTTCGACAAACGGCAGTCCGCCCAGCGAAATGCCGGCATAAGCAGGCATGTTTTTATCATTTTCGTCTGAAACATGCAAAACAAGCAGATTCTCAGAGCGATATCCTTTGTCGAAACTGCTGATATAGGAAATCTGTTCAAACATCAGCAAGAGGGAGGCCACAAGTCCGGCGGATATGGCAAACTGGATAACAACAAGCGCTTTGGGCAGCATTGCCCTGACCTTTACTGAACCGGATCCTCCCTTGAGCACATCTACAGGCTGAAAGGATGCCAGGTAAAAGGCTGGATAAGCACCCGCAAGCACTCCGGTGAGCACCACAAGCAGCACAATCATAAGCATCAGCGGAATGCCACCTGCCGCGTAAAGAGAGAGTGGATTACCTGTAACGGCCGAATACCAGGGGCGGATCAGTTCAATGATAAAAAGCGCGAGCAGCAAAGCTGTAAAACTTAGCACCAGCGCTTCGCCCATAAACTGCCTGATAAGCATGCGACGCGAAGCCCCTGCCACTTTGCGGATGCCCGTTTCCCTGTTCCGGATCATGGCCCGGGCAGTCGCCAGACTGGTAAAATTAAAACAGGCAATCAGCAGGATCAGCAGGGCGATGCCTGAAAATATCCTGATATCACTGAGGTTACCACCGCTTCCATCGTCTACAAGAGAACGAAGATGGATGTTGCTGAGCGGCTCAAAACCGAGCTCATACTTCCATCCCGAATCCCTGATGCTTCTGTTGATCTTCTCTTCAAGGAATGCGGGCAGGGCCGATTCAAGGCCCGCAATCAGATAGCCTGGTTGCGTCCTGATAAAAGTGATGTATTGGTTACCACCGTTCCAGTCCATATACAAAGACTTATCCTGATACAATGTTGAAAACGAAATCAGGGCATCGAACTGTAAAGATGAGTTATAAGGTGGATCCCCGGCTATTCCGGTTACTGTAAACTGATCCCTGTTGTTCATTTTCAATACTTTACCCATGGCAGGAGCATCGCCGAACAGGGTGCGGGCGGCTGAGCGGGAAAGTACGACGCTGTAAATTCCGGAAAGCGCCGTGGCAATATCTCCTTCCTCCAGCACAAATGAGAAGTCCCTGAAAAACCCGGAATCAGCATAACAGACCTTAGCAATTTCAGTGATTTTTCCACCGGTTTCGAAAAAAAACTGCTGAGGTTGGGTTGTCCGCGTAACCGATATGATCCCTGGGAACTGCTCCTTAAGTGAGGGGCCAACGGCAGCAGGAATAGTATAGGAACCGAATGACCCGTCAGGACTGACGGCAGTCATATTCACCCGGTAAATATCATGCCGGTTAATGTGAAACCTGTCGAAACTCAGCTCACCGTAAATATAGGCCAGTATTGCAATTCCCGCTGCCAGGCCAATGGCAAGCCCTGTTACGTTGATAATGGTATAAAAAGGATTCCGGATATAGAGCCTGAAAGTGTGCCTGAAGAAATGCTGCATTGCCCGAGCGTTTCAGATGATTATGAAAGCATTACAACTCAGCTGTTATAAAAACCATGCCAAATTAAGCCACTGAAAATGAGTAGAATAAAATGGAAGATGGAACGGCAGTGTCCGGATTTGCGGTCAATATGTATTATAACCGGACAATTAACCGGCCAACTTCAGGAGACGAAGTTCGGAATTGACCCTCAACCATCAGGTAAACCGCTTCCTTAAGTCAGGAGAATGATTTCAGTAAAGGCTGTTCAGGTCGCTACGATAAGATATTTTTCCTGTTCCGTGTAAAAATGAAAATCATCGCAATGGCGGTGGTTACAGCCCCCATTATCAACGCCCCGATGGCTCCCTGTCTGGCGTAGTTCGGGTAATTGAAATGGGCTTCAGCTTCGACAATGGACTTGTAATAGCCAATTTCCACCGATCGCTTGATGACATTCGGGAAATATTCAGGTGTGATTACATAGGATGTGATCCATTGTGTGAGCAGACTGATCAGCGCGATCATCGCAGAAATAATAATGCCCGAAACCAGCCCCTGCAGGTAGGTCATACGTCCGTCGTAGAAGTTCTTCTTTTTATCCTTCAGCGCCATCACCATCACAATGATGGCGGGGATGGCAAACAGGTTGGTGAGATAGAGATGATAGTCGATATACCTGCCGTGAAGTCCGGACACTTTCTCCAGCAGCATCCAGAGCAGGGACATCAGCGAAAAAATAATGGCCCACTTGATTTCAATTTTCAGATTTTTCATAATGATGGTTTTTATTGTGCGGCATTTTTCAGGACATCCAGTTCAATCTTTTTCATTTGGCGCAAGGCCTCCCCTACCTGCTGGCCTTTACCAGAATCTATAATAAGGGATTCGAGGATAGAGGGAATCACCTGCCACCAGACGCCATATTTATCCTGAACCCAACCACACATACTTTCCCTGCCTTCTTCAGAAAAACTGTTCCAGTAATGGTCAATTTCGCCCTGGGTTTCACATTCAATCACGAAAGAATTGCCCTCGCAGAAATCAAATTCATGCTCCGGTTCCCCTCCGCTTAAGGCGTTGAATATTAAATCTCTCAGCCTGAACTGGGTAAACATAAGGGCACCATCTGGCATACTGCTCCCTGGAGGAATCGGAAAACTTACGATGTGCCTGCTGTCATTAAATATGGAAGTATAATAACTTAATGCTTCACCCAGCAGCGCCCTTTTATCATTGGCAAAAAGCAGGGCTGGAACAATTTTCTGCGGATTGTTGATGGCGTCGATATCCAGCTGCCAGCTGATGCCAAACCTGTCCTCCACCCAGGCATATTTCGCGCTCCAGTCATATTTTTCCAGGGGCATCATCACCCGTCCGTCCTTGCTGAGTTTCGCGTAAAGACGCTCAATCCTCGCGTCGTCGCCACCACAATAAACGAAATAAGAGACGGCCGGATTGGGCCGGAACATCTCCCCACCGTTCAGGCCCATAAATTTCACTCCGTAAATCTCAAACATCAGCACCAGCGGATTTTCTGAGAGGATGTTCACATCCTCAAAAACATCCTTGTAATAACCAGCGGCTTCCCTCGCATTGTTGTTAAACCAAAGGCAGGGGTATATAAAATCGTTCATGTTCCGGAAATCAGTTGTACAATAAGGTTAATAATGCGAATCAAGGGTTAAAATATTAAAGAAATGAATGCTGCGGAGATTTTTCCGAAAACATGAACCAATAATCCGGCAGTTGAACGAGTTTTAGAAGCCCTTTGAAAGTCAGTTTTTTCGATGAGCCAGTTAAATAAAGCCTCTATAGGTTGCCTGATTGTGGATACGGCTTTGGAAAACAAATCATTATAAGCTCTATCAAAATTCTTTTCCCAGTTTGATTGATTTTGCACTCCCTTAATTGGAGTAAGCATCAACGAGTTCTTTGAATTAGCCAGGTTGTTGAAATAGTCAACGTTATGGTAGATTTTATCTCCATAAAAAGTTCGGTTTTCGATATTCTCCCATGCATTTTTAAAAACATTCAGATCATTCTCAGATGCAGCAGTAACAAGAAGTTGTTCCGGGTAAGGTAATTTTTTAGGATGTTTAAAAGCCAGTGCGTGAAGTTTCAAACCAAAGTAGTACATGGCTTTTGTAGAACAATAACCTTTATCAGTGATTTCACGAGCTACTTTACCAACGCGTTTACCAGAACATGTAATTATTGGAAGAGAATCCAATACACTTTCATTGTCTGAGCATGTAACTGGTTTATACTCCGCCAACAAAGAGCCAGCGAATAGCTTGAAAGCTTCAGAAAGCCTATTTAAACGGTTATTAAATGCGGTGTAGGAAGGCAACTTTGGAAACCAGGAACGCAAATAATCATTGGCAAATGAATGGATCTGCTTGATCTTCACTCGCTGTTCCTGATTGACACAAAACAAATAAATGGTCATAATTTCCTGATCTGAAAACGCTGGTTCATCATTGTTGCTAAACCGCATACAAGAAAATTTTAGTTCATTCTCGTACTTTTCGCAAACTTGAAAGTAAATTTTGATTAATTTGTCTGCCTTAACCTGAGATATCATATCTTAAGTGGTGTAGTGGTATATTCCACTAAGATACTGATTCTCAGGTTATTAATAAAATATATTATTCATAACTTGTTAACAATCAGATTGTTAACAAGTGCTTACTAATTTAACTTCAACCCTTGATTCGCATTAATAACAATCTGCAAGGCAAGGGGTTTCGGATGCCCCTATTTTTTGTATTTGTCATGCAAACCTACACCCTGAATAATCATCGGGATTATTTTCTCCAACCGGCTGACTTTGGTGGTTTCCTGCTTTGGTTCTTCCAGATAAAGGATGTATTCCTTCTGCTTTCCCGGGCTTAGCTTACTGAATGCTGCCTGCAGATATCCATCGGCTTTGAGGGCTCCGGCAAGTAGCGGAGGCGGCGCCATCACCTTAAATTTCTCAGGCTTTATTTTCAGCCCTTTCTTTTCCACTTCAATGGCCTCATAAATATATTCAAGGATCTTTTTTTCATCCACTTCTGCCAGGGAGGTGAAACGCCACTGCCGCAGCGATTTGGTTTTCCCTTCGGAAGCGGCAATCAGTACCCCGTATTTATCTTTAAGGAATACGCCATTGTAAAACCAGAGTCCGAAGAAATTTTTGAAACCGCCGTAGCTGATTACATTCTTTCCGTTAAAGGTAAATACTTCAGATCCCCACTTAATGGTTTTTTCGAGCGGGGCTTTTGCAATGACGGATGCCAGCAACGAAAGCTCCTCCGCCCATTGTTCGTAGTATTCCATGATTGAATTATTTGAAAGGAAATATCAGGCGCAGATTAATAAAACCAACGCGTTTACCAATTGTTCAGGCACCGGTTTACCCGGGCCCGTATCATTTGGTAGTTGGCAGGCCCATGGCGGTAAAAACGCTGTCGACCGGCTCCCACAGCTCCAGTTTGTTCCCGTCGGCATCCATAATATGGACAAACCTGCCGTAATCATAGGTTTCTATGGTATCGAGAATGGTGACGCCGTTTTGCCGGAGTTTTTCCACCAGTCCTTCGATGTTCTGCACCCGGTAATTGATCATGAACTCTTTTTTGGACGGCTCAAAATAACTGCTCCCCTGCTTAAAGGGGCTCCACTGCAGGTAGTTGATTTCTTCCGGACGGTTGGCATTGCGGAACTCGAAACCCGAGCCCCAGTCATTCATTGCCAGTCCCAGGTTTTTCGCATACCAGGCTTTGGTCTCTTCAACATTCTCAGAGAAAAAGAAAATTCCACCTATGCCGGTAACTTTGGGTGTGGTATCGTTGATTGCAGCATTGCTGCCGTTTTGAGCTGATGGGTCTGTCATATCGTTGATTTTTATTAATCCTTGCTTACAAGCCGCGAATATAAGGGCAAGCAGGGCATAAGTCAAAAGCTTTTTCATGCACTTCGATTTTAGTGTCCGACAAACAATGTCAATTTTATCAATTTCAAGTTACACAAATATAACCCTATAAACCGGAATTGAGTATCTTCAGAGACTCAGGACATAGGTAATCTTTGCTTGCGTTTATTAAGCCGAAGGCCGGATTCAGACATCGGATTTCCTATGAGAAGTCAGAAAATGCTGCTTGCTTTACGCCGGCCTTCTGCACGGTGAAAATGCAGATCCCCGAACCAACCGGCTTTAGCCGAAAAGCCGGGAGAAGTCAAATCAGGGAGACTTCCGGGCTTACCGGTATTGCTTATGCCGGGTTAAGAATATACTTTTGACGCGTTTTGGGCTAAAACCCCTGTGTTTGTCAGCGCCTGATAACCCCCGGCTCAAGCCGGGGGTTATCAGGCGGCCAGATCACTCCCATCCGTGCCTGATTCTTTCTGCCCTGATCTCATCAAGCAGGGCATTTGTGCCATCCCATCCGGCTTCAACGGTTCTTAAAAGATATTCCGCCCGGTTCAGGTACTCCCGGGCTTGTTCACTATCCTGCCCGTATGTCAGTTCGTAAAGTGAGAGATAAAACTCATAATAATCCGGATAGTATGTTATGCCCATCCGGTAAATTTCAAGCGCCTGACTGTTATAGCCGTTATAAACGTAGCGGGAGGCTATGCCGTTGATTTCCGCGATCTCGGGCGGATAAAAGTAATCGCCGATAAGCGAGGCTTCGAGCACTTTTTCTCTCTCCGCTTCAGCCGGTTCCGGAACATTAATCAGCTTGTACTCATCATTTGTCTTCGCGATTCCGGCATACCTGCCCCTGAATTTTTCGAAGATCCGGGTTAAAAATACCGGTGTTGCCACGATGGGTACAGCGTTGTGCGCGGAATAATCAGCTTCGAAGGTAATAATGTCATTAAAGAAATCAGGATAACTGCTTTTCAACTGATCATACTTTTTTCGGTGATGGTAATCCTTATCACCGGCAATGCCGCCTGTACTGATGCAGATCCTGTCTTTATCAGCCTGGCCGGTTTTTCCGAGAGCCTCTACCAGCGATTCCAGTTCATGGAGTGGCGTGTGTGCCATCACGGCAGTATAAAAGCCGGGATGCATGAAACAGGAATATAGCGCGAAAGAGGCTGAAAATGAGTGCCCGGCAATAATCCTGATTTCCCCCGGGTTGTACTTCGTCAACGCCTGGCTGAGTTCTTCCGTGATAAAGATATCCAGAGGCATCCCCGGTTGCAGTCCGGAAAACCCGCATTCATTGTTCCGGTTTTTATGCGGAATAACCACAACCAGTACATTCGGGATTTCGTGGGTGTACTGTAAATACTTAATGTCAGAGAGTATGGGATTGATAAACCACTCATGCTGACCATCAAGTAAAAAAATCACGGGAAGCTTAACGGAACCGGATTTGTACTTGTAAAAACCGGGCTTGTGGATGTAAACGGTTCTTTGCTCACCGAATGCCTCCGAGTAAACCGACAGCGTATCCGGTTCCTGCGCCGGTACGATTGAAGCAGAGAGAAGAAATAGAAGTAAAAAGAAGGTTCCAATTTTCATGTGAAGTGATTTATTCAGATTGTTGATTTTTCATGATTCTACATCCGGGCGGATTTCAAAGCCTGTTTTTCAGGATGTTATACCGGGCCGGCAAATTGTGGAAATTCCAGGAATTCTGCACCTCCCCTGCCAAGGATGATTATGTCTGCTTCGGCAATACCCGATTTCGTAAACCATTTGATCAATTTATCGGGACCTGAAACGGAAATAACACGCCTGTACCTGAAAATGTCAGAAATAACCCATTTTCATGAATCATGTTCATTCTGACATGGCAATTCCATTGCTTCCTGATTAAATGAAACAGGAGACAGTAATTAAACCCGGCCAGGATCAGGAATCCTGAGCAAAGCTCCACGGCCGGTTCAACTGATCGTTCTCTTTTACCAAACAACTGAAAGCCCGATGAATACGCGCTGAGCCGGCCCCGGTTATGTTAATCACGCCGGACCATGATACGGAATACCGGATATGCAAACAGCAAAAAAAGAATGGCCGGGAAAACTTTAAGACTAAAATTCATGAATACTCCTTTTCTCTGATGAAAGTCAGTTCAGTCAGCCACCCAAAATCCGCATGAGACCTTGCATTTTCTGGAATAAGAAAAGCTTGTTTTGATTTATTGTCTTAATATCAAGACAGGCTATGTATTTCATTAACAATTACATAAACCATTTTTAGTCCCGAAAAATAAGGTAGGCCGGAATTTACTTTTTGCAGCGACTGCGGTTAAGGCTGAAATGTTAACCGGCGGCAATTTTATTCAGAATTCAGCAACTCATTCATTGTAATTATTTTACAACCATTTTTTTCGTAATATTTCAGCATTTCGTCAATTTTCCTTTTATCATAACTCGTAATACCATCTGATATAACTGTAACTTTGAAGTTTTCCCTGCACATGTTAAATACGGTTGATTTCACACAGGCAATGGCGTCTGCTCCCGTTATATAAAATTCGTTTATTCCATTTTTACTTATAAAGTCTGCGAAATTTTCGCTGGTAAGCGCGTTGCCTTTGGATTTTTCAAAAATATTATTGGAAACTATCTTCATATCCGGAACCAATTCAGCCCCGCGGGTATCAGGTTTGAACGTCCTTGTGCCGGCAGATAAGTTATAATGCTTTATGTAAACGACGGGTATTTCATTTTCTACCGCCCAATCTATTGACCGGTTAACATTGTCAATGATTTCTTTGTAATTTTTGGTAATGTCATTTTGAAGGTTAATTACCACTAAAGACTTTTTCTGCATTTGATTTCTTTCTTTGTTTTACTTCAATATTCTGTTCCATTGTCCATCGCGCTGTCGCTTGCGGCTCGCGACTAAGCCAAACGCTGGCGGGCAGTTTTGAAAATATCTCTTTCCGCCAGCATAATTTCTCAATAAATGAACAATCTTTCTCCGTATTACCATGCGACCGCTAGCGTTTAGCCTTTGTAGCTTATGTGACCTTAATGTTGATGTTAAATCACTAATCTTTTATTATTTTTTTATAATAAGTCCTATTTTCAATATTAACCATTATAAAATACATGCCATTGCTTAGTGCATTTAGTTCCAATTCAATCTGAGTACTATTTACATTTTCTAAATTGTATAACAATTCACCATTAAAATTAAAGATGTTTAGAGCACCTATCTTTCCCAAATCGGTTGATTCAACAATTATTTTATCGCTTGTCGGCACGGGATAAATATGAATGTTGTGGTCACTATGCTTTTCAAATTCAGATAAACCAGTTAGCCGATTGTTGCAGTATATATTTAAATCACTATCTAACACATAGATAACAGAATCGCTGGCAATCGAAATTTCAATTAAATTTTTATTTGTTGGTAAATCAATTTCATGCCAGGAACTCCCCATGTCATTTGATTCGATTAAAGTACCATTATTGCCAATGACATATCCAACATTATTCCTAAACTCAGCAGCTCGAAGCGTTTCATTGGTTGGCAAATTAATACATTCCCAATTTTCACATCTATCAATGGTTTTATAGAGACATGAATCATTGTCAATTATAAATCCAATTGAATCATTTATAAAATGAATATCCTGAACATCAATATTTTTTGAAAGTTTTAGGTATTGCCAATTTTGCCAATTCCTGTCAGACCAAAAAATTAACAGGCTATCGTTTTTATTTGCTGTGACAACGCCGATATTTTCATCAAAATAAATTCCATTAACTACAGGACCCAGATTTTGGTAATATTCCTGATAAACCAAATGATATTCATTTGTAATTATTATTTCGTTAAAAGATTCGTCCATTGGGTTAAAATAAACTATTCCCTGATCATAATGATCACCATGATTAATCCAATCAATTAACAATAAACTATCTTCACTTATACTCATGATAAAAAGTGGTGGTTCAGTAGATATACCAATGTTATTCCCGGAATAATCTATCCCCCTGCACATACCATCATTACATTCAAGTAAATAAGCATTATCTACTTCATAAAATGAAAAAACCAATCTGCTATACTGACAACAATTTTGTCCTGTTGTATAAATATGTTCCCAGCTAGCTCCCCAATCTGAACTTTTTAAAAGATATGTCGGATCATAAGTACCTGGTCCGCCACAACTTTCAGTCACAGTTATATAACCAATTCTATTGTTTACAAAATCAAAAGAATTATTACCTGGATAAAAACCTATCCCTAAATCCCATCCACACCCTGAATAATTAACCTGACTAACTTTTTGCCATTGAGCATTTGTCGATAGATAACAAAAAAAAGAAAGAATGATTAGAATATGTTTTAATTTCAAAATTCAAAATTTTAAATTGAGTTAATATTTTTCATGTGCGCTGACCAGTGTGTTTTGATTTTCTGAAACGGTTGATGGTATGGTGTCGTGCGGGAATACGAAGCGATTTCCTATCAGTTTACACCGACTTTTTTTACGAGCCACAAACGCCCGTAAACCTCTGAAACCCGCATACACTATACCATGAGTTGAACTAAATCCCGCATACGCAGGATAGCTTGATCAAAAATACGATTCTTTCCGTTATACAGGAATTATTCACAACAAAAATTCTTGAAAATCTAAAGGCTATCGGAATTGCAGACTGCTCATATTCCTATTTATTGTACACCGTTTTTTAATTTTCATTCTTTCATAATCCCAGCTTTATCAAGAAATTCACCAATCGAATATCATGGTAATCCTTTTTCATAACCCAGTCTATAAAATCCAATCCCTTTATTTTCCGCTTTATTGAAATCTGACTGAATTATCATTGCTTTTTTTATAATCTCAAAAATAGTCAATTCGCTGTCGGAATCAATTGCGACTCCTTTTTGTAATGCTCCTTTTGGATCATAAGGAACAAGTATAATCCTGTCTGTGCCGATTTTTGCTCCATTAAAAAAAGAATCGATAAACTTTAGTCCATTTGAATCAATCGAATTCCAGTTAATATCTTTTACTCGACCAAATCGCATAGGCAAATCAGGTCGAAAATATTTAAATTCAATATCTGTTAATTCTTTAATCTCTATTAAATCAGATTTTAACGCAAATTGGTCAACTGACATTCGATAGAAAATTGATTTGCCTTTAAAATTGCCTGAAAAAGTCCAGTTATTATCAGACCATTGACAATCATAAAAAACTTCAGAATCATCCAATCCGATAATCCTAAAAAGTCTATTATCAAACTCTGTTTTGTATATTCCTCCTATCTTTAATCCAGTATTTATCATTATGAGCGGCATTTTTTTAAAATGGTGTACAACGATTGAATACCTGCACAATAGTATATATATCCGAATTACCCTCACCCTTTTTGGAGCAGAATTACTTTGCGCTTGCTCACCTCAAATATAACAACTTTTCAAATACCCGGATTTTGCCACAGGCTTTTTACTTCCAAACCACTTTGTTATTCAGTATAGCCACCGCAAATCTGATTTAACTGCCAAACCGCTTTACCGCCAGATTACACCTGCTTAATCCGCGAACCTACCATACATGTCACGCTCTTTTCAGCCCTATTGCAGGTATTGATTCATCCATTTTTAGCGGTTATGTAAAAAGCCGGAATCCCTCCCGGCTTTTCACACTCCATTAATCAACCAACTATTTCAGAAATTCCCTGATACCATCGTTCACTTCGCCAGATTTTTCGTATTGTACAAAGTGACCTGCTTTCTTTACCATCAGCAACCGGCTCCCCCTGATGGCTTTATGGCCGTAAGCGGCAATTCCGGCGGTCTTTCCGGGGTTCAGGAAGCGGTTGGGGATCAGGTTGTCGTTTTCGCCGAAGATAATAAGTGCCGGCTGGGTGATTTTGTTCAGCACCTCAATCACGGGTTCATCCACCATCCCGTTGACCGATTGCACTACGGCATAACAATAGTGGTCAAAATCAGCGGCACCGCGCATGGCAATGCGGTCGGTTATCATAAATTCCGCATCGGCGGGCATATTGTAGAAGTTTACGGCCAGGTTGGTCTGTATATCTTCGGCGGAAGTATTTTTCACCCCTTCGGAGGTCATCACATTCCTGAACCATTGCTTCTGCCCTTCGGTAAACCTTTCGAATCCCGCCGGGGCAATAAGGATAAGACCTTCAACCATTCCGGGATAATTCAGGGCAGCCACCATGGCAATCTGTCCGCCCATGGAATGACCTGCCAGAATGACCTTTTCAAGGCCGAGTTCTCCGGCAAATTCCTTTACTACCTCAGCATAATAGCTCATCTTACCGCTATGCGGCTGCTTCGATGATTTGCCGTAACCCGGAAGGTCGATGGCGATGCAACGATAGCCGGATTTCAGTCCTTCGATGTTTTTGACCCAGGCGGGCAGGTAACTCCCCAGTCCGTGGATAAATATGATCACCTTCTCCCCTTTGCCTTCATCCACGTAAGCGATCTCCGGGCCCGACGGCAGGGTTACTTTTTTTACGGCATAGGGATATTTCAGATCATCCATCTGTTTCAAAGGTTCAAGTTCAGCATAGGGTCTGAGAAACCCGCCGGACGTCTGCCCCTGCAGGCTGACCTGTCCGGAAATCAGCATTACGGCCATCGCGAAAAGCAGTTTGTGTATATTTTTCATGTTATCGCATTTTCAGTTTAACACACTTATTGACAGGCTGTCAGAACATCAGCCATTTAAATACCACAAAGGCTGTAAATGGGTTATAGGGTCTTGTGCCTGAAGGGAAACTGCCATTCACGGGTGAGCCATAGGCATCATCGCTGCTTTCGTAGAAATCGCCCAGCCACATATAAGCGCCGTGGAGTTCCAGGCTCATATAGGTGCCCAGGTTGTAAATGAGGGCGGCATTGGCTTCGGTTCCAAGGTGGTAACCGCCCAGCAGGGGTTTTGCATTGCTGAATGCCAGGGCGGCTCCTGCCTTGGCGACCAGCTTATTGGGAATAATGCCTCTGGATGCCACCAGGGTTCCTCCCGCCAGACCGTATCCCATATTTGAGATATCGGCCACAGCCGGCGTGTAGCGGTTGACCACATTGGCATGCGGGAAGAGGATATAGGCACCGCTGCTGATAAAAATGGCCCCGGGTGCGCCCCAGGTATTGGCGGTCATGACCCCTGAATATTTCTTATCGTCCAGGCCGTTTTTATCGCCTGTTGTATAAATCAGGTCGAGCTTCACCTGATCGTCGGTAGTTTGTCCGTAACGGTAAGCGGTTTTGAGATTGGCGCCGAAACCGGAAATGTCAGCACCTTTTTCCCAGCTTCCGTTCTTTTTCACATCGGCCTTACCGAGGTTGTAGTTAAAGAATCCGGTAACCTGCCACCGGTCCATCATAAAGTCCTGGTTGCGCCCGAAGAAGCCGCCAAGCCAGAAGATATCGGCCTTGTAAGGATTGCTTCCAAACCTGAACTGGAAAGTTCCGTTGTATTGTGCCAGCATGCTGTTCAATCCCTGCCCGAGTATGGAAACGCCGCCTTTGCCTTCGCTGCGGTCGCGTGCATAATTGGCTGATACCCCTGCTTTCCATAGCCTGCTCACCTGCCTTTCGTACATGGCTTCAAACATATTCACATCGTCATCGAGCTGGATATCGTTTTCATAAAGCTTGTAAAATCCCGCTTTCCAGCGAGAAAAATCCATATCACGGCGGATGGAAACACCCACGGCGTCAGTGCCCCAATAGGCAAGACGATAACCGGTGGTCAGCATTTTATCAGCCAGCGTCCGGTAAGGATTATACGGGGAATCGAACATGCGCATCAGGCCCATATTGATGGCATAGCCCTTCCAGGGGATCAGTTCCAACTCGATATTCTGGGTCTGTATATTCACCTGGTCCCCCGAAATACCGCCCCCGATATTTCCGCCGGTTCCGTAGGATGCATCGCCCCAGGTCCAGTCAATTTCAAAGGAAGCCCTGAGGATGGCTTTGCCGTTGAAGAGGTTGGGCTGATAGATAAAGAAAGGGATCAGCCGCTGTTCAACGTAATAGGTCTGGTTGGTATCAGAGGTGGTGCTGGTGTTTCGTCCGAACAGCCTGCCCACAACCTGGCCTTTGAGAAATTCGCTGGTGGGATAATAATTGGAAGTAACGCCCTGATTGATATAAAATGCCAGGAACTGAAATTCCCTGTTTGCTTTCCGGGGCACAGCGGATGTCTGGTAATCGATCAGGGCGGATTGTGCACCAGCCTGAAATGTGAGGGCGGCAAGCCCCAACATGCATAATGAAAGGTAAATTTTCTTCATATCTGGCAGGATATTATCAAATATTAAAAAAGGCAGGCCCGGTAATGCCTTCCGGTAAAGTTGAGCGACCCGGGCCTGAACCTTTCTGTGAAAAACAGGATTAGTCTATCTTCACGTATGTCTGCACATTCATTACCCCGTATGCGCCGGAGCTGGTGCTGCCAAAACCGGCGGCAGCCGTGGGAGGCGTAACTCCGACCACGGCGGGCTCAGTCTGGGCAATCTCATATTTCATCATCTGGGGGTCCTGATCCATTACCTGGAAAATACCAACACTGATCAGCGCGGTGGGTGATGACTGGCTTACGGTGATGTCCCAGATGCCGGTAACCGATGAACGCTGCTGGGTAAAGGTGCCGGTCAGGGTAGTTTTGGATCCGTCGGCGGTAAACGACTCAACGGTGTAGGTATTGTCTCCCCTGAAGTGGGCATAAAGCGAATCAACGCCGAAAGCAACAAGCAACGGAGCCAGGTTGACACCTGATGACTGCCATTTGCCGATGATTCCGATATCGTTCAGATTTGCAGTCCTGCTCTGTGCTGCATCCATGGCAGCGCCTTTGGCATTGAAAATTGCATTGGCGCCCGAAGGTTTAACGGTCACCACTTCGCTGCCGTTGGCCACGCCGTTGATATCAAGCGTCAGGACCACTTCATTGGTTCCGGCGGTGTGGGTAACGGTAAAATCCGCCAGGGTCGCGGTACCACCTGCAATGGTTACAGAGAATGCAGCCTTGTCGAGGTTACCGGTCTGGTTATCTGATTTGTAAACCGCTTCGCTGAAGACGACGGTGGCTGTTTTATTGTCGTTGGCTACCGCGAAGGCCGCAATAGTGGGCGGATCGCCCTTGTCATCATCTTTATCGCAGGCGGTAAAGGAAACAGCACTCATGATCATGCCAAGCATTAAGGCAAGTACGCTCAATTGTTTGTTTTTCATTTTGTTTGAATTTTAGGTTGGTTTAACAATGAATGGATGTGATTATTGATTTAATGTTGATATTATCCGCAGTTGCTGCCGGTCAATTTTTCCGGCATCGTTCCTGGGTAATTCATCCAGAAAATGAACGTGTTTCGGAATTTTATATTTTGCCAGTTTGCCCTCGCAGTATGCAAGGACATCCTCTTTTGTCACTGAGAACCCTTCCCTGATCACCACGAAAGCCATGCCTGATTCCCCCCATTTTTCATCGGGCACTCCGATGATAGCCACTGAATCAATGCCGGGATGGCTGCGGAGCAGGAATTCCACCTCTGCGGGATACACATTTTCGGCCCCTGAGATGTACATATTCTTGATCCTGTCCACCACAAACAGAAAGCCTTCTTCATCGCGGCGCATAATATCACCGGTATGAAACCAGCCATCCCTGATGGTTGCGGCGGTGGCTTCAGGATTCCGCCAGTAACCGGGCGTAACGGTGGGCCCGCTGAGGACCAGTTCTCCCAGTTCTCCGGGGGCCACTTCATCGCCAGAATCGTTCACAAGTTTCGCCTGATAGTAAAAATTTTCCTTCCCGATGGAGCCGGCTTTGCGGATGGCATCCTGATGGTTGAGGGAAGTAACGTTGGGTCCCACTTCGGTCAGCCCGTATCCCTGCCGGATAGGTACACCCTTGGCATGCCACTGTTCGATCAATGGTACGGGCATGGCTTCGCCGCCTACCACAAAATACCTGATGCGGCTCAGGTCGGCCCGGCCGAACAAGGGCGAATCTGCCATCATTTTCAGCATAGTGGGTACCGCCCAGAAAATTGTAAGATTATATTTTTCAAGTACATCAAGCACCTTATCTGCATCAAAACTTTTCATAATAAGCGTGTAAGCCCCGTGATGCAGAAAAGGGGTCAACAGCACATTCCAGTTGCCGGTATGGAAAGGCGGCGCCAGGTTTACCGAGCGGTCGGCAGAAGTGATGTCGAGGCGTAGCTGGGTATTGAGGCTGTTCCAGAACATCATGCCGTGGGTGTAGACAGATCCTTTCGGGAAGGCTGTTGTGCCGCTGGTATAGATGATCAGCGCCGGGTCGTCATGGGTGGTACCCACCTGAGACTGCTCAGGATGATCGCTGAATGGTTCACTGCTGAACAATCCGGTCTTCTGCTGTAGTACTGTCAGGTCAAGCAAATGACGGACCTGCGCGATGGAGGGAATGTCTTTGATCTTATCCCTGAATTTTGATTCAACGATCAACACGTCGGGATCGCTGTCGTGAATCAGAAAATCTATCTCCCGCGGTGTTAGCCGGTAGTTGAGGGGAACCAGAATAATCCCGGTTTTCTGGGCAACGGAAAGCAGAATTACATATTCCAGGCAGTTCTCGGCAAGGATGGCAATGCGGTCGCCCTTTTTTAAAGCAAACTCAGCGGTAAGGTAATTTACATATTTGACAGACAGCTGGTTAAGCATTAAAAATGTCAGGCTGCGGCCGGATTCAAATTCTTCCACAGCCACTTTGCCGGCACTGTATTTTGCCCATTGCAAGGCCCAGTCGTTTGTAATCATGCCTTCGTGGTATTTGGAGATTTTCCGTCAAACAATAACATTATAAGCACAGCAAAGGTTGAAATTATCACGGCGGATGCGCAGGCAATGGCCGGATTCCGGACCGGCCCTTCGAGATATTTTGTAAAAAAGCCGAAAGTCATCCCATAAGATGTCACTAGAAACGGCATGAAGTAATAGACAGCAAAATGCACGCCAAAGGCGATCAGTGAGCCGGCAAAGGCGACCGATGCTTTCATCTTTTTGTAGTAAATGCCGAAAATCACAGGAACAAAAGCGGAAGCGAAATAGGCATATACCCCGTTCTGGGCAAAAATGCCCACACTCAGTTTAGGTGCGGTAATCTGGCTGTATGACAACCATATTGTAACAACGGCCATGAGTGCAATCACAATTTTATTCAGTGAGATCAGCGATTTGTCCGATTTCAATCGGCTTCCAGCAAGTGGTTTGATAATATCTGAAGTTATGGTGGTTGACACGGATTGGATCAGTCCTTCGAGGGTGGAAATTCCGGCAGACAGCAGCCCCAGCACGACTACCAGCCCGACAACTACGGCAACCGTACCGTTCGAAAATACATGCATGACATAAGCGGGAATAATGCCGTCGTTTTTCAGGGGAACCCCGCCCATGGTAAGATCGGGAAATGAAAGCCTGGCATAAAGTCCGGTAACAACCACAAGAAAGAACAGCAGTTCGGCCGCGATGGCAATCACCAGAAATTTGTTGACGTCACTTTCGCGTTTCAGCAGCAGCGATTTGGTGATGATATGCGGCTGAACCACGATGGCGATACCAACCACCACCTGGGCAAAGATAATCTCGAAGAAATCGCGGAATAAAGGGCTGCCCGCATTTACCGGACTTACAAGCACCGGATCGATGGCAGCAAGTTTCTGCATCATTTGGCCGATGCCCCGGCTGAAGTGTTCATAACCCGAAGTAAGCAGAATTACCGCCACTACCAGCATGATGACCGCCTGTATGGTGTTGGTGTAAACCATGCTGTTGGCCCCGCCGAACATCATATAACCAAAGATAAATACGGTTATGCAAACCAGCACGATTACCGGATCCGCATTCAGGGCCTTCGAAAGCACCTGGGTGATCGCCACGGCTATAAGCACGATAAAGGTCAGCAGCAGCAGGGCCAGAAATCCCATAAACAATGCATAATTCCTGCTTTTATACCTGTCGCCTATCCACTGGGCCAGGGTAAGGGCTTTCACCGATTGCCCGTACTTCCTGAAACTTTTGGTAAGCACGGCCAGTGAAAGCATGGAAGCCAGGGGCAGGACAATGCCGTAGGAGATTACCCCGCTGATCCCGAAATTGGCGATAAAGCCCGGGTTGATGACGAATGTGGCGGCACTGGTCATACTGGCAGCCAGCGAAAGCGCCACGGCGGCAGGTGAAAACATAATATTCCCGACCGCGTAATCCGATATGCTTTTGATCTTAAGCGCCCCGCGGATCACAAAAAAGAGGATGACCCCCATATAGAGGATTACCAGAATCCATGTGCCCGTTACCTGTGCTGATGTTGCCAATTGATATCCGTGTTGGTTGTTAATGTTGCAATTTCATTACATAGAGATTACTGATGAGGTCTGTTCAGTACCTGAAAGCTGCAGAAGCAAAGGCCAGCCCTCCTCCTGAGCCGATAAATACCAGCAGGTCCCCCCGCTTCACTTTTCCTTTGGTTACGGCATCATCAAAGGCAAGGGGAATACAGGCCGATCCTGTATATCCGTAATACTGCATGATGGTATGGGCTTTTTCACGCTCCACGCCAAGCCGGTCCATGGTTTCCCAGATGCTGTTTATGTTGATCTGCGTGAGGAAATAATGATCCACCGATCCGGGGGCTTCCCCTATCCTTCGGGTAAGGTCGGTGGCCATGGCACTCCACATCTCAGGGTTCAGCTCTTTGGGAAATTTCTGAACAAACTTCAGCAGATGATCTTCTTTTTCAATTACCTGACTGCTCACCGGCTGAAAAGTACCGCCGGCATAAATACCCATATAACCGTAATACTGACCCCGGGTAAGCAATTCGCTGGCCAGAAAACCCCGTTCTGTGGTTTCCTCAGCTTTCAGAATTACGACTCCGGCACCATCGGCAAAGAGGGTGACAGTTTTTTTGTCTTTAAGATTCAGGTACTTACTCATAGCATAGGCGCCAACAACCATCACATACCGGTATTGTTCATCTGCCCTGATGTACTTGGCGCCGATATCCAGGGCGGTCACAAATCCCGCACATGCGGTATTGATATCAAAGGTACCGGAATTCACCAATCCCAGTTCATACTGAACCTTCGAAGCCGTAGAAGGAGAAATAAACTCCGGCGTATCGGTTGAAATCACCAACAGGTCGATCTCTTCCGGTTTCACTCCTCCCCTTTCCATGGCCTGCCGGGCAGCAGGTATGCACAAATCGGCCGTCGACTGGTTTTCGGCAGCCCAGCGCCGCTCGTGAATATGTACATTTTCAACCAGCCAGTCGCTGACATTTTCGCCCAGCAGTTCATCAAAATAGCTGTTTGGCACCACCCTTTCGGGGACGTAAGCGCCGGTGGAATGGATCACTGCGTTTCGCATGGCAAGTCGTGTTAAATGGTTATTCCCCCGTCGACGCTTAATACGGTCCCGTTGATATAGGCAGCCTCATCAGAGGCGAGAAACAGGAAAGCCGATGCAATCTCTTCGGGCTTACCCAGCCTACCTGAAGGAACCTTTTCGCGCATGGAAGCCAGCACGTTTTCGGGCATGGCCGCCACCATTTCGGTAGCGATAAACCCGGGCGCAACGGCATTGGTGGTGATGCCTTTACGGCCGAACTCCCGCGCCCATGTTTTTGTCATCCCGATCACTCCGGCTTTGGTGGCCACGTAATTTGTCTGGCCGAAATTGCCATAAAGCGCCACTACCGAGGAGGTAGTCAGAATACGTCCGTAACCTTTGTCGACCATGTAAGGGGAAACGGCTTTGGTGCAATAGAAAACGCCGCTGAGGTTTACATCGATTACCTGCTGCCATTGTTCTACGCTCATCTTTTTCATGGATGCATCGCGGGTGATGCCGGCATTGTTGATGAGGATATCTATTTTACCGTATTTCCCGGCTACGCCTGCTGCCGCTTTCTCAATTTGCCCGTAATCGGCATTATTTACTTCGAAAAACTCAGCCTGACCGCCCGTTTTTCTGATTTCCTCCGCCAGCAGCATCCCTTTTTCAGCGTTGAGGTCCCAGATAACGGCAACAGCCCCTTCTTCAGCAAAACGGATGGCGGTGGCTTTGCCTATTCCATCGGCGCCTCCGGTGATGATGGCTACTTTATTTTCAAGTCTTTTCATCTTATTAATATTGAAATATTTACCAGAACTTATTTATTGCTGAACGATCAAAGAAGTTCCCATACCTCCGCCTATGCAGAGGGTTGCAAGACCGGTCCGGGCATTCCTCCTTTTCATTTCATAGATCAGCGTTGTGAGTATCCGGGCGCCGGAAGCACCGATGGGATGGCCCAACGCAATGGCGCCCCCATTTACATTTGCTATTTCAGGATTTAGGCCCAGATCGCGGACTACCGCAATCGACTGGGAAGCGAATGCTTCATTGGCTTCCACAAGGTCAAGCTGATCAACGGTGAAGCCGGCCTTCTCGAGCGCTTTGCGCGAGGCGGGCACGGGGCCGTATCCCATGATGGTGGGATCGAGCGCCACCGAAGCATACGACCGTATGGTAACCAGTGGTTTAACCCCAAGTTCATCGGCTTTCTGCTTCGACATGACTACGAGCATAGCTGCCCCATCGTTGATGCCCGACGCATTTCCCGCAGTTACAGTGCCGGCCTTGTCAAAAGCCGGAGGCAGTTTGGCAAGTTTCTCCAGGGTTGTGCCATGCCTGGGATATTCATCGGTATCCACCACCACAGGCTCGCCTTTGCGCTGGGGAATCATCACCTTCACAATCTCATCCGCAAACTTTCCGGCTTTCTGCGCGGCTTCTGCCTTCAACTGGCTCCCAAGCGCGAACTCATCCTGCTCAGCCCTGCTGATATTCCAGCGTTTGGCTATATTCTCGGCAGTCATCCCCATATGATAGTTATTGAAGGTCTCTGTAAGCCCGTCGTGGACCATGGAGTCTATGATTTTCCCATCGCCCATGCGGTAACCGAAACGACCTTTTGGAAGCAGGTAAGGCGCATTGCTCATGCTCTCCGTACCTCCGGCAAGGATGATATCGGCATCGCCAAGCATAATAAACTGGGCTGCCATGCTTACCGCCCTCAGGCCTGAACCACACAACTTATTGATGGTCATCGCGGTAACCGTCTCGGGCACACCGGCATAAACGGAGATTTGGCGCGCTACATTCTGCCCGAGTCCTGCAGACAATATATTACCGACAATCACATCATCAATCAAAGCAGGATCAATACCCGCTCTGCTGATGGCCTCCCTGGCGGCGATGGTACCAAGTTCAACAGCGCTCAGTCCGGCAAGTGAGCCGCCGAAAGACCCTATGGGCGTTCGGGCAGCCGAGGCAATAACAACTTCTTTCATATCGTGATCTTTTTGGTTCAGCAATCGTAGGGCGAAGTAATCACCAATATCTCAGGCATCAAAGCCTGATTCATATTTCGTGGAGCCTGACTTTTAGCAGTATTACTCAATAAATAATTGATAATATATTGTATATCAGCAATTAAAACAAACATATACTATACCCTGACTACTTATATTTCCGGTGTACCAGAGAAAACATATCTCGGACTGCAGGTAATTCTTGCGCCTGAATGTCAGAATGCGGGGTGCAATAATTAGTTGTAACTCCCGTCGGGTTGGAATATTTCGGGAATATGATGATGCAATTCCCTGCCCAGCGATAACATCAGCCGGTTTTTATGGGCATCATGAAGCAATGGAACGGCCGGTTCATGAATCTGATTTCGCAACTCCTCCGCATTGATCTGACACTCTTTGTAAGCTGCAACGGAATGGTACCAGCTGATGGTGGGTATATATACCGCCCGCTGCCGGTACTGCTGTTCACGGTCCATCAGGCGGTAACGCCGGGCAATCTGCAGCAACCTGCCATATTTTTCAAGCATGATAAGCGATTGAAAGTAAGCGGAAAAAAATGTGTGCCAACGGAATTCAAAGATCTGCTCTTTGTAACCGTTCAGAAAAGTTTCGGCATAGCTTTCGGCCTCACGGGCACGGCTGTTTTCGTTCAGTGCCCGGATATAGAATGAAGCGAATCCGACACGGTTGTGATGACTTCTGGTATTTTTCAATTCGGGAAACGAATCCTGCATCAGCTTCAGCGCCCTGGAATTTTGGTTTTGCCTTAGCAATACTGCACAAAGGTTGTTTACATAGTGCAGGTAATCACCCGAATGCTGACGGATGGAAAGAAATCCGTATTCAATTGCTTTTTCAGGCTCGTTGCGCCTTGAATGCAGCATCACCCTGTTGGCATAATAATTCTGCAGAATCCGGCGTGCATAAAACTCCCCGTTTCGCAGCATACCGTCCAGATCGTCATAAATACGATCAAGCTTGTCGTATTCCCGGTAGTTAAAATAGATCAGGGTCAACCTGACAATGGCAAGGTAGCGGTTCAATCCATCGAGTCCGGCGTTATAAAAAACCTCTGTCAGCCATGCTTCCCATTTCCGTGAATCCGTATCGTTGCGGGCATATTGATTCACAATATCGATGGTGGCTTCATGCAACTGCCTGTTTACTGCGCTGCATTCATCATACAGGCCCTGATAACCGATCAAAAAGCGGTCAACAATCCGGTTGTAATGATGCCGGAACCGGATCAGCAGGTAAAAGCGGTAATTCCGGATGATCTCGTAAAAACGGACAAAATAGAAAGGCGGATTTCTGAAACCCCGGATCAACCTGATCAGCACATCCTCTTCACGTGGCAGGATGGTATCGGTCATGATTTTACGGTCAATCTCCATCAACCACTCGTAGTAAGCATCCACATCCATGGCCTTCAGCCTGTAATTGATCCAGATCTTCAGGTTTGAGTATTTACGCTTATCAATGGATGTTTTGTAGGGAAAAGTATGTTCGGGATTATGCGTATTGTGATAAATCAGTTCGAGGATATCAATATTCTCCTGATCCTTGAAATGGTTCACCGATTTAAGGTAAGCAACTTCGTGCGGCAGCAGCGAATTGGCAAATTGTGTAAAATCTTTCAGGCGTACTGACATAGCGTTCTCCTCAGTCAGACAGGTTACTTCCTTTATTCCGGCAACACCCGGACATACACCTGTGTATTGTCACTGCCTGTCAGCCCGGTGCTGCCAAAGCCCGCCTCTGGCGTAGGGGGCGTGAGTCCGGCAACAGCAGGTTCGGTCTGGGCGGTTTCGTATATCATCCTGACGGGTACACCGTTCTCAAGCTGAAAAATCCCTTCAATGGTGGCGGCAACCGGGCTCTGCTGGTCCATCCGGATTTTTCGTATGGCATTGCCCGGAATTTTTTCCTGCACATAGGTTCCGGTAAGCACATTTTTCATTCCACCTGTAGTTATCGAAGTATAAGTGTATTTTCCATCGTGGCCATAGACTATTTTAACAGAATCGAAGCCGAACTGTCCGAAAAGCGCCGAGAGGTTTTCGCCGGTGGAGACCCAGCTGCCGGTGATTCCTGGGTCTTGCAGGGTTGCAGCAATTACGGCTGTTGAATCCATGGGCACAGCTCGGGCATTGACGATGGCTGCAGCACCTGCCGGCCGGATGGTAAGGGTCTCTTCCCCGCTTACCAGCCCATGGATATGAAGAACAATAATTACCACCGAATCACCCGTTGCAGGAGTGACTTTCACGCTGTCGAGCACCGCGGTACCTCCCTGCAACACAATACTGAAACTTTCGGCGGTCAAAGGTTGCCGGATGGTACCTCCCTGATATACCGGCTCTGAAAAAACAAGGTTGGCTGCACGGTTTGCAGGAAAAATTTCCAATGCCTCAAAAGAAGGGCCTGAATTATCCGGTAACGGATCATCATTTTTATCCTTGCCGGAACAGGAAAGCAAAACAAAAGTCAAAAACAGCACCGAGAAAAACAGGATAGATCTTATTAACTGTTGCATTGTATCATTTTTAAGCAAAGATAATAAATGCAGCGATCTGCATTTCTGCCGGCTGAGTATGTTGCTGAATTTTTATACTGGATTCTTTCCAGGCTATATTTCCAGGCGCTTCATTCCGCTTTCCGGATGCAACCCGCTTTTTACATACATTTGCAGAAACAATCAGTGTCTTCATGGAAATGTTGTCGGAGCATATCAATTACATCCTGCAGGAGCTTCCGCCGCACGTGACCCTGGTAGCCGTTACCAAAACCCGGCCCGTTGAAATGCTGCAGCAGGCATACGACCTCGGTCTGCGCGATTTCGGCGAGAACAGGGTGCAGGAAATGACCGAAAAACAACCTTTGTTGCCCGGCGATGTCCGCTGGCACCAGATCGGGCACCTGCAAACCAACAAAGTCAAATATATCGCGCCATTTGTGCACCTCATCCACAGTGTAGATTCGTTTAAACTGCTGGCAGAAATCAACCGGCAGGGCGAAAAGGCAGGAAGGGTTATCGATTGCCTGCTTCAGGTATATATAGCTAAGGAAGAGAGCAAGTTCGGACTGGATGAGGAGGAAGTAAAAGAAATCCTGAACAATGAAGTGTTCCCGGCCATGAAAAACGTCAGGATCAGGGGATTGATGGGTATGGCGACATTTACCGACGATGATAATGTGGTCAGGAATGAATTTGCCGCGCTGAAAACCTTTTTTGAACACCTTTCGCGCACTTTTTTCGCGGAGAGAAAAGAATTTGACATACTGTCCATGGGCATGTCGGGAGATTACCACATTGCCATTGAGGAAGGCAGCAATATGGTCAGGATCGGCACTGCCCTGTTCGGGGAAAGAGATTATCATTAAAAACAACCTTGCATTATGAGAAGCATATTTCCGAAATATCTGCTACCGGCCTTTTTGCTGATGGCCTGCTTTATTAACATTAAAGCCCAGGGTCGTTACCTTCATATGAAAGGGAACATTGACAACGAGGAATCGGTTACCGCCGATTTTGTCATTTTCGGTTCAAAGATTACCGGAGCTGTCCAGAATCATTTTACTGCCGGTGAACCTGAATTTTTCTCCGGCGAGATCAATGCAGAAGGGCAAGTGGAGTTGCGCGGAAAGGATTCTGACAAAACCATTATCAGCGGAAGCCTGAATAAGGAAGGAACTTTCTACGGAAATTGGCTGAATCAGGCCGGAGAAGCGCGCCCGTTTGAAATGTCACCGCTTTATCCCGAAGGCACCCATGTTTTAACGGCGGTTTCTGTCACCTCTGTTCAATCCCTCAATGATGAACAGGGTTCTCCCGTGGCAGCTTATGAAGCATCCTATCTATCCCTGCCGCGCGAAAAATACGAAGCCATTTCAGAGAAACTGGCCGGATTGGTTTATTCCGCCCTGTTCAGAAGTAAACCAGCCATAGACCCGCTGGCCCTGCTGCGAAACCAGGAAACGGATTTTTTTAATCAATACCGCAGCAGCAGCGATGGCATTGATATCCAAAAGAATTACCAACACCTGAACTGGGAAAAGTCCAGGCTGCTGTCAGTGGCCTTCAATGAAAATAACATCATCAGCCTTTACCTCAGAGACTATGCTTATACAGGCGGAACGGAAGGGCTTGAAATAAACCGTATGCTCGTATTTGATGCCGAAAGGGGCGAAAAAGTTGATTTTTCAGACCTTTACCTTAATGAATCAGCATCAGCAATAACAGGTCTTATCCGCAACGTGATTTGCGCCAAAACGGGCATCGACCCCGCCGCCGACCTTACCGGTTACGGTTTCTTCAGTAATGAAATCCCTGTACCGCAGCATTTCGCTTTAACCGCGTATGGTATCCTCTGTAATTACAACATTTATGAAATTGCAGGACCGGAAACCGGAGCCGTCAGTGTCTTCCTGCCCTACCGCCAGCTTCAGCCGCTGCTTAATCCGCTCCATCCCGTTGTTGCACGCCTGAAATAACAAGGCGTTTAAAACTTAACATTCATTTAATATTGGCTTTAAACTGGCTTAATGGTGCCGGGTTATTTTTGCATCATTAAAAACCAAAGCCATGAAAAAATCCATCAGCATACTTACAGCAATCATCGCCATCACCCTGGTGTCAGTTACCGCTTTTGCCGGCATGCACCCGACCAAACTACCGGCCGCCACGGCCTCCATCAACGGGAATGTGGTTGACCTTCAGTCAGGAGAAACGCTTGCAGGGGTTGCGATCCTTGTTGAAGGAACCGATACGAAGGTTTATACCGATTTTGACGGAAATTTCAGTATCGAAGGACTGGAGCCGGGTAAATACAACCTGGTACTGTCGATGATCTCATACAAAAGCAGCCTGGTTGAGAACCTCGAACTGCAAGCAAATGAGCAGGAAGAAATCAATATCAAACTTGACAATAACCGCTGATTTTTCCCATATATCTACTGAACAGCCCGTCGAAATCCGACGGGCTGTTTTCTATTCAGCAGGATTTTCACATTTCTTTATAAATTATTATGTGTTTCGGGTTGTTCATTGAATGATATACAGTTTATTCCTGCCACCAAAGCACAATCCCGATGGCGTTCGGGACAGTGTTTTGGTAGTTTCTTTATAATTGCAAAGTCACCATATTATTTCCGGCACGTCAAATAACGAATTACCCGGCACTTCAATAAGCCTTTGCGGTTGGACTGATGACCGCTAACCTGCAGCCATTCACATTCTGCTGTTGCGCTGCCTGAATCGTACGCAATAAGCTCATAACTTTATAGTTCTTCAACAGGAATCAATGCTTCAGCAACTGCCGGCCGGCAAGCTTATAAAAAAAAGGACAGAAACCTCTGCCCTGTCCTTTTCTTAATTGTTCTCATAAACCTAATTGCCGAAATCGCGCTCCATAATCAGCTTACCCTCTTCATCCCATTGCTTCCAGATTCCGGTTTTTGCACCTTCGGTATAATACATTTCATAAATTTTTACACCGTCCGCGCTCCAGATATTCCAGGGTCCGTGCTTAACATCTGACTTATAGGACGCCTCTGCAATTTTCACCCCGTTTTCGTTCCAGGTCTGCCAGATGCCGTTCTTCTTCCCTTCCAGGTACTCACGTTGCTCCTTTTTAATGCCATTCTCAAAGTAGTAATTCACGGCTCCGTCTTCAAGTCCGTTTTTGACTGAAAGTTCAACGGATACATTGCCGTTTTCGAAATGCTCGGTATGCGTACCCGTGTAGAGCATCCCTTTTTTGTAATACAAGCCGTCCTTGTATTCAAGCCCCTGCGCCAAAGCAAATGTGGCGATCAGCAGCAACATGGTAGTTATGATTGATTGTTTCATCGTTTTTGATCGTGAAGATAATTTCCGGTGAATAAATATACTGAACTTTCAGGATTTCCGGCCTTCAGGTTCCGCTTTTTGTTGATGATGCATTAAAAGAATTTGTATGCAAGCCTGAGTTGGAACGCACGCCCCTGATTGAGGTAGGTATAAAACTGATCGGCAGCTTCAAACGACTGAAACACAGACTCCTTAACATCACCAAGGATATTATCTACCTTGAGTCCCAACTGTAGTTTTTTACTGCCGCCGAAGGTTTTGTTAATATTCAGGTTCAGACTGTTAAAGGATCTGGTGTAAACATCAGGCCGGTCGGCAATTCCTACCACTTCAAGGGTCGGGCCCTGGACATTGTAAAAAAGTCCGGCTTCAAAACCTTTGAAGAATCCCTTATCCTTGCCATCGAATGAAAGTCCTGCATTGATGATATATGGGGCCTGCCCTGCCATTTCGCGGTATTCCTCCACGGTTTCTCCTGTTCTTGCATTCTCTGTTCTTGATCTCAACTCTGTTTCACTCAACCTGATGCGCGAATGGGTATAGGTAATATTGGTGGAAAAGATAAAATTTCCGGCCCATGCAGACAGTACGCCCAGACCTTGCCTCATCTCAAATTCAAGACCTCGCACTTGCCCATCGCCTACATTTCGCGGCTGAAATGCCCCTTTCTGTGACAAATACTGCACAATTTCAATGGGGCTGTCGAAAAACTTATAAAACGCGCTTAATGAGAGTGTTTGTCCTTTACCCTGAAACAGTTCCCACCGGAGGTCGGCATTCCGTATCCTGGTTACTTTCAGGTTCCCGTCCCAATATTCGATGCCGGCCAAATCATCTGCATCCCGGAAAAGCCCCCCGACAAAAGTCCTTTTGGTAATGGGATCATAAATTTCGGCATAGGACATTTCCTTAAACGATGGCCTTGCGATGGTTTGTGAATATGAAAACCTGAGATTCTGCTTCTCACTGATCGAATATATAATGTTGGCCGTTGGAAAGATATCAAAATCGTTGATCAGGGCTGCATTGTCCAGCTCTTTTGGCACATTGGTATTGGTTTGAGCTTTACCTGTGTACCTTTGTACAAACGATTCGCCCCTAACCCCCAGAACAGCTTTCACCTTATGAAACGGGGTAATCTCGGTGGCTGCATAAAAAGCTATATTTTCGTTATTTGAATTGTATTTATTAAAGTTGTTGGGTACAAACCTTGCTTCATAGGTTGTTCCACGGTTGACCGAGCCATTATAAGGCCAGATATTTTCAGGATAAAACAATTCATCGGGGTTACCGGTCAAGGGAATACTCCTGACATTTATGGCAAAACTTTTAATTTCATAGTCTCTGTCCTTACCGGTAAATGCCCCTCCGAATTTCAGTTTGGCATCTTTCCCAAAAGCTTTGTAATCACGGGTTATGTTCAGTTGTCCGGCTATGTTTGTTTCGGAGAGCTCACGCCAGATCCTTTCAGGGAAACCCACCTCGGTGCTTATCGAGAAAGTGTTACCACGGGTTTCATAACGGGAAAACCTTACATCAGGATCATATAATTCTGACATGGTCGGGGAAATTTTCCATTCAACACCCCATTTGTTATTGCTGAAAAAATGTTTTCCGCTGATTAAAACGTTGGTAAGTGCCCTTTGGTTATATTCAAGGTTGTGCTGAATAGCATCGAAATTTGATCCCTGATTAGAGCCGCTGTAATCAAAAATAGCGGCTTTTGATTCACCATTCTGTAAGTGAAGAAAGTTGAGGATGTATTTAGAATTTTTGGTTTTTATTGCAAAGCCTGCCAGTCCTCCAAGCAAAACACTGCTGCTTCCGTATTCACCATGTGTATATTCCCGGCGTTCAAGCTCAAAAACATCAGGAGCAGCGATCATTCCATAATTTCCGTATTCTGCATCAGTATAATATTCGGTGCTGTATTTATAGGAAAATGAAACATTATAACCCAGGGTAATCTTTTTGAGCGGGTGCTGATTTCCAACTGAAAAACCAGCCGAATAATCCATAAGGCTTTGCCCGCGTTTAGCAGCCATTACCGGATTAAACTTGCTCATAATTTCCTTAAATCTCATTGCTTTCTCGCCATTGGGATTACCGACTATTTCAGAGAAAAACGGAATATTTTCAGTAGCCGGAATCGCTCTGGCACCATCGTCATAACCAAGCCAGTCGGTTTTTCCGCCTTCATAGGTAAGGTAATTGCTGTTGAAATGCATGTCGGGGTTATAACCCAGGCTCAGCGAAAGATTGGCTGTCTTTACCTCGGGAAAATCCTTGGTAGCAATATCAATTACACCACCGGTAAAATCAGCAGGCAATTCGGCACTGAATGACTTATGAACTATGATATTATCAATGACATTAGTAGGAAAAATATCCATTTGCAGGGTATTCCTGTCAGGATCGAGACCGGGGATATCCATCCCGTTTAATATGGTTTTGGTGTATCTGTCACCAAGACCGCGTACAAAAACATATTTTCCGCCTTCAACCGAGATACCTGTCACCCTTTTTAATGAAGACGCTGCATCTGAGTCACCGATTTTTCTGAAGTTGGCGGCAGAAATTCCATCAATCAGGTTGGCAGATTTTTGTTTCATGGTCAGCATGGCAGCTTCCGAGTTGCGGATGGCTTCAGCCGTAATGGTCACTTCAGAAAGTTCCACCCGCGCTTCCCTGAGCTGAATATTGTCCAGTAAAACCACTTCCCCCGGTTTCACCCGGAGCTTTTCAACCACTACGGTTTCGTAACTGATGTAAGAAACCCGCAGATTATGCTCGCCCGGAGCAATGGTCAGGTTGAATTTCCCGTCAAAATCGGTGAGTGTCCCCGTTGTGCTTCCGACAATAAAAATAGTAACACCAGGCAGAGTTTCTCCGGTTTTGGCATCATAAACGGTTCCCCTTATAAAACCGTTTTGAGCTGAAGCAAAAACCGAAAAGAGAACAACAGACAGAAAAAGGATTAATTGTTTAAGGCGTGGCATAAAAGCAGTTGATTGGTTATTAAGCATTTATTAAGCATAAAACCCGTGGGCTATTGCCCACGAGTTCTGATTTGACTAAAAGGGAAAAGATTAAAAGTTTGAAAGTTCGCCTGCAGCATCAGCCCATGACCAACCTGCAAAAGCTGATTTATTTGCTCCAACGGTGTTGGCTCCGGCTGCTACTGCTGTGGCAAAGGCAGCAGTTCCGTTTTTGAAAACAGCAGTGATTTCAACTCCTTCAGGAAGAGTTACCTGCATGTTGCTAAAAACCAGGTTTCCTTCGTTGAAACTTGCAAGGGTCTTATCGCCTGACAAGGAGAGGTCACCACGACCACTGGTAGCTGCAGGATCAGGGAAACCAAAGAAATATAGGTTTGAGAAAGTACCTCTGGCGCCATCGCGGAAATCACCAAGTTCAGCAACCGGACTTCCTTTAAGAGTGCCGTTTTTAACAGTATGCGCAGCAAGCAACGAACCCTCAGGACCATCAATCTCAAGTGCATGGTCTGTGTCGGGGCCACAAAGCACTATGAAGTTATCGAGGGTACCGGCCCAGGCCTGGTCTGTATCAATTCCATCATCACCAACATTCCAAACAATGGCATTCTTCACGTTTACAGTTCCACCGAAAAATTCTATACCATCATCCTGATTTGCAACTACTTCCACATTCTCAATCACTGTGCCGGCACCTACGCCCCCCAGGGTAAGACCATTGATTTCATTACCTTCACCAATGTTGGCACCACCATGACGGATAGAAATAAATCTGATAACACCAGAGTTGTCGTTGGCATCCGAACCACCGTATAATCCATTCTGATCTGAGGGTGGAATCCCTTCAATCTGAACAGAAGCAGCGCTCGCTGAAATAGGAGCATTACCAAGGATGATAAGTCCACCCCATAAACCATTGAGGGTCGGATCAAGGTTAGGGCTGGATACCTGGCCGGGCATAATTTCGTCTGCAACTGAAGTAAAAATTATAGGCTTATCTGCTGTCCCTTCCGCCTTAATCTGAGCACCACGTGCAATGATGAGGGCAGTGGCGTTGGCACCAGTGCCGGCTTCGCCTTTAACTACCACACCTGGTTCAATTGTAAGGGTAACTCCCGACACCACCGCAATACGACTTTTCAGCACATACACCTTCCCGGTTTTCCAGGTTGCGTTGGCGGTTATATTACCATCTATATAAAACACAACCTGCTCTTCCAACACACTGATAACAGCAGTTGCTTTGGAGGTCTGGTCGGCATTGTCGGTAACTGACAATATTACACTCCCGGCACCTACCTGATTACCGGCAGTAAATGTAACAACTACTGAACCTGATTTAGAACCTGTAGTTCCATTGGTTTTGATCACTGCTGATCCATTGGTTGCAGAAACACTTGCCGATTTAAATCCGGCATCAGTGGTGTAATTAAAAGTAATCTCAGCTTCTGTGTTAAACTCAGCAGAAACCGGATCCGGTGAAGCTACTGCCGGAGCGTTAAAGGTTTCTTCATCATCCTTGCATGCAGTGAATAATGCAACTGAAGCAACAAGGGCAAACATCAAAATCTTTTTCATGGTTTTTTTAAGGTTGATTTACGTCTGCAAAGTAACCGATTCAAAATCTGAAGTATTTTAAGCCACATTTAAAAGAATATTAAGTTTATGTTAACCGGCAATGCCTGACGAAGCGGAGCAGATTATAACAGGACGAGCATCTGAAGCTGAAATCTATACCTTATTTCCTGTCAGAAAGGCTTAGTTGACGCGAATCCGGTTTATAAACAAATCACTGAGCATTCACATAGAATAATAACTATGTTAATTAACTGATTATTAATTACATAACAATTATTATTCACCAACAAATTAATTCCATTATTCCGTAGGGTTATTCGTCCTGACAGACCAGAATCGCTGAATTATAAATTGAACTATCTATTGACAAGGGCAGAAAAAATATTTAAATTTACGTGTATCTGGCAATCTTCAATACATTGAGTAAAAACGCTGTTAATAAAAGCTTCTTGCTGAGATTGACTGATGTTTTATATGGCTTTTCCGCCTGCATAACCCTATTATTTGTTCCGTAAATCAAAAATATATGAAAGCACTGATTGCATGCTGCATTTCGGTTTTTATGTTTGGCCTGATACAAACATCAACCGCACAGATCATCAACGTTCCGAAACGCGCGGAGAAAAAAGCGGTTAACCGTGTAAACACCAAAATCGACCGGGGCATTGACAAGGGCCTTGACGCCGTGGAAAAGGAATTGGAGGGAGACCACAATAAGGATAACAAGCCGGACAACAAGGATATTAAAGAAAGCGACAAATCCCCCAACCCCGGTGATGACAAATTTGTGGTGGGCACTCAGGAAAAGGAACCGCTGAAAGCCTTTTCGCAATATGATTTCGTACCCGGCGATCATATCCTTTTGTATGAGGACTTCAGTCAGGATGCGGTTGGTGATTTTCCGGCCCTGTGGACAACCAATAAAGCAGGAGAAATCAATACATTAAATGTTGCTTCCGGCAAATGGTTGAACCTGAATTCAACAGAGGGCATCTGGTGGTTTCTGAAGCCCATAGATTTTCCAAAAAATTTCATTGTTGAATTTGATGTTGTTCCCAAAAAAGGTGCTGCCCGTTATGCAGTTGGTGTGGCTATTTACGGGGAAAGTGCCTTCAGGGAAATGAGCGACCCGTTTTCATGCAAAACCGGGTTAATTGTAAATGTGGCGAAAACCGGATGGGAAACACAAGGCCTGAAATCAGGGAATCCCAAAATCACCGGCAATTCGGACATAAAACCTGTTGAAGAGGAGAAAGTGAACCATGTCATCATATGGGTACAGAACCGGCGTGTCCGCATCTACCATAAGGGGGAAAAAGTACTGGATATGCCCACCAACCTTTATGACGATAGTAAATTCAGCAGAATTGCTTTTCAGTTATACAGAGGCGCTTCCAGCAGTTCGTATGTTTCCGAAATAAAAATTACCACAGCATCACCAGATACCCGTAGTAAACTGCTCACTGAAGGCAAATTGATTACGTATGGCATCTACTTCGATGTAAATAAGGATATTGTAAAGCCCGAATCCTACGGAACACTGAATGACATTGCAAAAGTCCTGAATGAAGTTCCTGCTTTGAAAGTTGAAATTGTTGGCCATACCGACAGCGATGGTGCCGATGCTGCCAATCTCGATCTTTCGAAACGCCGGGCTGCTTCGGTAAAAAATGAGTTGGTAAAGACGTTCAATGTGAATGGCGAAAGGCTTGTTACCAATGGCGCAGGCGAAAGTCAGCCGGTAGCGCCCAACGATACTCCGGTCAATAAGGCTCTCAACCGCAGGGTGGAGTTTATCAGGATGTAATCAGTATAATGATCTATTTGCAAAAACCAAATGAAAATGAAAAAATTTTTATTCACAATTACCACGCTGTGGCTGACACAGGTCCTTGCAGCCCAAACCAATGCAACTGATTACCTTAAAAGAGCACCAGGTATCCCGGTAAATGTGTGTAATGTAACCGGAAGTGTTCAGGATGCATTTCTTAATGATGTCAGGAATCTTTCATCAGTGATTCATGAAGATGCAGCCAATCGCAGCAGAGAAGCTGAAGAATATATGAAAAGCAATGAAGATCGGATGAAGGCCAACATGATGAAAAAATCAGGCATGTCAGATGAAGACATCATGAAGCTACAAAGCGGGAAAGAAATGACGGATGCTGAAGCACAGGCAATGGCCGATAAAATTTTGCAGCAACAAACCAACATTTCGCTCGATGAAGCAAAAAACCTAAGCAAAATGAGCGATGCAGGTAAAGAGGCATGGGCACAAGGCTATGCTGCTGAACAAATGGCAGTTGCCCAGGCTAATCCAGGTCAAAACAAAGGTGATAGTGAGACAAACATGTCGATGTACGAATTACTTTCGGAGCAATCAACCTTGCGGTATAAGGTTACAGGTATGGAAAACCAGCTCAGACAACGATTCATTGCCCTCGACAAGGATGCGGAAACTGCAAAAGCCTTACTTGAAGCTGATCTTAAACCATTTTATACCGAGTTGAACAGCATTAATGATGGTGAAGGATCCACCCGCGCAGATGTTGAACACGCTGAAAGGGTAATAAAGAAGATACAAGAAAAACAGGATGCCTACTGTCTGAAATTTACTCCCCGCATGCTTGAATTTATTGAGCAGTGTAAAGAATCATATACCAAAGCATTACCTGATTACGACAGGCTTGAGGAAATCCAGTTTCAGGTAACCTCATTGCAAACCGGCACCAGCCTGATAACAACCGGAAAAGGAATGTATTCAATTCAGGCGGTGGAGCAATACCTGGACTATCTGGATGAGGCTTTCAGATACAAACTGTATCGTATTGATTAACATAAAGTAGCAGTTTTACTTTCGTCAGGAACCACCTGATTCATCACTCATTCATTCAAGGTAATGAAGCAAGTTTTCATACTCATAGTGTTTTGTATTTCTTCTATAATCGCTCAGGCTCAGGCCAGTGCTGAAGAAAGTGCCCGGATAAGACAGCAAATGGCAAAAATCCGGCAAACTACCAATTGGGATGATCCTGCAGCAGCAAAAAAAGCAAATGAGGAAATCCAAAAGCTTGCCATTCAGTTATCAGGAGGAAAGCCTGTAATTGGATTTGACCGGAATACGGCTTCAAAAAGGACAGAATCTACTGATATTCATGTGAATGAAGTTAACAAGGAAGCAATTGTTGCGATTGCCGACCGTTTTTTTACACGATCCTACAAAGCGCTCGATGCTGTTTCACGAAACCAATTTGACCTTGATTTTAAAAAGGCGGAAAAACTGAACTTTTCAGCAAAAGCTGTTCGCGAACTGGGCGGAGCCGGAGCCGCATTGATCACTTTTGGAAACGATCACAACTTTGCCTGTGTTTATATTGCCGCTGCTGTAAAAGTTTTCCCAACCGATACGTTGGCTGTCAATAACTTCGGCGGTTACCTGCGCATTATCGATTCTATTGAAACCTCTCTCCCGATATTGCTTTTTGCCAATGGTCTTTTTTCAGAAAGTCCAGTGATTCTTACACAATTGGGCTGTAACTATCTTGAATTGAATGATGAGGTAAAAGGCGAAAAATACCTCAAAGAAGCATTGAAATATAACCCCGGATTTGGTCAGGCCCATTCGGCTTTGTGTGATCTTTATCTCAAACAGGGGCGAATTGAGGATGCGTTTATCGAATTGCTCTCTGGTGTAAAAGGAATGGGATGCTCGTATATGCAGGCTTCGCAGAACCTGGCGTATATGAACGAGCAGGCTGAAAACAACCAGGACCTTAAGCAGAAAATGTGGGATGAAACCAAAAGAGAAATGGACCCTTCGGAGGCGTTGGCTTCTCTTGTACCAATCATCGACCGGTTGAAAATGCCTGATTTACAAACAAGTGATAAACCCGAAAACTGGATGGAAGGAGGAGGATATGGTAACGCTGTTTCGTCGTATAGCGCATTTCACAGTCAACTTATGGCTTTTGTAAGACAATCATTAGAAGTTCACAAGCAACAGCCGGTGCTTTCGCCAAATGCAGTTCTGCGCGATTACCCGAACGAAAGGTTAGCCCTTGATCTGCTTACTGAATTGTTTTTCAGGGAATCGAAAAGAATAACTGATGATTATCAGGAATCGGTTGACCAGATTGCGCTGAGAGCCAATGATATAAAAGAAGATTACCTGAAAAGATATGAGCAGTACTCCACCGAATATGTTTCATGCATAGAAGGATGTGGTGGTGATGAATACTGCCTGAAGGAGTGCTTTCGGAAATATTGTTTGCAGGAGTGCCCCAGTGCCAGCAAATGCAATGAACAGTTACAGGACGAATACAAGAATTTTCGCATGGCGTTCAGCCAGATGAGCAGCGATCAAACTAAACTACTCGACGATTTTTACGGATTTGCAGAACCCTGGTTTTCTAAAATCAGCAGTCAATACTGGAGTAAAATATATGCTTATGAAATTCAAAGAACAGCATTTTCAATAATTGCCAACAGTTTTGGCTCTTACCCACAGGCATTTCCGTTTCCTGCCCATAACGGATGCGGAACCGATTGCTCCGTATTTGCTACCCCGACGCCTTTGCCACCATGTGAAGTTGAGAAGAAAGACCCAAAAGCCAATGACTGCCCACCGAACAACAACTTTAAAATCTCAATTTCCATCTGTGATTTGGGTGTTGACTGCGAAAGTGTTGAATTTGGGTGTACCCTCATAGCTTCCGGTTCAATAAAGCGGAATTTCAAAAAGCACAATATCGCTATTTTTGCCGGAGTTGGCGCCAAAGCAGAATTGGGAGTGATGGCGGCCTCCGCCAAAGCAGGGGCAGTCGTTACAGTATCCGATAATGGTGAAGTAGAAGATGTGGGTGTAAAAATGGATGTATCAGTGAGTGCAGGCGTAGGTATGGCCCGGGTTGGAGCTGCCACCGGAGGAAGTTATACAGTGATGAAAGGAGGTTCATCGAAACTGAACTTCGCAACCGGAATGGGAAAACCAAAATAATCCTGTTGAGTTTTCAAATGACAAACCATTGTAACAGCGAAATATCAGCATGATGCAATGGGTTGGCTGACTTGCCGGAAAGGAGTACGGGCAAGCTTATTCTGGATTCGGTATCGCCATGCAAATTTGTCTTTACAAATAGCAGTCAATGGTCGCTGCCAGGAATAAAGAAACAGGAGAAAAAACAAATTCAGAACAGAATTTAAGATCGGATTTTCCAGGAAAGAACGGGCGGCGTTTTCACCGGATGATCAAAAATACAGGTATATTCCGGAGGTGGAATATCTCCGGTAAGCGCCTCATCAGGTTATGAAACCAGGAGAGCCTGTTCCCACCCATCGTCAGGGCAAATCCTGAGTATTAAAATAAAAACCTCCCGAAGTCAGCCAAACAAATTATTGTACTGACCATTTCTATGGACAAAAATTATCTTCAGAAGGAATTCGAAAATTGCCAGAAATATCAGTATTACGGTGAAACCTGTAACATGAAAAGGTTTTTGATTTCGTAAAATCAGGAGGATATTGAAAGGCTTTTGATAATGATTGGAAAATAGGTTGGTTTGAGCTCCTATTAATCATAAGCAGCACATGGCAATAGCAAAACGAGATTTTTCCACATGAGATCCGCAAAAAAATATCAATCAAAACCTGAACTGATCCCCGCCGGGTTTTAAAACAATGCTGTTTACAGAAATCAACCCGAAATTAAAAATCCGTGTTTCCACGGAAAAGAATGACTTTGTATCTTTACCATCATGAAAGTAAACCGGAAACTGAGCATAGCAGCCAACTCACTGGCCTATTACCTGCTCTCCTATTTCTTTGTATTTATTGTTCATCAGGCATTTACCATTCTTGCCGCCAGGTTGTTCAGATTTAATATAGAATTGAATTATACGAATGTTAAATTCCTGGTATCACGCTATGAATGGTATTTTGACTCAGTTAAGATTATATACAGTGCAGGGCCCCTGGCATGCATGATGCTGTCACTGTTTATGATCGTTGTAGCCTTCCGCTACAGGGAGTATTCAGGCAAACTGAAACTGTTTTTTTTATGGGGTTTTGTTCATAGCCTGAGCATGTTGCTTGGATCTGCTTATGCAGGGGCTCTGCTCGGGGAAGGCTTCGGCCACGTGCTGATTTGGATGTTTCTGCCCGATACCGGAAAACTCATCGTTACGCTTGTCTCCCTATTTTTACTTGCCGCTGCAGGTTTTGCCATTACACGGTTGTTCCTGCTCAGCGGGAACAGCTATTACAATCATCTGAAAACAGATGGCATTGCCTCCTTTCTGATGTTCCAGCTTGTCATTCCGTTTATCGCCGGTACCATACTGATCATTCTTCTCAGGCTTCCCGTTGACTTCTACGAAATATTAAGGATTGTCACTCCCGTAATGATAGTTTTACCTGTATGGCTCAATAGCCAGGGTTCAACAGATCTGTTTTATGATGAGACGCCCAGGGAAATAAAAACAAGCGGCAACCTGATGATCGCCGCTCTTATTATCATTGGATTATACCGTTTAGCTTTGAATTGCCCGGTTCAGTTTTAATTCCTGATGATCAGCTTCCTGGTGTAAATCCCTTTGGAAGTCCTCACGGTCAGCAAATACAATCCTTCCCCTGCCACCATTTCCGGTACATTAAGAAAACTCCGGTCCGCTGTGGCTGAATAAACCATTCTTCCCGAAACATCATTAATCTGAATCTCCCTGATCGGATCATTGTCTGAGCGGATCATAAAACCGGACTTTCCTGCGGGGTTCGGATATACCTGAACAGGATCAGGTTTATTAAGCTGGCGAATACCCACTCCGCTGTCGCAGGTAATGATTGCTTCCCAACCACTTCCCGTATTTTCAGCATCAGAAACAAAAACGAAGGTAACTGCACCTCCTCCCACCGAGGTAAGGATGTCGTCAGGGAGAGTGTTTCCGCAAAGCCTTGCTATCAATGGAGCTGTCGCATCCGGCCCGTCGTAAACCAGCAGGGCATCTCCCGCACAATCCGTTGAATTTTCTATATCAAAGCTTAAAAAACGAATCCTGAAAACCCTGTCGGGATCATCAGCATAAAAAGTTGTGGTCAGGTTTTCATTGTTGTTGTATGCGCCATCAGGTCCATTGCTGTCGAAAAACCGGGCATTACAGGTGGTGCTTCCCGGATTGCCTATATAGAAATCCGGCTCTATGGTGATGTAATTCTCAATGGACAGTTGATTACTACCAATCATATTCTCAACATACAGGGTTACATCATAACTTCCCGGCTGGCTGTAGGTGACAACCGGCGATGGTTCCGTTGACGTCTGAATATCAGCGCCCTCAAAGGTCCACAGGCGGCTGGTCGGATTTCCTCCTGAATTATCAAAAAACTGCACACTTCCACCGGGATAGGTTGTTGTGGTTGAGGAGGTGAAAGCCGGAATTGCTGAGCCATCCCACAATTTCACATTTCGTATGGTGGTTGATTTATCGTTCACAACAACATTTCTGACTGTTTTTGGCAAATATCCCTCGGCAATAAAGGTAAGGTTGTAAGTGCCCGCCTTCAGCAGCCGGTGGTAATTCCCCACAGGGAGGGATGAAAAGACCATGGAACTGTCCATATCATGTCCGCTGATCAGCACCTGGGCTACAATAGGCTCTCCCGTAACGGTATCGGTAACCACCCCGTGAACACCAAACTGGACCTGTTCAAGGTAATTCAGCATGGAGCGGTAGTTGTATTCCCAGAAATTCAGTAACTGGCTGGCCGGCAATAGTTTCGTATTTGAAATCTCAAGCGTAACCTCCCTGCATTGCTGAAAATAGTTCATGTAATCCTGACGGCCGCCGGTAATACGATACCATGCATAGCCATGGGTAATTCCGTTATCAAGATCGTCAAAATAACCATTCGGACTGTGCGCCTGAGCGGTATCAGCATACTCGCGCGAAACCATCACCCACCAGTTATTATCGGCTGTTACCCGGCTCCAGGTATCCCAGGGATAATTCACGACTTCTGCCCCACCATGAAAATTTGCGCCCATCACAAAATCGCGTTCTTCGGCAAAATTCATAAAGGCTATGGTTTCAGGCTGCCACGGGTTGCCATCAGGATGCGGTCCATCTGCCGGATCGGGATAGTTCCTGTTCAGATCCACGTTGTTGGCATTGTAACGCCTGGCACCGTTCACCGTCTGGTTACCCCCGTAATAAGTGCCATCCGGATTCGCCAGCGGATTGATCCAGATATCGGTACTGTTTATCATATTGGTAATCCGGGGATCCTGATTATAATTAGTAAGCAGGTAGTCAATAAGGTGTAATGTCAGTATATAACCTGTAGTTTCATCCCCATGGATAGTAGCTGTATAGAGAAATTCCGGTTCATTTTCCTCCACATCCACATTGTCGGATATCCTCACAGCCAGCAGTTTACGGCCACTGGGCAAGGTTGCTATGGTATGCAGGCTGCAGATATCAGGATAATCGGCTGCAAACTGCGCCATTATTTCTTCGTAGGCAGTGTATGTCGGATAATAATTCCAGTCAAGCACCTGCCGCGGATCTGACGACACCCGAACATCGGCCTGGTCTCCGGGATGCGGAAGTAGTTCGAAACCTGAAACCCCTGAAACCATCAATTTTTCAAATTCCTTCCGGCTGGCATAGGCATACACCGTATTTCCATCGATTTTGTCAATACTGATGATTTTGGTCAGCCAATTAGCGTCAGGCGCGGCATCTGGCAAAGCAAAATAAATTTCTCCGGTTGTCATGAAAAGATCATCCGGATTGAAATCCCTTATGTTTTTCTGAGCAAAGGCAGTTACGGCAGTCAGTAAAAGTAAAGCAGCGGCAAGTTTTTTCATTTCTGATAGTTTTTCTTTGAACAGGTCAGCATTCAATTCCCTTTTCCTTTAACTCTGCGATCAGATTGTTGATCAGATTCTGCGTGGCTTTGTTCACTTTCACCACCGGTAACCGCAGATTGTTGGGAACAATTTTCATACATTCCAACGCGGCTTTGATCCCCCCCGGGCTTCCGTCAGAGAACAAGCCGTCAATCAACGGAAGCAGCAGGTAATGCAGGCGGCGGGCTTCGTCCATCTTTCCCTGCAGAGCTGCATTTACCATAGAAGAGAATGCCGCAGGGTAGGCATTGGCTACCACTGAGATAACTCCATTGGCCCCGGCAGCAATCAAAGGCATGGTGATGCCGTCATCGCCCGAAATCACCAGAAAATCCTTGGGCTTATTACGGATAATCTCCATAATCTGGCTCATGTTGCCTGAGGCCTCCTTAACACCAATGATATTCTCGAACTCCGCAGCAAGTTCAAGCGTGGTTTCTGCCTTCATATTGACACTTGTTCTGCCGGGAACATTGTACAGTATAACCGGCAAAGGACTGGCACTGGCAATGTGCTTGTAGTGCAGATAAAGGCCTCTTTGTGAAGGTTTATTATAATAAGGCGTCACCGATAAAATGGCATCAAAGCCATCAGGATCAAAAACCTGAAGATTATTGATTACCTCTTGTGTATTATAACCTCCCATGCCCAAAACCAAAGGGCACCGTTGCGCAACCTGATCCCTGACATACTGAATCAAAGCATTCTTCTCGTCTTTCGACAAAGTGGCCGCTTCACCGGTTGTTCCAAGGACTACAAGGTAATTGACCCCGTTCGAAATGGTGTGTTCTATCAATTTCCCGAGAGATCCGAAATCGATGGTCCCTTGTTTGTGAAAAGGGGTAACAAGTGCAACCCCTGTTCCTTTTAAATATTTCTTCATAGCTCTGATTTATAAGGTATCAAGTAGAGGAATCAATTATCCGTTAAACCTGAATGCACTGGTGTAATAAATAAGATGCCTGATCAACGCTTCACTTTCAGTTTCCTGGTCTGTTTCAATCATCAGATCATAAGGAAGATTACCGGCTTCTGCTTCGCCCTTACGTCCGAGTTTGAATCCTGCCTTTGATAATACTGCAATATAATACAGCGGAAACTCATTGGTTGTCCCTAAGTCAATCAGCATATCAAACGGATGATTGATAAAATGTGCAACAAATCCCGCACTCGGGCGGTAAAAAAGATCAAGATTCCGGGGCTGTATAATGTCGTAGGCAAGTTTTTGTGCATAGTATGGCGGCAATTTCCGGTATTTGTAAAATCCGATTACCTGTACCTTTTTACCTTGCTCCTGGAGGCTGCGTGCAAACCGGCTAACCCGGTCATACTCAGTCTCGGATGTCATATTAAAAAGTATACCGATATCACGGGCTTCAGCAAGATTTACTGCCCGTCGTATCCGGCCGTCCCTGGCAGCTTCCTTACGCAAAGCCCGCTTGCCGAATGCAATCCTCAATTTTTTAATCAGACTCAATCCTGAAGTTTTATGTCGTTGCAATTAACAGGCTGATCAACGGACAGATCAACCTGAAAAATTAAATACGGTATTCAGCCATAAAAATATAAAACAATTGGTCTGCAAAGGCAGACTAATGTGTTTTTTTGCTGAAATACTTACTTTATCCCGCAATTTAGGATTTCGCCGATAAACATGCGATGATAGTCCCTGTCAGGATAATTGCGTCCGATCGAATGATCAAGGAAGTTCTCCGGCCTGAGATCATCAAAATAGAGTTTCCGGCACTCCAGGTAAATATTTGCCTGCCTGAAGGTAATACTGCCGGAGGGGGTCAGGCAGGGCGATAAACCAGTTACAGATGCTTTATCCACATCGCGTCCCGAATGAGCACCGCAGAACTGCAAGGCTGGTCTGAATGCGGAGTCAAAGAAACTACAGGTAAACAGGTCGTTATCCTGAACAAATTGAAAAGTAAACCGCCGGGGCCTTATAAAGATGAAAGCCACCGGTTTATTCCAGAGCATCCCCAAACCGCCCCAACTGGCGGTCATGGTGTTATAATTATCCGGGCTTCCTGCCGTTATCAGCATCCACTCTTCCCCTATCAGCCTGATAGCATTTTTTTCCAATCCAGCGGGTTGAATCAATTTAAAATCACCGTTAGTTTCCATTTTTCTGCACTGTTTTCAGATTTAACAAATTCAAAGGATTTGACCCAAGTCCGGAAATATCGCTCCTTACAAAACGCAACACCTGATCATAAAACAATACAATCACCGGAGCCTCTTCCATAACCAGGCTATCCATCTGCCGGTAATACTGCGTCCTTTTTGCATCGTTATTCTCCACGGAGGCCAGCTGGTACAGCCGGTCAAACTGAGCATTGCCAAACCGGGTATAATTCGGACCGGCCGGGGTGAAATTACGTGAATAAAACAGCGACAGGTAGTTTTCGGCATCCGGATAATCAGCAATCCAGGAACCCCTGAAAAATGCTACCCTCGAACGTGCAATATTCTCCTTGAGTGTGGCGGGAGGACTAACATCGATCTTCATATTTATGCCAATCGCAGATAGCTGATTCTGAATGAACTGACAAATATCAAGGTATGAAGCATTGGTCGACAAAGTGATGGGCGGCAGGCCTTTTCCGCCCGGGTATCCGGCTTCTGCCAGCAGTTGTTTCGCTTTTTCAGGATTATAGTCATAACCGAACAGCCCTGAGTCAGCAAAACCAGGCAGCCCCTTTGGAATGAAACCATGCGTACCCGGCGTACCGGTACTGTTCCTGAGGTACCTAATCAGTCGGTTGCGATCGAAACCCATGCTGACTGCCTGCCTGATTCTTTTATCCGACAACGGGTTATCCTTTAGTAAAGGATTCTCTCGGTCCATAAGGATTCCCAAATACTCCGTATTCAGATAGGGCTGGCTCAACAGGTTGATTTTCCCCCTGTACTTCGGGTTCAGTTTTCCTGACGGGGTCAGCATCTCATCTTTATAGGCAGCATCCAGACCTGACATAAAGTCGAGATTTCCTTTTACAAACTCAAGAAATGCCGTTTGCTTATCAACTATAAAAGTTACAGCCACAGCATCCAGAAACGGAAGGCGCCTGTTTCCCTGTGATTCAAAATACTTATTATTCTTCAGAAGGACAAGTTTTACCCCTTCTTTCCACATCCCAAACCGGAATGGCCCGGTCCCGACAGGATTGGCCCTGAAGTCCTGACCGTAAAAATCAACAGCTTCGTGCGGAATAACCGAACAATACTGCATACTGAGCATACCAAGGAAGGGCGGGAATGGTTCAGCCAACTCAATCACAAGGGTAGTGTCATCCACAGCCCTGATTGCGGGAGCGCCTGCAACAATCTTTACCGGCGCCAACGCCCAGGCTCCGGGAGACGCCAGATCTGCATCAAGGAGCCTCTTCAGGCTGTATTCAGCATCCCGTGCCGTCATCCTTCTGCCCTCTCCTCCGCTGAATGCCTCGCTGTCGTGAAAATAAACATCACTCCGGGTATAAAATTCATATACTTTGCCGTCATCAGACACTCTCCATCTGCCGGCAAGGCAAGGTTGAACATTCAGGTTGCTGTCAAGCTGCACCAAACTGTTATACAAATGGTTGGCCGACCAGATATTGGCCTGGTCACGGGCAAATGCAGGATCCAGAGAAGTGATTCCCGACGATTCGTTATACCTGAAAACAGTCTTGCCGGCTTGCTGCTCAGGGGGCCCTGTGCAGGAAACGAAAAATACTGATGTAATTAAAATCAGAGAATTAAATATAAGACGCATATCAAGGAATCGTGTCACAAATTTAGGATAATTGCAACAGCCTGCCGAAAAAAATGCCGGGCATCCGCTTCTTTGCAATTTATGTAAAAGATTTTAGCTTAAATGATATCTTTGGACTCCTCAAAACATCTGATTATGAAACTGCCACTGTTTATTTCAGCCTTGCTGCTGACCGTTATTTTTGCCGATGCGCAGATTACCGAAACCACCCAGGGTAGCGAATTCTGCGCTCATGGCAAGCTGATGCGCCCCCGGCAGGAGAATTCAGGTCAACGCTCGCCGAATTCACCCCGACATACCTTTGATGTGCTGAATTATGAACTTGATCTGGATATCTATCATTGCTATGCATCTCCATATCCCAGAACGTTCACGGCATCAAACATCATAACTTTCCTTACAGACACCCTGCTCTCGTCCATTAAACTGAATGCAGATCAGACTTCGCTCCAGATCAATGCCATGGGCCTGGCTGCAGATTCATTTATCCATGATCAGGATACCCTGACAATCATACTTAACCGTGTGTATCAGCCCGGTGAAATCGCAACTGTCAGCATTGAATATGAACATCTGGATGTGCCCGACCTGGCCTTTTATGTGGGCAATGGATTTGTTTTTACCGATTGCGAGCCACAGGGCGCGCGCAAATGGTTTCCATGCTACGATCAGCCCTATGATAAAGCTACCCTGACGCTGAGGGCCAAGGTCCCGGCCAATGTTAAGCTCGGCTCCAACGGAAGCCTGGCCGATTCTGTTACGGTGAACGATACAACCTGGTATACCTGGGTGAGCCGCGATCCGGTTGCCACCTATCTGATGGTTATCTCCTCAAGGGTAGATTACAACCTGGATATCGTTTACTGGACGAAACCCGGCCCTCCCCACGACACATTACCGATACGGTTTTATTATAATCCCGGGGAAAATCCCACTCAGATAAAAAACATGATTATCCCGCTGGCTGACTTTTTCTATTCAATGTTCGGAGACCATCCCTTTGAAAAAGATGGTTTTGCCACACTTAATCCCCAGTTTATGTGGGGTGGAATGGAAAACCAGACCCTGACCAGCCTTTGCCAGGGGTGCTGGTATTCGAGCCTGATAACCCATGAATTTGCCCACCAGTGGTTCGGCGATATGATCACCTGCGCCACCTGGGCTGACTTGTGGCTGAACGAAGGCTTTGCAACTTATTTTGAAGCGACCTGGACCGGACAGGTTAACGGACAGCAGGCATATAAAAATCAGATGATCGGCAATGCCAGCTACTACCTGGCGCAGAACCCGGGATGGGCCATCTCAAACCCGGCCTGGGCAACCAATCCGCCCGCCAACTCAACGCTTTTCAACTACGCAATTACATATATGAAAGCATCATGCGTGCTTTATATGTACCGTTACGTGGTGGGCGATTCCCTCTTTTTCCATAGTATTTATGAGTATGCCAACGATACCGTGGACTTCAGGTATAAATCAGCAACAATTCCTGACTTCATTGAAAAAATGAACGAAACCACCGGTCAGGAACTTAACTGGTTCTTCGAACAGTGGTTGTTTCAGCCAAATCATCCGGTTTACAACAACAGTTACAGTTTTCTTGAGCTTGAGGATGATAAATGGAACGTTTATTTCAAAGCCAGTCAGGTACAAACAAATGCCCCGTTTTTCAAAATGCCTATAGAAATCCTGATAAATTTTAAAAATGGAGGAGATACGCTGATCAGGGTGGCCAATGATGAAAACGACCAGGTGTTTGTTTTTCAGTTTGATCAGGAGCCCGTCGCCCTGACCTTCGATCCCGGAAACAACATCCTGCTGAAACAGGGAACAACGGTTGCGGGGTCTGATCCTGTGGTTATACCCAATACCAGGGAAATTCAAATTACACCGAACCCGGCATCCACCCGGGCAATTGTCAGTTTCTCCATTGAAACAAAGATGCCGGTAAGGGTATTACTCACCGACATTTCGGGTAAAAAACTGATTGATACAGGTATAAGGAATTATATGCCGGGCTTCCATTCACTCCCCATCGATATCAGGAATTACCCGTCAGGCGCATACCTGCTTACCTTGCAGTCGGAGAACCAGCTATTCACGAAAAAACTGATTGTTTCAGGAAATTAGTATCCGGAAATTGCAGAAATTTAAGGCAGTAACATTCTGTAAACAGGAGCAGGATTCCGAATCCATTGAAAAAAGCTATATCAGCTTCCGGCCGAGTTTTTCCACTTTATCAAGCCATTTCTGACGGCGGGCTTCCGAGGATATTTTCAGTGAGCCAATGGTGGTGATCCGTACAGGCCTGATGCCGCAAAAACCGAGAATCCCGCGTTTCATGGCATTATGACCCGGCCTGCGGTAGACCAGCCAGTAATACCATGGAGGGGTATCCATGGTAATGATAAGCCTTGCAGACCGGCCAGTAAGGTATTTATCCCACGACAGGCTGCCTTTCCTGTATTTAAATGCAAAGCCGGGCAGAAATGTCCGGTCGATGAAACCTTTCATCAATGCCGGAAATGTTGACCACCAGTTAGGATAAATCATAACGATATGTTCTGCCCATTTGATGGCCTCCTGCGCTTTTTGAAGATCAGGCTCCAATTCCTGGTTTCCTCTGTAGCCTTCCCTGAAATTCAATTCGAAATCAAGGTCCCTGAGGATGATCTCACGGATTTCCGCGCCCGAAGATAATGCCCCTTTACGGTAATTTTCAAACAATAAATTTGAAAATGTATCCTTAACCGGATGCCCCAGGATTATAAGTATTTTTTTCATTAAGCCCTTAACCTTACGCCGGATCAGCTGGTATTAATAATTGATTTTCAATGGGTTTGATGCAAGTTTTTCCAAAAGGGCCAGATCGAGCACATCTATCATCTGTTCAACATAGTGGATTTTCAGCCCTTTCAGATATACCTGCTTGATTTCCTCTATGTCCTTTTTGTTATCTGTTGGCAGAATAATTTCTTTTATGCCGGCTCGTCGGGCAGCCAGTATTTTCTCCTTTATTCCGCCGACCGGAAGCACTTTACCGCGAAGGGTAATTTCACCGGTCATCGCAAGCCGGGGCTTAATCAGGCGCTGCGTGAATGCCGAAGCCAGCGCAGTGAACATGGTAATTCCGGCTGAGGGACCGTCTTTGGGGGTAGCTCCTTCAGGAACGTGAAGATGAACATTCCATTTTTCGAAAACCGAAGGTTCAAGGCCAAGCTGGTCGCTGTGCGACTTAAGATATTCAAAAGCCAGGGTTGCTGATTCCTTCATAACATCTCCGAGATTCCCGGTTAACCCCATGTTCCCTTTTCCGCGGCTCAGACTTGTTTCCACGTACAAAATCTCTCCGCCAACCGGGGTCCAGGCCAATCCGGTAACCACACCGGCAGCATGGGGCGTTTCATCCTTTTCTTTACTGAATCTCGCAGGACCAAGAATTTTATGAACGTCTTCAGCCGTTACGGATAAATTATATGAATCTCCGGTAACGATAAACCTTGCCTGATGCCTGATGATTTTAGCAATCTTTTTCTCAAGTTCCCTGACGCCCGATTCGCGGGTGTAAGCGTCGATAATGAGTTCGATAATCTTTTTATCGAACTCAAGCTGACCCGGCTTAACGCCATGTTCATTCAGTTGCTTGGGTACCAGGTGCCGACGGGCGATTTCGATTTTTTCCTCCAGCAGATAACCGGTGATCTCAATTACTTCCATCCTGTCGCGCAGGGCCGGGTGTATTGTACTGAGGTTGTTTGCGGTAGCGATAAACATCACCTTCGACAGGTCATATTCCAGTTCCACGAAATTATCGTAGAAAGTATTATTCTGCTCCGGATCAAGCACTTCGAGCAGTGCAGCCGAAGGGTCGCCATTAATATTGGCTCCGATTACCTTATCAATTTCATCCAGTACAAAAACCGGATTTGATGCTTTGGCCTTTTTAATGCTCTGCAATATTCTGCCTGGCATCGCACCAATGTATGTTTTACGGTGGCCACGGATTTCAGCTTCATCGCGCAGGCCGCCCAGCGACATCCGGATGTAATTCCGGTTCACTGCCCTTGCCACTGACTTTCCGAGAGAAGTCTTTCCTACCCCCGGAGGGCCAAACAGACAAAGGATGGGCGATTTCATATCCCCTTTCAGCTTCAGTACCGCCAGATATTCAATAATGCGTTCCTTAACGGTTTCAAGACCGTAATGATCTTTATCCAATACCTTTTGTGCATGTTTAAGGTCAAAGTTATCAACCGTGAACTCATTCCACGGGAGGTCAGTCAATACCTCAAGATAATTCAGCTGCATGGAATATTCCATTGCCGCCGGATTCATACGCTGCAATTTTGTCAATTCCTTTTCAAAGACCTCTGCCACATTTTCAGGCCAACGCTTTTTTGCAGCTTTTTCCCTTAAATCAGAAATTTCCTGAGTGTGCGGATTATCACCCAACTCTTCCTGTATGGTTTTGAGTTGCTGGTTAAGCAGGTAATCGCGCTGCTGCTTGTCAAGGTCGATCTTTACCTTGCTTTGAATCTGATTTTTAAGCTCAATAATCTGTAGCTCACGCGTCAGCATTCCCAGAACCATATTTGCCCTTTCAATCAGGTCGTCGATGGCAAGCAGTTTCTGCTTTTCTTCAAGCGAAATATTAAGGTTGGATGAAATAAAATTTACAAGAAAAACAGGACTCTCAATGTTTCGGATCGCAAAAACAGAATCGGACGGCAGGTTCGGGGATAAGTTAATGATCTGAATGGCAAGATCTTTCACTGACGAGATCAGGGCATTGAATTTTTTATCACGCAACAGTGGTTTCACCTTATCAAACTGGTTGACCCTCGCGATAAAATAAGGATCATCCTGAAGCATTTCAAGGATGCGGAAGCGCTTTTTCCCCTGAATAATGGCAGTTGTGCTCCCGTCAGGCATCTGAAGTAACTTGATGATATAGGCAATGGTCCCTATTTCATTGAGATCTTTAAACGATGGATCTTCAATATCAACATCTTTCTGGGCAACGGCCCCGATGATCCGGTTACCTTTATAATAATCCTTTATCAGACGGATAGATTTATCACGGCCAACCGTAATAGGAATAACAACCCCGGGAAACAATACCGTATTGCGCAAGGGAAGAATCGGCAGCGTTTCAGGCACCTCCTCTGCATTCATCTGCTCTTCATCTTCGGTAGAGAGGAGCGGTATAAATTCAGTTTCATTTTCAATCAGTTCGGTAAAACCGAAACCTTCATTCGTCATATTAGTAAAGATATATTATCGTATGTTCAAAATGTCAGGCTCAACCGGCCTGAAAAAGTGCCCTGATCAGAGTCAAATATCATGCCGGTAAATGTTTTTTAAAATTTACTGAAACTTCAGGCGTATTTCTTTTGAGTCAGCGTTACTGCATTTTGTTTTTTATCTGCAAAAAAAATCCGGCAGCCTTCTCAGATTACCGGATAAACAAGGGTATACTTAAAAAGTTTACATCCTCCGGTAGTTATGCGTCAGATTGTAAACATCCTCGATAAGTTTAGCGTCAATATCGGTAAACTCAAGTTCACGCCTGCCATACATTCCCTTTGCCACTTCGATTGCTTTCTTTGGCAGGAAAGTTGAAAATCCGGTAACCCCTCCCCACTTAAAGGACGAGATAAAGTTACGCTGAAAACCGGATCCGAAAATGTTAGAGCTGACCCCCACCACGGTTCCGGTATTGAACATGGTATTGATTCCGCATTTTGAATGATCGCCCATAATCAGTCCGCAAAACTGCTGACCGGTTTCTATAAATGACTCGTCAGGGTAGCTCCATAATTTCACTTGATCATAAGTATTTTTAAGATTGGAGGTATTGGTATCTGCACCCAGATTACACCATTCGGCGATCACAGAATGCCCGAGGAAACCATCATGGGCTTTGTTGGAATAGCCGAAAATTACACTGCTGTTCACTTCACCTCCCACTTTCGACCAGGGGCCTATGGTAGTTGCCCCATAAATCTTGGCGCCCATTTTAACCTGGGCATGTTCGCACAATGCAAGCGGGCCGCGCAGGTTGGAACCTTCCATGACCACGGCTTTCTTCCCGATATATATCGGCCCTGCAGAGGCATTTAAGGTTGAAGCAAGTATTTCGGCCCCTGGCTCAATGAAAATATTTTCAGGATTCATAGCCAGACAGTGAGCAGGAATTTTCTGCGACTTTCTGCCTTTGGTAATCAACTCATAATCAAAAGCCAATGCCAATCCATTTTTCGCAAATATATCCCAGGTGTTGTTGATTTCCAGAAACTCAGCTTCTGTTTCAACCTCTTCAACGGCCCCGCTGGGTTTCTCAAAATCCGCTTCATTCAGGTACATGGCAATAACAGTATCCCCTTTCACCAGTGCCTGTCCGGCCTGTAGCTGGCCAATTTCATCAATCAGCTTATCATTAGGACATACCGCCCCGTTGATGATGATATTTTCTTTCTCCTTCACCAGGGGGAATTTGGCTGAAAGATAGTTTTCGGTAAGGGTCGAAGTCTTACATTTCAAAAAGTATTCCCACTTTTCGCGTATTGTCAGTATGCCAAACCTGATGTCGGCAACAGGCCTCATAAAAGTCAGCGGAAGCAGGTTGTTGCGTCTCGACTCGTCAAAAAGGACATAATTCATAAAAACACAGATTTAAAGTGCATAAACATATGGCTTCAACAAAAGTAACGAAAAAAGCCCTTTTGAAGAAAAGGGCCGTGGAAATCTTATTAACAACCGAATGCTGAAAACTTACTTCAGGCCTTATTCCTGTTGTCGAAATGTTTCTGGTATTTCGTTTTGAACTTGTCAACACGTCCGGCGGTGTCGATAAGCTTAATCTTGCCGGTGTAGAAAGGATGAGATGTATTCGATATCTCAAGCTTTACCAGCGGATACTCCTTACCATCTTCCCAAACAATGGTATCTTTGGTAGCTACTGTTGATTTAGTGACAAATGTATAGTCGTTCGACATATCTTTGAAAACCACCAACCTGTAATCCTTGGGATGAATGTCTTTTTTCATGAGTTCAGTTATTGTTAAATAATCCCGGTTGAATCAATGTTTTTGCTTTTGCACGATTGCAGCCGATCTGCAATTCATCACCCTCTATTTTTGGGACTGCAAAAGTAAAAACTATTTTAATAATAGCCAAAAAAATCTGAAACTAATTTTCTAACTTTTATCGACATTCAATCTTTCAGTTTTTCAAGAAATAAATCCATCTCCTTTGTATTACAGAAAAAATTCCGGCACCTTCCCGTCTGGGGTGTTACCCTGACCAATCCTTCCGTTCCTGCAGCCGGATTATCAGTTTCAGTTACAGGCCCCTGATGACTGTATTCATAAACCAAAACACCGATTCTGCCTGAATATTCCTGATTTTCAGTAAGGAGCAAATGTCCGCTGTCAAGGTGCGGCACCCTGCCCAATAACATCGAAGCCTTATGATATTCATAATGATTCAGGTAAACCGGGTGATTTATCTGCCAGTTGTATGCTGAGAATGCTTCCATCACCGGCCGGAAATCATAACCCTGTGGCACCTTTAACATCTTGACATTGCGCGCTGTGCGTCCGAAATGTATGCAGATATCTTCAGCAAGAATGCGCAACGCCTCATCCGGCTCATTCCCTGTAATTATCGCCGTTTGATTATAATTGAACCTGAGCAACGGATAACGCGAGAGGTATGATTCTGTAACCGGTCCATTCTTTTCACCAATAACAATCATCCCGCTGAAGCCGGGAAATGTGTCCTCTACATAAATTAATCTTTCGGTAAAACCGGCAAAATAATTGCCAAACATACAAAAAAAGGCTTCATACATTTTTCTGTGGTTGGCACTGGTCTTTATCAGGCAAGGATATCCTTTAAAGGCCGCCATAATAATTTCACCCACTCCCTCAAGCGGGGCCAATGGCTTGATCCGGAATGCAACCGGGAAAGATTTGTTCACGGGCTTCATCGCTGACAAAATCTGACCAGCCTCAGGCATACTTTCGGCCAAGCACCTCAGGGCATAATTAATATGCTCCTCTGTAAACCACCGGTCAGCACGAATGCTTAACAGAAATTGCTCATGAAAATCTTCAGGCCGGGCCGCCACCGGTTCTGTATCGTATGGCCGGATGTTTTCCCCCGACAGAAAAAACAGCTCTTTTGCAAATTTTTGCATTCCTGCCTGTATAGGTTTTTGATTCATGAACGTTATTGAGTGTATATTTGCAGCAAAATTAAGATTTATCAGCCGAAATGCTTTATAATCCAGCCGCATTCAATGAAAACCATATTATCCCTCAGCCTGATTTTAATGTTTACTTTCAACGGATTGAACGCGAAAGCCTTTCAACCGCAGCAGGGAGCTACCGGCGACAGATTGAAGGCGCTGATCGATAGTGCCCGTAAAGAGAAATCAGACTCATTGCGACTGGTGATCAATAATGTTTTCTTCAATGAGCTGACTGCATACCTTAAAGAATCGCCTGCTTCGAACAAAATGTTCGATTCACTGAATATCGGAGTAATTACTTCGACGGAAGCCAAGGTCACCCTTTTTAACTGGAATCTTCAGCAAAACAACGGAACAAATATTTACTTCCTGATTATCAGGAATAATGCTACAAACCAGGTTATTCCCATGAAGCCCATGCACGCTTTGCAGGAATTATCAGAAGAAACCATTTTCCGGGACGCTAACTGGCCCGGCGGATTGTATTACCGCATTATATTCAGGACAGATCTGAGCGGTTCCTGTTACACATTATTGGGTTGGGATGGCTTCAGCCGGACCACAAGCAGAAAAACAATTGATGCACTGAGTTTCGACAGTAATGGTTCCCCTGTCTTCGGGGCTCCGGTTTTCAGGACAAGGGATGGAATAAGGAACAGAGTGGTTTCGGAATATGCTTCCCAGGCATCATTCACCCAAAGTTACGACCGCCAGAAAGTCACCCTCTCCAACGTGAGGAAATCACAGAGAAAGATAACCGATGAAATAATTGTCCTCGACCGTTTGGTACCAATGAATGAATCACTTACTGGACAGCGATGGGCCTATGTACCGGCCGGAAATGTATATGACGGATTTATTGTCTTTAACAAACTCTGGAGTTTTGTGGAAGATATTGCACCACGCAATCCGGCGCCTTCCGGCAAGGAAAAAAAATCCCGCAAACCGGTCAGCTATGATCTGTTTCCGCCTCAGTGAAGATCATTAAATTTTTCCTTTACCGGTTCTTAAAATTCAAATGATAACAGGTTAACAAATCTGCATCATGAGTACATTTCCGGGATTACCCCGGCCGGCATCCAATTTTTTCGCCCTGCCCGGCATTATATACATGAAACAACCATTTGCAATTTGCAATATTCACATATTTTAGTTAAATTTATACCGGCAATTTACTATTTCACAGCCAATTAAACAATTTGAGAAAAGAATTTGCATTAGCTTGGCAACTGTATAAAACTTTATACCTTTGCTTCACTTTTCAGCCTGTATTTAAGCGCATCAGACATAAAATAAGTTTACCAACTTAATTAACAAAATCATGAAAAAACACAATTTCAACGCCGGTCCTTCCATACTACCGCAGGTAGCTATCGAAAACACGGCCAAAGCTGTGCTGGACCTGAATGGCATTGGTATGTCAATCCTTGAAATCTCTCACCGGAGCAAGGATTTTCAGGCAGTGATTGACGAAGCAACAGCCCTTTTCAAAGAGTTGCTCAACATCCCTGAAGGTTATCAGGTTCTTTTTCTTGGCGGCGGGGCCAGCCTGCAGTTCTGCATGATTCCCTTCAACCTGATGTCGAAAAAAGCAGCCTACCTCGAAACCGGAGTATGGGCTAAGAAAGCAATCAAGGAAGCCAGGCTTTTCGGCGAAGTAAATGTTGTTGCTTCATCCGCTGACAAGAACTTTACCTACATTCCCAAAGGCTATACAGTTCCTGCCGATGCCGACTATTTCCACATTACCACCAATAACACCATTTACGGAACTGAGATCCGCACTGATTTGGATTGCAACGTTCCCCTGGTTGCCGATATGTCATCGGACATTCTCAGCCGCCCGGTTGATGTTTCGAAATATGCCATGATTTATGGAGGTGCCCAGAAAAACCTCGGGCCTGCAGGTGTAACTTTTGTTATTGTGCGTGAAGATATCCTCGGCAAAGTTGAACGGGCAATCCCGACCATGCTGGATTACCGTACGCATATCAAGGAAGGTTCCATGTTCAATACCCCTCCGTGTCTTCCTATCTTTACCGTGAAAGAAACCCTGAAATGGATCAAGTCCATTGGCGGTGTTGCTGCCATCGAAAAAATGAACATCGATAAAGCAAACATCCTTTACAATGCCATTGACAACAGCAAAATGTTCGTAGGAACCGCTGAAAAAGACTCAAGGTCACTGATGAACATCTGCTTTGTGATGAAAGAGCAGTACAAAGACAAAGAAGATGCTTTCATGGAATATGCAAAGAACCGCGGAATGGTTGGTATCAAAGGCCACCGTTCAGTAGGCGGATTCAGGGCTTCTACCTACAACGCCCTGCCGAAGGAAAGCGTTGAAGCATTGGTAGCCTGTATGCATGACTTCGAAAAAGAAAATGCCTGATCACTGGCATAAAATAATTTAAAACCGGTTCCAGTGACCGGTTTTTTTATGCACTACACCTAAATGAGTAAAATAATTACTCAATACATGTCTGCTACCGGAAGGTTAAAATGCTTAAATTAGCCAGTGAAATTCATTTACCGTTCATGCATTCTGGTCAGAGGATTAAGTATCTGCGTACATCCGACGAGTTCCCGCCACTGAGTGATTGCAGGGCAGACGGACTATTGGCCGCAGGGGGCGATCTGAGCCCCGGGAGGCTTGTAAAGGCATACAGCAGCGGCATTTTCCCCTGGTATGACATTACGACGCCGATTCTGTGGTACTCACCCGGGACCAGGTGCCTGCTGAAGCCAGGATCGTTCAGAACCTCCGCAAGCCTGAAGCAAAAACTGAAAAACAGGCATTTCACTTTTTCATTTGACAAAGATTTTGCCCGTGTTATTCAGTTATGTGCGGAAGTCAAGAGAAAACAGGAGAGTGGCACATGGATAACGCCGGCAATGATTGCCGCATATACCGGACTGCATAAGATCGGGCTGGCCCATTCGGCAGAAGTATGGCATGAAAACCGCCTTGCAGGTGGATTATACGGGGTTTCGCTGGGTAAGGCATTTTTTGGAGAATCAATGTTTCACCTGCTGAATGATGCTTCCAAAGCTGCCCTTTATTATCTTTGCGCAAAACTGGCTGAGAAAGGTTTTCATTTTATTGATGCCCAGTTGCCGACTCCTCACCTGCTGAGTCTCGGGGCTTATACGGTCTCCCGGGAAGAATATATCAGGTTGTTAAAAGATGCACTGGAAGCTGATACCATCAGAGGATCGTGGAACCAATTCTGATTGAACATGAATAATGCACGAAAAGAATTTATGGTAGAAGCCCTGCGCCTTGCAGAAGAGAATATTTCCTCGGGTAAGGGCGGGCCTTTTGGCGCTGTTGTGGTAAAGAACGGAAAAATCATTGCCCGCGGAAGCAATCATGTTACTTCGAACAATGATCCGACAGCCCATGCCGAGGTGGTTGCAATCAGGGAAGCTTGTATTGCTTTGGGCGATTTTCAACTGAATGACTGCGAAATTTACTGTTCCTGCGAACCATGCCCGATGTGCCTCGGCGCAATCTACTGGGCGCGGCCCGAAAGAATTTATTTCGCCGCCAGCAGGCAGGACGCTGCTGATGCCGGTTTTGACGATGATTTTATCTACAGGGAAATCGGCCTTAACCCCGGACAGCGTTCCATTCCTGCAGGACAAATCTTGCGGGAAGAGGCTTTGCATGTATTCAGTCAATGGAAAGAATCCGACAGAAAAATTCCTTATTAATTCACTTTATATTCATTTACAATGGCTTTTGAAATTACAGGAAAACTGATTGAAAAATTTGAAACACAGAACGTTTCTGATAAATTTAAAAAAAGGGAATTCGTAATTGAGTACAGGGACAATCCTAACTCTTCATTCTCAGAAATGCTGAAATTCCAGCTTACCCAGGATCGCTGCAGCCTGATTGACGCCTACAATAACGGACAGGATATCCGGTTGTGGTTCAATTTAAGGGGTCGGAAATGGGAAAAAGACGGCAATGTCAACTACTTCACCAACCTGGAAGCCTGGAAGATTGAAAGTGCCGGCACCACCACTGAACCACAGGCGGCATCCTCATTGCCGGATTCAGGTATTGCCGCTGCTGCCGCTGATGAACTTACGAATGACCTGCCCTTCTGATAAGGGCTAAGACCGGTTTTGAAAACTGACCTGTCAGGTTCTGCCAAACCTGACGGGTTATTCTTTTTATAATCCCGGTAACCTGCCGGCTCCCGGACACGAACCAAAGCAGAATAAATTAACGGATTCTTAAGGATAGAAGGCCGGATAGCGAAATAGAAAACAGATGATTTTTTATTTTGGGATTATCTCAAGGGTAAAACTGAAAGTACTGCCTTTCCCGGGTGTGCTCCAGGCTTGTATCTTTGATTTATGAATATTCATAAACTCCTGGCAGAGAATAAGCCCCAGTCCGGTACCGGTTTCGTTATTGGTTCCTGAGGTTTTCAGATTCCCGTCTATCCTGAATAACCTCGACAGTTCATCTTCATTCATTCCGATTCCGGTATCAGTAATACTCACGGCGGCTTTTCCTCCGCTGCAATTACAGCTCACGGTAACAGACCCTCCGTTCTGCGTAAATTTAATGGCATTGCTCAGCAAATTCCTCAGCACCGTAAAAAGCATATTTTTATCAGCCTTTACAATAACATCTTTCGTAAAATCAGTATAGAGTGAAATCTGCTTGTTATCAGCCATGCTGCGGACAACATCAATAGAAGTTTCCACAATCTCAGAAAGATCAACCGGCTCAGGTTTAAAGTCAATGCGTCCGGATTGTGCCCGCGACCAGGTCAACAGGTTATCTAACAAAGAATAAATATGCTGGCTTGACTGCCTGATAATGCCGAGATATGAACGTTTTTCTGCATCAGTAATTTCATCAAACTCGTTGTAAGCCAGATCTGCAAACCCAAGCAGTGAAGTAAAAGGGTTCTTCAGATCGTGGGCAATGATAGATAAAAACCTGTCTTTCGTTTGAATCAATTGTTCCAGTTCCGACTTTTGAGTTTCAATCAGTTTATTCTTATCTTCAAGATTATCAACGGCTTTAGTTTTAAAATAATACCGCTTAAAAAAGAATGCCAGCAATATCACGATAAATATTACAACGCCTATCAGGGCAACCTTTGACTTTTTGTTCCGTTCAAGTTTCAATGCCTGCTCCAGGTTTTCGCGAAGCAATCTTTCGCTGTCAAGTTCCTTACGTCCGATCTCAAATCTCGCCTGTGCCTGGCTCAGCAAAAAGGATTGCTGTTCATTATAAATACTGTCTTTAAGCTTTGAGTACTGATCGAGGAAACTATATGCAAGTACCGGCTGATTCAGCCCCATGGATATCTTAGCCAGCTCGGCATAAGCCTCAAGCATTACATTCCTGATTTTAAGGCTCTTTGCCAGTTCTAATCCGGATTCGGCAAGCCTGTAAGCGTCCGGTCTTCTTCCTGATGTAAAATAAACCGATGCCAGGGCTACCTTAATCACTGCTTCATATTGCTGATCGCCTATCTGAATTGACAGATCGAGGGCCTGTTTGAGATAATTCTCCGCCTGAATCAAATCATTTTTATTCAGGTTTAATTTCCCAAGGCTGGTATAAATTACAATAAGGGATGCATTGTTGGCTTTTCTGACGCCACCCTGAGCTTCGTCAAACTTTCGCCTTTCCTTTCCCTGATCTATGCTTTTGTCGCTGAGAATTCCCAGATTCAGATAAGAAGCTTCAAGCCCCTGCTTACTGGAAAGCTCGTTAAATATTTTTAAGGCCCTTTCGTAGTATGAATATGCCAGATCAGGGTTTCTGGTTTCATTATAAACAAACCCCAGATTAATACAGGTATTGGCCACTTCGTTGTAAAGCCTGCTCCTGTCAAAATATTCCAGCGCGATAAGGCTATGGTGGATTGCCTTGTCGAAGCTCCGGATTATGCTGAATATCATACCAAGGTTGTAATGTGCATTCGCCCAGGAAACCGAATCACCCGTCACCACCCTTAATTCCACCTCTCTGTTCAGAAATTCAATGGCCAACGGATAATCCCCATCCGCCAACGCGATCCTCGAAAGTTGCCTGATGATTGCCGCCTGCTGAACAGGACCCTCCGCTTTTTCGAGCACATGACGTAAACTGTCAGATTCATGCTCCGCCATTGCGAATCCCGTATAAGAAAATGAGGTCAGCAATCCTGCCAGCAGGACCAACCCAAGCATCTTCTTTATTCCGGTGTTTATTTCAGGTCGCAAGGCGCTGTTATTATAGGTTAGTATCTCTCAAAAGGATGATCAAAACAAAAGTCAGGAAGATAACTGCCCGAACTGCCCAACTCCTGAATCCAGCCCTTATATAATCCAAGCGTTTCCATTTCATCGACCACTATTCTGTATTCACTTTCGCTCAAGGCCCTTCCCAGATGCGGATGATGAGAAACGGCAGGCATTGGCGTATACTGCGACATCAGCGAAATATGAACTCCCTGAGACAGCTCTTCAGCGATAAAACGTAGTACATTCATGCTGTTTTCAATATTTCCGGGGAGTACCAGGTGCCTGATGATCAAACCGCTTAATGCCTGACCTGAATCATCGGTAATCAGCGCTGTTCCCTTTTGCCTGAGCATCTCCTTCAACGCCATCCGGGCTGCTGAAACATAATTTCCGGCATCTGAATAATCAAGTGCCAGCCGGGTGTCCATATATTTAAGATCCGGGAGATACACATCAACAATTCCTTCAAGCCTTTTAAGTGTTTCAACACTGTCATAGCCATTGCTGTTGTACACTATTACCGGCTTCCTGCCCGAATCATTCAGTGCCTTGATGATGGCAAGCATCTGGGGAACCATATGGGAAGGAGAAACAAATCCTACCGCTTTACATCCTTCATCAAGCAATCCTGAAATTGCAGAAACTATACTGCCAATACTCTGATATTCAATATAAATCGCTTCACTCCGGCTGCTAATCTGACAATTCTGACAATAAACACATTGAATGTTGCATCTGCCAAAGAAAACATTACAAATACCCGCTTCACCCCCGATTACAGGCTCTTCTCCTCTGTGAAGGCATATTGAACTGACTCCTGGAAAAGCATCCGATTTACAGTACCCGCGGGGACCTAAGGTACGGTCAACATGACAACTGCGTGGACAACAGGCACAATCTGCCAATTCTGCAGGGAAACTGTAAGGAAAATAGGCGTCAGCTAGTTTCATGCATTATGACCTTTTCTTTTCGACAAGCCGGCTGTCCGTTAAACCCCTGCCTGATCACGTTTATTTATTGAAATTCGGATTAAAAGTAACTTACATAGCAGCGCTTTTCGATACAAAAAGCCTGTTTATGTAGTAATTCCTGTTGTCTGAACTAAAACAGGTTCCCCTCAAATACCTTACATTCAATTATTTACAAAATCATTGCATTAGTAAAAAAAATTCCCGCAAAATGAAATTTTTATTCATCCGGCAATAACCAATGAGCAAAAATGACGGATACAGATCCGTTAAATGCTATCTTTTAGGGGTTTGGGGTAGCATAGGATCCGGCGCTAACTGTAAAAATATTTTACAGCCTAAAACTGTTCAACTATTTACGTAAACACCTGAATTACAGACAAAAATAGCAATTTTTTCATATAAATCAAGCGAAATCGTACACTTTTTTCAACTTTATAATTACAACCAGGAACAGGCTGTTTTGGCTGCTTCACATGCGGAACTAACTTCATATTGAAATCCAGCTTATTAACTGCGGAATACATGTAAGTCAAAAGAGGCGTTGGAAAATAAGCCGCGTCAGAAATCTGACTTCATATATATTGACATTGCTGATTAGAATTGGTAACCCTGCTTTGCCTTCATATATATCCAGTTATTTGATACTGAATTACTACAGTGGGCACAATATCGAAGTTCAATATATGCTTTTTTTTCAGACCTTTGCCCGGATCCGGACCAAACAGTCGTGACCTTTATCAACCTATGTAAACGCGCCGGTCAGGGCTGATTCAAAAAAAGATGATAATGAATAAACCTATTGTCGTAATTCAAGTATTGGCTTTTCTGCTGAACTTCTATGATACAGGGCATTCGCAAACTATACTGATACAAGGTAACCAATCAGGAATATTGGATGCTGACACAGTAATGATAGCAGGCAATGTTACGGTACCTGCCGGCGAACAACTGAAATTTAAAGCAGGGACAATGGTTCTGGCAACCGGGCATTTCAGATTGGATGTCAATGGCAGCATATCAGCCATTGGTGAGCCCGGAAGTCCGGTTGTTTTTTCGGTTGCTGATACAGCAGGCTTCTCAAATTACGCAACCGGAAGGGGCGGGTGGGATGGTTTTCATTTTAACGGAAACGACCCTCTGTCGGATTCATCAGTTTTTAAGTACTGCCGGTTTGAGTATGGTAAGGCAGTCGGTGATTCATTGGGAAAAATGGGCGGCATCTTCAATATCAGAGATTTCGGAAGAATATCTGTTTCCAATTGCACATTTATAAATAATTATGCTTACCACTGGGGTGGCGCTATTTTTACTGAATCAGGCGATATCAGGATAAGCTGCAGCACCTTTCAGGGTAATGTATGCGGGCAGTCTGCTCCGCCGTACGGATACGGAGGTGCCGTTTGCTTCAGGTATTCACGCCCGGAAATATTTGGATGCGAATTTACCGGTAATACTTCAACCGGGATAGGCGGGGCAATATCTCTTGAATATACTGATGCATTGGTAAGTAACAACCGATTTCTTGATAATTTCAGCGGGCTTGGCGGAGCGCTGGGCTACCTCAGGTCAGCGCCTGCCAGGATAGTGGAAGGAAACCTTTTTGTAAACAACTCCTGCCTGTTTTTCGGCGGCGCCATTGCCTTTATCAAAGCATGTCCGTTGGTGCTCCACAACACAATTACTGACAACCACTCTTCTTCATACGGCGGAGCGGTGTATTGTAACGACAGCGCTGCTCCGGTTGTTGTAAATACTATAATCCACGGCAATCAAGCCGGTGAAGGTGCACAGTTGTACATCTGGGATATTCTCTCGGCGCCTGAATTCTACCATTGTAATATTCAGGGCGGAAAAGAAGCTTTCGGAGGAACCGGAGGCATTGGATTCCATTCTGTTTATAGTAATAACATCGACACACTACCTGACTTTCTGAATAACGGACCTCACCCCTACTCCCTGCAAAGCAACTCACCTTGCATTAACAAGGGGATGTTCGATCCCGGATGGATGTTCTATCCGGATAAAGACTTATCGGGAAACCCCAGAATCGACGGGATGTTACCGGATATCGGGGCCTATGAATATCAGAATGATCTTGGCTCGGATTTTCACATTGTTTCTGCTGACATTAAAGTCAGCCCCAATCCGTTCAGCGATCTTTTATGCATTGACCTCGGCAAAACATACACTGAACCGGTATCCCTGAATATCTTTGACGGAAGGGGTATCCGGGTACATTCGGCGATGATTGATCCGGGCATTCAGTCATACACGTGGAACTGCAACATACATAATAATGGTGTGTTAAGTAAGGGAGTATTTATTATCAAACTCATATCACCGGATTTTCAGGCTGCCAGAGTAGTTATTCTGAAATAAAACGACGGAGGGGTTGAGCCTTTACGCCGAGTTTAAAGGGTTGACCATCTGACAATTCGGTTTATAAAAATAGCACTTTCCGAAGGACTGCGTATCACCTCGATCCGCATAGATTTTTAAGAAAATTGACTAAATTGCTAATAAAAAGTAAATGTGCGATAAATACCTGTTCATTTTACAGGTTAATGAGTTGCCGCAGTAAAGCAAAAAATTCAGACTGAGTATCCCGGTATCATCTAAGATTTGTACTAATCATATGGATATCATTATTTTAAAAATTATTACGATCTATGATTACATTTAAAAAACGAAGTGTTTTAAAATGAATTATTCAATGATAATAACATATATATCTGACAAACAATCACATAAATTGACGCCCTTACATAATCTTATTATCAGTTATATCTTAGTAATTTTTTTTAATATTTTTGTTGCTTAAACGAAAATCAATAACTTTACAATATTGTAACCCATAAAATATCCGATGATATGGCAGGAATAAAGTATCTTTTTAAAAGTTCCTTTAGCGAAGAACCTCTTAAAAACAATCAATTACGAAAGCTTAATCTTAAGCAGTTCATTGTCAGGGAGTTGTATCAGCACACAAACCTTTCCATACACAATCTGGCCCGCACCATAAAGATGAGCACTCCGACCATTACACGGGCGCTTGAAGAACTGATTTCAGAAGGGATGGTTACTGAGATAGGCATTGGCGAATCCACCGGTGGAAGGCGTCCGAGCATCTATGGCCTGAATCCATTATCACGTTTTGTGATCGGGATTGACATTGAACGATATTTCATCAGGATAGGGCTGTTTAATTTTGCCAATCAGCCGGTTTCTGAAATTCACGAACTCAATACAGGACTTGAAACTCAGTCGGACATCATTGGTTTTATTACTGAAAAGATTTCTGAATTAATTGAGGCATACGGCGTGGATGAAAACAATATCCTTGGGATCGGAATTTCATTGCCGGGGCTGATTGATATGCGTACTGGACTGTCTTACACTTATCTGAATACCGGTAAGCCTGTTGCCCAGATTTTAAGTGAACGAACTTCCCTGCCTGTCTTTATAGAGCAGGACACCAGGGCAATGGCATGGGGCGAACAGTCGTTCGGGCTTGCACGGGACCTGAAGAACGTTCTGTGCCTAAACATTGGTTCGGGTATCGGGCTAAGCATGATCCTTGACGGAAAAATTTACATGGGCCACACAGGCTATTCAGGTGAATTTGGCCATATTCAGATCGAGCCTAACGGACAACTCTGTCACTGCGGTAAAATAGGCTGCATCGAAACCGTAGCTTCCGGTAAAGTGATGCTTGCAAAGGCTAAAAAAGACATTGCAGACGGCGCCATCACCCAGATCAGCAGCATGATCGGAGGCGACCTGTCGAAACTTAATATAAGGATTATCCTGAACGCCGCCCGCGAAGGCGATCAGTACGCCATTGACCTTCTTGCAAGGATCGGTGAAGCACTCGGTAAGGGTTTGGCTACACTCATCCATTTGTTCAATCCGGAACTGATCATCATCGGAGGGGAAATATCGAAAGCAGCTGATTATCTGATTGCACCCATAGAGAGCAACCTGAACATTTATTCCATTGCCAGAATCCGGCGTGATGCCGTGATTGTCGCTTCGGAGCTGAGCGATAACGCCAGGCTGATGGGCACCGTGGCACTGGTTATGAATAAAATATTTGCCTGATAACGTCTGTTTGCCCATTCAGTTTTCCCCATGACAATATTAACCCTAATAAAAACTAATTATGCTTCTGCAATCTGTTGACTGGATTATTATTGCAGCATTCTTCGTTATTCTTCTTACAATCGGTTATCTGGCCTCTAAAAATGCAAGCCGCAGCGCCGCCGATTTTTTTGTTTCCGGCAGAAGCATGCCCTGGTGGTTGCTGGGCGTTTCCATGGTTGCAACAACGTTTTCATGCGACACCCCAAACCTGGTTACCGACATGGTAAGACAAAACGGGGTTGCAGCCAACTGGATGTGGTGGGCATTTCTGCTCACCGGAATGCTTACCGTATTTATATATGCCAAATTGTGGAACAGGTCAAAAGTTCTGACTGATCTCGAATTCTATGAAATAAGGTACAGCGGAAAAACAGCAGCTTTTCTGCGTGGATTCAGGGCTATTTACCTGGGCTTCTTTTTCAATGTGATGGTCATCGCCAGTGTTTCGCTGGCATTCATCAAAATTGCGGCCGTGATGCTTGGCTTATCCCCTGCAGTCGCCCTGATCATCGCTGCAGTCGTGGTTGTATTCTACAGCGGCCTGGGTGGTTTAAAATCGATTCTCTACACCGACCTTTTCCAGTTTTCCATGGCGATGATCGGAGCTTTCGGCGCCGCCTGGTACGTTACCACATCTTCTGATGTTGGTGGTTTACAAGCTCTATTAAGTCACCCGGATGTAAGCGGAAAACTCAGCCTGATCCCGGACATCAAACAAACCGATGTATTTCTGAGCATTCTGATCGTTCCTTTGGCAGTGCAGTGGTGGGCAGCCTGGTATCCGGGCGCGGAGCCCGGGGGAGGCGGGTATGTAGCCCAACGGATGCTTTCAGCCAAATCAGAAAAACATGCCATGGGTGCTACATTGCTTTTTAACTTTTTTCATTACGCACTCAGGCCCTGGCCATGGATCATCGTCGGGCTTGCCTCTCTTATCGTATTCCCCGATATTGCATCACTGAGGACAGCTTTTCCAAACGTCCCTGCACAGTTTATACAACATGATTTTGCCTATCCGGCCATGCTTTCACGCTACCTGCCGGTTGGCTTTCTTGGCCTGGTGGTGGCTTCACTAATTGCCGCATTTATGTCGACAGTTGCATCTCAGGTCAATTGGGGTTCCTCGTACATGGTTAATGATTTCTATGCACGTTTTTTGAACAAATCTGCCACAGAAAAGCAGAAAGTCCTCGTTGGCAGGATTTCAACCGTTACCCTGATGTTTTTTTCCGTACTGCTTGCGCTGGTACTGGAGAATGCCCTGCAGGCTTTCCAGTATATGCTGATGATCGGGGCCGGCACGGGCCTGATATATATCCTCCGGTGGTTCTGGTGGAGAATCAATGCTTTCACTGAACTTTCAGCAATGATAGCCGCCGGCGTCTTTTCCCTTGCCTTTATTCTTACCGAAAATCTGTTCCTGATTCGCACCGGCGACGGAATGGTTCAACTCTGGGGAATCACCCTCTCTTTCACTGTCTGGAATATTGTAAAATTCATCGGCGTTGTCGCGGCCACCTCTCTGGTCTGGATCATTGTTACCTATCTTACGCCCCCCTCCTCCGATGAAACCTTACAGAAATTCTACACCAAAATCAGGCCCGGCGGACCCGGATGGAAGGCAGTCAGAATTAAAGCCCTCAGCCAGGGAATTGACCTTCAGAAAGAAGATGACCTCAGATGGGATGTACCAACCGGAATTCTTTGTATGTTACTGGGATGCGTCGCTGTGTACAGTATTTTATTCTCCACCGGATTTTTCCTTTACGGGAAAATGATCCCGGCACTCGGTTTCCTTTCTTCAGGAGTAATTGCATCATTCCTTCTCTCCAGAACATGGAAAAAATTAAAGACAAGATGATTTAAATATTCAGACAATGAAACCAACACTGGTCATACTCGCCGCCGGCATGGGAAGCCGGTACGGCGGACTTAAACAAATCGATCCCATTGGTCCTTCGGGTGAAACCATACTTGATTATTCGGTATTTGATGCCATCAGGGCAGGATTCGGAAAAGTTGTTTTTATCATCCGGAAAGACATTGAAAATGATTTTAAGGAGGTCTTTGTCAGCCGGCTGAGCAAACACATTGAAATTGAGTGGGTTTTCCAGGAAATTGATAATCTGCCCCCGGGTTACAGTGTTCCGCAGGGAAGGGTGAAACCCTGGGGAACAGGACATGCATTGATTATGGTAGCCAACGCTGTTAAAGAACCATTCGCCGTGATCAATGCCGATGATTTTTACGGCCGGCAGGCCTTTGAAACCATTGCCGGCTTTTTCAATGAACAGGAAAAGCAAAAGAAGGATGATTATGCAATGGTGGCCTACGAGTTAAACAATACCCTCTCCGACTTCGGTACCGTATCGAGAGGAATTTGCGTTACCGACAGACATGAATGGCTCAATAGTGTCACGGAACTTACCAGAATAGCAAAAACAGCAAGTGGCATCGCCGATATTCAGCCCGACGGGAAAACAACATTACTCAGGGAAAATGATCCTGTGTCAATGAACTTCTGGGGTTTTACACCATCTTTATTCAATCATCTGAAAAAAGAGTTCATCCTGTTTCTTAACTCAGATAAAGACCATCTCAAATCCGAATTTTATATCCCTTCGGTGGTTGACACCCTTATAAAATCGGGACAGGAGAAGGTTAAAGTGCTCAGAAACCCCGGGCATTGGTTTGGTATCACCTATCAGGAAGACAAACCCCTGGTGGTTGAAAAAGTCAGGAATCTGGTAAGAAACGGCCACTACCCCGAAAATCTCTGGGAATAAAACTTCAGGTTCGCCTGATCAAACTTTGCTGCAAACAAACATTCTCTTCGCCGGGATATCTGGTTCATATTTAATCAGTAACTTTTGAATGAAAACGGATGTAAAAAACATTCTTGATTCCTTTCTTGAACCGGATTCAGAAATGGATGCGCTGCAGCTGAGTATCGGTCACATCAACAAGACCTACAAAATCCTGGTCGATGGAGTCCCGGCTTACATACTTCAACAGATAAACCATAAAGTGTTCAGTGACATTGACGGCCTGATGCGAAATACCAGGCTGGTACTGTCAACGCTTGCGACATATGTTGCGCAGAAACCCGGCCAGCTTCAGGTTCAGTGCCTTCTGCCAACCCTTGATGGTGACTGGGTTCACAGGGACAATGACGGCGGTTACTGGCGGATGTTTACCTATATCAGCGGGGCAAAAACCATTGAGTCTGTCCGTAAATACAGCCATGCTTATGAAGGCGGCAAGGCATATGGATTGTTTCTTGAGGGGGTTTCCAAACTGACTCCCGATCAATTGACAACTGTAATACCTGATTTTCATTCACTTGAGGCAAGATATAAAACATTTGAAAATGCGCTTGAATTAAATCTGGTCAACAGAAAATCTGAAGCTTCTGCAGAAATTGCTTTTGCCAAAGATACGATTGACAGGATGATGCTCATTCCGGAAATGATCAGTTCGGGTGAATTGCCAATAAGGATTGTACACAACGACACAAAATTCAACAACCTGATTTTTTCATCCGATGGCAGAGCAATCGCTGTAACGGATCTTGATACGGTTATGGCGGGCACTCCGCTGTTCGACTTTGGCGATGCCATCAGAACTGCTGCAAACAGAGGACGTGAAGATGAATCTGATATACGTAAAATCAGCTTCGATATATCTGTGTTTGAATCATTTGCCGCAGGGTATATCGAATGCGCTGAAGCTCTGCTAACCAGGGAAGAGATCAGACTTTTTCCTGTAGCGGCCCAATATATGACTTACATCATGGGGATCCGCTTTCTCACCGACTTTATAAACGGAGACCTTTATTACCATACCAGATATCCCAGCCATAATCTTATCCGCTGCAGGGCTCAGTTTGCCCTGCTCAGCAGAATGGACGAGCAGATGCAGTCCATGAACAAGGCCATAGCAAGGGTAACCGCCCGCCTGAATGCAGTTAAATCGTAAATTAGCCCCCTATGAAAAAGCATTTTAAAGCATTTACTTCAATCCTTCTGATTTTGACTGTTTTATATGGTTATGCAGAAACTGAAAAAGGTAAACCTATTCACAGTATTATTCCTGCCCCTGTAAGTTTCCAGAGGAGCAAGGGTACTTTCATTATTAAGCCGGAAACTGCTGTTTTCATTAACTCATCTTCAAAGGAACTGTCTAAACTGGCCGGGACCCTTAACGAATCGCTGAGCCATTATGGAATTTCTCCGCTTTCCGTCGCAACACAGCAGCAGGACAGACTGCCGGCCAACAGTATTCTGCTTAGTATTGACAACTACAATGAAATCAGCAACAAGGAGGGTTACATCCTTGAAGTATCCAGAAAAAACATCACGCTTAAAGCAACCACCGGAAAAGGAATCTTTTACGGCTTGCAAAGCCTTTTCCAGCTTATGCCGGTAAAAGGCAATGGCAGGTACGGATCATCTCCGGTAAAGATTCCGGCATGTAAAATCATCGATTACCCAAGATTTCCGCACAGGGGCATGCACCTGGATGTCGGGAGGCATATGTTTCCCGTTGAGTTTATTAAGAAATACATTGACCTGATGTCAATGTACAAAATCAACAATTTTCACTGGCACCTCACCGAAGACCAGGGTTGGCGGCTTGAAATCAGGAAATACCCCCTGCTAACAGAAACCGGGGCTTTCCGGAGAAGTTCCCCCATCGGAAGAAATGCCGGAGATGACAATATTTTTTATGGAGGATTTTACACTCAGGATGAAGCCAGAGAGATCGTTGAATATGCATCCGGAAAATATGTAAATGTTATTCCCGAAATTGAGATGCCCGGGCATGCGCTTGCTGCGCTTGCCTCATACCCTCATCTGGGTTGTACAGGCGGACCTTATGAAGTATGGACAATGTGGGGCGTTCACGATGATATTTTCTGTGCAGGGAACGAAGAGGTTTTTCAATTTCTGGAAGATGTTCTTACTGAGGTCATGGATATTTTTCCATCAAAATACATCCACATAGGGGGTGACGAAGCCCCAAAAACCAGATGGGATGTTTGTGAAAAGTGCCGGCAACGGATAATGGATGAGCAACTTAAAGATTCTCATGAGCTTCAGAGTTACTTTATTACCCGTATTGAAAAGTTTCTGAACAAACACGGCCGCCAGATTATAGGCTGGGATGAAATTCTGGAAGGAGGGCTCGCCCCGGGCGCTACTGTTATGTCGTGGAGAGGTACCGAAGGCGGGATCGCAGCAGCCAAAATGGGACATGATGTAATAATGAGCCCGGGAAGTCATTGCTATTTGGATCATTATCAGGCCAATCCGGCCGGCGAACCTTTTGCAATCGGAGGATTAACCACGCTTAAGAAAACATACAGCTTTGAACCCGTTCCAGATGTGCTGAATGAAAAAGAAAGCAGGCATATTCTGGGGGCGCAGGGGAATGTATGGACAGAATACATAAAAACCCCCTCTCACGTCGAATACATGGCCTATCCAAGAGCCATTGCATTGGCCGAAGTGAACTGGTCTCCCCGTGAATCGAGAAACTGGGAAAACTTTGTCGGACGGCTGGTGGTGAATATGAAACGCCTGGATCTGAAGCATGTAAATTACAGTAAAAGCGCGTTTGGAGTAGATATCAGCATGCAATACGATGAGAATTCAGGAAAACTGAAAGCCGTATTAAAATCAGACCTTCCGGGTGCTGAGATTTTATATTCAATCACGGATAGGAGCGGCACCAGCAGCGGGCGTATTTACAGGGCCCCTTTTGAAATCAGTGATATTACAACCATCAAAGCATGGCTCAGCAACAAAAGCGGATTGCCATTGAAGATTTCCGAACGAAAAGTATGGTATAACGATGCATTTGGCATCAAACCGCTGATGAATTCTTTATACGACCATCGCTATCAGGCCAATGGAAATATCAGCCTTACCGACGGGCTTAGAGGGGATGCCAATTCCCTGATCAGCGACTGGCTTGGTTTCCTTGGGGAAGATGCAGACCTGATTATTGACCTTGGAAGTGTAAAAGATATTCAGAATGTGAGTATCGGACTGCTGCACAATCCGGGTAACTGGATTTTTATTCCGGCTGCCGTTGAAATAAAACTTTCGGAAGATGGGATCAATTATACTGATGCCGGAGGCAACAAACCCGACATCATCACCCCTTCAGAACCTGGCGGCATCCTGTATTCATTAATAAATATCCAGCAGAAAGCCAGGTACATTCATGTCAAAGCCAAAAACATCAGGAACTGCCCCGAAGGCCACCCGGGAGAAGGCAACAAAGCATGGCTTTTCGTTGATGAAGTGCTGGTAAATTCGGAACTCTGAAATTCAAGCAGAAAAGTAATCAAAACAGCCCGGCAAATCAGTTCAACTATTTGGCGGGCATTTTTATTTTGCCCGAAAATTTTCAGCAGCAAATGCGCTGATCTGTTGAATATTGCCACATTTTTTTGCATCAGACGGCAGCGGCAACCGGCCCCCGGCTAAAGTTTTATTTTATTTCAAACGTTAGAGGAAAAAATGTGCAGCAGCTAATATTCACAAACATTGTTGTCCGGGGAAATTATTATTATTAACCAGAATGCTTTGTAGGGGTTAATTTCAGAAGATTGTAACAGCTTACAACTTACTTTTAAATATTTCGCGACTAAGCGATGTACTGAGCCTGCCGAAGTGGTACAAAGGCAAAAAGTTGCACAAAAACTGTTTTTCTCATTTAGTGATACTTAGTGTCTTGGTGTCTTTGTGGCAAATTCTCTCTTTATTTTATCCGGACAATAGTGATTCACAAATGCAAAATTCCGGATATCTGATTCAAGTATGAAATCAGAATTTTATTTATCAACTATATAACAGCACCTCTCCCCTGTTTTCCGGGGAAAACTAAATGCAATCTGCTTTTTTCAGCAATACCAGGCTTTCAACATGTATGGTTTGCGGAAAAAAATCAAACGGAATTATTCTATCAACAGAATAACCCGATTTGCAAAGAATTGAAAGATCCCGGCTCAAAGTCCCGGCACTGCATGACAGGTAAGCCATTCTGATTGGCTTCATAAAACTGGCAATCCATTCCGCAATGCCATCTTCCAGCCCGGTTCTCGGTGGGTTTACATACAACAGCCTCACAAATCCATCTTCAAAACCGTTGAGCCATTTTTCCATCTGCGGCAGTCTTTGCCTGCAGGTTCCGGTGAGTGTTTCTGCTCGTGGCGCATTCATGGCTGCCATGCGCAGCGCTTCAGCCGAAATCTCTGTACCCAGCGTCTTGGCACCTGCTTGTGTCCATTTTTTAAGACCTGAACCGGTGCCGCAGTACATATCAATCACGACGGAATTTGCATCCGGTTTCAAAAATGCCAAAGCAGTATCAAGGGCTTCGCCGGCCAGCACCGGGAGCAGTTGCTGAAATGCTGCCGGCCCGTACCATAGCCCGGATTCATCCTGTGATGCCTCCTTCCCCCAGATCAAATACCAACCGCCCTTGCCAAAAACCCTTTTCCCGCTTGATGGAAACAAATGCAGCCAAACCCCTTCGATGCCGATGGATGCAAGCCTTTCGGCAAACGCATTTGTCAGCCATCCGGTGCCGGGCAACTCCCGGCTTTTGACTACAATGGCTATCTGTTTTGCAGTCTGAACATACCTTACCGCCTCTATTTCGGTATACCGGGGCAGTACGGAGTGAAAAAGCCGGATAGCTTCATTAACGTAGATTTTATGTACCGGACAGCGGGGAATGGGAATCAGTACATCCCGATTGAGGGTACCGGTCTCCCACTTGGTCCCGTTCCATCTCATGACCAGATTCACTTTATCACGATATCCAAGCCTGCCCGAGGCGGGCACCGACCTAACATCTTCTATAAGGCCACTCCATGCTGAAAGTTTTTTCTGCAGAAAAGTTTTTTTCTGGATTAGGCTTTCCTGCATAGTCATCAGTCGGTGACCGCATCCCCTGCATTCCTTAACGCATCCTTCAGGCAAGTAATCAACGGGCATGGTTAATGATAAAAAAAACGGCGATGAAAGGCTATGGTTTAGGTATCCCAATTTTCAAACAACACAAAATTAGACTTTTTTCAAATTTCGTACTCCTTTAGTACTCCGACAATCTGTGTTTCTGTGAATCTTGCTTTTTTCATTTGACAGCTAAATTTAATTATTCTTTCTTTCCAAAAGTCTAATTAAAACTGTCTGAATTTTGGGGGTATTTACACCTCCCGGGAGAGGCTCTTTTGTCAACGCGAATTGACTTTGGTAGAAACCAAAACCTTTTCAGGCAGAAAAAATATAGGAATTTGGGTAAAGATAAGCAAGAAGATTTGGGAATAAGAGTTTGAAAACTAATAGGAAAAATTAAAAATAAATGGCCTACTGTTTTTGAAAATTTGTTTCCTTGTTTAATTAGAATGCAAAGAAAAAATCAGAGCTTTATTATAAAGCATATATTTAATGCCTTGCAATTACTTGTTAAACTATTATATACATAAGTAATGCAATATTTCTTCAGTGGTAAAAAGTTGCCATTTTTCAAAATGATATTGATGTTAGGGACTTTAGCGATTATGTCTGTGATAAGCTGAAGTTGACTACTCAACAACACAGAGGGGTTGCTGCAAGGCTAGAAATCAAAACGAAGGTCTTAAATGAAAAATTGATAGGGAGCTAAATTAAGCCCCCTTTTTCGTATATTTGTGTGTTAATAACTAAATTTTATCTATATGAAAAAGATTGTTGGATTATTCATTTGTAGCTTACTAATGACTTACTCCTTTGGTCAGTGCAACACAACCATAGAAGATACTGAAGAATCTTTTAGTGTAATTCACGCAAAAGAAAAAATTTATAATGATGATAATCGGAATCAACAAGTGTACAGTATTTCCTTTGAAGCTGGAATAATTGACTATGGTAAAAGAAATCCAAGAGAAGAAGGTTATACAATACATCAGTTTTTCTTAATATCTGTTATTCAAAAATACTCTAGCAACTTATTTGTTCCTCGGAAAATCATTTTCTATCTTAAAGATGGACAACAAGTCGAAATGAATGCTATTAAAATGAGCGACTCTGAAGATGCAGGTTATGGAATGATGCAGCTATGCTTGTTTGATTTTGAGCTTTCAGAAAATGCAAAATCTTATGATGATGTTAGGCTATCAACATTCGAAACACTAAAAATTGAGATAATTGATTATAGAGAAGGAATAACTATTACCTGTAATCCTTATTCCAAATTAATAATGGAACAATTAAAGTGTATTGATTCGGATTTTGCACCTTATTTTAGAGCAACGTACAGAACTACAAAGTAAATCTTAAAAAGAGGTAATCTAAAATACCAACAATGAAGAAGAAAATTGTTAGATCATTAACACTACTTATCTCTCTGATCTTAGTTTCAGTTTTATTATATCTGTGGAACTTCAGACATTTTTCATTATCTGATTCACAAACAGATTGGGGAACATTTGGTGATTATCTATCAGGGATATTTGCAGTGTTTAATTTAGGGGTTGTTGTTTTATTGACTCTTCATATTGCAAAACTTGATGAAGAAAGGAGTAATAAAGAGTTGGTTGTTCAACAGAAGATACTAACTTCAAATTTTAGGTATGATGAATTAAATAAGTTTGAGGAGGAAATGCTCAAAGTTCGTTCAATAACTATGGATTGGAAAAAGGAGACTGTAAGGCAAATAATAAATGATTCTATTGGCACTTTGCACGCATTTCGAACTAATCGAGTGCTGTTTCCAGAATTCAATATCGAATCATTTAGCAATCAGTTTAGAGCAGTTGAGAATGTTTTATACCAAATAGGAGACAATTTTGAAAAGGGCAAATATCCTGATAAGATATTACCATATGTTTTGTCGATGAATACTTTAAAAAAAATGGTTCTACCACGAATCCTGTGGGTAATTAACTTTGCATAAAAAAAGATGAGTCCAGAAGAGCTTTATAAGATCATTCTAGAGATAGACGAAAATTGGACAGTCCGATCAATTGAGATCGATGATTTCAATCAGGAGGTCAATGTCTACATCGACTACAACAAGTCCAAAGCTAAGGATCCTGAAACCGATGAAGAATGCAGCCTTTACGATCACAGGGAAGAGCGGTCATGGCGACATTTAGATACTATGCAATATAAAACCTTCATCAAGTGTAGTATACCAAGGGTTAAGAATAGACATGGAAACGTAAACACTATTACAGTTCCTTGGGCAGACAAGTTGAACAGGTATAGTTACCTTTTGGAAAAAAAAAGTGATTGATTTGTTGCAAGCTACAAAGAACCAGACAAAAACAGCTGCACTTATGCGTATGGGTTTTAACCAGATAAACTATATCATGCACAAGTCGGTAGAACGAGGACTTGCCAGACGTAACAACATGGAAGATGTTCTACATATCAGTATAGATGAAAAATCATTCAAACGGGGGCATGATTATGTAACCGTACTGAGTAATCCTGAAACGGCTGCAGTTCTGAATGTGAGTCATGGAAGAAAGAAGGAATCAGTAAAGGAAGTTATTAATGAGACCTTTAGTAAAGAGCAGAAAGGCCAAATAGAAACAGTGAGCACAGATATGTGGGAAGCCTATATAAATACTGTTAGGGAAGAATTGCCTAATTCCAAATTATGTCATGATAAATTTCATTTGGTAAAGTATCTTAATGAGGCTGTAGATCAAGTTAGGCGTAAGGAAACCAAGAGGCATGAAGAACTAAAGCATACCAAGTATGTATGGCTGAAAAACAAAATCAATCTAACAGAAAAGCAAAGGCTTAAGTTCGAAGCAATAAACAATGCCAACTATGAAACTGCAAGGGCTTGGCGCATAAAAGAAAACTTCAGGGATATAATCTTCAACCAACCTTTCAATGAAGCATTCGCGCTATTCCTTAGATGGTTAACGGATGCTTTAAACAGCCAAATCAGTAGCATAATCAGAGTTGCTGAAATGTTTAAAAGACACGCCGTTGCTATTATAAATGCAATAGTATTGAACAGAAATAATGCTATGGCAGAAAGATTGAATGGGAAAATCCAGGAGATAAAACTCAGTGCTAAAGGCTATCGAACTTTTGAAAACTTTAGAATTGCTATTTTGTTCTTTCATGGCAAATTAATGCTTTACCCATAAGATTCGTGGTAGAACCAAAAAAATGATTCAAGAATTTATATTAGAGGAATTGAAAAGGGGATAGGGGATTAAAAAATTGGATATCAGCTATATATCCATACCGCCCGGAAGACTGTGAAATATCTGAATTTTGGAGGGGGTATTTTCAAAAGTCTAATCATCATCTTCATCAGGAATAGGAATTGAATCATACATACATCTGCAATAAACTACAGATGCTGAACAGTTAAGGTGTGGGATAGGCATCTTATGGATAGCTTCCTCTACTGTATATAACTCTCCAACGGTTGTTTTACATATAGGGCAAGAATCTTAAGCTGCTAATATCTGAATCTTAACTTTAATGTCTCCACTTTCATTCATCATCAACGCTGGTTTTGTAAATTCTGGCAAAAAGTTCATACGCCTGCTGTTTTGAAGGAAAGGTAAGCATGGTGTAAATGCTATTCACCCCGAAGGATAACCATTGGACAGTTCCGTATAGCTGCTGTTGAACCTGTTGCCATCGGGAGGGCTATACATCTGAAGGCGGTAGAATGTCCGATGCTTCCTGAAATCCGGATACTCCTCCCAAACACATTTATCATTCTTATCTACCTCCACCCAGACTCTGCTCACCTCAGAAAGCTTAATCATTTTAAACAGAACTTCCTGAAAATCCTCGTCTTGTACCAAATATTGATTACCATCAGGATAACGCCAGATTACTGGGGCAAATATCATTTCCAGGTTCTCCACAGAATCCCTCTCCTTGTTAAAACCCTCAGATTCTATCTCTTTCATCAGGAACGATTGAAAATAGGCCCTAAATTTTAGCAAAAAATACTAATAGAATGTTTTATTATCAAAAATTACTTTTATTGAATCTTGCTTAATGTAAATGGACTGAAAGTATTATAATAATAGAAAGAACCACTCCTGGTATATTTAGCTAATGTTCTAATCTCAACTAATACTTCTAAAAACCTATTTGGGCCAGGGTAATAAAATGCTTATGTTCCTTAAAAAAAATTAAAATAGAATAAGCCAATTATATAACCTAAAATACGAGATCCCCACAAACTAAATTCAAAATTTGCAGGATTATCCTTTTTCCATGATAATATGTCCTTAAAGGTTAATATTATCGCAAGAATAATTGCTGCAGCAGAAGATATATCGAAATCAGATTTCAGATTAAAAAGAAAAATCAAATAAAATAGAATAAACCCGGTTAAAATTCCATCGATAAAATATTCCCATATAAACCAATAAAAAATAGAATGGTATAGCTCATAAAATTTTACACGAGCTTCAACTTTTCTTATTACTAATGCTAATGGGATAAGGGGAATTTTTACTAGTACAGGTAGAATAACCATTTCAATAACAATAGCTGTGATAAAAAAAATAGAGTAATAAATGAACTGCATAATGAATAAATTGGTTAGTTAATTTACTTATTCAACTTAAGCTCAAATGTATAACATTAAATGAAAAAATGCAATAAGCGATATGGATTGCAGCGGCATCCTTATGCATGCGCGGGAGAATTGCTGCGATGCAGTGAGGAGGACAAAGCGGCAATGAATGAGGAGATGTAATAGCGACAGCGGCATGTGGGAGGAAAAGAACACTATTGCCGGAAGCGCAGCGGGGCAATTGTGTTGCGCTGCTCAAAGCTTTTACATTGACGATTGAATGATAGCGACGGACGATGAACGTAATTGCAGCAATATCTTAGGGCAAAAGATACAGCGGAAAGCCCGGTCCCACATGCGAATGTGGGAATCGTCCAACGGTTAAGAGTTTTGCGTTAGAGTTAATTTAAATTCAAAATATTTCAATTTTTTAATAAATTATATTAAAAGCATTCAGCTGCAATTATGTTATCAGCCCACCTGATGCAAAATCAACACTACCAGCAGGAAATTATTTTATTTTTTTGTTGTCTGCCCATTCATTAAGTTTTTCAATAAAATCAAAAACGATTGTATAATAACCTTTAGAAAAGTCGGTGTTTGTATAATCATAATTTTTCCATTCAAAAATGAATGTTTCAAGTATTTCAAAGAGCCAATTGTCGATTTTTTTAAGTTCAGCTAATTGTTTTGGATAGTCAAAAGTAGTGTTGGTGCAAGCGGAAGCAGCAAAATATTTTCCAATAAAAAAATCAATCGCGGAAGCCTTGTAAGTTGTCCTAAATAAAAATGTTGTCTTGAAGTATTTTCTTATTAGTCTAACTTCTTCAAATGTCAATTTATTTATTGAGTGGTCCGAAATAAATTCACTTTTAGGATAACCAAGTTTTAAAAATTCAGGAAACATCTTTATATGGTCAAGTGAATTACTAATGTGGTCAATTAAAGCATCTGAAAATATTCTTGAAAGTTTTTCGCTTTTTTTTATTGATAGTGTCAAGACACCTCCAATAAAGACATCTTTTGTCCGCAAGTAAATATGTAAAAGTTCGTGTGTAAAAGAGGCGGCGTTTAAATTACAGGCAGGAACAGAAATAATGGTCTTGTTATCTTTTGAATATGCAGAATACTCTTCACCACTTACTTGATTTATTTCTATTTCGTGGACAGACCTCAGAGAATTCCAAAGTTTTAAATTACGATTATCTATTAGTCCTGTTGTATCCATTTTCTTTATTTTCTTGTTTAGTACAATGCAATAGTTTGATTACATCGAAAGAGTGTAGCCCGCAATTAATCCAAGTAATTTGATCATATTTTATAGAATAACCTTAACTTGTTATTATTCAAGAATAAAATCGAAAAATCATTAATGGTACTCTCGTTCTTAAACGAATAAAAGCGTTTAAAAAAGTCAAATTACATATGTAAATCAGGCTCAAATGTATAAAAATAAAACACAAAATGCAAAATCGATAAAAGGCAGATCCCACATGTTGAAGTGGAAACCGTCAACGTCCGCAGGTATAATCCATTTAGTCTGTAAGAGTGCTTTTTTGTCTAGGTAGAAAATAGCAACCAAGAATGATAACTTTTGCAAACCTGATGCAATAAATGGTTTATACCCGATATTATTATCGATTCATTATTTTTTCGATTTTACCTAATTCGATTATTTTTTACTACATCTTTTATATCAATTACTTTCCTCCTAGGAAAATTTAAACAGCAGTAATCCTTTAAATCTTTTTTAATGACAAGGGCCACAATTGGAATAGCAATACCAAGTCCAATTTCATATTTTGCAGTAATGGCAGATAAAATACCAACAATCAGATTCCTTACATCACCTTCAATAAGCTCTTTTACCCATTCTTTAGGTTTGGAATCAACGCATAAAAATTCATGAATTTCGTAATTTATTAAATTCCAAAATTTAAACCCATACTCGTTGTATGGCAAAAAGAACCTCGCATTTGAAGGTGAATTCTCATAAATATAACCAACTCCTAATTGAAATATCCAATACTCTTCTGTTAAATTTATATTTAGAATTTTATCGATTTCGCTGTCTGCTATTATCATTGTTCTGCTTTTTAAATAACCACTAAAGAACGCATCAACACGACTAATTCAATACTTTTAATCAGCAATATCGAACGACCTTAACTTATTACCAATCAAGGTTAAATTCAAAAACCAACTGATACTGTTCTCAATTTTAAACGCTTAAAAGCGTTTAAAATTGCAAAATTATATACGTAATTCAGTCCCAAAAATATAATATTATTAAAAAAATGCAATTAGCGTTAAGGATTATTAAGCATCCTATTGTATTTTTCTTAAAAATTATTACGAAAAGCTTGACATTATTTACTTCTTGCCAAAATTGCCTCAAAAAACATACCTCCAGTTAAAAATCAGATTAGATTAATTATCATTGCTAAACCTAAAAGGATTAATAAACCTCGGGAATCCTGTAAATTCCATTATTATAGTATCGTGTAGTGGAAAGCGGTCTAAAAGAAGAAACAAAACACAACAACCAGAGAAGTTTCAGTAATGTTACAGTAACAAAATAAAAAACTTCGATAAAACATTCTATTACAAATGATTATCGAAGTTTGTCTGTGCCCGGAACAGGACTCGAACCTGCACGTACGTACGTACACTAGTCCCTGAAACTAGCGCGTCTACCAATTCCGCCATCCGGGCGAAATAATTCTCAAAAAAATGCAGTCTGCCGACTGCCACCGAACTTACTCGGATTTTTGTGCCCAGGACAAGACTCGAACTTGCACATCCTTAAGGACACCAGCCCCTCAAGCTGGCGTGTCTACCAATTTCACCACCTGGGCAATTGAGTGCGCAAAGGTAAAACAATTTTTTATTTTCACAACACCTGACAAATCTTTTTTTCTTCTTCTGAATGCTATCGGGTAGTTCATTATATGATGTGCTGTCTATTTTTGCCACAGAAGCACCAAGACTCAGAAAAACACAAAATTATTGCAGGAAAATGGATGCCGAATACTTATAAAAAGTTTGATGACTAACTTGAGAATACTTGCGCAAATATTCTTATAAATAATGCTGTTCAGATTCAGTCTACCCCGATTTAGTGTAATAGGCTGTAAAACATTATATTAAATCTGAATTTACTCTTGCATTTATCTCACAGATAATCTTATTCTCAAAGAGTACATTCAATCATTATCCATGCTGATAACAGGATTCATATTTGCTATTGAAATTTTTGCCTGATAATGTGATCTATTTTCTTCCTTTTTCCGTTACTATATTTTATGATTGAAGCAAATTATCAATGCTTTTACTTGTAAGCCGGGTCCGGGTTCCTTAAACGTGGTGCAACATTTGTAATCAGCTATTCTATTTTCAGATTCTTTTGAAACTGATATAAAATTCTTTTGTGTGTTTTTGTGTTTCAGTGCTTTGGTGGCTTCTTTTAAATACCAAAGATGCCATAATATATCCAGCACATCAAATAAGGATTTGCCTATGCTATCCGCTTATATTTGCATACAGTTAAATTAAGCTATCTGACAATGAATGGTTTGGTTGAAAAAACAAGAAACCTCACACATCATAAATCCGTTTATATCGCTATCGGAGGGGTCAGCCGCTCAGGCAAGACCTTTCTTGCAAAGATGCTTGGAAGCATATTGCCAGGCTCAGTAATCATTCACCAGGACACCTATATTCCTGATAAAAAGAACATTCCTGTGATCAGAGATCATCTGGACTGGGAAAGACCGGAAGCCATCGACTGGCAGGCTTTTAAAAATGCAATAGACGTTGCCGGACAAAACTTCAGGTATGTGATTATTGAAGGCTTGTTGGTATTCTATGATGAGGTTTTGAATCAATTGTACGACAAAAACATCTTCATCTATCTTTCAAAAGAAGTTTTCGTGCAGCGCAAAAGAGCGGATCTCAGATGGGGAGCAGAACCCGATTGGTATATTGAACACATCTGGCAAAGCCATCTTTCCTATGGTACGTTTCCTTCAACAATTCAAAAGCCTGTAATTATTAATGGTGAAGAAAATTTTAAATTGGATAGAATCCTCAAACAACTGAATATGCCCGGATAAATATTCACAGTTAATAGGGAATTGCTAAACGGCTGATTATACAAAATACATAAAATGGCAGGATTTAGTAACTTTGTCACCCTGAATCAGAAAGATTGTTTTATATGAGTTTACTACTGTTTATTGCCGGAATGGTATTATTGATTGCAGGCTCCAACTGGCTAGTTGACGGAGCCTCAAGTCTTGCCCGGCGGTTTAACATTTCCGACCTTGTTATTGGTCTTACCATTGTAGCATTCGGCACCTCATCGCCGGAACTGATCGTAAATCTTTTTGCTTCGTTCAACGGCAATACCGACATCGCCATCGGGAATGTTGTCGGAAGTAACATCTTTAATACACTGGTCATACTAGGACTTACGGCTATTGTAACTCCCATTGCAGTAAAAAGCACCACCGTATGGAAGGAAATCCCTTTCAGCATACTGGCGGTTATTGCAATGGCCTTTATGGCAAATGACATATTCATTGACGGGAATTCAAAGGATATGATCTCCAGAAATGATGGTTTTATCCTGCTGTGTTTCTTCTCCATTTTTATGGCTTATACCTTTGCCCTGGCAAAATCATCAGGGCCGTTAAAAGAGGTGACCGCCGTTGAAATGAACTTCTTTAAGGCTATTGTCTTTATTCTAGCCGGATTGGCGGGCCTGTTTTTTGGCGGCAAATTCATGGTTGAGGGAGCGGTCGATATTGCCAGATTCCTGGGAGTCAGCGAGGCTGTGATCGGGCTTACCGTTGTGGCTGCCGGCACATCCATGCCGGAACTTGCAACATCAGTTGTAGCTGCCATAAAAAAGAAAAGCGACATTGCAATCGGAAATGTTGTGGGTTCCAACATTTTTAACATTTTCTTTGTCCTGGGCATAAGCGCGTCCATCAGGCCTATACCGCTCGCAAGAGATAATTCTTCGAATTTCGATATGATTTTCCTGATTATTATGAGCTTGTTGTTGCTTATTTTTGTTTTCTTCGGAAAGGAGAAAAAAATAAGCAGACTTGAAGGCACAGTTTTCTTTCTTGCATTCGTCGCATACACATTGGTTCTGATTCTGGATACTGACAAATCATTCCCATTCAGATAAAATGGAATAAAACAGAACTGAAAATCATCAGGCTGACATCAGGCCCTTGATTTAGGTGTGTTTTTCATTATCTTTGTTGCTGCAGGGCATTCACTCGTGAATTGATTTTCCTTCAGATTTACAAAAATCAAGATTTCTTTTATGTTTACACAAAACGATCTTAAGCAATTCCAGAGCAAGGGAATTGACATTAAAACCATAGAACAGCAGATAGAAAACTTCAAATCAGGGTTTCCGTTTATACAGCTGGTCAGGCCTGCCGTTCCTGGCGATGGCATTGTCTGTTTCACTGAAACTGAAGCCGACAAACTATTGGTCTTTTACAACAAATATGCCGGGGATTATGAAATCCTGAAATTTGTCCCCGCTTCGGGGGCAGCCAGCAGGATGTTCAAATCGCTGTTTGAATTTCGGGAAGAATGTCTTAAATCAAAGGACAGTGAACAGTTAACGTTTGGTGATAAAGGCCCGAACTCTGCCGGTCAGTTTTTTACAAACATCAGGAAATTCGCATTCTTCGACGACCTGAAACAGGTAATGGCAGACAATGGTTTAAATATAAAGGAATGCCTTGATCAGAAAGATTATGTAACCATTATAGACTTCCTGCTCGAGGATAAAGGGCTGGGCTATGCCTCACTTCCCAAAGCCCTGCTGAAGTTTCACCGTTACGAAAACGGTTCAAGACTGGCCCTTGAAGAGCACCTGGTTGAAGGGGCGGATTACGGGCAAAGCAAAGAGGGTCGGGTGGCGATACACTTCACAGTTTCTCCCGAGCATGCCGATCGGGTGATCGATGAGATCAATAAAGTGAAGGAAAAGTATGAAGAACTCTTCGAAGTAATCTATGAACTTACCTTCTCCATACAAAAATCATCCACAGATACCATTGCCGTTGATTCGAAGAACAAACCCTTCAGAAACGACGATGAGAGCATTGTATTCAGGCCCGGCGGACACGGTGCCCTTATCGAAAACCTGAACGACAGGGAAGGTGAAGTGATTTTCATCAAGAACATTGACAACATCGTCCCTGACCGGTTAAAAGAACAAACCTTCAGGTTTAAACGCGTGATAGGCGGGTATCTCTTTGAGCTCCGGGATACAATCTTCAGTTTTCTTGAAAAACTCGAAGACGGAAATATCAGCGACAATGAGTTGAAGAAAATCATAGCATTTGCTGCTGAAAAACTGTGCATTGGCCCCGGACCGGATTTCGGAGAGATGAGTAAAATAGAAAAAGTAGATTTTCTGTTCACAAAACTTAACCGGCCTATTCGTATCTGCGGAATGGTGAAAAATGAAGGAGAACCCGGCGGCGGGCCTTTCTGGGTAAAAAATTCCGAAGGTGAAGTATCCCTTCAGATAGTGGAATCATCACAAATTGACCTTGCCGATGCCGGGCAGAAAGAGATTTTCGGAAAATCCACGCATTTCAATCCCGTTGACCTGGTTTGCTACTTACGCAATTACAAAGGCGAACAATTCGACCTGCGCGAGTATGTAGATCCTGAAACAGGCTTTATTTCTATAAAATCAAAGGACGGCAGGGAACTTAAAGCGCAGGAGCTGCCCGGATTATGGAATGGCGCTATGGCCGACTGGATTACTGTTTTTGTTGAGGTTCCGCCGGTTACCTTTAATCCGGTAAAAACAGTGAACGATCTTTTAAGAAAAGAGCATCAGCCTGCCTGAACAATGAAACCGGACATCAACCACCAGACACTTGTTGAAGATCTGGTCAGGGAATATCCTTTTGCCAGCCGCTTTCTTTCGGACCGTGGCCTGCAGTGTATAATCTGCGGAGAACCGGTATGGGGAACACTCGAAGAACTTGCCCTTGACAATAATTTCACAGAACAGCAAATCAGTCAATTGATTACAGACCTGAAACAGGCAGTATCTCATTAACTGAACTGTTTCAGGGAGACAACCGCTCCCTGACCCAGTTGTTTTTTGTCATTGTGTATCTTAGCCTGTCGTGAAGCCGGTTGGCCCTACCCTGCCAGAACTCAACAGATAAGGGGTCTAACGCGTAACCACCCCAATACTCAGGCCTGATTATTTCCTCCTGGTTTGATTTCATCCTTTCGAAAAGCCTGGCAAATTCTCTGTCAAGGTCTTCCCTGCCAACAACTACGGAGCTTTGCCTCGATACCAGCGCCCCGATCCTGCTTTCATAAGGCCTTGATAAAAAATACTCATCTGAATCAGCAGCCGGTAACTTTGTCACCGCTCCTTCGAAACGCACCTGACGTTCCAGCTCGCCCCAGAAAAACAACAGGGAAGCACGCGGATTCTCATTCAGATGCCTGCCTTTATTACTTGTATAGTTCGTGTAAAAATGCAGCCTGCCGTTATCAAGCCCTTTCAGCAGTACCACCCGCGATGATGGATAGCCTTCAGGTGAAATGGTTGAAAGAACCATTGCGGTTGGTTCGCAAACACCTGATTTAACTGCATCATCTAGCCAGTTACCAAACAGGGCAATGGGATCATCTCCGGCTTCTTGCTCATTAAGATGGTCCTTTAAATAATTTTTACGGATAGACGAAATGTTCATTACGGTATTTTTAAAAACAACAAACGAGATATACAACTGTTCAATTCAGCGAAAGCCAGCCAAAATCTATACCTTTGCATCAAACTTCTGACCGATGAAAGTTAAATTATTTCACATTCTGACACTCTGCACAATCCTGTCAACCCTTTTCGCATCCGGTCAGGACTTTTCATCAAAAAAGAAATACCTGGCAGCAATCAGGGAAGAGCGCGCCGAAAAAGACATAGAATTCGCTACTTCTGATAAATCGCCAATAGCACCCGCTGACAGGGCTGCGTTTAGTGGCCTGAATTACTTTAAACCAAATCCCTCATACAAAATCATCGCTAAACTTGAAATATACAACAATCCGGATACTATAAAAATGATAACCACAACCGACCGGAGGCCCTTTTACCTGGTCTTCGGGGAAGCGCAGTTTAAGTTGAAAAATACTGACTATCGCCTTACCATATTCAGAAACATTGATTTAATGGTAAAACCCGGGTACGAAAACTATCTGTTTCTGCCTTTCACCGACCTGACCTCCGGCGCTGCTTCATATGGCGGCGGGCGTTACGTCGATCTGGAACTGAAGAACGATGGCATGGTTGAAATAGACTTCAACAGGGCTTATAATCCATATTGCGTTTATAACAAGAAGTACAGTTGCCCGATCCCTCCGGAAGGAAATTTTCTGAATACAGCAATAAAAGCCGGCGAAAAGAACTTTGTGCATTAACTAACACAATTGGTTACAACCGGGAACCATTAAAACAATCAACACAATAAAACAATCTGATCAGACGCTGTAATATGATCCTCAGGAAAATTGCCTATTGCCTTTGCCTGTTTTTGCTGCCAGCAATTACCCGGGCGCAACTTTACGATCTTTATAGCGGGTGGTATTTGGGAGCCAATTCAGGCATAGTATCATATTTCGGTGATTTAAGCGTTTACGATCTCAATCCGGCAAGTAAAATCAGGTATGAAAGTCGGTTTGTTGCCGGATTAACAGCTGGTAAAAGCCTGAACCAATGGATAGATCTCGAAATGAATTTTGATTTTGGAGGTCTGAAAGGGTCAAATAAAAGCAATGATCTGCTTTTTACCGGCAGTTTCACAGAGCTAACCATAAATGGCCACATCAGCCTGTCCAGGATTATTTTTCAGCAGAAATATCAGCGGTTTCAATTCTATCTCTCGGGAGGTGCCGGAACCATTTTTTTTCGCTCATCCAAATCCAGAATATCTGATAAAGCTTATGTCTCGTCCATTGGCAAAAATTCATCGGGGGATAAAGAAGGCAGCCCGGGCATAGCAGCAGTTTTTCCGGCGGGGATCTTACTTAGTTTTGATCTGGGCAAATCCTTGGTTTTAACAAGCAGATTTGCCTTCCGGATGCCTGACAATGATCTGTTGGATGCTCATGCCGGATCAACCGGAATAAACGACAGATACTCGTTTACAACAATAGGATTTTTATACAGATTCCCGCCTGTCAGGACTGATAAATCCGGTCCTTTGCCTTGCCCTGAATTCGCCGGATTGATCCGCAGGGAATAAACAGGTTAATAAATAAACTTATTCTGCCTTCCCGATTTGCGAAAGGTTCTGAACCAGCGCGTCAATCCTTTCAAGAAGCGCCGTTCTGCGCGCCATCTCGTTCTCAAGTTTTTTTTGTAACTGTCCGGCCAGATTGATCAGACTGTCCCTTTCTTCGGATAAGGTCCTGATCATTTCCGTCATTTCACCCGCATCTTCCGGAATTAATGCAATTTTTTCATCATCGTTCTTTCCTGGTATGCTTTCCGGAAAATACTGAGCAGATTGTTCGAGACGCCTTTTGTCTTCCTCCAGTTGATCGCACTTTTCCTGCAATCCCTGCAATCTTTCCATATTGAGCTGCATTCCTTTCTCCAGTTCATCCCTGAATTCTTTCTCCCGTCTCTTCATCCGGTCAAGCTCAACCTGAAAAGCCTCAGCTTCCAGTCTTTTTTCTTCAAATATAGCCTCATAATGCTCCGCTTTCTCCTTGTTCCGTTTATTCACGGCATTTCGACCGATAAGCATAAAGATCAGCAGGACAATGAATGCTGCCAGAACACCCACCGCCATCTTGAGATACAGCATCATATTAAGGTCATTATCAGTTCTTGCTTTCAGCTTATCATACTCCATAATCAGATCGTTGTATCGCTGATTCAATTGCTGCTGCGCCGCCAATGCCAGAGAGTCGCGCTGATGTGCCGACCGTATGGAATCAAACAATACATTGTCTATTTCGACAATCTTCTCAAGATGATCATTCATCCGCTTCATATTCACCCAGGTATTGACCGTAATGGTATCTTTCAACGAGCGGAACTTTGTATAATAGTGAAAGCGTTCAGCCTCAAGCAGTGAATCAGCATTGACTGCTTTTGCATGCTGCATGGTAAAAGGGAGAACCAACATCATAAGTGGCAATAAATAATTCATCGGTATTTGAATTTATTGGTTCTTTTTATAAGTTTTTGTTTACCAAAACTAACTGATTAGCAATCTATTCATCAAGCCAGAGGGAGTATTAAAACGAATTATCGGCAAAAATCAGTAAGTTTGCACTACTAAAGTACGCTATTTAATGATGAAATCCTTCATTTTCAGGTTGATTTTTTTCACGTTCACTGCCCGGATGTTTTTTCCCGGGCCCCTGGCGGCACAACAAGCATATAAGATTTCAATTCAAATCGAAGGATTAGCCGACAGCCTTCTCCTGCTTGCAGGATATAACGGTGATAAACAGTTTGTAGTTGATACCGCATTTATTAACAAGAAAAACGGATATCTTTTTTCCGGAAAAGAAAAGTTGCCCGAAGGGATGTATATTATCGCGGGGTCCAACAAGAACCGTCTGTTCGATTTCATTGTTGCCGGCAATCAGGAATTTTCCATCACCGGCAACAAGCAAAGCCTTCCCAACAGCCTGAATGCCAAAAACAGCAAGGACAATCAACTTCTTTTTGAATACATCCGGTTCCTTTCTGATAAGCAAAAACAACAGGCTGCCTTACGTGACCTGCAAAGGAAATTTGCGCCGGACAGCGATTCTGCCGAGGTCGCCGGTAACCAGCTGGATTTGTTAAATCATGAAGTAAAGCGTTATATTGAGGGAATAATCAACAGTCATCCCGGAACATTCATTTCAATATTTCTCAAGGCAATGCAGGAACCGGAAGTTCCCCCTGCTCCGCTGTTGCCCAACGGAAGACCCGATTCAACTTTTCCATACAGGTATTATAAATCCCATTTCTGGGACAATATTGACCTGTCCGATGCAAGAATTATCCGGACGCCATTCATTCACAGCAAGGTAGAGCAATTCCTCAGCAAAATGACCGTGCCGGCTCCCGACTCTTTGATTGTTTCTATTGATGAGCTATTCCGGCGCATCAAAACAAGTGAAGAGGCATTCAAATACCTGGTCTGGTATCTGACAGTTAAATATGAAAGTTCCGAAATTATGGGCTATGATGCGGTCTTTGTTCACCTCGTTGATGCTTATTATCAGGATCAGCGGATGGGCTGGATGAATCCCACTGTTAAAGAAAATCTGATAAAGCGGGCAACAGCCCTTAAACCGGTTCTTATCGGCAAAACAGCCCCTGAGATGATATTGCTGGACACCTTGCAGAACCCCGTTTCGCTTCACCATATTTCGGCAGATTATACAATTATCTACTTCTGGGATCCGGATTGCAGCCATTGCAAGAAAGAGAGTCCGCTGATGCGGGATTTTTATCTGAAAAACCGAAAAACGCTTAATCTGGAAGTATATGCTGTATGTATGGATACTTCGTGGACGGATATGAAGCAGTACATTCGGAAAAATCAACTACCATGGATAAATGTAAATGGTTTTTATAGTGTAACACCTGATTTCAGGGACCGTTATGATGTGCATTCTTCTCCTGTTTTCTTTGTGCTTGACCGAGAGAAGAAAATTATTGCCAAACGAATACTCACCCCCCAGATAGAAGCTTTTCTGAATCAGCATTCCGGCAGAAAACAGAATCAGCCCGGTCAATAATAATATTATTACTGAAGCGCTGTCTGCATTTTTTTTCCCTATTTTTATCATGAGGAAAAGCAATAGCATTGCCTGTATCGGATTTATCGGATTGATCAAGTAGTGCGGTTATTTTTAATTACTTAAAATCAGCAGCTATGCTCACTATTCAGAAGAACCTCACCAATTCTTTTTATGCCCTGCTTAGTCTGCCGGCTACAGCAATGGGGTTTGCACTTTCGGTGCAGATTGCAGCGCTGAGCTGGATACTCAGCACCCAGTATCACCTTGACATTCATGACGTAGGTTTGGTATGGGCAGCAGGTCCGCTGGCCGGCATCATCGGACAGGTTATAATCGGGGTGATCAGCGATAAGGTCTGGTTCTGGAATGGACGCAGGAGACCGTTTATTATTATCGGGGGCATTCTTGCGGCCATGATGTTGCTGGCGCTGCCAAACATCGGCGTTATACAGGCCTCGCTCGGAACCGGAGGCATTCTGGGCATAGCCATTGTAGTTGCACTGACCCTTGACCTGGCCATCAACGTAAGTTTCAACCCAACCCGTTCCATTATTGCCGATGTAACTCCTGAAGGCAAGGCCCGCACCAAAGGCTATACCTGGATGCAGACCGTTTCCGGTTCATTCGGCGTGATGGCCTATTTCATCGGTGCCATGCTTGACAACTACATCCTGATTTATTCGGGAGCAGTGCTGGTTCTGCTTTTCTCAGTTATCCCTCCCTTCTTCATCAAAGAACCGCGCGAACTGGGGCTGCAGGATGGTGAAAATGCTGTTTCGCAGGAAAAGCAACCAGCCGGAAATATATCAGAAGGATCATTACTTAATATGCTTCGCATCATCGAGCCGCTCTGGGGATTTCTGCTATATGCCGTTTACGCCATGATCATCAGGCTTTCCGGCATCCCTCCCATCCCCCATCATATCTTTGAAATCGCCGCATTGCTCCTCACCGTGATCCTCATAGGGAAAACGCTTATCAAAAAAGAAACCGGCACCCGGGAAGCGAACGGAAAAACCGGTTTTCAGAAAGTACTTGCAGCCCATTCATTTACCTGGGTAGGCGTACAAACGATGTTTATATATATGTATGCTTATGTAAAAGACACCATCCCGGCACTCGACAATGATGCCATGGGAAATGTAGTCAACTGGAGCTTTTTCACCATCAACCTGATTGCTGCCATTATACCGGTACTTGTTTTGTTGCCCCTGGCCGCACGCTTTGGCCGCGTTAAGGTTCATGCCACCGGCATCGCCCTGATGGCGGCAGGATACCTGGGCATATTCCTGCTCGGGCATACCCCTGCCATGATTTATGTAATGATGGCCGTTGTAGGTATTGGTTGGGCTGCTACCATCAGCCTGCCGTTTGCCATTATGTCGCAAAAGGTGCCGCAAACAAGAATGGGCTTGTATATGGGCTTATTCAACCTGTCGGTTGTATTGCCTCAGCTGGTTGCCAGTCTGGGCGTAGGTGAACTGATCAGCAATGCTGCCGACAAAAGCATTACTTTTCTGATCTGTGCTATTACGGTTGCTTTTTCATCCCTGGCGTGGTTCCTTGTAAAGGAGCCCGCTGACCACGCTGCAGCAGGCACTCCCGTGGGTGGCGGTCACTGACGGACAAACAAATTCCGGTAAAACAAAAAACCACCCCGAAAGGTGGTTTTTTGTTTTTGATCATGTAAGGCAACTAATTCTTAACTGCTTCAACGATCGCCTTGAAAGTGGTAGGATGATTCATAGCCAGGTCGGCCAGCACCTTACGGTCAAGGTTGATATTCTTCTGCTTGAGTTTGCCCATAAACACGGAATATGACATATCATACTCCCTTACACCGGCATTGATGCGGGTAATCCACAAGCTGCGGAAATTGCGTTTTTTCTGGCGTCTGTCACGGTATGCATACACCATGCCTTTTTCGTATGCATTTTTTGCAACCGTCCAAACATTTTTCCTGCGGCCAAACTGTCCTTTAACGGCCTTCAGGATCTTTTTTCTGCGTGCCCTTGAGGCAACTGCGTTTACTGATCTTGGCATTTTGTTTTTGTTTTCGCTTTCGCGCTCCCTCCTTTACGGGGAATCTTAGATGCAGAAAGCAAGGGTTAATAATTAATTAACACGGGTTACTGAAGCATCGTCTTTACATTCTTCACATCTGCAGAATCAACAATAGCGCTGTAAGTAAGATTACGTTTACGCTTGGTCGATTTCTTGGTAAGGATGTGGCTCTTGTAAGCATGCTTCCTTTTCAGTTTACCGGTGCCGGTTACATCGAACCTTTTTTTGGCACTGGATTTCGACTTCATTTTTGGCATTATACAAATTGTTAATTGGGTTTATATTGAGTTTTATTACAAAACTTTCTACTTTTTGGGTGCAATGATCATAATCATGCGTTTTCCTTCGAGCAGGGGCAATTTCTCAACCTTACCGTAATCCTCAAGCAATGAGGCAAACTGCAGCAGCTTGATTTCTCCCTGATCCTTATATACAATGCTCCGTCCTTTAAAGAAAACTTCCACCTTCACCTTAGCACCTTCCTCAAGGAATTTGATGGCATGTTTCAATTTAAAATTAAAATCATGCTCATCAGTATTGGGTCCCAACCGGATTTCCTTAACAACAATTTTTGCCGATTTTGCTTTGATTTCCTTCTGCTTCTTCTTGAGTTCGTAAAGAAACTTCTTATAGTCGGTAACTTTACAAACCGGCGGATTGGCTGTAGGTGAAATCTCAACAAGATCAAGTTCAAGCCTTTGTGCAATGGCCAGCGCATCCTTGATGCTGTATATGCCTGACTCCACATTATCGCCCACTACTCTTACAACAGGGGCTTTGATCTTTTCGTTGATCTGGTGCAGCTCCTCTTTCTTTTTCGGAAATGGACGCGGACCTCTCGGGTTTCTGAACGGCGTTGCTATAAAAAATCCTCCTTTGGTTAGTTATTAAATAAGATCAGCATCAGCTGACGGCTTCACTGATCTCCTTATTTATCAATTCAATGAATGCTTCAGTCGTGAAAGTTCCGAGATCGCCGCTTCCATGCCTGCGCACTGAAACAGTCCCTTCCGCCTCTTCTTTCTCTCCGACAATCAACATGAAAGGAATCTTACTCATTTCAGCATCTCTGATCTTCCGGCCAGCCTTCTCGCTCCTTTCGTCAATTTGGCCGCGAATTTCGGAATTATTCAGGAGATTTAAAAGTTTTTTTGAATAATCCAGGTATTTTTCGCTGATTGGCAGGATAATAAACTGGTCCGGAGTAAGCCATAGCGGGAAATTACCACCCGAATGTTCAATCAGCACAGCAACAAACCGCTCCATTGAGCCAAAAGGTGCGCGGTGTATCATTACCGGGCGGTGCTTCTGATTGTCATTCCCGATGTATTCAAGTTCAAACCGCTCTGGAAGATTATAATCTACCTGAATAGTTCCCAACTGCCATTTACGCCCAAGGGCATCCTTTACCATGAAATCAAGCTTGGGGCCGTAAAATGCGGCTTCACCATATTCAATCACAGCTTCAATACCGGCCTCATTCACAGAATCTATAATTGCCTGTTCTGCCTTATCCCAGTTTTCATCGCTGCCGATGTACTTTTCTTTGTTATCCTTGTCACGCAGACTGATCTGGGCGGTATATTCCTTGAAACTCAGGGTTTTGAAAATATGTAAAACAATGTCAATCACCGCGATAAACTCACTTTTGAGCTGATCAGGTGTGCAAAAGATGTGCGCATCGTCCTGTGTAAACCCACGAACCCTGGTCAGTCCGTGCAATTCACCACTTTGCTCGTAACGGTATACTGTTCCGAATTCAGCAAAACGGATTGGCAAATCTTTGTATGACCTTGGCTTTGAGGCATAAATCTCGCAGTGATGCGGGCAATTCATCGGTTTCAGCATGAACTGCTCCCCTTCAATCGGTGTAGAAATCGGCTGAAAACTGTCTTTGCCGTATTTCTGGAAATGTCCTGAAGTCTTGTAAAGTTCAACATTCCCGATATGGGGAGTAATTACAGGCTGATATCCTGCCTTTTGCTGAACATTACGCAAAAAGCGTTCCAGCCTGTCGCGAAGCTGAGCCCCTTTTGGCAACCAGAGCGGTAATCCCTGACCCACTTTCTGTGAGAAAGTAAACAATTCCAGTTCTTTCCCCAGTTTGCGGTGATCACGTTTTTTAGCTTCTTCGAGTAATTCCAGAAACTCAGTTAATTCTTTTTGTTTCGGGAAAGTGATGCCATAAATGCGAGTAAGCTGTTTCCGCTTTTCATCCCCGCGCCAGTATGCTCCGGCAATATTCAGCAACTTGACAGCCTTTATAAAACCGGTATCAGGTAAATGCGGCCCACGGCACAGGTCAGTAAAAGTGCCTGATTCATAAAATGTTATCTGCCCGTCCTCCAGATCGCTGATCAGTTCAAGCTTATACTCGTCATTCTTTTCGGTAAAATATTGGATGGCGAAGTCTTTTGATACCTCCTTGCGGACATACGTTTGTTTCTCCCTGGCCAGTTCAAGCATTCTTGACTCTATCCTTTCAAGGTCAGCAGCGGAGATTTCATGATCTCCGAAATCCATATCGTAGTAAAAGCCATTCTCAATATCCGGACCAATACCAAATTTTACACCGGGAAACAACTGTTCAATGGCTTCAGCCATCAGGTGGGCAGATGAATGCCACATGGTTGCTTTTCCTTCCGGATTATCCCAGGTAAACAACTTAAGCCGGGCGTCAGATTTCAATGGCCTGGTAGCGTCCCACACCTCACCATTCACGCTGGCCGACAGCACATTACGTGCCAAACCTTCACTTATACTCCTTGCTATCTCGAGTGAAGTCACTCCTTCGGGGAACTGCCTTACTGAATTATCAGGCAATGTAATATTGATCATGTGCAGTAAATTCCTTTTGAAAATTGGGTGCAAAGATACGAATAATAACCAAATGCCCGCTATTATTCAGAGAATAAACAAGCGTGGGGAAAGGCGTAAATCAACACCTGAAATTATTGAATGAATATCCGGTTTTTCAATTCAATTTTCTGACGCAAGAAGGAAAGTGTATCCCGAAAGTTTTCCGTTACTGTCGGTAATCCCGGAAATTTCCAGCTTTCGTTCTGTCCAGCCATCGCCCTTAACTGAAAATTGTACGGAATCTGACCACCTGAGGTTCTTTTTTGCAAAACTGACCCCTTGTTCGGCGATCCTTTTGAATGAAGCAACATCAAAAAACTTTCTTGCGTTCTGACCGATCAGTTCATCGCATGTTGTTCCCGGGACATTAAACAAACATACGGAAACATAAGTCAGGTTCAATTTCAGGTCTGTAAAAAGGACTTCTTTCCCGGCAGCTTTCATCAGCGAACTCAGGCCATCAGTCAGATGCTCGTTCCGGAAACTATCAGTAATATCATCAGCGATTAATACCGCACCGGAAAATTTTCCCATCTTATCAAACCTGCTGTCGATAAACCAACGGCAACGGATTAAGGTGCCGTCATTTCTGATATTCAACGATACAACGGTTCTCGTTTCGCGTGATTTCACCTTCCTCCTGATGGTTGCAACGATAGATTTCCGGCGGGCGGGCTCCCAAAGGTTCAGAAATATATTATCGATCATCGCCCTGTTTCGGCCGTAACCGAAAATATGTGTTGAATCAGCACCCCATTCAATGATTTCCAGGCTGTCGTCCAGTTCAATCAATGCAAAAAGTGGCAGCTCCAGTATGAAATTCTTAACATTTTCAAGTCGTTCAAGTTTGCGCAGAGCTATCTGCTTATCGGTAACATCACGTCCGACGCCACGGTATCCTGTTAGTTTTCCGTTTTTATCGAAACCAGGGTTCGCACTAATTTCGAGATATACCTGACGACCATGCAGGTCGCGCAACACCTGCAGCAAACCAGAAAATGACAATCCTGCCTTTTTCAAATTTTCAAACCGGGCTTTTTCATTTTCAACAGTTTCAGGATCAGAAAAATCGAAGATAGATCTACCGATTAAATCCTTAATTGGAATACCTAAAACACTCTCCGCCACAGCATTGATATAAGTAAATCTGTTATCAGCATCGATCTCCCATATCCAGTCGGGCGATTTTTCAACAAGTTGCCGGTATTGTTCCCTGCTCTCGGCCAGGGCTTGCTGTGCAACTTTACGGTCATTGATGTTCCGGGTTATCCCCATGATGGATGTGATCTCTCCTTTATTATTGTAGAGAAAATTGATGCTCACTTCGCCCCAGGCCAGCCTTCCGTCTTTATGCTTATGCAGCATTTCATAAACAACGGGTTTGCCGGTATCGGGTTTCTCCCCTTTCACAACAGGAAGAATTTCCGTGAGCATGATCTTCTGTGTCAACTCAAACGATTCCCGGGGCAATCGTTCCGAAAGCGGCATCTTTATGTACTCTTCAATTGAATAACCAAGATTCTTCTCCACCGAAGGACTCATATAAACAGTCCTCAACTGCAGATCCATAATCCAGATCACATCTGATGATGCATGCTCCAACAGGTCAAGCAGTTCAAGCTTCGCCCGGATTTCCGGATTTTCCTCCGGAATTTCCCCTGCAAACAGCTTTCCATTTGAATGATCAATTTCCATAGAATCAATCTGAGAAGGACAGAAAATTTTTTCCGGATATTCAGCAGCCCGGTTTTCCTTCGACTGCTGAAAATATCAGACATCAGGCGTTGCATCCCGGCGTCATCTTATATCCCCGGGTTGATGACTGCAAATATAAAAAATCAGATGAATCCTGAGGAGCACGTTGCGCCACTTTAATTAACGCGTTACTCATCATTGAAGGGCAACCTGAGCACGGTTGAGGAAGCAACCTGTTTTTTGAGTTTTTCCACATCTTTCTTGAGTGTGGCAACAGTAACCGCCAGATCTTCCTTTGGCAGGTTGCGCTCGGGCACGGCGCTGCTGATATAATGAACGAACTTCCAGACTTCCCTGACATCTTTAATCTCCACGTCATAAGGTTCATAAAACGGGTTGAGCGAGTGGAGCGATAAGCGGGATTCCGTTCTGATCAGATTATAAACAACCTTAAACATGATTCCGTCATTCAGGGTAAGAATGATGTACGGCTGACCATCACGGATCAGATTCCAGTTCTGTACAAATTCCCCTGTGACCCATGAACCATCAGGAATCGGGAGCATTGAATCACCATTAATCTGAAAAGTTCTGTATTTCTTTTCCTTTGAGAGAAATGGCATGTGAAAGGTTGGCAATACCTTAATATATTCAGGATCGGCAAAACCGGTCCGGTATCCTGCCGAAGCCTTCTGGTTTACAAGCTCAACATTTTCGTTGTTGCTGCTGTCGACCGTAGTGGCCAGCACCCTGATCTTGCTCCCTGTAATAAATACATCGTATCCCTTTTCCAGTTGCGAAAGTTCGCTTTCCCTCAGGCCGGAAAGGTCAATTTTTAGCAGGGTGTCCACCGATACGCCATAATAGCCGGAGAGTTGAAGCAGGGCTTCAATTCCGGGCTGGGCCACTTCGTTTTCATAACCACTCAGCGTGGATCGCTTCATGTCAAGGGCGAAAGCAACATCATCCTGGGTGCGGCCCCGGCGCTTGCGCAATAGTTTGATGTTTGATGCAAAAATATTCATGGCTCCGTTAAAGTTATCAGAAAAATGATTATATTGTAATCGGAATTTTGATTAAATTTTAATCAAAGGTACAACTAAAAATCAACGATTCAACAAAAAGAGTGTTTTTTTTATGGCAAATCCCGGCGACAACAGAAGCATTGTGCATATGGACCTTGATACCTTTTTCGTATCGGTGGAGCGGCTGGGCAACAGCCGGCTGAACGGGCTTCCCGTGATTATCGGCGGCATGTCGGACCGGGGCGTGGTAGCCGGATGCAGTTATGAAGCGCGCACCTTCGGGGTACACTCGGCCATGCCCATGCGGATGGCCCGCGCCCTTTGCCCCGATGCCGTGGTTATCCGCGGCGATATGGAGCAATATACCCGTTACTCAAACATGGTAACGGCCATCATCGCGGAAGATGCCCCGGTTTACGAAAAGGCATCCATCGATGAACATTACCTGGATATTACAGGCATGGACCGCTTTTTCGGTTCGGTGAAATGGTCGCATGAGCTGAGGCAACGGATTATCCGCGAAACCGGGCTTCCCATCTCGCTGGGCCTTTCGGTTAACAAAACCGTTTCAAAAATCGCAACCGGTCAGGCCAAACCCAACGGAGAACTGGAGATACCGCGCGAACGCGTGATGCCGTTTCTCAGTCCGCTATCCATCAGTAAAATCCCGGGGATTGGGGAAAAAACCTTTCACCTGCTGCGTTCGATGGGCATTGCGAACATTGACACCCTCAGCCGCATGCCCGTAGAAATGGTGGAGCGCCTGCTGGGGAAAAACGGCATCATTATCTGGAAAAAGGCCAACGGCATTGACCCCGCCCCCGTTGAACCCTATTCGGAGCGTAAATCCATCAGCAGCGAAACTACCTTTGAACAGGATACGATCAACATTGGCATGATCAATGATCTGTTACTGAGGAAAGTAGAAAAGCTGGCCTGGGAACTGAGACGGAAGCAGAAACTCGCCTCCTGCGTTACGGTGAAGGTGCGTTATGCCAACTTCGACACCCACACCCTTCAGCAACGCATTCCCTACACCGCCTTCGACCACATCCTGCTGCCGGTTACCCGCAGCCTGTTCAACCGGCTCTACCAGCGGCGCATGCTGATCCGGCTGGTAGGCGTACGGTTCAGCCACCTGGTGAGCGGAGTGCAACAGATCAGCATGTTCGACGACTCTCCCGAAACCATCAGCCTTTACCAGGCGATGGACCGTATCCGCAACCGGTTTGGCCAACGCGCCGTCACCCGCGCCGCCGCCATGGGAACCGTTGTGGTTGAGGAAAACGAATGATCAATGTAAAAATGTGAGAATACGAAAATGTAAAAATGAAGAAACGGAATAAGGAGTGGTAAGCGCGACAGGCATTCAATCCGGATTCTTTTCTTCAAAAACTCTGAATTTTCTGCACGTGCACCTTTCATTTAACTCATATTACAGCCTGCGTTACGGCACAATAAGTATCGGGCAAATACCCGGCCTGGCCCTGGAAGCCGGGGCTGAAGCCGCCTTGCTGACCGACATCAACAATACATCGGGAACCATTGATTTTGTAAAGGCCTGTAAAAAATCCGGGATACGCCCCATGGCCGGAGTTGAATTCAGGGACGGGAACCGCCTGCTTTACACCGGTATCGCAGAGAACAACCGCGGATTCAGGGAGTTGAACGATCTGCTGACCCGGAGCAACCTGCAGGGCACTCCCCTGCCCTGGCCGGCGCCGCCATTCCGCGACGTGCTGGTAATTTACCCTTTTGGCAGCAGGCAGGTTGCAGAAATGGCTGAAAATGAATTCACCGGGGTGAGCATCGCAGATATAAACAAACTGCCACTGTCGGATTACCGCAAACACCCCGACAGATACCTCATCCACAATCCGGTAAGTTTCGCTGATGAGAAGGGATACGAACTGCATCGCTATCTCAGGGCCATCGACAACAACATCCTGCTCAGCCGTCTTACCCCCGAAATGGTAGCCGGCGGCCACCACATGATGATCAGCCATGATGAACTGAGAAATATCTTTGCGGATTACCCCGGCCTGATCAGAAACACCGAACGGCTTACCGGGCGCTGCAGCATCGATTTCGACTATCATACCATCAAAAACAAAAAAACCTTTACCGGCAGCATGTACGATGATCGCCTGTTACTTGAGAAACTGGCGGCAGAAGGGCTGGCATACCGTTATGGAAAAAATAACCGGGAAGCTGCTGCACGTGTACGACACGAGCTCGACATTATCGACCGGCTGGGATTCGGCGCCTATTTCCTGATTACCTGGGACATTATCCGCTACTCCATGTCAAGGGGATTTTATCATGTGGGGCGCGGCAGCGGAGCCAACAGCATCGTGGCTTACTGCCTCCGGATTACCGATGTGGATCCCATAGAACTGAACCTCTATTTTGAACGCTTCCTGAACCCCAGGCGCAGCAGCCCGCCCGACTTCGACATCGACTATTCATGGAAAGAGCGCGACGATGTGCTTGATTACATCTTCAAGCGTTACGGACGCGAACATACGGCCCTGCTTGGCGCCACTTCCACCTTTAAGGGCAAATCGACACTGCGCGAGCTCGGCAAGGTCATGGGTTTACCCAAGGCCGAACTCGACCGTCTGGTTGATGAACCTAACAACCCGCTGAATCAGGATAACATCACCCGACACATTGCAGAACTCGGCACCCGCATGACCGATTTTCCTAATATACGCAGCATACATGCCGGCGGGGTACTGATCTCGGAAGAGCCCATCACCTGCTACACGGCCCTTGACCTGCCCCCGAAATCCATGCCGGTTACCCAATGGGATATGTATGTAGCTGAAGACCTGCGATTTGAAAAACTGGACATCCTCAGTCAGCGCGGCATCGGGCATATCCGCGACTGTGTGGATATCATCAGGGCAAGCTCCGGCATCAGCATCGACATCCATCAGGTGGAAAAATTCAAGCAGGACGAAAGGGTTAAAACGCAACTCCGCAATGCCGAGACCAATGGCTGCTTTTACATTGAAAGTCCGGCCATGCGCGGCCTCTTGAAAAAACTCCGCTGCGACAATTATCTGAGCCTGGTGGCAGCCAGCTCCATTATCCGCCCGGGGGTGGCCCGTTCGGGCATGATGCGCGAATATATCCGCCGTTTCCACGATCCCGGCGGATTTGAATATATACACCCCGTAATGAAAGAGCAACTCAGCGAAACTTACGGCGTAATGGTATATCAGGAAGATGTGCTGAAGATATGTCATCATTTCGCGGGGCTCGACCTGGCCGATGCCGATGTGCTGCGCCGTGCCATGAGTGGCAAGTACCGTTCGAGGGTGGAGTTTCAGAAAATCATTGACAAGTTTTTCAGCAATTGCAGGGAGAAAGGGTATCCCGATGCCATCACCAACGAAGTCTGGCGACAGATTGAGTCCTTCGCCGGATATTCATTCTCCAAAGCACACTCCGCTTCTTTCGCCGTGGAAAGCTATCAGAGCCTTTTCCTGAAAACTTATTTTCCGGTGGAATTTATGGTTGCAGTAATCAACAATTTCGGAGGTTTCTACCAGAGTTGGGTCTACTTCAACGAAGCCCGTCGCTGCGGGGCAACAATAGAATTACCCTGTATCAACAACAGCAACTACCTGAATACCCTGAACGTCAAAGCCATTTATATGGGATTTGTCCACATTTCGGGCCTTGAAAGCAGCGTCGCCGAAAACCTGCTGGCCGAACGTGCACGCAACGGCCCATACGCCGGGTTACACGATTTCATCGAAAGGGTTCATCCGGCCATGGAGCAACTGATCATCCTGATCCGAACAGGCGCCCTCCGGTTTACCGGCCTGGGAAAGCAACAACTGTTGTGGGAGGCTCATATGCTCACCGGCAAGAAACAGCCCGAACCGGCCGCGGTCCTTTTCAGACAACCCGTCAGGCATTTCTCACTGCCCGCCCTAGTACACAACCCGCTCGAAGATGCCTACGACGAAATTGAACTGCTCGACTTCCCGGTCAGCATGACTTACTTCGATATGCTGCAAACCAGTTTCAGGGGCGAAATCAACGCCGGACAACTGGCTGCAAATACCGGCAGGACTGTGAGGATGGTGGGCGTGCTGGTAACCATCAAATACGTTCGAACCATTAAAACCGAAATCATGCACTTCGCCACTTTTTTTGATCATGAAGGGGAGTTCTTCGACTCGGTGCATTTTCCCGATATCGCGCGCGCTTTCCCTTTCAGAGGGAGGGGCATATACCTGCTGTTGGGAAAGGTTGTGGAAGAGTTTGGCTTTCCGTCTCTCGAAGTATCAAAAATGGCTAAACTCCCGATGAAAAGCGACCCCCGCTATACCTGAACCACATAGTAACTGATTTCATAGTACTGAATATTCTCGCATCCAACATATTATCAATCACTTAAATTAAATTAAAATATTTTCCGGTTGAAAGACAAAGCACTGAAAAAGTCTTTATCTTTGCAGCGTCTAAAACCAGTGGATGTTTAATTCTTCTTCGGATATTGTAAGGTAAATAACCCGGGCCTTAAGCCTGCGGTTATCCTTTTGCTCAATGCCGGCATTTCCCTGCCGGAATATTTAATTTAAATTTCTTTCAAACCATCTGAAATCACCAACGGATTTGCCATAAATCCTGTAGGTATTTCAACAATCAATTTTAAACCATGAGTAACGAAAATAAATCAATTCACGAATTTGATTTCAACCTGATCTGCGAATACTTTTCTGCAATTGAGCGGCAGGGACCAGGCAGTGCTGAGATGACGGTGAAAGCCCTCAGCTTCATCGAAAACCTGAACAATGAATCACGCATTGCAGACCTGGGCTGCGGCACCGGAAGTCAGACCATAACACTGGCTCAGCACGGGCCGGGGCAAATCACCGCCATTGACCTCTTCCCTGCTTTTATTGACCATCTGAATCAGCATGCAGAAAAGTTGAAACTGCATGACAGGATTCGGGGTGTGGCAGGATCAATGGACAACCTGCCTTTTCAGGAAGCTTCGCTGGACCTGATCTGGTCGGAAGGCGCCATCTACAATATCGGCTTTGAGAAAGGCCTGAAATACTGGAAAAAGTTCCTTAAAACAGGAGGCTATGTGGCTGTAACTGAAGCATCCTGGTTCACCGGCAGCAGACCTGCTGAGATTGAAAAATTCTGGATGGATGCCTATCCTGAAATTGACACAATCCCCAATAAGGTCGCCTGCATACTGGAATCAGGCTATATGCCGGTAGCTGCATTTATTCTTCCTGAATACTGCTGGACAAAAAACTTCTATTTGCCGCAGGCAGCCGCGCAGAGAAATTTCCTCGAAAAGCACAAAGGCAATGCGACGGCCGAGTCGCTGATCAGGAACGAAATGCATGAAGCCCGACTTTATGACAAGTATAAAGCCTTTTACGGCTATGTATTCTATATCGGTAAAAAGATATAAATGAACGCTCCCTGAGATTTGCAACCGGAGTCCGGCAGCATTCTCCCTCTCATATGAGAATTACTGAAGCGGAGAGGCGATGCAGGATCGCCTCTCCGCTTTTTAAACACTGAATGTGCGGAGTCCGGGTAACGCTCCGGATTATTCCGGACACCAGTTGTGAATACCTGCTTCAAGAGCAGAAAAACAAGCTGTTAAGGTCTGCCCATCAGTTCTGTAAGCCTTGAGGCATGTTTCTGATTGTAAGTCTGCACATGGGCGATGTATGGCCCGAAGAACAGAATGCTGAGCAACAATCCGGTGGCCAGCGCTTTAAATTGTTTATGGCTGATGAGCACATAAAGTGCCCAGAACATACTCAGCGTCATTATAATATGCCCGGCATGAGCAAACAGATAGGTCCCCGTCCAGGGCAACACAAACATGGACAGGGTCCCAAGGTAATACACGGGCAATGTTGTCAGGGCAAGCCAGACGTATTGTCCGCGGATAAAAAACACCGTGAAAAACAAGATAAACAGATAACACACCGGAGCGCATGAATTAAATGCAATCCAATCGGCTAAACCCAGTTTCAATCTGCCCAAAAAGAAATAGGTGCTGAAAAGTGTTACCCAAAACATTAATGCAGCCAGAACAATGCCGGCAGCCTTTTCCGATTTTGAAAGACTCATTTGATAATAAATTAATAATCTGACAGATAAAATATTTAACGAACTTGGGCAGATTCCCTGTTAACTAATGCTCATGATCATACAACCGCATGATCACTAAATCAGCGAGCACAAATGCAATTTATAATTGCCTGTGAAATAGGAAACAAGCAGGGATGCCCTCCCGGAGCAGTTCTCCGGACAGACCAATCTGTAAGTTTGATACAGGATCAGCCCTCAGGCCAGGAGAAGTTTAAGGATTGTTTTCAAGAAAAGATGCTTTTTAATCTGATTGCAAATATATAAAAGGAATAAAAGAAGATCAACAATTTATATTTATTGCATTAAATTCGTTAAACAAATAAATTTCAGGCAATTACCTCCAGTATAATGCACTGCAAAAAATTTCAGGATATGAATTTTGAGATGGTTTCCAACAGATCATCCTTACGTATGGGTTTGGCCAGATACTCGTCACAACCGGCTTCTTCACTCCTCTCCCGTTCTCCCGCCATTGCAAATGCTGTCTGGGCAATCACGGGCAGGCCTGGCCTGAGTTTTTTGATTTCGCGGGTGGCTTCATAACCGTTCAGCACCGGCAACTCAATATCCATCAGTACCAGGTTGATAGATGAATCGGTTTTGCACATCTCTACTGCCCGCCTTCCATTAGCGGCACGGATTACCCTGGCATTCATTTTCTCAAGCAACGAGCTGATGTAGAAATAATTGGTATCAACATCCTCAACTACAAGAATACATTTATCGCTTAAATCCGGCCGGTGAGTTCCGGAGCTCTTCAGTGTTTGTAGCTTCGTATTTGCCTGCATCTTTTTCAGCGGTAAGGTAAACCAAAATGTAGAACCTTCGTCAGGAAAGGAATCCAGCCATATCTTTCCACCCAGCATTTCAACCAGATTCTTCGAAATAGTCAATCCAAGCCCTGTACCGCTGATGTTGCGGGAAACAGTTTCTTTTACCTGCCCGAATCGTTCAAACACAAGTTTTTGATACTCTTCGGGGATTCCGATACCGGAATCGCGGACATAAAATAAAAGTTTACCGCTGTCAATCCGGTAACCTGTTTCAATAAATCCTTCATCGGTAAATTTGATGGCATTTCCGATCAGATTCGAGAGCACCTGCTTTATTCGGATGGTATCCGTATGCACCATAAATGAAGTATCCGGAATTCCTTTCTGAATGTAAAACATAACATGTGTTTTACCTTGCCGGTCAAGTTCCTGCCTGAAAGTAAGTTCAATTTCATCCATTAAAGCATTGATGTCGCAATCAGATAAAACCAGTTGCAACTGTCCGGCTTCCATTTTTGAGATATCAATAATATCATTAACCAGATGAAGCAGGCTGTCGCCACTTTTAATGATGGCATCCAGGAAACGGTCTTTCTCATCGCGCCCGAGTTCTGCGTCCTGCAGCATTTCGGCAAATCCCACAATGGCATTCATGGGTGTACGCAGGTCGTGCGACATATTTGACAGAAAGAGGCTCTTGAGGCGATCCGATTCCTCAGCTTTAAGTTTAGCTTCACGAAGGGCTTCTTCGGCCTGCAACCTGAAAGATGCAAGTGCAAAAAGGTTAATGAAACGCTGTACCACAGCAATAGATTCCTGACTGTATGGTTTGTCGCTGTTTGCAAGTATTATCAATGCATCCGAGTGCTTGTCAATTACAGCAGGTACACTGAGCAGCCTTAAAATGTCAACCGATTGCCGGGTAATACAAGGGAGTGCTCCCTTGAAGTTTATATCGTTCCTGATTTCCGGCCCTGTAGTGTCCATAAACTGCCCGAAAATGCTTTCTTTCAGCCGTTCAGGCGTTACCAGCAAGCCATCCGAAACTTCATCCCCGCCGGAATGGCAGTATATCCTGAATTTCCCACTCTTATCATGAGTTAAAAGATATGATAATCTGCTACCGGTAAAACTGGCCAGGTGAGATTGAATCATCCGGGCAAGTTGAGGGAGCCTGATACGACCTTTTAACAAATCAAGGCCGGCGGAAGCGATCACCTGATTAACAGCCAGTTCTCTTTGAAGTTTTTCGTCAGAAGTCTTCAGGTTGGTAATATCAGTAATCAGCCCTTCGATACGAACAGGAAATCCATTACTGTCATATATCGCCCGCCCGCTTTCCTGCACCCATTTTACCCGGCCATTGCGGGCAACTAAATGATAATCTATTCTGTAAAAATTATGATGCTGCAAAGCAGTCTGTATCTCAGCCCACACTCTTTCCCTGTCTTCAGCAAGTATGAGACTGTTGAATTCGATCTGCCCTCTCCCGGTAAGTTCATCAGCCCTGTATCCCAACAGTCGCTTACAGCCGGGACTGACATATTCCATTGTCCAGCGCCGTTCGTTCAGGCAGCGAAATGCCATGCCCGGGATGTTTTTCAGCAAATTTTCTGTGATAACCCGATATTCATTCAGCGCTGATTCATTTTTTATTCTTTCAGTGATATCAATGGAATATTGTACAACCAGCCAGGGTTTCCCTTTATCGTCCGGCAACGGGTATCCAAATACTTCATGGATTACTTTTTCTCCGTTAAGTTTTTCGTAGGTATGCTCCACTCTCACCGGCGAGCCGGTTGATCTGACTGCAGCATGGATACAATTTGAAACATCTCCGGCACAAAATGCCGGTTTATGACGCATATTGCATCCTGAACTCTTCAATGAGTATTCAAAGTCTCTGGCTGCAGTATTGCTGATAACGATCTTTCCTGAAGATATATCAATCAGATAAAAGGGATGCGTAAGCGCTTCAATTATACTAAACAGTACACCGCCGTCTGTTCTTTTTTGGCCAATGACCATACTTAACTCATTATCAATACCTTCTGTTTCAATAGGATTAATTCCTGCAGAAGCTCTAATAACAGGTCGATCGGTTTGCTGTGGCCGGATTGTAAAAGTAAAATATCCTGAATGCACACCCTGCAATGTTGATATTATTACTTCTGCATAAGTATTGTTATCAGGGAGTCCGATCTTCATTGATAGTTCATGCCCTTCGATATTATTAAGTTTTTCCCTGAAAACCGGCAGGTCTCCGGCCGGAATCCTGAGTATAGTCCCGAAGACAGACCGGCTGACAAGTTGATTTTCTGATTTCGAAAATAATTCGGAGACCTTTTTACTATGAAAAAGCACTCTGAAGTTTTTGTCGGTAATAACAAAGGCTTCTGGATGACCACTGATCAGCGCTGCCACAAATTCACGGCTAAATCCATGATCCGGCTCCAACGGCAATACTGATAAAGAAGGCCTGCCTTCCCGTTCTGAAGCCGAAGCTCTTCCTTTACCAGTCTTTTTCATCAGCGTAAATTATAGAATGATTTTGTAATATCTGGCTATTTCTGACACAGAATCAGTTTCAGTGAACCAGGTAATTACAACAATAACATCGGATTATTGTTTCAGTATATCGTATCATAAAGATAATGAAAATATAGTCAATTTAGTACAATATCTGATTATTTTATCAGCCCTTTTGCGGAGTAACTCAGCTTTATTGACTCTCATGAGATACATTCTGAAAACATTGAAGTATTCCGTGAAATGTATTAATTGTCAGTGAATAAAAGAAAGAAAATGCATTATAACTTATACTTTTGTATACTCTCTGCAAATCAACGAATTAACAAGCTATCCTCAGGCCTTATACCCCTGAAAATGGCTTCAGGAATCAGCAAATCAATATCAAAGAGTAATAATTGCGAATAAAGCCAGTTACGCAGGAATCTTAAGAGTATAATAAATTTTTTCACTGTTGTCCGGTTAAATTATAAGATTACCTTCGGTGAGCCCGCCTGATAGTACCGGGAGAGTTCTCCGAAGGTAATCTCATTACTCCTTCCAAAGGTTCGCCGGACAACAATGAAATTTTATACTTGCATCCGGGAAAAATATCTTTACTTTTGCCGCAGAATTCTTCAGGGCAGGGTGAAATTCCCGATCGGCGGTAGAGTCCGCGACTCAAACAGCAAATATGCTGAATGACTGAACCGGTTAAATTCCGGTACCGACAGTAAAGTCTGGATGGAAGAAGAATCTGGGATTACTACCGGAAGCATTAGAGTGCTTTCCGGCAGTATAAAGGTATTCTGCCCTACAGGATTTTGTTGTCCGGATAATATTATCCGGGATACACAAAGAAAACAGGTCTAACCACAGAATACCATGAAACAACTCCTCACATCCCTTATCACGCTGTTTTTCAGCTATACACAACTGACAGCAACCGCCCAGATCGCATTAAAAGGCCGGGTAACCGACTATACCAGCGGGGCAGGAATAGAACAGGTCTCGATTCAGACCAATCAGCAAAGCAAAGGCACAGTTACTGATCAAAACGGTTATTTCAGTCTTCTGATCGAAAAAGGCAACCAGGTTTTAAAATTCACTCACCTTTCGTACCAGCCTTTCAGCATTGGGGTTATAGTCGGGGATAGAAATGAGTTTCTGAATATCCAGCTGACGCCCGATATGATCGGGCTTGACGAGATCAGCATCATTTCATCGCATACCCGGGAGCGCAGCACGCCCGTAGCCATCAGCACCATTAAATCAGCGATGATACAACGGGAAATCGGCGGGCAGGAATACCCTGAAATCATGAAAATGACACCGGGTGTATACGCCACCAAACTTGGGGGCGGGAATGGAGATGCACGCATCAGTATCAGGGGCTTTCAGCAGGAGAATCTCGGATTGCTGTTAAACGGTGTACCCGTCAGCAGCGTTGAAAACGGCCTGGTTTACTGGTCAAACTGGGCAGGGCTCGGAGATGCAACACAAAGCATTCAGGTTCAGCGCGGTCTTGGCGCCTCACGGGTTGCGTTAAACTCGGTGGGGGGAACCATTAATATCATCACAAAATCTACTGAAGCATCAAAGGGCGGATCGATAAGCTATGCCATCTCCGATTTTGGCAACAGAAAAACTATTCTGAGTTTATCGACCGGAAAAACAGAAAAAGGTTATGCACTTACATTCCTCGGATCCCGCACTACTGGTCCAGGATATGTTGACGCTACCCATGTTGATGCCTGGGCCTGGTTTCTCTCCCTCAGCAAACAAATAAATCCGGAACATCTGCTGGTTTTCACGGGAATGGGCGCTCCGGAAAGGCATGGACAACGTTCATACGGGCTTACCAAACAACAATACGACCAATATGGTAATCGTTATAATCCAAACTGGGGAATGTTTAACGGAAAAATTGAAAGTCTCTCAGAAAACTTTTACCACAAACCTCAGTTTGCACTGAATCATTACTGGAAAATTAATGAGAAAAGCCTGCTGGCAAGTTCTGCATATCTTTCATTCGGGGATGGAGGCGGAAAGTTTTCCGAATCTTTTATGAGCGAAGGGGCGTCAGGTTTCCGAAAAAACAATCAGATTGACTGGGATGCTGTTTACCGCCAAAATACCACGCACAACGATTCAGTGCAGTTGGCAGGAGGCGAATATGTTAAAGGGTTTTCAAAGATTATCCTTACCAATTACAGGGCCAGCCATGTATGGCATGGACTCCTTTCAACCCTCAGCCATGAAGTGAACGGGAATCTTAAAATCATTACCGGTATTCATACGCGTTATTTCAAATCAAACCTCAGGGAGGAGATCAGCAATCTGATGGGAGGGACTTTCTGGGTGGATCAGTACGCATGGTCTCTTGCCGGAATCGGTGGCAGGAATCAGCTAAAAGGCATTGGCGACATCATCAATGTTGATAACGATGCCCGGGTGGATGTAGTAAGTTACTTCGGGCAGGCAGAATACCGGATAGGCAAAGTGAACGCGTTTGCAGCCGGCACTGTTTCCAATACCTGGTTCAGACGCACTGACCGGATCAATTACATCGGCAACACAGAAAGCGAACTGGTTTCAAAAGCCGGATATGATCTGAAAGCCGGATTAGATTACAGTATTGACAATCACCACAATTTCTACCTGAACGCAGGCTATTATTCCAAAGCCCCATATTTCAAATTTGTTTTTGCCAACTTCAGCAATGCAGTAGTACAGGACCTTGGCAATGAAATCATCGAAGCTTTTGAAGCCGGCTATGATTTCAGCCGGGGTAACATCAACCTGAAATTCAATGCCTATTACACTCTGTGGAAAGATAAATCATTGCTGAGCCGCGAAAATATTCAACTTGAAAACAACACCCAGACGAGGGCGCTGATCAGAGGGCTTGATGCCTTGCACAAAGGACTTGAATTTGAAGGAACAGCCAAACTATCGCGCAACCTTATGCTTGGTTCGGTTCTTTCGCTCGGAGACTGGCGCTGGAAAAATGATGTGCAGGCCGAATTATATAACGACAATCAGGTGCTTATCGATTACACAGAGGTCTATGTAAAAGATCTGAAAGTTGGCGATGCCCCGCAGTTTCAGGCTGGTATTTATGGAGAGCTGATCCTGCTCCCGGATCTCACACTTAACTTTAACTGGCTCTATCACGGGCGATTGTACGCAGAATTTGATCCGGCCGGCCGCAACAACCCGGATGACCGGAAGCAGCCCTACCGTATACCCGACTACAGCATTACCGACCTGTTCGTAAACTATGATTTTAAAATTGCAGGCCTTAAAACCATTGCATCGTTAAGTTGTTATAACCTGCTGGATAAGGAGGCCATTATGAGAGGTGAAGATGGAAGCACCCATGATATTGATTCATTCAGGGGATTCTGGTCTCAGGGCAGAACGTTTAACTTATCGATGAAAATTTCGTTTTAAACCTTATCTTAGCCTGGTTAACCGCCTGAAAAAATAATGGAAAGACAAGTTCTGAGCACCAGCCTGAAAGCACTAACCTTAAACCTCGACCAGTCGACTTATGGGGTATTTGCAGAAATAGGCGGCGGCCAGGAAGTTTCAAGGGCATTTTTTCAGGCCGGCGGCGCAAGCGGAACCATTGCGAAAACCATCTCTGCCTACGATAAACAATACAGCGATGTACTATACAGCAATCAACAGGCCAGCAAACGTTATGTTTCATGCCAGCGGCTGGAGGAAATGCTCAGGTGCGAGTACGATCAGCTGGTCGGTGTGCTGCAGGGTAAAAGAGAAAAACCTACACGATTTTTCGCGTTTGCAGATACTGTTTCAACGATCAATTACCGGAAAGACAACATCAGCCATGGCTGGATAGGCTGCCGTTTCCAGCTGGTACAGGAAGATGAACCCAACGAAGTGATTATCCATGTGGAGCTGCACGAAAGGGACAACCTTCTGCAGCAGAACACACTTGGCATAGTTGGCGTAAACCTCATTTACGCATGCTATTTTCACCATGACAGGCCGAATAGCTTTCTGCAATCACTCATGGATAATCTATCGCCTGACCGTCTGGACATTACCATGATCAGGATGAATGGACCCCAGCTGGCATATGTTGATAACCGCTTGCTGGCCGTGCAACTGGTTAAGAACGGCATGACCAGCGCCATAATGTTCGACCGGTACGGAATGGTGCAGGAACCGGCAGATATGCTCTATAAAAAAAATGTCCTTGCTTTCAGAGGAAGTTTCCGGCCCATCACTTATGCAGGTTTTGATATCCTGAAATCCAGTTACGCTATCTTTAAGCGTGATGAAGATTATGACAAAAAGACAACCCTCTCTTTCTGTGAAATTACTTTACACAACCTGCTTTCACAGGAAGAACATGATATAGATGAAAGGGATTTCCTCGACCGTGTCGACCTGCTCAACGGAATGGGTCAAAATGTTATGGTCTCCGGTTTCAGAGAATTCTATAAGCTAGTCGCATATTTCTCCGGATTCAGAATCAATAAATTAAGAATCGTCATAGGCGTTGATACGCTGGAGAAAGTCTTTGACAAAACCTATTACACCAACCTGAAAGGGGGCATGCTTGAGGCCTTCGGCAAACTTTTTCCTGACAACATGAAGATGTACGTTTACCCAACCATTGACGGGGAAAGTGGAAAAATCAAACATTCCGGAGATATTACCCTCCCTGAAGATTCAACCTTTCTTTACAAGCATCTGATTTCCGCCAGAAAAATCCTTGACATTGAGGATATCAACGAAAAGCATCTTTCCATATTTTCTCCAATGGTTCTTGAAAGAATTCAAAACAAGGATTCATCATGGGAGAAACTGGTCCCTGTCTATGTGGCGGAGTCCATTAAAAGCAAAAAGCTTTTTGGATACACCGATTGAACCTACAAAGCTTTGATTACTTTTTCCATAATTTCGGTGACTTCACACGAAAAATCAGACAGTTCCTTATTACCAACTTTTTCCATGCTGATTTTAGGATTAATGGCCGCAACTTCAGTTTTACCATCTTCCCTTTCATATACAATTACATTGCATGGCAGCAGCAGACCAATCCTGCTCTCTGCCGATAAGGCGCGATGGGCATAGGCCGGATTACACGCGCCAAGAATGCGGTATTTTCTGAATTCAACTCCGATCTTTTCTTTAAGTGTTTCCTGTACATTCACCTGGGTAATGATCCCAAAACCATATTCCTTCAACTTTGCGGTTACCTTCTCAACCGCTTCCTCAACGGAACAATTCATCATTTTCGAAAAATAGTAACTCATAGTTCCAATTCTTTATTTACTACCTCAGAATTAAACCATCGATGCAAAGAATTGTTCTGTAATGCCACTAATTACATAGCTTGCGTCATTCAACCCTTTTATCTTGACAGCTTGCAGGGTTTGAAAATCAATTTAGAATACATTTGCAAAAAAACCGCTGATGAGCGCCCGCCGTTCCATATTGTTTGTAACAACCCTGGCTTCATTTCTGACGCCATTTATGGGATCCGCCATTAACATCGCCTTGCCTGCCATGGGGAAAGACCTGGACATGGACACTATCGGGCTTGGATGGGTTACCACTTCCTACCTGCTTTCAGCCGCTGTCTTTCTCCTTCCCTTTGGCCGGCTTTCTGATAAATTTGGCAGAAAAAAAATATTTATGCTGGGGATGGTCTTTTTTGCAATTACCGCTTTTGCATCAGCCCTGGCAGGCTCAGAATTGGTCCTGATAATTTCACGTTTTATGAACGGGGCCGGTGGTGCAATGATTTATGCTACAGCCATCGCCATTCTCACATCATCCTTTCCCAGGGAAGAAAGAGGTAAAGTGCTGGGCATTAATGTAGCTTCTGTATACCTGGGGCTAAGCCTGGGGCCAACCCTGGGTGGGCTGATGACATCCCTGCTGGGGTGGAGAAGTATTTTTGCACTGATCGGATTGCTGGCTTCCATTGTAATTCCGATCGCAGCCGCAAAACTTGAGAATGACCGCAAATCATCTGTTTCCGGCACATTTGATCTTTCTGGAAGTGTGATCTATGGCCTCAGTCTTGCCCTTATTATTTATGGTTTCCCAAAAATGCCGGGACTGCAAGGGCTTGCATTACTCTTATCCGGCATCGCGGGATTGTGGCTTTTTGTACAAATCGAAAAGAAAGCTTCCGATCCGCTGCTGCAGATTAGTACATTCAGCGGTAACCAGGTTTTTATCTTTTCCAACCTCGCCGCTTTTATCAATTACAGTGCAACTTTCGCTCTTGTATTCCTGCTTAGCTTTTACCTGCAGCAAATCAAAGGGCTTTCACCTGAAAAAACAGGCCTTATTCTAATGGCCCAACCGGTTATGATGACGATGCTTTCACCTGTGGCAGGCAAACTCAGCGACCGCCTGGAACCATATGTGCTTGCTTCTTCAGGTATGGGGCTTACTGTGATCGGGCTGGGCGCATTTTCATTTCTCAATCCCGGCAGCAGCATCACCTTTATTATATTGTTCCAGGTAATACTTGGCCTGGGATTTGCCCTTTTTTCATCACCTAACACCAATGCTGTAATGAGTTCGGTAAGCCCTTCACATTATGGCATCGCTTCTGCTGCTTTGGGCACCATGCGACTGACAGGCCAAACCATGAGTATGGGCATCAGTCTGATGATGTTCGCACTTATCATGGGGAATAAGGGAGCAGGGCTTGAAAATACCGCAGGACTGATGACCAGTATCAGATACGCTTTTATTATATTCGCGCTGCTCTGTATTCCCGGCACTTTCTTTTCCATGAAAAGGGGAAAGATCAGGAAATAAAACAAATATTAACGTAATAATCATTTACATCCCATAATGATGGCAGAGGAGAATTTAAAAACAGCCCTGGTTTTTGGCGCCACCGGACTTACAGGAGGCTTTGTTACCGAGCTGCTTGAGCAGGATGACAGATATAAGGAGGTGATTATTTTTACCAGAATACCGGTATCAACCAAAGCAGGAAAAACCAGGCAAATTACTTTTGATCCGGCTGACATTCAAGCAATCACCCATCTTATAAAAGGGGATCATCTTTTCTGTTGCATAGGAACTACCATTAAAAAAGCCGGATCCAGAAAGATTTTTTTTGAAACAGATCACAACCTGGTTATTGAAATTGCAAAAGCTGCCGTATCAAACCACGTTAAGTCCTTTGGTCTGATTTCGTCTATCGGAGCCAATCCAAATTCCGGAAACTTTTACCTGAGAACCAAAGGTCAGGTTGAAGAGTCTTTGAAAAGACAAGCTTTCCCCATTATCAGCATCCTCAGGCCATCTATGCTACTGGGTATCAGACACGAATACCGTATGATGGAAGAATGGGGAAAAACTCTTGCTAAGTTAATCAGTCCGCTGATGTCCGGCAGGTTGAGAAAGTACCGTCCGGTTCACGCAGCAACTGTTGCAGAAGCTATGATTTTATCAGCTTTTTCCGGAGACGGAATTCATATCCTTGAATCGGACCAGATTGAAAATATCAGAGAATAAACCAATGCTATAGAAAACCATGAAATTCATTTCACCAAAAGAGCTTAAAGCCCTGATCGACAGCAAAACCGACTTTATACTGATCGACACACGGGAGCCCGAAAAATATGAAGCCTGTCATATTAGCGGGGCTGTTTCGATGCCCCAGCTGCAGTTGCCATCCATGCTGAATAAAATTGACCCGAAAAAGAAAATCATTATTTACTGTATCTATGGAATAAAAAGCGAGCAAGTGTATATTTATCTGAAAGACAAGCTAAAAATTAAAGACCTCAGCATCCTTGAGGGCGGAATATATCAATATGCCATGGAAATCGATCAGGGAATGGCAGTATGAAACCAGTTATTAAAATCCTGCTTTCGGAAAGGTATCTTAAACCTGTAAAAGCATTTCTGTCGCAGGGACTGAGCCCTCTTATAATGGCCCGGACAATTGCTGCCGGTTGCTGTATTGGCATCATTCCGGTGCCCGGGACCTCTACCCTGCTGTGCACTGCCGTTGCTTTACTTTTCAAAATGAATCTCGCCCTGATCCAGGTAATCAATTATGCAGTTTTTCCTTTGCAGATATTGCTTGCAATACCATTTTACAAAGCCGCTGCCTGGATGATAAATTCCGAAATGCTTCAGGATTTTCCTGAAACCCTGATTGCCGCATTCAATGCTGACTGGTGGGGAGCCATCAACAACAGCTTTCAGGTTATTTTTACAGCTTTCCTGATCTGGCTTTTGCTATCAGTGCCCCTTTTCTGGCTGGTCGGTAAAATAGTTTCTGCCATGTTGCTAAAACTGAAAGCAGACACGGACAATACCAGGGATCTTTGACCAATCACAGCATTCCGGCTAATACAACATGCTGAAGTATACAATTCAGTGATTTATTTAGCGCCTTTCTTTCCCCTGCTTTTACCATTTCCTTGCCGGCGTCCGGGTCGGGACTGACCGGATTTCGGGTTATACTCAGGACCCGGCCCCAGTTCCGGCGGCGGCATTTGCTTCCGGATTACCGTGTCAATCAGTTTTTCTATACGGGAAAACTGATACTGTTCATCTTCACTGATAAAAGTAATGGCGATCCCTGTTTGTTCCGCCCTGGCTGTCCGGCCCACCCTGTGAACATAATCTTCTGCATCGTGGGGTACATCATAATTGATGACCACACTGATGTTTTCAACATCTATCCCGCGCGAGAGCACATCCGTAGCTACCAGCATCTGAAGCTGCCGGTTCCGGAATTTAAGCAAGACTTTTTCGCGTTCAGTTTGCTCCAGATCAGAATGAATATCTGAAACTTCAAAACCTTCTGCCTTCAGTTCCTTTGCAATGGATTTTACTTTTGATTTGGTTGAAGAAAACACAAGAATACTCGGCAGTTCGCGACCCCTTATTAATGAAGCAAGCAGGGGTGTTTTCTGTTTCTCATAAACCAGATAAGCCACCTGAAGTATTCCCTGCGCTGGTTTAGAGATGGCAATGTTCACTTCTTCCGGATGCTTCAGAATCCGTTTGCTTAATTCCCGGATTCTGGGGGGCATGGTTGCAGAGAAAAGCAACGTACTCCGGCTTTCGGGAAGATAACTGATGATTCGCATGATATCATCAAAAAATCCCATATCAAGCATTCGGTCAGCTTCGTCGAGGATGAGGTGCTGAAGATTGCTTACCGGCACAATATCCATATTCAGAAAAGAGATCAGTTTCCCAGGTGTAGCAACAACAATATCAACACCATTAGTCAATGCGCGCTTTTGCTGTTCCCATTCAATTCCATCGGTTCCGCCATAAATGGCCAGAGAACTGATATTCATAAAATAACTGAATCCTTCAAGTTGCTGGGCTATCTGAAGTGCCAACTCCCGGGTAGGAGCTATAATCATTGTATTGATGCCTTCAACAGGATTTGTAACAACCCGATGAAGCACCGGTAAGAGGTAGGCTGCAGTTTTTCCGGTACCTGTCTGGGCACAACCGATTACATCCTTACCGCGCATGATAAGAGGAATTATCTTTTCCTGGATTGGTGTCGGAGTCTCAAACCCAATGGAATCAAGACCATCCAGAATTGATTGTTCAAAACCAAATTGCCGGAATGATAATTCGGATATTTCAGGAAGTTCTTCCATGTTAGAAAATATAGTAAAGAAAAGCTAAAAATAACAGCACCAAAGGTAATCAAAAGCATTGCTTGCTGTCAGGATATTTTAATCATTATGCGATAAGACATAATATGCACTATCTCTGTATTGAATTTCTTACATATTCAACTTTGACATTAAGGTTCTTGCAGCAAATATTTTACATAAGGGGACTCTATTCAAGAATTAAAAACAACTTAAACAGAAAGGGAGGCTTGAGGCCTCCCTTTCTGCTGGAATCAATAAAGATTATTTTACAACAATCTCTTCAACAACAGTAGTATCTGCAGCAAGGGCAGCGTTGATTGAATCCTGAATACGAGCTGCTTCAGCTTCTACGAGAGCGATAGAGTCAGCAACACGGATTGAATCGAGGCGAGCCTGCTCAGCCAATTGTTCTGCACTGGGACCGCAAGCAACAAAAGTTGCAAGACCGGCAACTACTAAAATCTGTGATAAAGTTTTCATGTTCTGTTTTGGGTTTTAAAACGTGACAAAGATAGATAAATACGGTATTAAAAAGCAAGTTTTTTCCAAAAAAATTTAATTTATTTTTAATAAATATTAAATGCTGTATATCAGTTCATTAGATTGTTATGACATTAACAAGTGTTAAAATAGTATTAAAATAGGCTTAAAAATAGTAATAATTCTCTATTATTTTCGTGAAAAATAGAGTACTTCTTATAAGATAAAGTCAATTTATAGGATCTGCAGACCAACTATTCGCTGACAATTTACAAAGCCCTATCTTTGTGTGCGACAATCTAAATTTTTTCTGATGACTAACCTTCCTCCACTGGCCGAACAACTTCGTCCTGTCGATTTTGATGACTATGTTGGTCAGCAGCATCTTGTAGGCAGTGATGGTATTCTTAGAAAAGCAGTAGAATCGGGCACGCTTCCATCGATAATTTTCTGGGGGCCTCCCGGTGTGGGCAAAACCACACTGGCCTTTATCATTTCCAGAAAACTGCAGAAACCTTTTTTTACGTTGAGTGCCATCAACTCGGGCGTAAAGGACATCAGGGAAGTAATCGAGAATGCCAGAAATTCGGGGCAGAATGCATTATTGTTTATTGACGAGATTCACCGCTTCAGCAAATCGCAGCAGGATTCACTGCTGGGAGCTGTTGAAAAAGGCATCGTTACACTGATTGGAGCCACCACCGAAAATCCGTCATTTGAAGTAATCTCTCCCCTTCTTTCCAGATGCCAGGTATATATACTTAAGCCGTTGGATGAAAACGACCTTAGGGTTATTACTGCTAAAGCGCTGGCTAAAATCAGAGTCCTGACAGGCATTGATATAAAAATCAAGGAAGATGATGCCTTGCTCAGGATATCAGGAGGGGATGCACGCAAGTTGCTGAATGCTCTGGAAATTATAGCCGGAGTGCAGAACCCTCAAGATAATATAATCGAAATAGATAACAGCACTACCCTGCAGATCATACAGCAAAATCTCGCCATGTATGATAAAAAAGGAGAAATGCACTACGATATTATTTCTGCATTTATCAAATCGATGCGGGGAAGCGACCCGAATGCAGCGGTCTACTGGCTGGCAAGAATGATAGAGTCGGGAGAGGACCCTCTATTTATTGCCCGAAGGATGCTGATTCTTGCTTCAGAAGACATCGGGAATGCCAATCCAAATGCGCTCCTGCTTGCCAATGCCTGCTTTGATGCGGTGCATAAAACCGGATATCCCGAGTGCAGGATCATTCTCTCGCAATGTGCTGTTTACCTGGCCTGCTCACCAAAAAGCAATGCTTCCTACATGGCTGTTGAGGATGCGCTGTCGGCGGTAAGGAGTAAAGGAGACTTGCCGGTTCCACTGCCTATAAGGAATGCGCCAACTTCGTTGATGAAAAATCTGGGATATGGAACCGACTATCGCTATGCCCACAGCTATGAAGGTAACTTCGCAGAAATGGAATTCCTTCCGGCGAAACTCTCCGGGACCAGATTCTATGAACCTGGAAAAAATCCAAGAGAGGAAGAAATCAGAAAATATCTGAAGAATCTTTGGAAAAACAAGTACCAGTATTAGAAAACATTAAATCATGAAAAAAATATCTACTCCGGAAATACCGGGCATCGGGCAATATGATAAAGGCAACTTTTTTTTGATTGCCGGCCCATGCGTAGTTGAAAACCGTGAAATGCCTCTTGAAATCGCTTCATTGATCAAGGAAATAACCACCAGACTGGAAATACCGTTTATTTTTAAAGCTTCCTACAGAAAAGCCAACCGGTCAAGACAGGATTCCTTCAGTGGGATCGGCGATATTGAAGCCCTGGAAAGCATTGCAAAAGTAAAGGATCAGTTGGGCTTGCCGGTGATCACAGATATTCATTCAGCGCAGGAAGCTGAATTTGCAGCCCGGTATGTTGATATACTGCAAATCCCGGCATTTTTATGCCGGCAGACCGACCTGCTGGAAGCAGCAGCACACACTGGCAGATGGGTCAACATCAAAAAGGGGCAGTTCCTGGCACCTGAATCTATGAAATTCGCTGTGGAGAAAGTCACCGGCGCCGGAAACAACAATGTAATGATTACTGATCGCGGAAGCATGTTCGGATACCAGGATCTGGTGATTGATATGCGCGGAATTCCGGCAATGCAGGAATTCGGGCACCCTGTCATACTGGATGTCACCCATTCTCTTCAACAGCCGAACCAGCCGGGCGGCGTCAGCGGAGGCAGGCCTGCGCTGATTTCAACAATTGCCAGAGCCGGTATCGCAGCTGGAGTGGACGGCATTTTTCTTGAAACACACCCTGACCCGTCCAATGCCAAATCTGATGGAGCAAACATGCTGAATATAAACTTATTGGAAAAACTACTAAGTGATCTGGCTATTATACGCCAGGCTTATCTTCGCACCATATAAAAGCATTCACTACTGAACGGGGAATAAATTAAAAATTGGGGTTACTCCCCGAAGGTTTG